>Ga0209813_10000317_pt1 | contig 12790 bp, 12 predicted proteins | sample EndMethybrTD3033_FD_187596 | JGI IMG/M metagenome (GOLD analysis project Ga0209813, IMG submission 187596) | Populus endosphere microbial communities from Tennessee, USA - Endosphere MetaG P. TD hybrid TD303-3 (SPAdes) (version 2) | ecosystem: Host-associated > Plants > Roots > Endosphere... | reverse complement strand
GGTAGCCAGCTCGCCATATCCTGCGCGGTCAGCACGCCGTGATGCGGTCGCCCGCTGACATCCATCACCGCGTTCTTGCGGCAGAAGGCGTCGATCGCCTCGGCCACGAAGCCCTGGCTCCACGACTGTCGCGCGCGCTCGATTTCCGCCTCGCGGTCGCCGCCGCCGGCCTCGGCTTCCTTGAGGATGCGCGCGTAGGTGTCGGCATGGCGCTGGTTGGTGAACATGGTGCCCGGCACCGGCACCTTGCCGCCCGGCAGGTAGGTGGCAGCCGACGTCGGCCAGTGCTCGCGGAACAGGGACTCGACCGTGGCAATGGTAGCACACGCCCGCTCCACCAGCGGGTGGCCGTTGCGCGCGTAGCCGAGCGCCGGCTCCAGCACGTCGCGCAGCCGCATGGTGCCGTGGTCGCGCAGGATCATCATGTAGGTCTCGAACGTCCCCGGCACGCAGGCCGGCAGCAGCCCGGTGCCCGGAACGATGTCGAGGCCGAGGTGGCCGCGATAGTGGGCAATGCTCGCCCCGGCCGGCGCCGGACCCTGGCCGCACACCACCTCCGGCGTGCCGGTCTTCTGGTCGTAGAGAATGACCGGCACGTCGCCGCCCGGACCGCACAGATGCGGCTCCACCACCTGCAACGTGAACGCCGTGGCGATGCCAGCATCGAAGGCATTGCCGCCCCGCTCCAGAATACCCATGCCGACCGCCGTGCCGATCCAGTGCGTGGAAGCCACCACGCCGAACGTGCCGTCGATCTCGGGCCTGGTCGTGAACTGACCGGGGTTTATGTTGGACATCCTCACCTCTCCGATACGCTTGCCTTGCATCTCAGGCACTTAGTTCGAGCGAACTTGTGTCTCGCCCAACATTGCGCCCAGGAAACTGCACTGTGCCGAGCGTTGGGGTCGCACGGACCAAAACCGACTAGCACAATCCAGCTGCACTATGTCCCATACTGGATCGCACAACCAAGCCAACGGCGGCAGCCGACTGCGCAACAACAGAGCCCTTGCACTTCAGCCACTGCGCCAAGCAGTAAGTTCAATGCAACAGGCCAGACACGCTTTAGCGCAGTGGGGATTGAGCGATCAAGCTGGGGTAGCACAGCCTGGCATTGCGCGGTGTAGTCTCGTCGTGCGATCTCAGGTGCGCGCCGTACTGGCCTGTCATGAATGCCGAGGTGACACGGTCCTTCGGCGACGTCGGGCTTACAGTGGTACGTGATATTGCGCTGCAATGTACCTCCTGGACCGGTATCGCGGCAGTTGCGGCGATGGAGCGTCGTGACGCAATCCGCCGCCTTGACGGCACCGATGTCGATGGAGTCGTCTGCGGAGCGGAAGACGCCACGGAGGCAATTGTGCGCGTCGAGATCCGTATCGGTGGATACTGGGCGCGCTGAAGGGGTCCCTGCTGCCCTCAGACCGACCCAATCATTCAGCTGATCTCGGCGGATACAATGTTTTTGGGCCGCGAGGTATTGCGCCACCCACGCAGCCGCTCGGACAATAGAACGAACAGAAATGCCCGACGAGAAGGAGGAACAATTGCCCAAGGCGTCACAGCCAACCGCCAATGATCTGAGCGAAGAGACTCAGCTTCTGGCTACGATCGATCGCTGGGTGGATAAGGAACTCCGGCCGATCGTACGGGAGTACGATCACGAAGATCGCTACCCCGACCACATCGTCGACCAGATGAAGGACCTTGGGTTGTTCGGAGCCACTGTGGGTACCGAGTACGGTGGACTGGGTCTATCGGCCGGCACTTACGCCAAGATGGTGATGAGCATTTCGTCGGTCTGGATGTCGATCACCGGCATCATCAATTCGCACCTGATGCTGGCGCTGGCGATCGAAAAGTTCGGGACCGAGGATCAAAAGGCCCGCTGGCTGCCGAAGATCGCCTCAGGCGAGATCCGTGGCGGACTGGCGCTTACCGAACCGGATGCCGGGACGGACCTGCAAGGCATTCGCATGACGGCACGCCGCGACGGCGATCACTACGTCATCAACGGCACCAAGACGTGGATCACCAACGGCGCAGAAGGTTCGTGCTTTGCCATGCTGGTGAAGACCGATCCCAACGCGCAGCCACGCCACAAAGGGATGAGCCTGTTCATCGCACCAAAGACGAAGGGCTTCACGGTTGGCCGCAAGCTGCAGAAGCTCGGTTATAAAGCGATCGATACGGCGGAGCTTTTCTTCGAGGACTATCGTGTTCCCGAGAGCCATCTGATTGGCGGAGTCGAGGGCCAGGGCTTCTACCAGGCCACGGGAGGCCTCGAACTAGGACGCATCAACGTTGCTGCGCGGGGTGTCGGCATTGCTGAGGGCGCCCTCTATCTGGCAACACAGTACGCTCAGCAGCGCAAGACCTTTGGCAAGCCCATCAGCGAACACCAGGCTATTCAGTTGAAGATTGGCGAGATGGCCACCCGGGCCCGGGCGGCGCGCCTCTTGACGCTCGATGCCGCTGGCGCCTTCGACAGGGGCGAGCGCTGCGACATGGAGGCCGGCATGGCCAAGTATTTTGCCAGCGAGGCGGCGCTTGAGAATGCGATCGAAGGCATGCGCATTCACGGTGCCTACGGCTATTCGAAGGAGTTCGATATCGAGCGGCTCTATCGGGATGCACCGCTGACCTGCATTGGGGAGGGCACGAACGAGATGCAGCGCATCATCATCTGCAAGCAGTGGCTCAAGAGGAGCCCTGTGGCATGAAGCTCCTTGATGGGTTGAACATCATATCGGTCGAGCAGTTTGCCGCCGGGCCGTATGGCACCATGTTCCTGGCCGATCTCGGCGCAAAGGTGATCAAGGTCGAGAACGCAGCGATTGGTGGCGATCCAGCCCGCAAGACCGGGCCCTATGTGCTGGGCACGAACGACAGCGAGTACTTCCAGGTCTTCAACATCAACAAGAAAAGCGTCGCGCTCGACCTGCGCAGCGAAGAGGGCAAGGCCTCTCTCGCCAAGCTGGTGCATGGCGCCGATGCCGTCGTGAACAATTTGCGAGGTGACCTGCCTGCAAAAATGGGGCTCGATTACCTCAGCCTCGCCCGCGTCAAGCCATCGATCGTTTGCGTGCATCTCTCGGCGTATGGGCGAGACAATGAGCGGGGCTCGTGGCCTGGCTACGACTACCTGATGCAGGCCGAATCCGGGCTGATGGATCTGACGGGCGAGCCCGATGGTCCCCCGTCGCGCATCGGCGCACCATCGATGGTGGATCAAGCATCTGGCCTCACCGCCATGGTCGGGCTGCTTTCGGGCGTGATCAGCGCGCGCTCCACCGGCAAGGGGTGCGATGTGGATACCTGTCTGTTCGACGTCGCCCTGCATCAGCTTGGCTATGTGGCGAGCTGGTATCTCAATGAGGGCCACGTCTCGACGCGCCAGCATCGTAGCGCGCACTATTCGGTTTCACCGGTGCAGACATTCCCGACAGCCGACGGATGGCTGTTCGTCATGTGCATGACCGACAAGTTCTTTGGCCAGCTGGCGGTCGGGATCGGGCGTCCCGAGATCGGGGACGACGCCCGCTTTGCGACCATTGTCGCGCGCCAAGAGAACCGCGAAGCCCTTACCGGAATTATTGATACGGAATTCCGCAAGCACCCCAATGCCTATTGGCTGGATAAGCTGGGCGGTACAATTCCGATCGGGCCCGTGCTTTCTCTTGCACAGGCGTTGGACAACCCATTCCTGCGTTCGACGGGCATGATCCGGGACCTGCCGCATCCGCTCAAACCGGGCCTGCGCGCGCTGGCCAATCCCATCAAGATCAATGGCGACCGGCTGGAGCAGACGGCGTGCTCGCAAATGGGCGCGGACAATGGCGAGTTGTTGGGCAATCCAGCCGACGACGTCGGGAAGAGCGCGCGATGAAACTCGCAGGCATCCGCGTCATCGATCTCTCGGTCTTCCTGCCGGGACCGTACCTCACGCTCGCCATGGCAGATCATGGTGCGGAGGTGATCAAGGTCGAGGCGCCGGGCGAAGGCGACCCGGGAAGGCACATTGGTCTTTCCGACGGGCCTAGTACGGTCTTCTTTCGCAATCTGAACCGCGGCAAGAAGAGCGTCGTCCTCAACCTCAAGGACCAGACGGATCGGGAAGCCTTGCTCTCATTGTGCGATACCGCGGACGTTTTCGTCGAGTCGTTTCGGCCGGGCGTAGCCGATCGCCTTGGGGTCGGATACGAGGCCGTGCGTACCCGCAACCCGCGCATCGTCTACTGCTCGATCAGTGCATTCGGGAACGACGGTCCTTGGCGCGCGCGACCGGCGCACGACTTGGCTGTGGAGGCTGAAAGCGGACTGCTGAGCATGACGTTGGGCGGGGATGAGAAGCCTGCCATTCCGGGAATCCCAATCGCCGATGTGCTGGCGGGCCTGCAGGGCCTTGCCGGGGTTTTGATGGCACTCCTCCGCCGCGATCAAACGGGTGCCGGCGACTATCTCGACATAAGCATGCATGACGCCACCGTCGGGGCCATGCTGAACATTCTGGGCCCAACGCTCGCCGACAATCGCCAGCCGATTCCCGCGCACGAGAGATCCACCGGAGGCGCAGCCTTCTATCGGATCTATGAGACCAAGGACGGCCGCTATGTGGCCCTCGCGGGGCAGGAGCGCAAATTCATTCACAACCTGCTCAGCGCGCTGGGGCGCAGCGATTTGACGGAACTCTGCCTGCGGGGACCGGGCCCGCATCAGCAGCCGGTGATCGAGTTCCTGTCCCAGGAATTCCGGACCAGATCCCTGGCCGAGTGGGATAAGTACCTGGCGACGCTCGATGTCTGCTACGGATGCTTGAACACCTTGCCGGAAGCTCTGGACCACATAAACCTTCGCTCTAGAGGCATGCTCCTCAACGACGATTTGGGCCGCACGCACATTGGCCCACCCATACGCTTTCGCTACGAAGCCGCATCACCTGGGCTGCATGAGCCGACCTTGGGAGAGCATTCCCAACTGCTCGTCGGTACGCGAAACGGATAGTGGAGAATCGCCATGCAGAGTGAAAAATCAGCTGGCAGCCAGCGTCACAGGGAGGTTCTGGGACGGTGTTATGAGGACTTCAACGTGGGCGACGTGTACGAGCATCGCCCCGGCCGAACCATCACGGAAACCGACAATGTATGGTTCACGCTGCTGACGATGAACACGCACCCTGTGCATTTCGACAATGCGTACGCAGAACGGACGGAATTCAAGCAGACGCTCGTCAATAGTTGTCTCACCCTGTCGATCGTCGTCGGAATGAGCGTGCGAGACGTCAGCCAGAAGGCGGTGGCCAACCTCGGCTGGAACGACATCAAACTGATGGCGCCCGTCTTTGTCGGCGACACGCTCTATGCCGAGTCCGAGGTCATCTCCAAGCGTGAATCTGCGTCGCGACCGATGCAAGGGATCGTCGCCGTGCGCACGGTCGGCAAGAAATCTGACGGCGTCCAGTTCATGAGCTTTGAAAGAACCGTTCTGGTGCCGAAACGCGATCATGACGTCGACTATTGAACTGGCAAGGCCGGACAGAAACAGCTGGGGCTAGCCGCCGGCGAAAATAGCATCCAAATCGCCGGCGTTCGAAAACCCTCGCAGGCGTGCGAAGGCATCCGTTGCTGCCGCACCCATCACCGGCGTCGTAAGCCCAAGAAACTTCCGCTCCATGTCCGCCCAGCTCATCGGGTTGCCGGGGTTGCCGAGTGCCAGAGGCGTGCTTTCCTCGAGCCGCGTGCCGTCCTTCAGGATCGCGACCAGTGAGGCCGACGTCTTGGCAGTTCCCTCGACGATATTCAGCTGCACGCGTCCCGTGACATCGCGCAATCCCGGATCCTGCATACGCTCATCGGAGAAATCGTCGGCCGTGACCATCGAGCCGCTCAAGCCGAGGGCTGTGCAAAAGGCGGTGCTGAACTTGCCTTCGAGCGGGGTGCGAGGGTTGGTTTTGCCCGCCAACTGCACCGCCATCGGGTGCACGTTGACCACGACGCTCTCGATTGGCCGGCCGGCGATCCTGGGGTGCAGCTTGCGCGCCGTGTCGATGACAGGATGCGTCAGGAGACATGACGCATACGGCTTGAACGTGTTCTTCAGCACTTCCCAGTCGCCATCCTGGAACGTCATTGATCCTACCGTCTTGGACCGATCTTGGATCAAGGCGGCGCCGATGCCGTCCTGCGCCTCGATCAGGCTCCGTGCCGACACGAACCCGGCATGCGCCAGTTGTGCAGACAGGACACCATTGAAAGCCGCCTTGCCGGCATGAAACGGCTTGCTCATGGTGCCGAACGACCCCGTCAGCCCGGCGGCCTGGGTCGCCGCCAGTCCCAGCGCATTCTGCGCCGCATTCGCGCCAAGCCCATAAAGGGCGCTGGCAGCAGCCGCTGCGGCAAAGCACCCGCACACCCCGGTCGAATGCAGCGTCCGCGTGTTCAGCGCATCGCCGAACCCGCCGTTGCCGACACCCGCGCCCACTTCGAAGCCGGTCACGAACGCTTTCAGCATGTCCTTCGCATCGGCCCGCAACGACATGCCGACACCGAGCGTGGCAGCCCACGTCGGACCGCTCAAGTGCGCCAGCGACCCGACATGGGTGTCGTCGAAATCCAGGCAATGCGCCATCGTGCCGTTGGCCAGAGCGGCGGCGGCCGGGTTCGTCTCATGTCCCAGCAAAGTGCGGGCGCCGCCACCACTTCCCATTCCCTCCACCACGCGATGCACGGCCTGCGCCGCACCCTCTTGGCGTGCGGCAATCGCGACACCGAACCAGTCCACGAGGCACATGCGTGCCGCGTCGAGCACCGCATCTGGCAGGTTGCGATCGCGGCTACCTGCAATGAAGCGACCGGCTGCATCGGCATTCGGCGTCGTCTGCATCATCACGCTCCCGAGGTTGCTATGACACCCGCTCGCCGCATCTGCACGCGCTCGTCCTTGGTAAAACCGAGGTCGGCGAGGATAGCTTCGCTGTCTGCACCGAGAGAGGGCGCGGGCAGGCCCCTGGTGTCTGCGAGACCGCTCATGGCCAATGGGTTGGAAAGCTGAGGGATACGGCCCTCGGCCGGATGGTCGACCCATTCGATCAGCTTGCGCGCTACGACGTGTTCGTCGCGCATCACCTCGTCCGGATCGCTCACGGGCGATATCGGGATGTTGGCTGCCAGCATGTTGGCGATCAGTTCTTCCCGGTCGAAGCGGGCACAATACTCCTGGATCGCCCCCCGGTAGAGCGCGGATCGCTCGCCATGATCGGTGTGCCGATCGCTCGGCGTTTCGTCGGCGGAAACCAGGTCGGGTCTGCCGATGACATCACAAAATACCTTCCATGTGCGCGCTTCCAGCAGCGAGACCGCAACGGAACGCCGATCCTTGGCAACATATGTGGCATAGCGGGGATTTGCTCCCCAGACCTGCATGGTCGGCCTACCCTCATATCCTGCGGCGCGAGCCATGCCGGCGCACAGCACGATGTTGTTCATGCTGATCAGGCTGTCGAACATCGACACGTCGAGAAAGCACCCGCTGCCGGTGTCGCGCCGCCGATAGAGTGCGGCGAGAATGCCCATCACTGCATAGTTGGCTGCCGCATAATCAGCGGCCTGAAATCCCGGAACGCTGGCCTTGCCGTTCTCCGCGGCCACCCCTACCACCCCCGAAGCCGCCTGCACGACCAGATCGTGGCCGGGAATCGCCGCGTAGGGGCCAGACTGACCGAACCCGGTGATCGAGCAATAGATCACCCGTTCGTTCAACTTGCGCGAGGTCTCGTAGTCGATACCCAGCTTGGCCGGGACGCCGAGCCGAAACGACTCCACGACCACATCCGCCCAGTCAATCAGCCGATGGGCAACCTTCCGCCCTTCTTTACTCGACAGGTCGACTGCTAGGCTCCTCTTGTGGCGGTTGACGCTATTGAAGTAGGCGCTGCCGGAACGGTAGTTGGGTGGGTTATGGCGGCTGAAATCGCCGATTCCTGGCTGCTCCACCTTGATGACCTCGGCGCCGAGGTCGCCCAGCATCTGGGTGCACCACGGACCGGGCAGCAGCCGGCTGAAATCGACAACCCTCACGCCGGCGAGCGGCAGTCTGGGGGCATCCTGGCGCAGGTTGGACGTCATGTCGGCTCACTTGCCCTTGAACTTGGCCTGGCGTTTCTCCAGGAATGCGGAGATGCCTTCCTTGCGATCCTCGGTGCTGTAGATGGCTGTGACCAGGAACGCCTCGAACTCGAGTGCCGAGGCCAAGTCCATTTGCAGGCCGCGATGCACGACACGCTTGACGAAGGCCAGGCTCAGCGGGGCGCGGTGCTCGTAGCCCTTGATCATCTTCTTTGCTTCTTCGAGCGCCTTGCCCTTGGCGACCTTGCGGTTGATGAGACCGATGCGGTGCGCCTCATCCACGTCGATCGGATCGGCCGCAAACATAATTTCCAGTGCCTTGGCCGGACCGACCAGGCGGGCGAGGCGCTGGGTTCCGCCGGCTCCGGCCACCGTTCCGATCTTAGAACTCGTGATGGCGAAGCTCGCCCCTTCCCCGGCGATGCGGATATCGCAAGCCATCGCGAACTCGCATCCACCCGTCATGCAGAACCCTTCGATGGCGGCCAATACCGGCTTGGTCAGGTTCTCGAACACGTCGCACAGGCGGTGCCAGCGCTTGAAGTAGGCGAGGCCGTCGGCGGCGCCTGAGATGGCCAGGGCGTCGTTCAGATCGGCACCTGCGGAAAAGTACTCTTTGCCGCCAGTAAGGATGATGCCGCGAATAGCCGGATCGGCGTCGGCTTCTCGGGCGGCGTCAATCAGCTCGTCCATAGTCGCGACGCTGATTGCATTGCGTCGCTTCGGCCGGTTGAATGTGATGACGAATGCCGCACCGTCGCGGCTCGTTGCGATATTCTCGTAGCCCACGTCACTCTTCCTTTCTTGCATCAGTTCTGTTCGCCCAGGAAGCCAAGCACAAGGCCGTTGAAGCTCTCGGAGGCTTCGTACTGAACCCAGTGCCCGGCAGCCGGGATCATCGACACGCGCGCGTCCGGCCGGACCGTCAGGCAGGCTTGGGCCCGGGATGCCGGAGAGGGATGCGCCACCACATCCTTCTCTCCCCAAACCATCAGAAGTGGACAGGTCTGCGCTGCCAGATCGGCGAGCAGCGTCGGACGCAGGCTGACCTTGAGGCTGTTGAACCGCGTGCGCGCGATGTTCTCGCACTGCAGATCAATCGTCGCCTCGTCGACGGCGCTGGGATCACTGAGCATCATGGCCAACAGATTGTGCCGGATCACAGCGCGATAGGCCGGATCTGCCTTGTTGGTCGGCGGAGCCGAACGCAGATCAAGGCTTCTCCCTTTCGCTTCGCCGAACCCGCCCGGGCCGATCAGCGCCAGCCTGCTGCATTGCGTGCCAAGCCGCCGCGAGAGGTCTGCAGCAACCGCACCACCGAACGAGAAGCCCAGCACGGCCGCCGGCTCGTTCTTGATCAACCCCAGCACGCCTTCGTGGACAAGCGACAAGTATGCTTCTGCACTGATGTCACCGGACACATCGGGCGCATTGCCGAAACCTGGAAGATCCAGCGCATGTACCCGGTAGCGTTCCGACAACGGCCTTATGTTGCGTATCCAGTGCGTGTGCGACCCACGCCCTCCGTGCACCAGAATGACGTTGGAGCCACAACCCAATGAGTGCGCCCACAGCGGCGCGGTTGCCCTATCGGGGATGCGTGGGGCCGCCGCTGACATCATACTGCTGCCCGTCCTCGCGCGGTGCCGAGCGGCTTTCCGATGTAGGATTCGATGACCTCCGGATGCGCGACCACATCGAGCGGCTTGCCCTGGTAGAGCTCCTGACCGAAGTTAAGCACGAAGACATGTTCGGACAGCTCCAGAATGACGTGCACGAGGTGCTCGATCATGAGGATCGTGACACCGCTGGCGTGAATGCGCTTCAGCAATCCCATCAGCTCAGCGATGTCGCCCTGCGTGGAACCGGCCATCACTTCGTCCAGCAGGAGCAGCTGCGGCTTGGTCGCCAGCGCGCGGGCCAGTTCCAGCTTCTTCTTGTTGCCCAGGGTCAGCGCGCCAGCCATGAGATCGGCCTGCTTGGCCAGGTCGACCAGCTCGAGCGCCTCCATCGCCCGATCGCGCGCTCTCGCGATCGAGCCTCCACCCTTCGAGAACAATGCACCGGTCATGGCGTTGTCGAGCACGCTCATCTCCGGGAACGGTTGGACGATTTGAAAGGTCCGCGCGATGCCGAGATGGCATAGCTGATAGGGCTTCTTGCCGTCGATCCGTTCGCCTTGGAAAAAAATGCGCCCGGCGGTCGGTTTGAGATAGCCCGTAATGAGATTGAGCAGCGTCGTCTTGCCGGCGCCATTCGGACCGATGACGCCCAGGAACTGCTTGGGTTCGACCCGCATGGTCAGATTGTTGATCGCGACCAGACCGCCGAACCGCTTGGTCACGCCTTGTATTTCGAGCACGCGAGCCCTCGCTTACGCAGGTGAGGTTGATTTGGCCGCTCTCAGACCCATGAACGAGGCCTGCACCAGTTCCGAGCTGGCGAGCTGCTCGATACCGCCGCTGGTCACGACGCGTCCCAAAGCAAGAACATAGCCGCGCTGAGCCACGGAAAAGACGGCCTGGGCATTCTGTTCGACGATGAGAATGCTCAATCCCATGCTGGCGATCTCCCCGATTGCCTCGAACAGGATCTGCACCATCTTTGGCGACAGGCCCAACGATGGCTCGTCCAGCAGCATCAGGCGCGGCCGCGCCATCAGCGCCCGGCCGAGGGCCAGCATCTGCTGCTCTCCGCCAGACATCAGGCCCGCCTTCTGCGTCTTTCGTTCGGCGAGCCGGGGAAACAGCTCGTAGACCGTCCTCAGGGTGGTTGGCCGGTGCGCACGCGCGTGCGCACAGAACGATCCAAGGATGAGGTTTTCCTCAACCGACATGTTGGGGAAGACTTGGCGGCCCTCCGGGCACAGCGCGATCCCAAGGTCCACGCGCTTGTGCCGCGGTACCGATAGGAGGTTCGCGCCAGCGAAACGAATCTGACCGCCGAATGGACGGATCAGACCGGTAACGCAGCGCATGGTCGTCGTCTTGCCCGAGCCGTTGGCGCCGAGCAGGGCGATCACCTCGCCCTCGTTGACCACGAGACTAAGGTCGTCGAGCACGATCGAGTCATCGTAGCCGGCGCGCATGCCTTCAATGGCGAGGAGCTCGCTCATGATGCGGTTCGCTCCACCAGGCGCTGCCGCGATCTTCCCCCGCTGGCTCGGGTCATCAGGCTTTGCCACGCGCCGTAGATGCCTTTTGGCATGTACAAGATCGAGATGACGAGGATGAGGCCATAGACCAGCAGGCTGATGCCTTGCTGCCCCAGCCAGATGCGCGACAGCTCCGATAGCCCGACGGTGGCGAACGCGCCGATGATCGGTCCAGGCAGGGTGTGGATACCGCCCAGGATCGGCGCAATCTGCGCAAGGATGGTGACGTGCAGGTCGAAGCCGATCGCGGGATCGAGGAATCCGCTGTACCAGATGTTTATCCCACCCGCGAGCGATGCCATGCCACCCGACAAGGCCAGCACGCCAATGCGGAAGCGCAACGGGCTTATGCCAAGCATCTGCGAGGCGCTTTCGTTGTTGCGCATGGCCCGGCAGGCGTAGTGGAAGGGCGTGCGCGAGATCAGGTAGGCGACATACGCGAAGGCGACGGCACATACCGAAGTGACAATGGCCACGAACTGGGTGCTGGGACGCAGCGATTGATTGATGAACACGCCGCCCCCACCTCCTGTTAAGCCCGGTGTCATGACCGCGACCACGCGCAGTCCTTCCGAAAGCGCCAACGTGGCGATGGCGAAAAATATACCCCGCAATCTACCGGTAATGACGGCAAGCCCGGCCGCAGCGACCGCGCCAACGATTGCCGCCGGTATCAGCGCTGCGAAGAATGGAAAACCGTACTTGTTGGCGGCGATAAGCGCCGCGTAGCTGCCAAGGCCCCAGAATGCCGAATGGCCGAGCGAGATCAGCCCCGCGTTCGCTGCCAGGTTCCAGCTGATCGCCAGCATGACGAGGCTGCCTATCCGCAGCGTCCAGTCGTTGACGATGGGCGGCGCGACCAGGGGCAGCAGGATCGCCGCCACAGACAACAAGGCGTAGATGATGGAGCGGATCGACATGCGCTCAGTTGACCTCGACAGCTTGGCCAAGAATGCCGCGGGGTCGCACGATCAACACGCACAGGAGGACGACGAAGGCGACGCCCTCCGCCCAGCCGATTCCGTCAGGCACATAGTATCCGACCGCAGTTTCCGCGAATGCCAGCGCGAATGCACCAATGATAGTACCCGGAACGCTGCCTAGGCCTCCCAGCACGACGATAGCGAATGCCTTCACGAGCATGTGGAAACCCATGAACGGCGTGATGGTGAGAAGGAAACTACTGATCGCGCCCGTGGCCGAGCCAAGCGCGGCATTGAGGGCAAATGACAGCATATAAATGCGATTGACGTTGATACCCATGAGGGTCGCTGCCGTGCCGTTCTCGGCGACAGCACGCGTCGCCCGGCCGAGCTCGCTGGAGCGCAGCCACCAGAGCAGCGCGATGATCAGGACCACGGCAACCCCGAACGCAACCATGCGTCCATGGCCGACCAGGAGATCGCCCATTTCCATCGCCGTGAGCGAGTAGGGCGTCGATACCGAGCGAGCATCGCCGGTCCACAGGATGGCGGCAACGTTCTGCATGACGAGGCCGATGCCGAACAGCAGC
>Ga0209813_10000314_pt1 | contig 12931 bp, 11 predicted proteins | sample EndMethybrTD3033_FD_187596 | JGI IMG/M metagenome (GOLD analysis project Ga0209813, IMG submission 187596) | Populus endosphere microbial communities from Tennessee, USA - Endosphere MetaG P. TD hybrid TD303-3 (SPAdes) (version 2) | ecosystem: Host-associated > Plants > Roots > Endosphere... | reverse complement strand
GGTTGGTGAAGGCGTTGATGGCCTTGGCGTGCTTGAGGACGCCGCCGATGTAGAACAGGCAGGTCTCCGACAGGTCGGCGTACTTGTTGCCTGCGAATACCGGCGTCGAGCCTTTCCAGATCGACTGGTGGCAGTGCATGCCCGAACCGTTGTCGCCGAAGATCGGCTTCGGCATGAAGCACGCGGTCTTGCCGTAGGCCTGCGACACCTGGTGGATGACGTACTTGTAGATCTGCATGTGGTCGGCAAGCATGACCATCGGCCCGAACTTGATGCCGAGCTCATGCTGGGCGGAAGCAACCTCGTGGTGATGCTTCTCGACCGTCACGCCCATCTCGGCCATCACCGAGAGCATCTCGGAGCGGATGTCCTGCGCGCTGTCGACCGGCGGCACCGGGAAGTAGCCGCCCTTGATGCGCGGACGGTGGGCGAGGTTGCCCATCTCGTAGTCGGTGCCCGAGTTGGACGGCAGCTCGGCGCTGTCCAGCTTGAAGCCGCAGTTGTAGGGATCGACGTTGAACTTGACGTCGTCGAAGATGAAGAACTCGGCCTCGGGGCCGAACACCACGCTGTCGCCGACGCCGGTCTGCTTCATGTAGGCTTCGGCGCGCTTGGCGATCGAGCGCGGATCACGCTCGTACATCTCGCCGGTGGACGGCTCGAGCACGTCGCAGAACACCGCCATGGTGGTTTGCGCGAAGAACGGATCGATGTGGGCGCTGGACGGGTCCGGCATCAGCGTCATGTCGGAGGCTTCAATGCCCTTCCAGCCGGCGATCGAGGAGCCGTCGAAGGCGTAGCCGTCGGCGAACATGGCCTCGTCGACGCACGAGCCATCGGCCGTGACGTGCTGCATCTTGCCCTTGGTATCGGTGAAACGCAGGTCGAGGAACTTGACGTCCTTGTCCTTCATCATCCGCAGCACGTCGGCCACGTTCTTCGGTCTGTCAGCCATTAGAACTCCCCTGTCCTCACTCATTGGAACTGGCGTTGCATAATGCCAGCCGTGCCGGTCCCTCTCCCGAGAAGCCCGACCGGACCAGCGTGCTCGGTCTCTCTATCAGATTGCGTCGGTACCTGTTTCCCCCGTACGGATGCGTATCGCCTCTTCAATCGTAGAGATGAAAATCTTGCCGTCGCCGATGCGGCCGGTCTTGGCCGCCTTCTGGATGGCTTCCAGTGCCTTGGCAAGCGACTCGTCGGCCAGCACCACCTCGATCTTCACCTTGGGCAGGAAGTCCACCACGTACTCGGCCCCGCGATACAGCTCCGTGTGACCTTTCTGGCGCCCGAAGCCCTTGGCCTCGATCACCGTGATTCCCTGCAGGCCGATCTCTTGCAGTGCCTCTTTCACCTCGTCGAGCTTGAAGGGCTTTATAATGGCTTCGATCTTCTTCATGCCGGTGCCTTCACCTCCCGCAGGTCTTGTTGGAGCATCATTTGTGTCGAGCCGCGCAAGGGTTAAGCATGCCTTGTGCCAAGCCTTACGGGCTGCGGAATCCCCCAGCAACCCGGGAATTCTGCGTATCAACAGGGCAACCTACCCAACTGGGTGCACATTCGACAGCCCAATAAATAGGCATTTGCATAAAGAATACTCTGCAAGCGCCTCAGTCTGGCCGCCCGCGAGCATTGGCGCGATGCAGAATACGGGGGCATCATGAGCGTTCTAAGCGTCCGTTTCTCAGGAGGGGTCTTGCCAGGCCACGAGGTGCTCACTGCAACCGAGATGGGCCAGGCCGATACGCTGGCCATAACCTCCGGCGTGCCCGGTCTCCAACTGATGGAGAACGCCGGCGCCGCCGTGGCCGAGGCGGCCGAGCGTATTGCAGCCGGCGAAAGGTTAGCCGTGGCCGTGATCTGCGGCCCCGGCAACAACGGCGGCGATGGCTTTGTCGCCGCCAGGCTGCTGCGCGAAAGCGGTCATCGCGTGCGCGTCGCCTTGCTCGGTGCACCGGCCGGTCTCAAGGGCGATGCGGCCGCCATGGCCGCCCGCTGGGGCGATGCCGTCGAGCCGCTGTCGCCGGACAGCCTGGCCGGCGCCGACCTCATCATCGACGCGCTGTTCGGTGCCGGCCTGGCGCGACCGCTGGAAGGCGTGGCCGCCGACGTGGTCGCCGCTGCCAACGCCTCGGGCATTCCGATTCTCGCTGTCGATGTGCCAAGCGGTCTCGACGGATCGACCGGACGTGCCGATGGCCCGGTTATCCAGGCGACCGCCACCGTCACCTTCTTCCGTCTCAAGCCGGGCCACCTGCTGCTGCCCGGTCGCACGCTGTGCGGCGCCGTGCAGCTGGCCGACATCGGCATCCCCGATGCGGTGCTCGATCGCATCGGCCCGCGCACGGCGGCGAACCGGCCCTCGCTGTGGCGCGCCGCCTATCCCTGGCCTCGCCTCGACGGCCACAAGTACACGCGCGGCCATGCCGTTGTGATCTCCGGTCCGCCCGAGAGCACCGGCGCTGCCCGACTGGGTGCGCGCGCCGCACTCCGGGTCGGTGCCGGCCTGGTGACCGTCGCCGGCTCGCCCGCCGCCACCGCCATCAACGCCACGCACGAGACCGCCGTCATGGTGCGCGCCATGGCCAACGACGGGGCGATTGCCGAATTCCTCGCCGACGCCCGCCACAACGCCGTGCTGATCGGCCCCGGCGCCGGCGTCGGACGGATGACGGCGGCAACCGTCGCTACCATTCTGTCCTCGCCCGCTGCCGTTGTGCTCGATGCCGACGCGCTCACTTCGTTCGCGGTAGCCGACGAGGAGGCACCGGTGCGCGCCACCGGCTTTGGCTTCGTGCTGCGCGGCGCCGAGCCGCAACCGACCGGCGCCCGGCTGTTCGAGGCCATCCGCGCACGCCAGGCGCCCGTCGTCCTGACGCCCCACGCCGGCGAGTTCAAGCGTCTGTTCGGCGATCTGGCCGGCTGCAAGCTGGAGGTGGCGCGCCAGGCCGCCGAGACCAGCGGCGCAATCGTTATCCTGAAGGGTCCCGACACCGTCATCGCCGCCCCCGACGGACGCGCCGCCATCAACGACAACGCCCCACCGTGGCTCGCCACCGCCGGCGCTGGCGACGTGCTGGCCGGTCTGGTCACCGGCCTGCTGGCGCAAGGCATGTCGGCCTTCGAGGCGGCTTGCGCCGCGGTCTGGCTGCACGGCGAGTGCGCGAACCTGTTCGGCCCGGGCCTGATTGCCGAGGATCTCCCCGAAATCCTGCCGCAAGTGCTGAAGGCGCTGCACTCAGGCGCCTGACTGTCGCCTCCGGTCATAAGGGCCCGCGGCACGACACCGCATGGCACATCGACCGGACCAAAGACCATTGCAGTTGATAATCGTTTGCAGAAAAATGCCGCTTGTTTGATGCAGGACAATGCGCGCCGACCGATAGCGACGTGACGTAATTGACGAGAAACACTCCACCGTTGCGGCGGTGCAATAGGGGCAACCCGCGTGCCGAGGAAAGCCACCAGCCCAGCCGAGTTCGACCAGATTGATCGGGTCCGCATGCTGCTGCGCAGCTTTCGCCTGCATCCCTCCCCCGACCTGCGGGTGACCACAGCCGGCCAGAAAACCTATACGGGCCAGTTGCTGCGCGACCACGTGGGCAACAACGCCCGCAGGGGTGGACGCTGGGCCTACTACGGGGTTCTCGTCCTGCTCACCGGCGAAGGCGAGGTGGAGATCGACTATCTCGACATCGTGCTGATCGAGCCCAAGGGCCCCATCGCGACCGGCAGCCCCGCGGCCGGCAATGGCGCGCCTCGCGGATCGCGGGACGGCACTGGCATGCTCCCCGCCTGAAGTGCCAAAGTACGGGCAAGATTCACGTTCCATGATTGAAGCGTAGTGCTTCGATCAGAAGCGACCTTGCTGTGAGGGAGAACGTCCATTGCAAGACAGCCGCGCGGCGCAGCAGGCAGCCCGTCCCAGCGGTGGACCGGCCGTCCAGCTGCAGGGCGTATCGATCGACTTCCCCGTCGCCGGCGGCCGCTATGTCGCCGTCGACAAGACCGACCTCGCCGTCGCCGGGCATGAGTTCGTGGCCATCGTCGGCCCGACCGGCTGCGGCAAGTCCACCCTGCTCAACGCGGCAGCCGGCTTGATCGCGCCCGGCACCGGCCAGGTGCTGGTATTCGGCGAGCGCCTCGCCGGCCTCAACAAGGCGGCCGGCTACCTGTTTCAGCAGGATGCGGTGATGCCCTGGAAGACGGCGGTCGACAATGTCGCCATCGGCCTGGAGGTGGCCGGCACCGCACGCCAGGAAGCGCTGCAGCGCGCCCGCACCTGGCTGAAGCGCGTCGGTCTCGCGGCCTTCGCAGACCGCTACCCGCATCAGCTATCCGGCGGCCAGCGCAAACGCGTCGGCCTCGCCCAGGTCCTGATCCGCGATCCCAAGATCCTGCTGATGGACGAGCCGTTCGGTCCGCTCGACGCGCAGACGCGGCAGATCATGGGCAACCTGCTGCTCGACCTGTGGGCCGCCGATCGCAAGGCCGTGCTGTTCGTCACGCACGACCTTGAGGAGGCGATCGCGCTGGCCGACCGCGTCGTCATCATGTCGGCCGGACCGCAGGCGCGCATCATCGGCGACCACGCCATCGACCTGGGTCGCCCGCGCGATGCCGCCGAGGTGCGCCTGCAGCCGCGCTTCCACGAGCTGCACAAGGCCATCTGGAGCCAGCTGCGCACCGAGGTGATGAAGGCCTACGGCGGCGAGGCGGCCTGAGAGCCAGCCGACCCGGGACGGCTCACAGCAGCCGATCGTCCAGCCCCGGAGGCGGCGGCTTGCCGCCGGTCAGCCGCTCGCGCATGCGCCGCACCTCGTCGGCGCGGTATCCCTCAGGATCGTACTTGGCCCTGAACGCCGCGTGTGCGACGCGTTTGTGGTCGAGCACTTTGAACAAGACTTCCCGCCCGCCGTCGTCCGAGAACGGGAAGCGCCAAGGCTCGCCGCGCAGGCGCCAGAAACACCCGGCCGGATCGTAAGGCGGCAAGGCCAGCCGCGGCGCCATGTTTGCGAGGCGCCGCATTGTGTCGGCCCACAGCTCGGGCAGCCGATCCGCCAAGTCCGTTCCTGTCATATGCCGCTCCCAAATCGCCAGGGGCGGCATCACGTAGATCGTCTTTTCGGCGTGCCCGGACATGGTGTGGATGATCTCGTAAAGCACACCCGACTCGTCCTTGCCCGTGGGATCGACCGGCACCATAACGATCGCATCGACATTTTCGCTGAGCGCGCGCAACCGCTCCTTCCAGCCCTCGATCGTCGTCTCCACCTTGGCAATGCCGTGCTTGTCCTCGTCGCCAATGGCCACCGCGGCACGCAACTGCGCGTAGTTGGCATTGTGCTTCTCGATGATCCCAAGCACGAAATCCTGCAGCCCAGCCCAGGGGCGATCGAGCGCGAACGAGCGCAGGAACAGCACGCCGCTCATTGTGACCGCATCCTGCAGCGCCTGCCGCCGCAGCGCCGGCCTCTCGATCTTTGTGAGCCATTGCGCCCGCAGCCACGGCCAGCTCGCCAGAAAAATGACTGCCAATGCCAGCAAACCCCAGGTCGGCGCGGTCCAGCCCAGAAGCAAGTAGCTCACAACCGGCGCACTGCCGACATAGAACGGCGCCAGCACGCGAGCGGCCTTTGCGAAAATGACCTGCATCGCCGTCCCCGCGCGCCGAAAGAAGCAATCATAGCATACTGTCTTCGCTGGTTGACCAAGGCGCCTCGCCCCCGCATCCTGCGCACCAACAAACAGGGGGTGGCGTCCGCGCGGGCTCCAGGCGGAGCGGCCTCCCTGCAGGGAGGATTTACATGCAGTTTGCTCAGGACCAGGCCGCATGAGCTCGCGCGGGCTTGGGTTGTTGATCTCGCAGGCGCTGGTGGCGGTGATCACCATCGCCGTCTGGCATATCGGCTCGTCCGTACCCTTGGGCGGCGTCTACCTGCTGCCCAAGTTCTTCTTCTCTACGCCCCTCGACGTGGCCCAGCGCATCGGCAAGCTGTTCGCCGACGGCACCACCAAGATCGTCAATTGCCCGGAGCGGCTCGATTTCACGCGCCTGCTCAGCATCGCCGACCCCTGCTTCGGCAAGACCGTGTGGCAGCATCTGACGTTCACCCTGACCGAAGGCGTGCTGGCCTTCGTGATCGGCGCCGCCGCCGGCATCGTGCTCGGCTTCTGGCTGGCGCGCCGGCCGTTCCTGTCGGCCGTGTTCGACCCTTACATCAAGATGCTGAACGCCCTGCCACGCGTGGTGCTGGCGCCCATCTTCATGCTGTGGCTAGGCCTCGGCATCTGGTCGAAGGTGGCGCTTGGCGTGACGCTGGTGTTCTTCATCGTCTTCTTCAACGTCTACCAGGGCGTCAAGGAGGTCAGCCCGACGGTGCTCGCCAACGCCCGCATGCTCGCCATGAACGAGCGGCAGCTGTTCGCCCACGTCTACTGGCCGTCGGCTATGTCGTGGATGTTCTCCTCGCTGCACACCTCGGTGGGCTTTGCCATCATCGGCGCAGTGGTGGGCGAGTACCTGGGCTCCGCCGCCGGCCTCGGCTACATGATCCAGCAGGCCGAGGGTACCTTCGACACCACCGGCGTGTTCGCCGGCATGATCATCCTCGCCATGTTCGTGCTGGTGATCGACTGGTGCGTTACGCTGGTGGAAAATCGTCTGCTGGTCTGGCGGCCCCCCGCGGCCGGCGGCCGAGAGTGAAGAACGCAGTACAGGGAGTGAAATGATGCGCATGACACGAATGCTCGCCGTGGGCTTTGCGGCACTGCTGGTCGCCGGCTCGGCCTCGCTCGAGGCGCGCGCTCAGGCGCCGGAGAAGAAGGACGTCAAGCTCGGCGTCGGCGGGGCAACCTCGCTCTACTATCTGCCGCTCGCACTGACCGAGAAGCTCGGCTTCTTCAAGGAGCAGGGTCTCAACGTCGAGGTCAGCGACTTCAAGGGTGGCTCGCAGTCGCTCACCGCGCTGATCGGCGGCTCGGCCGATGTCGTCACCGGCGCCTACGAGCACACCATCCGCATGCAGGTCAAAGGCCAGGACATCCAGGCCGTCATCGAGCTTGGCCGCTACCCCGGCATTTCGCTCGGCGTGAAGAAGGACCGCGCCGACAAAATCAAATCGGCCGCCGACCTCAAGGGCGCCAAGATCGGCGTCACGGCGCCCGGCTCGTCGACCAACATGATGGTCTGGTACCTGATGGCCAAGGCCGGATTGAAACCGGACGATGCCTCCTATGTCGGCGTCGGCACCGGCGGCTCGGCGGTCGGCGCGATCATGAAAGGCGAGATCGACGCTATCTCCAACATCGATCCCGTCATGACCAAGCTGGAGAACGAGGGGCAGGTCGTGATCCTGGCCGAGACGCGCACCACAGCAGGCACCAACAAGGTGTTCGGCGGACCGATGCCGGCGGCCGTGCTCTACATCAAGCGCGACTTCATCGAGAAGAACCCCAACACCGTGCAGGCGCTCACCAACGCCTTCTACAAGACCCTCAAGTGGATGGAGAAGGCGACGCCCGAGCAGATCGCCGACAACGTGCCCGAGGAATTCTGGCTGGGCGACAAGGCCCTCTATATCGCCGCGGTGAAGGCCTCGCTCGACGCCTACTCCAAGGATGGCATCGTCAGCGCCGACGGCCAGCAGCGCTCGCTCGATTTCCTGCGCCAGTTCGACAAGGAGATCGCCGACGCCAAGGTCGACACCGCCAAAACCTGGGACGACCGCTTCGTGAAGAAGGCGGCGGCCAGCAGCAAGTAATCGAGCAGCAAGTAATGCAGTCATCCCGGGGCTTGTCCCCGGGATCCAGCCCACCGCGGGCGCTGGAAGTCGGGGTACTCCAACGCCACGAAAGATATCCGATAGACGACGTACTATCTCCGCCTCAGCATCCAGAGGCGCTCTGCCGGGCCGCCGAATAGTTCCGCGCAGTGACATTGCCTCTTGTCACCATAGAAAGCGGACTCAAATTTCAGACTGAGACAAGAGCCGGGCGCCGGAACGTGCGGCGCGATCAATCCCGGCAGCACGTGGCGGGATGAGCAAGCGCTGCATTCATGCAGCACATCGCGTTCGCCGGCATGATCATCCTTACCATATTCTTGCTGATCATTGACGCGTTGGAGAAATCTCTGCTCGCGTCACGCCGCACCGCGCATCGCAGTGATCCTTGCGGCGATCATCTCGCTACGGATCGCATCGCCGATACTCGGTTGACGAGTCCCAATCCTGTACAGGACTTGCGAGAAATTTATTCTTCTCCGCGAGAGAGAGCACGCGCAAAAGTGATCGACTGACTCGGCCGCGGCTCGCAGCGGTTGTACGTTTCATCATGGTATGGGGGTTCCGCAAATTCGGCAGGCGTCGTGCGGCACGACGACCAACGGAGGACCCTGATGAAACCTTGGAGGCTGTGGGTAGGTGCGGCGACGATGGTTGCCGTCATGGCCGGCTCTGCACAAGCGCAAGCGCCGGAGAAGAAGGACGTCAAGCTCGGCGTCGGCGGCAGCAATTCGCTCTATTATCTCCCGCTCGCAATCACCGAGAGGCTGGGTTTCTTCAAGGAGCAGGGCCTCAATGTCGAGGTCAGCGACTTCAAGGGCGGCTCGCAGTCACTGACCGCGCTAGTCGGCGGCTCGGTCGACGTCGTCACCGGCGCCTACGAGCACACCATCCGCATGCAGGTCAAAGGCCAGGACGTCGTCGCGGCCATCGAGCTCGGCCGCTATCCGGGCATCGTTCTGGCGGTCAAGAAGGACCGCATGGACAAGATCAAGTCGATCGCCGACCTGAAGGGCGCAAAGATCGGCGTCACCGCGCCCGGCTCGTCCACCAACATGATCGCCTGGTACCTGATGGCCAAGTCGGGCCTGAAGCCTGACGACGCCTCGTTCGTCGGTGTCGGCGCCGGTCCGTCAGCGATTGCCGCCATCAAGCGAGGCGACATCGACGCCATTTCCAACATCGATCCGGTGATCGCCACGCTGGAGGCCAGCGGCGACGTCGTGGTGATGGCCGATACGCGCACCAGCGAAGGCGCCAACAAGGTGTTCGGCGGCACCATGCCGGCCGCGGTTCTTTATTTCAAACGCGACTTCATCGAGAAAAATCCAAACACGGTGCAGGCACTCGTCAACGCCTTCTATAAATCCCTGAAATGGCTGGAGAAGGCCACGCCGGAGCAGATCGCCGACACCGTCCCGCAGGAATACTGGCTGGGCGACAAGGCGCTGTACATGAAGGCGGTCCAAGCCAACCGGCAGGTCTATTCGCTCGACGGCATCGTCAACGAGGGCAGCCAGAAGCGCTCGCTGGATTTCCTGCGCCAGTTCGACAAGGAGATCGCCGACGCCAAGGTCGACACCTCCAAGACCTTCGACGACCGCTTCGTAAGGAAGGCGGCCGGTTCGGTGACGGTGAACTAGGCCGAATGTGTCATCCCGGAAGGCGCATTCGCGCCTATCCGGGACCTGCAACGTTGCCTAGACTTCCACCTGGGATCCCGGATATTGCGCTCACGCGCAAGTCCGGGATGACAAGGGAGGACGTCATGAAAGGCATCGTGTTCGCCGGCAATCGCAAGGTCGAGCTGCGCGACTTTCCCGATCCGACGCCGGGCGACGAGGACGTCGTCCTCGAGATCAAGTCCTCGGGCATGTGCGGCAGCGACCTGCACGTCTATCGTTCGCCCGGCGGCGGCCCCGCCATGGCGGCCTCCCTCGGCCTCGGCGGCGAAGGCGTCGCCGTGATCGGCGGGCACGAGCCGTGCGGCGTGGTGGTGGCACGCGGCAAAAGCGTCTCCGAGAAGAAAGCGCCGATCGGCGCCCGCGTCATGCAGCACCACTACAGCGGCTGCGGGCTCTGCCCCGACTGCAATCAGGGCTGGTCCCAGCTCTGCAAGCAGGGCGGCATGACCGTGTACGGTGTCACCGGCAACGGCGCGCACGCGCGCTACATGCTGGCGCCCGCCCACACGCTGATCGCACTGCCCGACGAATTGTCCTTCGAGGAGGGCGCCGCCATTTCCTGCGGCACCGGCACGGCCTGGGGTGCACTCAAGCGCATGAACATGGCGGGCGGCGGCACCCTTGCCGTGTTCGGCCAAGGCCCGGTGGGTTTGAGCGCCACCATGCTCGGCAAGGCCATGGGGCTGCGCGTGATCGGCATCGACATCTCCGACGAGCGCCTGGAGCTCGCCAAGACCTGCGGCGCCGAGGCCGTGATCAACTCGAGCAAGGACGAGCCCGTCAAGGCCCTCAAAGTCATGACCAACGGCGGCGTCGACTACGCGCTGGAGTGTTCCTCCGCACCGGCCGCCCGCACCGCCGCCGTACGCGGCACGCGCACCTGGGGCACGGTGTGCTACGTCGGCGAAGGCGGCAGCGTCACGCTGGATGTTTCCCCCGACATGCTGCGTCGGCAGATCACGCTGATGGGATCGTGGACCTTCAGCAAGATCGGCCAGGCCGACTGCGCGCGTTTCATCGCCCAGCACAAGCTGCCGCTGTCGAAGCTCATCACGCACCGCTTCAAGCTCGACGAGGCCGAGCGCGCCTACCAGCTGTTCGACCAGCAGACCATGGGCAAGGGCATGATCCTGCCCTCGTAACGAGCCTCCCGCGGCCAGCGCTTGCCGCGATCGCGATCCCACTTGGCTCTCCCGCGGCGAGCCCCAAGCCAGAGCGATTGCGTTTTGCGGCCCCCTACTTTAGTATGATGTCTGCGCAGGGCACGTTGAATGCAGCCGCTTTCCGCGCGGGGGATGCTTCCGATGCGTGTTGCGCGAGGAGGGGGCCGCCATGCCAAGTGCTTCCCAGCCAGTTCCGGCTCAATCCCGACTCGTTGAACGATCCCAACCTGCCGCCCTAGCCGGCACAACCTCGTTCGGGTGGAGCCACAGCAAAATCCAGGTGGCTTGCTTTGTACTTCTCGCCGTCGCGGCTCCGGCGGCAGCTGGTTTTGCGCTTCCCGCTCCGTTCCTGAAATGGCTTTGCCTGGGGTGGCTGGCCTGCGTCGCCGTTCTCATGCAGCGTCTCAGCCGGCGAGCTCACGACGACAGCGTCGTGCTCCGGGTCGATCAGCGCGGAATTCTCGATCGTCGCTTGATGCCGAGATGCATCGAGTGGCAGGAGATCGAGGCCATTTGCCCGATCGATGCGGATCGCAATCACACCGTCGATATCAGGCTACGGTGGCCCAAGAACACGCTTGGCGAAACGCGATGGCCGGTCCGCATCGGAGCCTTCTGCCAGTTGGGCTACGGCGTACCCGCGGTCACGATCAGCTTGCTGCTGCTTGATGGCAGCGTTTCCAAGATGGTCGACGCCATTGCTCGACATCGACCCGACTTGCTGCACGCCAAGAACCGGCCAGCGCCGCGCGCAGCTCAGTGATCGATCGGGTGAGGGGCGAGTACTATCGCGCCGCCGAGCGCGCCCATCAGCTTTTTCGACCCCCCGGACCATGGGTAAGGGTATGATCCTGCCGTTGTAGCGGCAGTGGAATGAGAGTTGAATGGAGCCCGCTCCTGAGCTGCTTTGGTCGCCCGAGCACCTGCATGCAGAGCTGGGCAAGCCGGGCTTGGCCATAATCGACACGCGACCGGCCGAGCTGTTCGCCGCAGGTCGCATCCCCGGCGCCCGTCACTTCGACCCCTACTTCGTCAACTGCGACGACACGGACCCCAAGCCGCTCGCTTCGTTCACGCGCATGTGGGCGAACATGCTGGGCTGGCGTGGCGTGAAGCCCAGCGACACCATCGTATTCTACGGCGCGTTCACCGACATGTGCGCCGCGCGCTGTCTTTGGTTCGCGGAGTATCTGGGCCACGCCAGGTCGCACGTGCTCGATGGCGGCATGACGGCCTGGATGCAGGCGCACTTGCCGATCGAGCGGGACAGCAAGCCGCCGACGCCGCAGAAATTCCTGTTCGAGGCGAGGCCCGAGCGCGTAGCGACCTACGCAAGCGTCCTGCAGGCGATCGATCAGCCCGGCAGCGTCATCGTCGACAACTGCAGCGAGGCCGAATTCAAAGGCATCGATCGCCGCGCGAAACATGGCGGCTCCATCCCGTCGGCCAGGCTTTGCGGCTGGGAGAACTTGTACGACCACGCGACGGGACGGATGAAGCCGTTGTCCGAGCTGCGCGACATCTTCGAGCGTATCGGGGCGACGCCGGACAAGGAGATCACCTTCTACTGCAACACCGGCTTTCGCTCCGCCCATGCCTATCTTGCGCTGCGGCTGCTGAACTACCCAAGGATCAGGAACTACGTCGGCTCCTGGCAGGAGTGGGGCAACCGCGACGGGTTGCCCATCACGCGACCCGAATAGGCGCGTGCATGATTCTGCCGCTGTGAGGAATTTCCAAATCGCAGCCGCAGCGCTCACGCGCTGTTGATGCACGACCCGAGCCAACGCGCCCTAAGGTGCCGCCCGCGGGCCGGCAGGACTAGGGAGGCTCGCATGCGTGTCATCATCGGCCGTGCATCGGCGACAGCCGCGGCGGTGCTGTTCGGCCTTTTGCTCGGCGCGGCGTCTGGCTGGGCTCAGGACACCGTGCGCCTGCGCGGCACGATCGAGGCGGTCGACGGCGACCTGCTGCGCATCAAGACGCGCGAGGGCAACGACGTGAAATTGAAACTGGCAGCCAACCCCGGCATCGCCGCTGTGACCAAGGCCACCATGGCCGACATCAAGCCCAACTCCTACATCGGCGTCGGCGCCCTGCCGCAAGCCGACGGCAGCCTGCGCGCCATCTCGGTGCACATCTTCGCCGAGTCGATGCGCGGCCTGGCCGAAGGCCATCGTCCCTGGGATCTGCAGCCGGGCAGCAGCATGACCAATGCCACTGTCGAGAGCACCGTGGCCGGCGTGACAGGGCAGACCGTCGCCTTGAAATACAAGGACGGCGAGCAGAAGATCGTCAT
>Ga0209813_10000313_pt1 | contig 13035 bp, 9 predicted proteins | sample EndMethybrTD3033_FD_187596 | JGI IMG/M metagenome (GOLD analysis project Ga0209813, IMG submission 187596) | Populus endosphere microbial communities from Tennessee, USA - Endosphere MetaG P. TD hybrid TD303-3 (SPAdes) (version 2) | ecosystem: Host-associated > Plants > Roots > Endosphere... | reverse complement strand
GGCGGCAACGACGGAGTGGGCGCCGGGGTCGGCGTTGCCGTGCCCCGGAACACGTCGAGTTCCGGGCCTTGACGGCGCGGGTCGTCGGCCGGCGGCGGCGGCGCGGTGCGCTGCAGATTGACGACCGGATCGCTGCCGGTCGCTTGTTGTGCCAGCGTGGGCGTGACTGCCATCAGCGGCAGGGCGGAAAGGAACAGACGCATAGACCCCATGGCCCTGCCAAGGCAGAAATTTTGCTGAACGCCAGATGAACGGATGGCCTTGCGCGCCGGACCGATGACAAATTGCGTGCAATCGACTACATGCGCCCTCATGACCGATACCCCGCTCCATCTCGGCCGCGCCAGCACCCTGCCGCAGCGGCCCGAGGACGCCGTCCTCGACTATGTCCCCAATCCCCGTCCGGGCAAGCCCTATCTGGTGCGCTTCACGGCGCCCGAATTCACCTCGCTCTGCCCGGTGACCGGCCAGCCCGATTTCGCCCATCTGGTGATCGACTATGCGCCCGGCGCGACGATCGTCGAATCCAAGGCGCTCAAGCTGTTCCTGGGCAGCTTCCGCAACCATGCCGGCTTCCACGAGGATTGCACCGTCGGCATCGGCGAGCGGCTGTTCACCGAAATGCAGCCGATCTGGCTGCGCATCGGCGGCTATTGGTATCCGCGCGGCGGCATCCCGATCGACGTCTTCTGGCAGTCGGGCGAACCGCCCGCCGGCCTGTGGCTGCCGCCGCAGGACGTGCCGGGCTATCGCGGCCGCGGCTGAATATCTGATTAATAGGCTGTGCCAATCATGCAGGATGCCGCGAGCCTCATGGCTTTTTATCGTAATCGTCGGGCGGAACTGGACCCGTCCGACGGTTCACGCTGGCATCTGCTGATCAAGGAAATTCGCCTGAACGAAGGATGCGGCATAGAAGAAGCCTATGCCATCGCCTTGACTGATCCCATCTGGCGGCGCTGGCTTGAACGCCAAATTAATGGCAATCCGGCTTGCCGGAAGGCGGCATTGCGGCACATGCGCGATCACGGCGATCGCTCGCTCATCGCCCAGCGGGACGGAGGGCTTCTCGTCCGATAGCCTCTCTGCCCTTGTTGGACGAACGCGCAACAGGCTTCGACCAACGACATTCTCTTGCGGATAGTTCACTTGACCCCCCGCGGGAAAGGGCCGATCCGGTTTGCATGTTGCGCGTGACTATGTCTCATTGCGCCATCCAAGCCGTATCGGAGTTGCTTCCCCCATGCCCTTGTCGAAAATCCTGCCGTTCCTGATGGCGGCCGCGCCGCTGGCGATCGCCGCGCCCGCGCTGGCCCAGACCGCGCCTGCCGGCCCCGCCGCCGGCGTCACCACCCAGCTGCCCCGTGGGGCTGCGCCCAGCCATTATGCGATCGAAGTGACGCCCGATGCGGCGAACCTCAAATTCACCGGCAAGGTGACGATCGATGTCACCGTCGCCACCGCCATGCCGGCGCTGGTGCTCAACGCCGCCGACCTGACCGTCTCCAGCGTCACCCTGACCCCGGCCAAGGGCAAGGCGATCACGGGCACGGCCCAGGTGGATGCCGATGCCCAGACCGTCAGCCTCGACTTTGGCAAGCCGGTTCAGCCGGGCAGCTACAAGCTGACCATGGTCTATGCCGGCATCATCAACCAGCAGGCGAACGGCCTCTTCGCGCTCGACTATACCGACAATGAAGGCGCCGCGAAGCGCGCGCTCTTCACCCAGTTCGAGGCGCCCGACGCCCGCCGTTTCGTGCCGAGCTTCGACGAGCCGAGCTACAAGGCGACGTTTGATCTATCCGCCGTGGTGCCGGCGGACCAGCTGGCGGTCGGCAACATGCCGGTCAAGGCGACCAAGGACATCGGTAGCGGCAAGAAGCTGGTGACCTTCGGCACCAGCCCCAAAATGTCCTCCTATCTGCTCTTCTTTGGCCTGGGCGAACTGGACCGCGCGACCAAGATGGCGGGCAATACCGAAGTCGGCGTCATCACCGGCCGGGGCAATACCGGCAAGGCGCAGCTGGCGCTCGACGCGTCGGCGGCGATCCTGCCCTATTATAACGATTATTTCGGCGTGCCCTTCCCGCTGCCCAAGCTCGACAATGTCGCGGGTCCGGGCCAGAGCCAGTTCTTCAGCGCGATGGAGAATTGGGGCGCGATCTTCACCTTCGAACGCACCCTGCTGGTCGATCCGCGCTTCACCTCGGAAGAGACCAAGCGCGCCATCTATGAAGTGGCCGCGCATGAAATGGCGCACCAGTGGTTCGGCGATCTCGTCACCATGGCCTGGTGGGACGATCTGTGGCTGAACGAGGGTTTTGCCAGCTGGATGGCGACGAAGGTCACCGACAAGCTGAACCCGGAATGGGAAGCCCTGCTGTCGCGCGTCGATGGCCGCGAGCGGGCGATGAGCCTCGACGCGCTCAAGACCACCCACCCGGTCGTGCAGAAGATCACCACCGTCGATCAGGTGAATCAGGCCTTCGACGCCATCACCTATCAGAAGGGCGAAGCCGTCATCACCATGCTCGAAGGCTATGCCGGCGAGGATGCGTGGAAGGCGGGCATCCAGTCCTACATGAAGAGCCATGCCTACGGAAACACCGTCACCGACGATCTGTGGAAGGCGGTCGAGGGCGCGGGCGCCAAGGGCCTGGTCAGCATCGCGCATGATTTCACCAGCCAGCCGGGCATCCCGCTGGTCAAGGTGGAGAGCGCCCAGTGCCAGGGCGGCAACACCATCCTGACGCTGAGCCAGGGCGAGTTCAGCCGCGACGCCAAGGACAAGACCCCGCTCAAGTGGAATGTACCGGTGAAGGCGCAGGTGCAGGGCGGCGAGGCGCAGCGCCTGATCCTGCAGGGCAATGGCCAGATCACGCTGCCGGGGTGCGGCGCCTATGTCATCAATGCGGGCCAGACCGGCTATTATCGCTCGCTCTATCCCGCCGCCAATATCCAGGCGCTGGCCAAGGGCTTCAGCCAGCTGTCCAGCATGGACCAGACCGGCCTGATGGCGGACAATTTCCAGCTGGCGCTGGGCGGATACCAGCCGATCGGCCTGGCGCTCGACCTGGTCGACGCGGTGCCGGTCAATGGCAGCCCGGCCGTGCTGGCCGAAGTGCCCGGCTATTTGAAGAGCAGCTATGACATGCTGGAGGGCGATGCCGCTGCCCAGGCGAAGGTCGCGGCCTATGCCTCGGCCAAGCTGACCCCGGCGCTGACCGCCATCGGCTATGATGCCAAGGCCGGCGAAGGGCCGCAGGTGCCGGTGCTGCGCACCAGCCTGGTCGCGACGCTGGGCAGCATGGGCGACAAGGGCGTGGTGGCCGAGGCCAACCGCCGCTTCGCCGCGCTGGCGACCAACCCGGCCGCGCTCGACGGGCCCCTGCGCAATGTGTGGCTGGGCATCATCGCCCAGAATGCCGACCAGGCGACCTGGGACAAGCTCCGCGTGATGGCCAAGGGCGCGCAGAGCGACCTCGAAAAGAGCACGCTCTACGCGCTGCTCGGCAAGGCGAAGGACGAGAAGTTGGGCAGCCAGGCGCTGGACCTCGCTTTGACCGACGAGCCGGGCAAGACCACCAGCGCGGCGATCATCGGCCAGGTGGGCGTCGCCCATCCGATGCTGGCGGTCGACTATGTGCTGGCGCACAAGGCGCAATATGAGGCGCTGATCGACGTGTCGGCGCGCAGCCAGGCGCTGGCCCGCCTTGGCGGCGGATCGGCCGACCCGGCGATGGTGACCAAGCTGGACGCCTATGCGACCCAGTATCTGACGCCGGAATCGCGCAAGGTGGTCGATCGCTCGATCGCCGCGATCAAGACCCGGATCGAGACGCGTAGCCGCCTGAAGGCGCCGACCGCAGCCTGGTTTGCGGCGAAGAAATAAGGCTTGCCTCCCCTCCCTTCCAGGGAGGGGCCGGGGGGTGGGTGGCGAGCGAAGCGAGCCTCCTTCGGAGGCTACCCACCCCTAACCCCTCCCTGGAAGGGAGGGGGTCAAGGCGACTTATTGGGGCAGACCCAATGCCCTGGCGATGTCATCCCAGGCGACCAGCTTGAAATTCTGCGCCGCCGCCGCGTTATGGCCATCCTGCGCTATGAACAGCCCGCCGGGATAGGCCGGGCCGAAATCGCCCAGCATCAGTTCGATGCCGTCGGTTTCCTCCGACCCGCCAATCGCGCCATCGACGACGCGGAAGCGACCGACATAGCTGTCGTTGGACAGGCGGTAGGCGACATAGGCATTGTCACCCTGGCTGGAGACGAGGACATAGCCGTCCTTCTCGCCGATCGCGGCGATGGCGACGCCTTCGGCATCCATGACCAGATTCTTGCCGTCGGCGGCCGCGATTTTCGTGGGGGTGGCGGAGCCGGCCGCGCGCGCGTCGAAGCGCCACAGGCCGACATCTTCCTCCGCGACATAAAGGATGCCGGTGCGGTCATCCACGGCGCAGCCTTCCGACTGGGTGCCCAGCTTCATGCTGCGGACAATCCTGCCGGTCGGCGTGGCGCCGGATGCATCGAGCGCGACCTGGTTGATCGTGCCGTCCTTCAGCACGATGAAGGCGTAGGTCGCCTCCGGTGCCTTGTACAGGCAGATGCCATAGGCCTCACCCCTACCGGCATCGACCTTGCCGAGGGCCGTCAACTTCGCTGTCACGCTATCGAGGCGGAACAGCGCCAGCTTGGCATTGGCGACATCATTGCGGTCCGACGCCACGACCAGGATGCCGGTCTGGCCGTTCACCGCCACGCCATCGCGCAGGTCGACATTGTTGACCCGGCCGGCGTCCAGGAAATCGCGGGTCTTGCCGTCCAGGCCATAGACATAGAGGCCGGCCTTCTTGTCGGTGCCGACGATCAGGCTGGCGGCCGGGTTGGCGGCATTGCGCCAGATCGCCGGATCATCCGCCGCGTCGGCATTGGGCGTGCCGACCGGGGTGGTCTCGCCGCGTGCGGTGACGTTGACCGCCGGCGTGGCGTTGGCGATGCGGACGGCAACGGGGACTTCCTTCTCGGCAGTGGCGCAGGCGGCCAGTGCGAGGAAGCTGACGAGGGGGAGGGCGAAAGGCTTCATCTTGGTCTTCCTCACTTGCCGCGCGCGACGCACTTGCCGCCGTCGGGGCCGATATTGCCCGTGCAGGTACGCACCGCGATGGTGGGTTCGGTCGTATCGGTCAGATGATTGCCATCCGCCCGCTTCTCCAGATCGAAGCCGTCATAGAGCTTGCCCGACGCGGTATAGGTGCGGAACTTGAGCCGATCGCCATCCACGTCCACGACCTGATAGAGTTCGGTCGCTTCGGCGGTCTTGTCCGGCTGGGTGCGAGCGCGATCGTTGAGGCCGTACATTTTCGAGCCGGTGACGGAGACGAGATAGACCGGCCCCTGGATCGCACCATTGGCCCGCGCCTGCGCCGATGCCTCGCGCCCGGCTTCGGAGGTCAGGCGGCTGTAGCAATGGTCATGGCCCTGCAGCACCAGATCGACCTTGCGCTTGTCGAACACCGGCTTCCATGCGGCCTTCACCTCCGACGTGTCCTGGGGCCGGGCGCAGGTGAAGACGGGCTGGTGGAACAGCACGACATTCCATGTCGCCTTGCTGGACGCCAGGGTGGCGTCGAGCCACGTCGTCTGCTGCGCCATGGTGCCAAGGTCGATCGCCGACGTGCCGTCCAGCACGATGAAGCGCACCCCCTGATAATCGACATAATAGGTGGTCTTCAGGCCTGGCACGCCATTGTCTGGCAGCGCGAATTGCAGCGGGAAATAGGGGCCGAGCGTGCGGCTTTCGCTGCCGTCGGGTTTCACCACATCGACATATTCATGATTGCCGGTGGCGGGCAATTGCGGGACGATCGACCAGTTATAGCTGCCGGCCTGGTTGAACTCGCCCCATTCGTCGTCATGGTCGAGGTCGTCGCGCTGGGCGGCGAGATCGCCGGCATGGGCGACCAGTTCGATCCCGCCATTGGCGTGGAAGGCCTGGCGGATGACGCGGCTGGCATAGGTGAGGATGCCGTTCTGGATGTCGCCCAGATAGAGGAAGCGGAACGGCCTGGCCTCAGCCGCTGCCGTGCGGAATTGCAGCCACTCGCTCCAGCCCGCGCTGCCCTTCAGCCGATAGGCATAGACGGTATCGGGCGTCAGATTGTCGAAGCGGATCTGGTGATAGAGGGCCGGGCCATTGGCGCTGTCCTTGGCCGTGCCGGCGGGACCGGTCACGGTCCTTGCCTTCTCCTCCAGCGTCGGGCCGTCGACGGAGATGGCGATCTGCGCTTCGCTCGCGGTCTGGGCGGCATCGGTGCGCCAGGCGACGGCCATGCCGCGCGACGGATCGGCGGCGGGCGTCAGCATGATCCGGTCGGGCAGGGTGCGTGCCGCATAGGGCGTGCCGGCCGAGCGCGGCACGGGCGGGCTGGCGGCGGTCTGGGCGGAGAGCGGCGTGGCGCTCGCCATCAGCAGCATGGTCAGGAACAGTCGGGACATGGGCGTCCTTTCCGGGAAAACGGGACTTGCCGGCCGCGCAAGGGCGCGACCGGCAAGCAGGGGACATCGAACGGGATCAGAAGCTGGCGGAGATGCCGAACTTCGCGGTCCAGTTATATTCCTCATATTGCAGCAGGCGCTTGCTGCCCTCGAAGTTCTGATAGGCGAAATATTTGGCGTTGTTGACGTTGACCCAGTCGGCGAACAGGCGGACGCCGGGCAGGATCTTGTACTTCGCGCTCAGATCGAGCTGGAAGTGGTTGTCGACAATGCGGTCGGTATCCGGACCATCGCCGATCTCGTCCAGATATTTGCTGCGATAGGTGCCGGCGGCGCGCAGCGAGATCGGGCCCTTCTCATAGCCCAGCACCGCATTGAAGGTGTGGCGCGAAGCATTGGGCAGGCCGATCTTGCGGGTATAGGCGTTGTCGTCCCCGTCGTAGCTGGTGATCTTTCCGTCGGCGTCGGTGAAGGTGTAGTTGAGGTTCACCAGGAAGCCGTCGAGCGGCGCCGGCAGGAAGTTCAGAACCTGGCTGAACGAGAGTTCGACGCCCTTCACCTTGGCGGTGTCGCCATTCACATAATAGGATGCCTCGCTATAGGCGACGCCATTATAGACGCCGTCGTCAAAGTCGCGGACCTGCGCGCTATAGTCCTTGATCGACTTGTAGAAGAGGCCCGCGCTCAGTGCGCCATTGTTCGAGAAATACCATTCGGCCGAGGCATCGAAGTTCCAGGCGCGATAGGGCTTCAGGTTCGGATTGCCGAACTCGGCGGCATAATCCTCGTCGAGGATGAAGCGCGGCGCAAGCTGCGACAGCTTGGGACGAACCAGGCTCTTATAGGCAGCAGCGCGCAACACCACGCCCTGGCTCGGCTCGAACCGGGCGGTCAGGCTGGGTAGCCAGTCGGTATAATGTTTGGTGAAGACATTGGGTGTCGAGATCACGCCAGTGGCTTCGCCTTCGTCATCCAGTTCATATTCGGTGACATTGCCACGCAGCACGTTGCGGGTCTGCTCCATGCGCACGCCGCCGATGATGCGGACCTTCTCGCTGTCCCAACGGCCGAGCAGGTAGGTGGCGAGGATATCTTCCTTCGCGCTGTAATCCTGCGCTGCCGATTCATAGGCGCTGGTGATCGGGTCGAGTTCGAACTCACCGATATTGTTGTAAAAATAATCGGTCGCCTGGCCCTTGCCTGGCAGCGGTCCGAGGTCCGACAGGCGATAGGTCTGGGCGCCCAGCACATCAGCCAGATCTAGGTCGGCATCGCCATAATAGTTCATGTTGAAATTATAGCTCTTCTTGCGCCAGCGGGCCTTCATGCCAGCCTGCACGGTGAAGGTGCCGCCGTCGGTGGCGAAGGCGCGCGATACATCGCCCTTCAGCGCATATTCGCGGTCGCGCGAGTCCGACAGGGCAGTCTGCTCGACGCGGTTGAAGCTATATTCCGACGGGTCGTTGAACAGGTCGGCGCCGCTGGTGACGTTGAAGGTCGGCACGCGCGGATCGGCATAGTTGAAGCCGACATCGAGGCCATCGCCGTCGAACCGGGCGCGCCAGCGGATCGGGTCGATCGATCCCTTTTCCTTCTCGGTCGATTCCGACCAGCTACCCGAATAGGTCAGCTTCCACGGGCCGGTTTCGGTGGTGCCGCCCAGCACCAGCGACTTGATGCGCTGACGCTCGAAACGGTCCTTGAGATCGCGGCGCACTTCGATGCGGCCATCTTCATCGGTGAAGTTGGCGCTGTCGGCATCGCCCGAAGCGGGCTGCTCATCCAGGACGAAGGTCAGGCGGCGACGATATTCATGGTCTTCAAACTGGTTATAGATGCCGCGGGCATAAAGCTTGGTGGTGTCGGACGGCTTCCAGTCCAGGTTCAGCGTGCCGCCAATGCGCTTACGCTGAACGTCATAGTCGCGATATTCCAGGGTTTCGGCATAGGCGATGCCGTCGTCGCTGGTGGTCCAGTCCGCAGCCTCGATATTGTCGGTCTCGAACTTGCGCTTATAATAGCTGAAGCCGCCCGAGATGCCGAAATTGTCGCTGAGGCGGGTGGCGAAGTCGACGCTGCCCTTGGGCGTCACGGCGTCGGCATAGTCGTTATAGCTGCCTTCCAGCTTGACCGAATAGAGATCCTTCTTGCGGTCAAAGGCGCTGGTGGTGTTGATTTCGATCGAGGCGCCGATCGTGTCGGCGTCCATGTCCGGGGTCAGCGACTTCTTCACTTCGATCGATTCGATCAGTTCCGAAGGCACGACGTCCAGCGCGACCGAGCGAACGTCGCTTTCCGGGGCGGGCAGGCGGGCGCCGTTGACCGATGCGGCGTTGAGTTCCGGGTCGAGGCCGCGGACCGAGACGAAGCGGCCTTCGCCCTGGTCGTTCATGATGTTGACGCCGGGCAGGCGGCGCAGCGATTCGGCGACATTCTGGTCGGGGAATTGGCCGATCGCGTCGCGGGTCAGCACGCTTTCGACGCCATCGGCCGCGCGCTGGCGCGACAGGGCCGATGCCTGGTTGGCGACCTGGCCGACGACGATGATCGATGCGTCGACGTTCGAACCGATGCGAATGTCGGCATCGACGTCACCGGTGGCGGGCACGACGACGGTGGTGCGCACCGGATCGGCGCCGGTGTAGCGCGCTTCGATCGTGTAGGTGCCCGGCGCGACGTCGGGGAAGCGGTAAGAACCGTCACGGCCGGCTTCGGCGATACGGCCGTTTTCGACGATGCGCAGTTGGGTCGATTGCAGCGCACGGGTGCCGGTGCCGTCGGACACGGTGCCGCTGATGGTGCCGGCAAAGGCCGCAACCGGGGTGGCTAAGGCAACGACAATGGCAGCGCGGCTGACGCCACGGACAAGACGATTCATGATGGGATCTCCCTGTTATCGGTGGGAGATCAGCGATCCGTCACTGGCCCCATCCGGTTGAGGGGGCCAGTGCGGGCTTTTCCTTACAGGGTGATGCCAATTTCATGACAGTTCGATGAAACAGGCATTTGTTACAATCAATTACAGTGGCGCGGTCGCCCAATGGCGCAGGCGCGCATAAAGGGCCGCGATCACACCGGCGAAGACCAGCACCGACAGCGGCACCGTCCAGTGGCTCTCCGCAACCAGTGCCAGCGGCGCGTCGCTGTCGGTCGAGGCGACGATGCCGGCAAAGGCGACGCCGAACAGGCTTTCGCCGACGATGAAGCCGGTTGCCATCAACACGCCCATGCGCTCGGCAAATTCGGGGTTCGCCTGGCGCAGCGACCAGCGATTGTAGAAATGGCCGATCACCGCACCGACCGGGATCAGCAGGGTCAGCGCCATCGGCAGATAGATGCCCATGCCGACCGCGAGCGGGGGCAGGCGCATCTTGCCGGTCTTGCCCAGCAGTTCGTCAAGCGCGACCACGACCACGCCGATGCCGGCGCCAAAGCCGATCAGGCCCCAGTCGAGGTCGCCGCCCAGCACGCCCTTGGCGAGCGCGGAAATGAGCGCGGCCTGCGGCGCGGGCAGGGCGGTCGCCTTGGCACCGGGCGCGCCGGCAAAGCCGAAGGCGCTGTTCAGCAGATCGAGGACCGGCGGGATTACCAGCGCGCCGAACAGCACGCCCAGCACCAGCGCGATCTGCTGCTTCCACGGCGTCGCGCCGACCAGCTGGCCGGTCTTGAGGTCCTGGAGGTTATCGTTGGAAATGGTGGCGACGCCGAACACGATCGCGGTGGTGAACAGGGCATAGGCGATCAGCGCCTGGCTCTGTTCGGGGTGGCCCGAACCATAGATGGCGGCGAGGATCAGCGAGGCACCCAGCACGGCGAGGATGCCGACGCCCGAGATCGGGCTGTTCGACGCGCCGATCAGGCCGGCCATATAGCCGCAGACCGAGGCGATGACGATGCCGGCGACCAGGATATAGGCCAGCGTCAGGCCGATGATCGGCACCGGATTGGCGGCGATCGGCCCGCCCTGGGCAAAGATCCACAGCAGCACCGCGATCGGCACGAGCGAGGCGAGGATGGTGCCGAAGACGATGCCGATCGGCAGGTCGCGCTCGGTGATGTCCAGCGTGCCGGCATCGCCCGACTTGCGGACCTTGGCGGCGTTGAGGGCGGAGCGGATGCCGCTGATGATCGGGCCGAGGATCTTGAGCAGGGTCCAGATCGCGGCGATGCCGATCGTGCCGGCGCCGATGAAGCGGGCCTTCATGCGGAAGGTGGTGCCGACCAGGTCGGCCAGGTCCGCGCCGGCGGGCAGCGGGCTGGTGAGATAGGGGACGATGCCAACCCAGCTGATCAGCAGGCCGACGAACATGGCGGCGCCGACAGAGATGCCGACGAGATGGCCGACGCCGATCAGCGCCATCGAGAAGCTGGTCGAGACCGAGCTGGCACCCGCGCCGAGCTTGAAGAAGGTGGCGGCTTCCTCAGCCAGAATCTTGGTCTTGGCGATGATCGAGAAGCCGGCGGCGGCGATCGAACTCATGACGATGGCAGCCAGGCCGCGCTTATTCTCTTCCAGGCCCTCGCGCGAACCGGCGCCGACCTTGAGCACTTCGGCGGCGGCGACACCCTCGGGATAGGGAAGATCCGACCCGGTAACGAGCGCCCGGCGCAGCGGCACCGAATACATGACGCCCAATATGCCGCCCAGCGCGATGGTGCAGGCGGACAGCCAATAGGGGAAGCCCTGCCACCAGCCGATGATGACCAGGCCCGGCAGCACGAAGATGATCGCCGACAGCGTGCCGGCGGCCGATGCGATGGTCTGGACGATGTTGTTTTCTAGGATCGTGCCGGTCGCGAACAGCCGCAGCACCGCCATGGAAATGACGGCGGCGGGGATCGAGGTGGCGAAGGTCAGGCCGATCTTGAGGCCGAGATAAACATTCGCGGCGGTGAACAGCAGCGTGATGAGCGCGCCCAATATGACGCCGCGTAGCGTCAGCTCCGCCATCGGCACGGCCTTGGCCGAATCGGTTGTCACTGCTCTTTTCCCTTCGCCAGTCGATCGATCAAGCGGTCGGTAATAATGTTGCTGGCGCTTGGATCAATCTTAAACTGGCCGGCAGGCCGGTCAGGAATCGCGGCCGGCGCCCGCATCCGCCAGCACGACATGGTCCAGATAGGCGTCGACCAGCCGGGTCCAGCGCTCGTAACCGCGCGGATTCATGTGCAAACCATCGGCACGGAACAGCGATGCATCGGGCAGGCCGTCGGAGGCGAGCAAGGGGCGGCCGACATCGAGATAATCGAACTTCATCGCCTTGCTGCGCGCCGAAACGGCCCTGTTGACCGCCGCCATCTGAGGCCAGAGCGTCCAGCGGATCGGGCTGGGCTTGAGCGAGAGATAGGCGATATGCGCCCTGGGATAGTCGGCGCGAAGCTGGCGCAGCAGGGTTAGCACGTCGCGCGCGACCTTGTCCGGGGTGGCGCCGGCGGCGAGGTCATTCTCGCCGACATAGACGATGATCGAGCGCGGTTTGGCCTTGGGCAGCAGCCGTTTGTAATAATGCAGCACGTCGGGTGTGGTCGCGCCGCCAAAGCCGCGATTGACCGTGCCGATATCGGTGAAGCTGCCCTTGATGTCCCACAGGCGGATGCTGGAACTGCCCAGGAACAGCGTGGCGTTGGCGACTGGCGGGCCGGCCGCTTCGGCCTTCGCAAAGGCGGCGATCTCGTTGGAGAAGGGGAAGGTCGGGTCGGCATTGGGAACCGCGACCTTGTCCGGCGCCGGGGCCTGTGTCGGCAGCGGCGCGGCCTGCAACGGTCCTGCCGCAGCGAGCAGCAGGGCAAGGCCCAGCGCCGCCCGCCAGTGCGGCTCAGTGCCGATGGCGCGGGCGCAACTGATATTTGCCATCCGCATAATCGCCGAACAGGCCGGTGATCGCCGGGTGATCGACCGGCTCCTCGCTGTCGTCGGCCACCAGATTCTGCTGGCTGACATAGGCGACATAGCTGTTCTCGCCATTTTCGGCGAGCAGGTGGTAGAAGGGCTGCTGCTTGTCGGGACGGGCATGTTCGGGGATCGATTCATACCATTCCTCGCTGTTGGCGAAGACCGGGTCGATGTCGAACACCACGCCGCGAAAGCCGAAGCTGCGATGCTTGAGGACATCGCCGATGCTGAAGCGGGCATGGACGACCGGCGGGGCGGTGATGCCGGTACCGATATTCTGAATCGTGACTTTCATATGACCAATTTAGGGTGCCCGCGCAGGGAGACAAGAAAAATACCGAAAAGGGTGCTTGGCAAGGATGGAATCATTCGCTAATGGGCGCCCCTCGACCCGATCGGTGCGGCATTTTTCCTTGCGGTTCAATGCTTCCGGTCTTCTGCGGAGAGGTGGCAGAGTGGTCGAATGCACCGCACTCGAAATGCGGCGTGCCCGTGAGGGTACCGAGGGTTCGAATCCCTCCCTCTCCGCCAAGTTTGCTTCCCCAACAGTTCCCAACCGTTCACCAAACCTTGATTTTCCGGGGTTTTTGCGCATATTCACCTCATCCGGCGTTCCGCTTCCGTTCACGGGCGTTCACCGGCTGGCATGG
>Ga0209813_10000312_pt1 | contig 13109 bp, 13 predicted proteins | sample EndMethybrTD3033_FD_187596 | JGI IMG/M metagenome (GOLD analysis project Ga0209813, IMG submission 187596) | Populus endosphere microbial communities from Tennessee, USA - Endosphere MetaG P. TD hybrid TD303-3 (SPAdes) (version 2) | ecosystem: Host-associated > Plants > Roots > Endosphere... | reverse complement strand
CCTATTACCTGACGACCGCGATAAGCTATCCCAACGGCAAGCCGCACATCGGCCACGCTTACGAGGTGATCGCCGCCGACGATGACGTCGGCGGCGATCACCTCGTAAGCGTGGCCGATGTGCGGCTTGCCGTTGGGATAGCTTATCGCGGTCGTCAGGTAATAGGGCTCGGCCATGGGCGCGTGCGGTCTTTCTCGGAAAATCTCAGGCAATCGCTTCTCTAGGGAGGGCGGCAGAGGCCAGCAACCCGCCAATTTCCATCACCAGCAGGCCGGCGTCGAAATTGTAGGTCGGCGCCTGCGCCGCAAGCCGGGTGATTGCGCCATGCGCGGCGATTATCCGCAGCTGTCGTTCGCGCGGGGCGCCAGCCAGTTCCTCGGCCAGCGTCGCCCGCGCCAGATCCAGCGCGGCGAGTTGCCGTTCGCGATCCGGCCGCGCGCCGACTTCGCCGGCCAGCAGACCGCGTAGCGTGAATTCGGCGTCGCCATCCCGCGCGATACGCAACATAAGGGCATGCAGCGGGGCGAGTTCCTGCCCTACGAAGGCCAGCGCCGCTCCGGGAGAGCCCTCGGCCGCGGCGATGGCGGCCTGGCGCGTCGCCGCGTCGGCCTGGGGAGCCTCCCGCCGCAGGATCGCGTCCATCGCGTCGCTTGCCAGCGGGGCGAAGCGCAGCACGCGGCAGCGCGACCGCACGGTCGGCAGCAATCGTCCGGGACGGTGCGTCACCAGCAGAAAAAAGGTCCCCGCCGGTGGCTCCTCCAGGCTTTTCAGCAAGGCGTTGACCGCGTTCTTTTCCAGATCGTCGGCGGGATCGATAATCACGGCCCGCCGCTCGCCGAGCGTTGGCCTGGTCACCAGCCGCTGCTGCATGCGGCGGATCTGATCGATGGTGATGTTGCGCTTGGTCTGGAAGCTCTTGCCCTCGTCGCGCTTCTTTTCCTCGTCGTCGTTGGCGGGAAGGTGGTCGAGCACCAGGATATCGGGATGCGCGCCGCTTTCGGGATGATGCCCGCCCCGCCCGTCGACCAGCTCTCTGGCCGCAGCGCGGGCGAAGGCGCCCTTCCCCAGCCCTCTGGTGCCGGCCAGTATCCAGGCGTGATGCATGCGTTCGGAAACGAGCGCCGCCCGCCATTCGCGCCAGGGCTCGTCGTGGCCGGTCAGGATCATCGCGCGCCGGCCAGCAGTGGCGCCAGCGCCGCAATCACGAGCGCATGGGTTTCCTCGCGCGTGCCGTCGCTCCGGATGCGGGCAAACCGCGTCGGCTCGGCATCGGCGATGCGGGCGAAGGCGGCGGCCACTTCGGAATGATAGGCGGCCCCGCGCGCCTCGATCCGGTCATGCCCGCCCTCGCGATGCGACAGCCGTTCCGTGGCGATGTCGGGGGACACTTCGAACAGCAGCGTCAGGTCGGGAAGCAGGCCGCCGCTGCCGATGGTGTGAAGCGCCATGACGTCGGCATCGCCGATGTCATCGGCCCCTCCCTGATAGGCGCGGCTCGAATCGATGAACCGATCGCAGATCACCCACTTGCCCGCGGCAAGCGCCGGCCGGATCAGCCGGTCGACATGATCGGACCGCGCGGCGGCGAACAGCAGCGCCTCGGCTCGGGGGTTCCAGCCCTCCCCGTCGGTGCCGAGCAGCAAGGCGCGCAAGGCTTCGGCGCCAGGCGTCCCCCCCGGTTCGCGCGTGGTGACGACCTCAAGCCCCCGGTTCTGCAATGCTTCGGCCAGCAGCCGGGCCTGCGTGGACTTGCCCGCGCCCTCCCCGCCTTCCAGCACGATGAAGCGTCCCCCGGTCATCCGAAAAATCCGAAAAATCCGAAAAGGCCGTTGAGAAGGCGGTCTATCAACCCTGCTTCCTTTATAGATTTTCCAGCCTTGAGAGGAACTTCACCGGCAACCTTCCCGCCAATGCTGATCTCCATTCTGGCGACCGTCGCGCCTTTGGCGACAGGAGCGACCAGCGGTCCGCGATAGATGACGCGCAGGGCGATCGGCTCGGCCGTTCCCTTCGGCATCACCGCGTCTATCGGGCTGTCGGCCACCAGCGGCAGCCAACGCGCGTCCCCGCCCTGCACGCGCGCATCGGCCACCGTCGCGCCGGCGTGGAACATGGCGCGCGCCTGCCAGGCGGCGAAGCCCCATTCCAGCAAAGCGCGCGAGGCGGCGGCGCGCTCGGCTTCGCTATGGGCGCCGGCGACGACCATCATCAGGCGCCGCCCGCCACGAGCGGCCGAACCGAGGAAATTGTACCCGGCTTCGTTGGTATGGCCGGTCTTGATGCCGTCCGCCCCCGGAACGACGCCCACCGTGGGGTCGTGGCTTTGCAAGGTGACGCCCTGCCAGAGCATCCGCTTCTGGCCGATGTAGCGCCGATATTCGACCGGATGGCGCGCGACGAGGGCATTGCCCAGCTTTACCAGATCGGCCGCGGTCACATAAGTGGCGCCTTCGTCGGGCCAGCCGTTCGGCGTGGCGAAATGGCTGTCGCGCATTCCCAGTTGCCGCGCCTGGGCATTCATCAGCGCTGTCCAGCCGGCGACGCTGCCCGCATAGCCTTCCGCCAGCACCACCGAGGCGTCGTTAGCGGAAACCGTGGCGATGCCGCGCAGCAGATCGTCCACCGCGATCGACGTCCCGCCCTTGAGGTAAAGGCTGGTTCCGCGGCCGTTCCACTGCCGGGCCGTTGCCTCCCTGACGGCAATACGCCGATCAGCCGCGAGCCTGCCCGCCTTCATTTCCTCCAGCGCGACATAAAGTGTCATGACTTTGGCCATGGAGGCCGGAACGAAGCGCAGGTCCGGCTGACGCGCATAGAGCACCTGACCGGAACCCGAATCCACCAGCAGCCCCACCGGTATGGCAGAAACCTCCGGAGGTGGCGCGGGCGGGGCTGCGAATGTCACCGCCGGACTCGCCAGAACGGCCGTGGCCGCGAGCACAGCTGGCAGGACTGATTTCAACAAGATGGCTCCCGTCGCGGTGATTTACGCCGCGCGCGAGCGATTGCGGTCAATCAGTCGGCACGCTGGATTCGTGCGTCGGTATAGCCCGCACCCCGAGCCTTCGCCAGCGCCGCCTCCGCTTCGGCGCGGGTGGCGAAAGGCCCCATCTTCATCCGCCATAGCCGGCCGGCGGCGGAGACTTGCGCGCCCAGTTTGGCAGAGGCGCTGTCAGCGCGGTCCCTGGTGGAGAAGACGGCCACCTGGACGACGAACCCGCCCCGAGCGGCTGCCGGCGCGGCTGCTGGCGCGGCTGCGGGAGATGGTGTGGCATGTGGCTTGGGCGCAGGAACTGGCGCGGGAACGGGTGACGGCGCAGCGCTGGGAGCCGGCGTTGGACGCGGGGGCACGGCGGGCTTCGTCGCCGGCTGCGGTGATACCGGTTGCGGCGACGGGGCCGGAACGGGCGACGTGACGGGCAGTCCAAGCTTGCGGTTCAGCACGTCGAGCAACGGCTTCGGCGTCGCCATCCTTTCCGGCGCCCGGCCGCGAGAGCGCAGCAGCGCACGCTCGGCCTCGGGCGGATTGACGCGGCGGACGCGAACGGGAGACCTGGCGCCGGCGACGCCGAGCTGGGCGGCGGCGTCGGGCGACAGTTCCACGAGCAGGTCGTTGCTCATCGGCCCGCGTCGTTCGACCCTGACGAGGATCGTCTTCCCGCTTTCCAGCGAGGTTACCTCGATATAGCTCGGCAAGGGCAGTGTCTTGTGCGCGCCGGAAACGCCCGCCCCAACGGCGCCGTCGACCGCGGCATAGCCGACGGTATCGTAGTTGAGCTTGTCCTCGGGGGTATAGGTCTTGCCGTCTATGGTGAAGGCCGGGCCGATGACCACCGGGTAGTCCGCGGCAGGCCCGATGCGGGGCGGCGGTGGCGGCGCGACCGATGCGCTACCGCCCTGGCCGCAACCGTTCAGCAGGATCAGCGCGGCAAACGGCAGCGCATAGTTAACGGGCAATCTCATCTGCAAGCAACCCCACCGACAATGCGTAGTAGTTCGAGCAGTTGTATTGGAGGATAACCCTATAATTCCCGGTTAAGAGATAGGCGGTGGAACCGGGGCCATCGGGCTGGAACAAGGAGGCGAGCGTCCCGTCGCCGATGGGGGCGAGCGGCGTGACGCCCATCCGCCGCCATTCCGAAACCGTTTTCCAGCCCGAATGCCGTGCATGCACCGGCCCGCAAGTGGGCGAATTCAGGCGATTTGCCGCCCCGCCCCAGTTGAAGCCCGCCGGGATCGAGGCGCGCACGCCCCATGGCTCTCCCCGCCGCCAGCCGGCGTCGCGAAAATAATTGGCGATCGAGGCCAGCGTGTCGGGTCGGCTGCTCCAGATGTCGCGCACCCCGTCGCCGTCGCCGTCGCGCGCCAGACGCAGGTACATGCTCGGCAGGAACTGGGGATTGCCGAAAGCTCCGGCCCAGCTTCCCTTCAGCCGGTACGGGGGGACGCCCTGATCGACCATCTTGAGCACGGCGATAAATTCACCGGCGAACAGGTCGCGCCGGCGTCCTTCGTAGGCCAGCGTCGCGAGCGAGCGCGTCAGGTCGAAATCGCCCATATAGCTGCCGTAATTGGTCTCATGCCCCCAGATGCCGATCATGATCTGGCCGGGAACTCCGTATGTCTGCTCGATGCGGGGCAGCAGCCCGGATACCTGCGCATACATGTTGCGCCCGCCGGCGATGCGGTTGGTATCCACATGCCTGCGGCGATAAGGTTCGAACGGCGGCGGCGTGGGGCTGCTGCCCGGCTGCTGCCGGTCCAGCGCGATGACGCGCGGATTGAACGTAAGGCCCGACGTCATCCGCGTGATCGTGGCCTCGCTCACCCCTTCGGCGCGGGCGCGGGCGGACAGCAGCTGCAAATATGCCTGAAACCCCGCCTCCTCCGAGCTTTGCGCCATGGCGGGCTGAGACATGAGCGATGCGGCGCAGGCCAGGGCCGCGGCAAATCGAAAGCGAACACGAAAAGTCATCGGCAAGTTTGTCGCACAGGCGCAAGGACTTGTGAATGGCCGCAATCGCGAAAGCGCCCCGCCCTGGCTTGATCACGCGAAGCCGCACGCTTGCGCGATGCGCCAGTTGCGCTATGCGGCGAAGCCGAGGACAGGTGGCCGAGTGGTTTAAGGCAGCGGTCTTGAAAACCGCCGTGGGTGCAAGCTCACCGTGGGTTCGAATCCCACCCTGTCCGCCGGCCGCCTTTGGCCGCATGTTCACCTCAAGTATCGCGATGGCTGCGCTGCCGCAGCAACATACGCGCGCCTGCTTGACTTCAGCCGATCTCAAACACGTTTATATGTGGGTGCTAACAGCGAGAAATCGTGGCGTTTCACATTCTCGGTTTGAGGCCTGTATTGACAATGTGTATACATTGTGCCAGCTTGGCGAGATGGCAAAAGCACGTTGCAGTTCGATCGATGTCGCCGAGCGGCCCGACGTTTCGGAGGCGAAGGGAAGCATCAATCTGCGCATCGAAGCGCAGACGCGGCAGATGATCGATGACGCGGCGGCAATCCTCGGCAAGACGCGCACTGAATTCATGATCGAAAGTGCGCGGTCGTTCGCGATCGATGTGCTGCTGGATCAGCGCCTCTTCGTGCTCGATGACGCCCGTTACGGCGCGTTCGTGCATGCGCTCGACAACCCGCCGGCTCCCGGCCCGAAATTGCGCGCGCTGTTGCGCCGGAATCCGCCTTGGGAAGCCTGATGCGTATTGCAGAGAATTTCGATGAGCCTTTCGGCACCCGTCCCGCTGACGGCAGACCATGACCTGCAAGAGTTCGATTGTGGAGAGCCGTCGCTCAACGATTGGCTGAGGCAACGCGCGCTCAAGAACGAGAGCCGCTTTTCGCGCACCTATGTCGTTTGCGACGACAATCGCGTCATCGCCTATTTCTGCATCTCGGCCGGCGCCGTCAATCGCTCGGCGGCGCCCGGCCGCCTTCGCCGCAATGCTCCGGATTCGATCCCGGTCTCCATCATTGGTCGCCTGGCGGTGAGTACCGCCTACGCCGGTCACGGGCTTGGAGCAGATATTCTTTCGGATGCGCTGCAAAGGATCGCCGTCGCATCACAAAGCATCGGCATTGGAGCAGTGCTCGTGCAGGCGAAGAACGAAAACGCCAGGCGCTTCTACCTCGCCTGCGCCGAGTTCGTGGAGTACCCGGAGGACAGTCGGATGCTTTTCCTGCCGATCGAAACGGTGATTGCCGCCTTTAGCTGATGGGGGAGGCACGATGACCTGCTCCCCGCCGTGCCGCGCCTACGGCACAGCGGGGCAATCTATTCCGCAGTGCCTACAGGTCGATGACGATCGTGATGACCACGTGGTCGATCTTGATCGTGATGGTGATCGTCCGGGCGGCGCCGCCGCTGCCGTCGGGCGTCACCATGATCTGCTCGGCCCTCGTTGCCCCTGCCGCCCGAAGCAGTTCCTGCGCGCGGCCGGGTTCCGCGGCGAGGCGCTTCGCCAGGGTCGGGTCGCGTTGCAATGCCGCCAGCACGGCCATCGCGTCCGCATGGACGCCGGCAACGGCCTGACGCTTCTCGGTGAGTTGGCTGGACGCAGCGGCACGTTCCTGGGCCGGTGCGGCGTGAGCGCCGGTCGCGCAGAACAATGCAACACAAGCTGCTATGCAGAGCTTTTTGTTCGCCATGGCTTTTCCCCTCTTTCGACTCGTTGGTCGAACCGCGAGCGTCCTCCCTTCCCGGGCGATTGTCGAGATGATCCGAAGCTGCCGAGCACATGGGCGCATCCAATTGCCGGCGCCGGAACATCCTTCATGGCGCGGCGTTCCTCCGACAGGTTGAAATGAGGAGCTTTTATGCGATCCGCGATATTGTGGGCGATCGGCGTGCCGATCCCGTTGATCCTGCTCCTGGCCTATTGCAGCGGGCATCTGTAAGCGCCTCCCACGCGGTCGCATCGTTCTTGCGGCTCGGCTAGGCAGGTGCGATGCGGGGGTTCGATATTGCCATAGCCGGCTGCGGCCCTTGCGGCCTGGCGACGGCATTGCTGCTGCACCGCGCCGGCCACCGGGTCTGCCTGTTCGAGCGTTTCGAGGAACCTCGCCCGATCGGATCGGGCCTGATGATGCAGCCGACCGGCATGGCTGTACTGGACCGGCTGGGGCTGCTTGACCGGGTGCTGGCGACCGGATCGCGGGTAGACCGGCTGTTCGGCATGGCGGGCGGGCGCGTGGTTCTCGATGTCGGCTATTCGGCGTTGCGCGGGCGCGGGGCGTTCGGAATCGGCATCCACCGGGCGAGCCTGTTCGCCATCCTTTATGACGCGGTGCGCGACGCGGGCATCCCGGTCCATACCGGGCGCGAAGTCCGCGGCAGCGAGGCTGTCGGCGAACGGCGGAGTCTGCGGTTCGGGGATGGCGGCGCGAGCGCGCCGTTCGATCTGGTCGTCGATGCGCTTGGCACCCGCACCCCGCTGGCGCCGGAGACCGGCCGGGATCTCGCTTATGGAGCGCTGTGGGCCAGTCTGGAGTGGCCGGAAGGCGGCGCGTTCGATCCGCATGTGCTGGCGCAGCGCTATGACCGGGCCAGCACGATGGCGGGCGTTCTGCCGATCGGAACCCCTCCGGGCGGACGCGCTGCCCAGGCCGCATTCTTCTGGTCCATCCGCACCGATCGCGTGGCGGCATGGCGCGATGCCGGGCTGGCGGCGTGGAAAGCCGAAGTGCTGCGGCTGTGGCCAGACTGCGCGGTGCTGCTGGACCGGATAGACGATCCCGCGCAGCTGACTTTCGCGCGTTATGCGCACCGCACCCTCGCGTCCCCCGTCGGGCCGGCCATCGTCCACATCGGCGACGCGTGGCATTCGGCCAGCCCCCAGCTGGGGCAAGGCGCGAACATGGCGATGCTCGACGCCTGGGCCCTCGCGAAAGGGCTGGACGAGGCGCGGGAGGTTGAGGCGGGCATCGCCCGCGCCATCGCCCTGCGGCGGCGACACGTGCGGGTCTACCAGCGGCTGACCGCGCTGTTCACGCCGATTTATCAGTCCGACAGCCGCGTGCTGCCGCTCCTGCGCGATCGTCTGGTGGGGCCGCTGTCGAAGCTGTGGCCGGCGACGGTCGTCCAGGCGGCGATGGTCAGCGGCCTGGTCGCCGATCCCCTCGGTCCGCTGGGGCTGGACCCCGAGCGGACCTGACCTTCGCCATTCACCCCATGCGCTGGGTGACGCCGGCGTCGACCGGCAAGTGCACGCTGGTGACGTAATGGCCGTCCGGCCCCGCCAGGAACAGCGCGGCCTTGGCGATATCCCAGGCGGTGCCCTCGATCCCGAGCGAGGTCCGCTCGATCAGCATCTTGTTCACCTTTTCGACGTCGAGCCCGCTCTGCGACATCGTCGCGGCGCGCATCGGCGTGTTTATCATGCCGGGCGCAAGGCAGTTCACGCGGATGCCTTGCTTGCCATAGACGGCGGCGATGTCGGTCATCAGCCCCTGTAGCCCGCCCTTGGAGGCGGCGTAGGCGGCCGAACCCTTCGCCCCGCCCTGCCCGCGCAGCGACGCGATCGAGGTGATGAACACCACCGCCCCCTCACCGCGTTTCGCCATTTCGGGAATCGCCGCCTTGGTCAGCATGAAAGGCGCGGTCAGGTTGATCGCCATCATCTGGGCATAGAGTTCGGGCGTCGTGTCGAGCAGGCTGGTGGAAGACGACATCGCGGCATTGTTGATGAGGATGTCGACCCCGCCATAGATCCGCACCGTTTCATCGACGACGCGCTGGCATTCGGGAATCTGGGAAAGATCGGCGGTCACGACGGTCGCCTCGCCGCCTTCCGACTTGATGGTGTCGAGCGTTTCCTGCGCGCGCTCCGCGAACTTGTCGACCAGGATCACCCTGGCACCCTCGCGCGCGAACAGGATCGAGATGGCCTTGCCGGTGCCAAGACCGGGGCCGCTCGAACCCGCGCCGGTGACGATGGCGATCTTCCCATCAAGCTTCATTTTTCCTCCTCCCGATATTCCATTCACCCGATTAATGGGCTTCGACTACCAGTTGGTATCCGACATTCATGAGTTTAGGAAGAGGCGGCAGGCAAAGAAAGGCCCCGCGTCCGAAACCACCACATATCGACGCTAATCCGCCATCGCCACGGGGTCGGCGCTAACCCATTGGCAACCTCCGGGCGCTATGGCTCCTGCTCAAGGAGGCCGCCTTGCGACACGATAAAATCGATAAGGATCTGGGTTGCACGCGCGGCTTCGCTCACCGCGCCGAAGTGTCGCTCGTCTGCGAGGTGCGGCAAGGCACGCGAGCCTGGCAGAAAGTGGAGCTCGACGACATTTCGCAGTCGGGCTTTCGCATTGCCCGGCTTCCCGGCGCGAACGTCGATATCCCGCTGCGCATCCGTATTCCCGGCATCCAGCTGCTGACTGCACATATTCGCTGGAAAGAGGGCATGGCCATCGGCTGCCAGTTCGGCGAGCCGCTGCACGTGGCCGTGTTCGAGCATATCGTGCGCCAGGCCCAGGGCGGGTAGCGCAGTTATCAATTAGTACGGGACAGGTCTGCGGGCCGGTTCGGGGAGACCGGCAAGCTCGCCACTTCCCCCCTGAAACCCGCCCCCATCACATATGAATCACGCGCCCGTAAGCGGCAAGCGTCGATTCGTGCATCATCTCGCTCAGCGTCGGGTGCGGGAACACCGTCTGCATTAGTTCCAGCTCGGTCGTCTCCAGCGTCTTGCCGACGACGAAGCCCTGGATCAGCTCGGTCACTTCGGCGCCGATCATGTGCGCGCCCAGCAGTTCGCCGGTCTTGGCGTCGAACACCGTCTTCACGAAGCCTTCCGCCTCGCCCAGCGCGATGGCCTTGCCGTTGCCGATGAAGGGGAAGTTGCCCACCTTGACGTCATAGCCCGCTTCCTTCGCCTTGGCCTCGGTCAGGCCGACGCTGGCGATCTGCGGGTGGCAATAAGTGCAGCCCGGGATGTTGCGGCGGTCCAGCGGATGCGGATGGACTTCGGCATTGCCCAGTTCCTGCGCGATGGCTTCGGCGGCGGTGACGCCTTCGTGGCTGGCCTTGTGCGCCAGCCAGGGACCGTCGACGCAGTCGCCGATCGCCCAGACGCCTTTCACATTGGTGCGGCCATATTCGTCGACCTTGATGTGGAAGCGCTGGTCCGGCTCGACGCCCACGTCCTCAAGCCCGATGTTCTCGATATTGGGGACGATGCCGACAGCGGCGATGACGTGGCTGAACGTGTCTTCCACGATGGTCCCGTCCTTGCCCTTGATCGAGACCTTCACGCCATCGTCGCCGCTCTCGATGGTTTCGAGCTTGGACGAAGTCTGGATCTTGATGCCCTGCTTCTTCAGCGCCTTTTCGAGGAAGGCGGAAACCTCCGCATCCTCCACCGGCACCACGCGGTCCATCATCTCGATGACGGTCACGTCGGCGCCCAGATCGTTGTAGAAGCTGGCGAATTCGATGCCGATGGCGCCCGATCCGATGACCAGCAGCTTCGTCGGCATCTCGGGCGGCACCATGGCGTGGCGATAAGTCCAGATGCGCTTGCCATCGGCCTTGCCGGTTTTCTTCGGCAACTCGCGCGCACGCGCGCCGGTGGCGAGGATGATGTGCTTGGCCGAAAGATCGGTGGTCTTGCCCTCGGCGTCGGTCACGGTGAGCTTGCTGGCGGAGGTCAGCTTGCCGGTGCCCATGTGCACGGCGATCTTGTTCTTCTTCATCAGCCCGGTGACGCCCTTGTTGAGCTGCCCCGCCACGCCGCGCGACCGCTTGACGATGGCATCGAGGTCGGCGGTCACGTTGTCCGCCGACAGGCCATAGTCCTTGGCGTGCTTCATCTGGTGGAACACCTCGGCCGAGCGCAGCAGGGCCTTGGTGGGAATACAGCCCCAGTTGAGGCAGATGCCGCCCAGGCTCTCACGCTCGACGATCGCGGTCTTCAGCCCGAGCTGCGAAGCGCGGATGGCGGCGACATAGCCGCCGGGGCCGGAACCGAGAACGATGACGTCGTAGCTTTCGGACACTTACTTGTTCTCCTGCTGGCCAGCGGGCGAAGCCGCGACCTGAGTTGCTGGCTGGATCTGGCGGGGTTTCCCCCGGATATCGATGGCGACGAAGGTGAAGATCGCCTCCGTCACTTTCACGTCCTCATCCTCTTCGCGGTGTCGGCGCCAGGCCTCGATGGCGATAGTCATGGAAGAGCGGCCCGTCTTGGTGATCGCGCCGTAGACCGAAACCTCGTCGCCCACGCCCACCGGCAGATGGAACTGCATGCCGTCCATCGCCACGGTGACGGCGCGCCCGCGCGAATGGCGCGCGGCGATCAGCCCGGCGCCGCTGTCCATCAGGCTCATCAGCCAGCCGCCGAAAATGTCGCCGTAGGCATTGGCGTCGGCCGGCATGGCGGTGACGCGGATGACGGGTTCTAGGGGGTGTCCGGGCATTTCAGGACCTCTGCGTGAACGTTGATATGTTTCTAGAACGCCACGTCCGATCAGCCTGAGCTTGTCGAAGGCCCCGTGAGACGTCGCCCGATGCACCACGTACCTGGCCCCGCCGTGGGCACGTGGCCTTCGACAGGCTCAGGCTGAGCGGGGATGGGTTAACACGCGTGGAGTTGGCGCGGGCCCCTCCCTCTCCCGCAAGGGGAGAGGGGTTGGATGCCACCTCACCGCTCCTCTCCCCCTGCGGGAGAGGATACGCAGGCTTGCGAGCTTGCTCGCTAGCCGAAGTTGGAGAGGGGGGCTGCCCCATCCTAGGCCAGCATCCCCAGCGGCTTCTCCACATACTCCTTGAACGCCGCCATAAGCCGCGCGCCGTCCGCGCCGTCCACCGCGCGGTGATCGAAGCTGCCGGTCGCCGTCATTACCGTCGCCACGCCAAGTGCGCCGTCGATCACATACGGCCGCTGCTCGCCCGCGCCGATGGCGAGGATGGTCGACTGCGGCGGGTTGATGACCGCGGTGAACTGCTTGATCCCCATCATGCCCATGTTGGAGATCGAGGCGGTGCCGCCCTGGTACTCGCTGGGCAGCAGCTTACCCGCCTTCGCCCGCTCGGCCAGATCCTTGGTCGCCTGCGCGATGGACGAGAGGCTGCGGCCGTTGGCGTCGGTGACGATCGGGGTGATGAGGCCGCCGGGAATGCTGACCGCCACCGAGATATCGGCGCGTTCGTACTTGATGAGCTCGTTGCCGGCGAAGGTCACGTTGCAGGCGGGCACATCGACCAGCGCTTTGCCCAGCGCCTTGATGAGCAGGTCGTTGACCGAAAGCTTGACGCCCTGCTTCTCCAGCGCGGCGTTCAGTTCGGTCCGCAGCGCCATGAGCTTGTCGAGGCGGATGTCGACGGTGAGGTAGATATGCGGCGCCTGCTGCATCGACTGGGTGAGCCGCTTGGCGATGGTCTTGCGCATGCCCGAAAGCTTTTCGACCGTGTGCGGGATGCGATCGTCGAGCAGGGCGCGGGTCTCTTCGGCCATCTGCACCGTCGCGGGCTTTTCCGCCGGGGCGGGAGCCGGCGATGCTGCGGGCGTCGGCGTCGCGGCGGCGGGCTTGGGTGCCGCCGGTTTTACAGTGCCGCCTTGCGCGGCGTCGACGTCGGAGCGCACGATGCGGCCATGCGGTCCGCTGCCGGTCAGCGCGGTAAGGTCCACGCCCTTTTCCGAGGCGATACGCTTGGCGAGTGGCGATGCGAGAATACGTCCCTCCTGGGTGCTGGATTCTTTTGCGGGCGGCGGCGGAGCGGCTTCCGTCCCGGCCTTCTGCGCTCCCGCGGAGGCGGGGGCCTCGGTCGGCTGGGCAGGTGTTTCGACAGGTTGGTCGGGCGCTTGGACAGGTTGGGCGGCGGGTTTCGCTTCGCCTCCCGATGCCGCCGTCTTCACGGGGGCGCTGCTGTCTTCGTCCTCGCCGGCGAGCGTGGCGATCACGGTGCCGACCTTTACGTTGTCGGTGCCCTCGGCCACCGCGATGCTCGTGATCGTGCCTTCGTCCACGGCTTCGAATTCCATCGTCGCCTTGTCGGTCTCGATCTCGGCGAGCAGGTCGCCAGAGGATACCTTGTCGCCCTCCTTGACCAGCCACTTGGCCAGCTTTCCCTGCTCCATCGTCGGGGAGAGCG
>Ga0209813_10000311_pt1 | contig 13155 bp, 8 predicted proteins | sample EndMethybrTD3033_FD_187596 | JGI IMG/M metagenome (GOLD analysis project Ga0209813, IMG submission 187596) | Populus endosphere microbial communities from Tennessee, USA - Endosphere MetaG P. TD hybrid TD303-3 (SPAdes) (version 2) | ecosystem: Host-associated > Plants > Roots > Endosphere... | reverse complement strand
TCGGGCCGCCCTGGTCGGCTACCTGCCCGCGGGCTTCCCCGACGTGCCGGGCGGCATCGACGCGATCAAGGTCCTGGTCGACTCGGGCTGCGACGTCATCGAGATCGGCCTGCCCTACAGCGACCCGGTGATGGACGGGCCGACCATCCAGGCCGCCGCCCAGCAGGCCCTCGAGCGCGGCGTCCGCACCAGCGACGTGCTCCGCACCGTCGAGGCGGTGGCCGCCACCGGCACACCGACCGTGGTGATGACCTACTGGAACCCGATCGAGCGGTACGGGGTCGAGCGGTTCGCCCGCGACCTCGCGGCCGCCGGGGGAGCGGGCCTGATCACACCGGACCTGACGCCCGACGCGGACCCGCAGTGGCCGGCCGCGGCCGACGTCCACGGCCTCGACAAGGTCTACCTCGTCGCGCCCTCGTCGACCGACGAGCGGATCGCGATGACCGTGGCCGCCTGCCGCGGCTTCGTCTACGCCACCGCCGTCATGGGCGTGACCGGCGCCCGGGCCAGCACCAGCGACCTCGCCGGCCCGCTCGTCGCCCGGACGAAGGCTGTGACAGACCTGCCCGTCGGCGTCGGCCTCGGGGTCAGCAACGGTGACCAGGCGGCCGAGATCGCGTCGTACGCCGACGGCGTCATCGTCGGCTCCGCGTTCGTCCGGGTGCTCCTCGACCACGCGGACGACCGGACCGCAGGGCTGAAGGCGCTCGGCGCGCTGACCGAGGACCTGGCCCGTGGGGTCCGCGAGTGAGGCGTGCGCCCGTCCTGGTGACCGTTCTGGTCGCCGCTCTGCTGGCCGGCCTGCTGTCGGCGTGCAGCGACGACGACAGGGCCACCGAGCTCAACGGCCGCCGGGTCGACCCGCCGTTCACGGTGAACGGGCTCGCGCTCGAGGACACCGACGGTGCGTCGTTCTCGCTGACCGAGGACACCGACGAGCGGCTCACGCTCGTCTTCTTCGGCTACTCGAACTGCCCCGAGCTGTGCGGGCTGGTCCTGGGCAACCTCGCCTCGGCGATGACCCAGCTCGACGACAGCGACCGCGAGCAGGTCGAGGTCGTGTTCGTCACCACGGACCCCGACCGGGACACGCCCGGGGTGATCCGTGACTACCTCGACGGCTACGACCCGTCGTTCGTCGGCGTGACCGGGGCCCTCGACGACATCGCGGCCGTGGCGGGGTCGGTCGCGGTCGGGATGGGGGACAAGCTGCCGAGCGGCGGCTACGAGGTCGACGCGCACAGCACCCAGGTCACCGGCATCGACGTCGACGGCCAGGCGCCGATCTACTGGCCCCAGACGACCTCGCCGGGCGAGTACGTCGACGACATCCACGCGCTGCTGAAGGAGGACTGATGCTCGCCCAGCCGATCGCACTGTCGATCCCCAGCCCCTCCCACGGCGTCTGGCACCTCGGGCCGCTCCCGATCCGCGGCTACGCGTTCGCGATCATCCTCGGCATCATGGCCGCGATCTGGATCTCCGAGCGACGCTGGGAGGCCCGCGGGGGCACCCGTGGCGAGATCGCGGACCTGGCCGTCTGGGCGGTCCCGTTCGGGCTGGTCGGGGCGCGGCTCTACCACGTGGTCACCGACCCGGACCGCTACTTCGGCGCCGACGGCAGCCTCTGGCAGATCCTCTACGTCTGGCGCGGCGGCCTGGGCGTCTGGGGCGGGATCGCGCTCGGTGCGGTCGGGGTGATCATCGGCTGCCGGGTCCGCGGCATCAGGGTGTGGCCCGCGGTCGACGCGATGGCGCCCTCGGTGCTGGTCGCGCAGGCACTGGGCCGGTGGGGCAACTGGTTCAACCAGGAGCTGTTCGGCAAGCCCACGGACCTGCCCTGGGGCCTCGAGATCGACTACCCGAACCGGCCCTCCGGGTACGGCGCCGAGACCACGTTCCACCCGACGTTCCTCTACGAGTGCCTGTGGTGCCTGCTGGCCTTCGCGGTCGTCGTCTGGGCGGACCGACGGTGGCAGCTGGGCCACGGGCGCGTCCTGGCCCTCTACGTGATGGCCTACACGCTCGGCCGCGGCTGGATCGAGACGCTGCGCATCGACGACGTGCAGATGAACGACGTGCTGGGCCTGCGGCTCAACGTGTGGACCTCGATCGTGCTGTTCACGCTCGCGCTCGCGTACTTCCTCTACTCCCAGCGGCGCTGGCCCGGGCGGGAGACGGAGGTCTACACGACGCCCCGGGAGGAGCAGCCGCCTGCTGGAACGGAGGAGCCTCGGACCGAGGCCCTTTGATAGCCTGACCACTCCGCGCGGGCCAATGTCGTCCCCTGCACCGCCACCTTCCAGTGAGGGAGACCCGACGGTGACCTATCCGCACGCCTACCCGGCTGCACAGGGCCTGTACGACCCTGCCCACGAGCACGACGCATGTGGCGTGGCGTTCGTCGCCACGCTCACGGGCGAGGCGAGCCACGACATCGTCCGCAAGGGCATCACCGCGCTGCACAACCTCGACCACCGGGGCGCCGCCGGCGCCGAGGTCAACTCCGGTGACGGCGCAGGCATCCTGATCCAGGTCCCCGACGCGTTCCTGCGCGAGGTGGTCCGCGAGGCCGGCTTCGAGCTGCCCGCCCCCAGGTCGTACGCCGTCGGCACCGCGTTCCTGCCCGGCGACCCCGAGCACGTCGCCAAGACCCGGAGCCGGATCGAGGAGATCGCGGCGGAGGAGGGCCTCGACGTGGTGGGCTGGCGCGAGGTCCCCGTCGACCCGTCGTCGCTCGGCAAGACCGCGCACGCGGTGATGCCGACGTTCACCCAGCTGTTCGTCGCCGGCCACGGCTCCCGGCTGACCGGCATGGCGCTGGAGCGCCTCGCCTTCGTGCTGCGCAAGCGCGCGGAGAAGGAGACCGACGTCTACTTCCCGTCGCTCTCGTCCCGCACCCTGATCTACAAGGGCATGCTCACCACCGACCAGCTCGACCAGGTCTTCCCCGACCTGCAGGACGAGCGGGTCTCCTCGGCGCTGGCGGTCGTGCACTCGCGCTTCTCGACCAACACCTTCCCGAGCTGGCCGCTGTCGCACCCGTTCCGGTTCATCGCCCACAACGGCGAGATCAACACGGTGATGGGCAACCGCAACTGGATGCGGGCGCGCGAGGCGCTGCTCAGCTCCGACCTGATCCCCGGCGACCTGGAGCGGCTCTACCCGATCTGCACCACCGGTGCGTCCGACTCGGCCTCGTTCGACGAGGTGCTCGAGCTGCTGCACATGGGTGGCCGCTCGCTGCCCCACTCGGTGCTGATGATGATCCCGGAGGCGTGGGAGAACCACACCGAGATGGACGCCCAGCGCAAGGCGTTCTACGAGTTCCACTCGGCGCTCATGGAGCCCTGGGACGGACCGGCGTGCGTCGTGTTCACCGACGGCGACCAGGTCGGCGCCGTCCTCGACCGCAACGGCCTGCGCCCGTCCCGCTACTGGGTCACGGACGACGGGCTCGTCGTGCTCGCCAGCGAGGTGGGCGTGCTCGACCTCGACCCGGCCACGATCGTGCGCAAGGGCCGGCTGCAGCCGGGCCGGATGTTCCTCGCCGACCTCTCCGAGCACCGGATCATCGAGGACGACGAGATCAAGGCCGGGCTCGCCGCCGAGCACCCGTACGCGGAGTGGCTGCACGCGGGCCTCATCCACCTCGACGACATCCCCGACCGCGAGCACATCATCCACACGCACGCCTCGGTCACCCGGCGCCAGCAGGTGTTCGGCTACACCGAGGAGGAGCTGCGGATCCTGCTCACGCCGATGGCCAACGCGGGCGCCGAGCCGCTCGGCTCGATGGGCACCGACACCCCGATCGCCGCGCTGAGCGACAAGCCGCGGCTGCTGTTCGACTACTTCGCGCAGCTGTTCGCGCAGGTCACCAACCCGCCGCTCGACGCGATCCGCGAGGAGCTCGTCACCTCGCTGTCCGGCACCATCGGGCCCGAGGCCAACCTGCTCGAGCCGCAGCCGTCGTCGTGCCGCCAGATCGTGCTGCCGTTCCCGGTCATCTCCAACGACGACCTGGCCAAGATCCGGCACATCAACCGCGACGGCGACATGCCGGGCTTCATCACCCACGTGTCCCGCGGCCTCTACGAGGTCGAGGGCGGCGGCGAGGCGATGGCCCGCCGGATCGACGAGATCTGTGCGGAGGTCAGCGAGGCCATCGCGGGCGGCGCCCGGGTCATCGTGCTGTCCGACCGGCACTCCACCCAGGAGCTCGCCCCGATCCCGTCGCTGCTGCTGACCGGCGCGATCCACCACCACCTGGTCCGCGAGAAGACCCGCACCCAGGTCGGGCTGCTCGTCGAGGCCGGCGACGTGCGCGAGGTGCACCACGTCGCCCTGCTCGTCGGGTACGGCGCCGCGGCGGTCAACCCCTACCTCGCGATGGAGTCCGTCGAGGACCTCGCGCGGGAGGGCTACTACGTCAAGGTCGACGGCGAGAAGGCCGTCGCCAACCTGATCAAGGCGCTCGGCAAGGGCGTCCTCAAGGTGATGTCCAAGATGGGCGTCTCGACGGTCGCGTCGTACACCGGAGCCCAGATCTTCGAGGCGGTCGGGCTGTCGCAGCCGCTCGTCGACAAGTACTTCACCGGCACCACCTCCAAGCTCGGCGGCGTCGACCTCGACACCATCGCGGAGGAGGTCGCCCGCCGGCACGCCGCGGCGTACCCGCGCGGCGGCATCGCGCCGGCGCACCGCGAGCTTCCGATCGGCGGCGAGTACCAGTGGCGCCGCCCGGACAGAAACGGGGGAGGGGAGCCGCACCTCTTCGACCCGGAGACCGTCTTCCGGCTCCAGCACTCCACCCGCACCGGCCGCTACGACATCTTCAAGCAGTACACCGCTCGCGTCGACGAGCAGTCCGAGCGGCTGATGACGCTGCGCGGGCTCTTCCGGTTCAAGGACGGGGTGCGGGAGCCGATCGCCATCGAGGAGGTCGAGCCGGTCTCCGAGATCGTCAAGCGCTTCTCGACCGGCGCGATGTCGTACGGCTCCATCTCCCAGGAGGCGCACGAGACGCTCGCGATCGCGATGAACCGGCTGGGCGCCAAGTCCAACACCGGTGAGGGCGGCGAGGACGCGGAGCGTCTCTACGACCCCGAGCGCCGCTCGTCGATCAAGCAGGTGGCGTCCGGACGGTTCGGCGTCACGTCGGAGTACCTCACCAACGCCGACGACATCCAGATCAAGATGGCGCAGGGCGCGAAGCCCGGCGAGGGCGGCCAGCTGCCAGGCCACAAGGTCTACCCGTGGGTCGCGAAGACCCGGTACTCCACGCCGGGCGTCGGCCTGATCAGCCCCCCGCCGCACCACGACATCTACTCGATCGAGGACCTGGCGCAGCTGATCCACGACCTCAAGAACGCGAACCCGTCGGCGCGCGTGCACGTGAAGCTCGTGGCCGAGGTCGGTGTCGGCACCGTCGCGGCCGGTGTGTCCAAGGCGCACGCCGACGTCGTGCTCATCTCCGGCCACGACGGCGGCACGGGCGCGTCCCCGCTGACCTCGCTCAAGCACGCCGGCGGTCCGTGGGAGCTCGGTCTCGCCGAGACCCAGCAGACGCTGCTGCTCAACGGGCTGCGCGACCGGATCGTCGTCCAGACCGACGGCCAGCTCAAGACCGGCCGCGACGTGGTCATCGCCGCGCTGCTCGGCGCGGAGGAGTTCGGTTTCGCGACCGCCCCGCTCGTCGTGTCCGGCTGCATCATGATGCGCGTCTGCCACCTCGACACCTGCCCGGTCGGCGTCGCCACCCAGAACCCGGTCCTGCGCGAGCGCTACAACGGCCAGGCCGAGCACGTCGTCAACTTCTTCACCTTCATCGCCGAGGAGGTGCGCGAGCTCCTCGCCGAGCTCGGGTTCCGCACCCTCGCCGAGGCCGTCGGCCAGGTGGGCTCCCTCGACGTCGCACCGGCGGTCGAGCACTGGAAGGCGTCCGGCCTCGACCTGTCTCCGATCCTGCACGCGCCGGACCTGAGCGCCTTCCCGGACCAGGACCTGCGCTGCACCGGCGAGCAGGACCACGGTCTCGACCGGTCGCTCGACGTCACCGAGCTGCTGCCCCTCGCCCAGGGGGTGCTCGAGACCGGCGAGCCGCTGCGCGCGCAGATCGCGATCCGCAACGTCAACCGCACGGTCGGCACGATCCTCGGTCACGAGGTCACCAAGAAGTACGGCGGCGAGGGGCTGCCCGACGGCACCATCGACCTGACCTTCGTCGGCTCGGCCGGCCAGTCGTTCGGCGCGTTCGTCCCGAAGGGCATGACGCTGCGGCTCGAGGGCGACACCAACGACTACCTGGGCAAGGGCCTCTCCGGCGGACGGATCGTGGTGCGGCCCGACCGCGCGGCGACGTTCAAGCCGGAGGAGCAGATCATCGCCGGCAACGTCATCGCCTACGGCGCGACGTCCGGCCGGATCTTCGTCCGCGGCGGCGTCGGTGAGCGGTTCTGCGTGCGCAACTCCGGCGCGTGGGCGGTCACCGAGGGTGTCGGCGACCACGCCTGCGAGTACATGACCGGTGGCCGCGTCGTCGTGCTCGGCAAGACCGGACGCAACTTCGCGGCCGGCATGTCGGGCGGTGTCGCCTGGGTGCTCGACCTCAAGGAGCAGCGGGTCAACACCGAGCTCGTCGAGCTCGGGCCCGTGCAGGGCGAGGGCGCGGTCGAGCTCGAGCAGCTCGTGCGTGAGCACCACGAGGAGACCGGCTCCGACGTCGCCGCCGCGCTGCTGGCCGACTGGCCGACGGCACTGTCCCGCTTCACCGAGGTCATGCCGACCGACTACCGCACCGTCCTCGAGGCCAAGGCGAAGGCCGAGGCCGACGGACTGTCCGAGGCGGACACCGCCACGGCGATGATGGAGGCCCTCAATGGCTGACCCCCGAGGCTTCCTCAAGGCCGGCCGCGAGGTCGCGGCCCGCCGTCCGGTCGACGAGCGGATCCAGGACTGGGACGAGGTCTACCCCGACGGCATCGGCCGCGCGCTGCTGCCGATCATCACGACCCAGGCCGGGCGCTGCATGGACTGCGGCATCCCGTTCTGCCACCAGGGCTGCCCGCTGGGCAACATCATCCCCGAGTGGAACGACCTGGTCTGGAGGGACGACTGGGAGGGCGCGATCGAGCGCCTGCACGCGACCAACAACTTCCCGGAGTTCACCGGCCGCCTGTGCCCCGCACCCTGCGAGACCGCCTGCGTCCTGGGCATCAACCAGGACCCGGTGACCATCAAGAACGTCGAGGTCGCGATCATCGACAAGGCCTGGGAGTCCGGCTTCGTGCGGCCCCAGCCGCCCGAGTGGCTCTCGGGTCGCACCGTCGCGGTGATCGGCTCCGGGCCGGCGGGTCTGGCCGCCGCCCAGCAGCTCACGCGGGCCGGTCACACGGTCGCGGTCTACGAGCGCGCCGACAAGATCGGCGGCCTGCTCCGCTACGGCATCCCCGAGTTCAAGATGGAGAAGAAGCACCTCGACCGGCGCCTCGACCAGATGCGCCGCGAGGGCACCGTCTTCCGGGCGGGGGTCGACGTCGGCTCCGAGGAGCTCTCGGCCGACCAGCTCCGGGACCGCTACGACGCCGTGGTGCTCGCCATGGGCGCGACCGAGGCCCGGGACCTGCCGATCACCGGCCGCGAGCTCGGCGGCATCCACCAGGCGATGGACTTCCTGCCGCAGGCCAACCGCGCCTCGCTCGGCGAGGAGGTCCAGGACCAGGTCGTGGCGAGCGGCAAGAACGTCGTCATCATCGGCGGCGGCGACACCGGTGCCGACTGCCTAGGCACGTCCACCCGCCAGGGCGCGGCGTCGATCACGCAGCTGGAGATCCTGCCCGAGCCGCCGGAGGCCCGTCCGGCCGGACAGCCGTGGCCGACGTACCCGATGACCTTCCGCGTCTCCTCGGCGCACGAGGAGGCAGGCGACCGCGTCTACTCGGTCTCCACCAAGGAGTTCCTCGGCGACGAGGACGGCAACGTCCGGGCGCTGCTCCTGGTCGACGTGGTCCTCGAGAACGGGAAGTTCGAGGAGGTCGCCGGCTCCGAGCGGGAGATCCCGGCCGAGCTGGTGCTCTTCGCGATGGGCTTCGTCGGGCCGGAGAAGCCTGGCCTGGTCGAGCAGCTCGCGGTGGACCTCGACGAACGCGGGAACGTCGCCCGCGGCAAGGACTACCAGACCTCGGTCCCGGGGGTGTTCGTCGCCGGCGACGCCGGTCGGGGCCAGTCCCTGATCGTGTGGGCGATCGCCGAGGGCCGGGCCTGCGCCTCCGCCGTCGACGAGTTCCTCACCGGCTCCACCACCCTGCCGTACCCGATCGCCCCCACGGAGCGCCCCCTCGTCGTCTGAGCGTCGACCCGCCCGTTACTTACCGGCGGGTCAACTGTCAGCGGCCGGGCGGAGGTTGACCCGCCGGTTACTTACCGGCGGGTCGACTGTCAGCGGCCGGGCGGAGGTTGACCCGCCGGTTACTTACCGGCGGGTCAACCGCGCCAGCGCTGTTGGATCGTTCCAAACCTCGCTAGGGTTGCGGGGTGAGGAGAGCGAAGATCGTCTGCACCCTGGGTCCGGCCACGAGCTCTGAGCGGAGGATCCGCGAGCTGGTCTACGCGGGGATGGACGTCGCGCGGCTGAACATGAGCCACGGCACCCAGGACGACCACCGCGAGACCTACCGGCTGGTGCGCGAGGCGTCGGACGCCAGCGGCCACGGTGTGGGCATCCTCGCTGACCTCCAGGGGCCGAAGATCCGGCTGGAGACGTTCTCCGGCGGACCGGTGCAGCTGAGCCGCGGCCAGGTGTGGACGATCACCACCCGCGAGGTCGACGGCAACGCCGAGATCGCCGGGACGACGTACAAGGGCCTGGCCGGCGACGTGGACGCGGGCGACCCGATCCTCATCGACGACGGCAAGGTCCGGCTCCGGGTCACCGAGGTCAAGGACGGCACCGACGTGGTGTGCGAGGTCCTGGTGGGCGGCAAGGTCAGCAACCACAAGGGCATCAACCTGCCCGGCGTGGCCGTGTCCGTCCCGGCGCTGTCCGAGAAGGACATCGAGGACCTGCGCTTCGCGCTGCACCTCACCGTCGACTTCATCGCGCTGAGCTTCGTGCGGAGCGCCGCCGACGTGGAGGACGTCCGGAAGGTGATGCGCGAGGAGGGCATCATGCTCCCGGTCATCGCCAAGATCGAGAAGCCGCAGGCGATCGAGAACCTCGACGAGGTGATCGCCGCGTTCGACGGCTTCATGGTCGCGCGCGGCGACCTCGGCGTGGAGTGCGCGGCCGAGGAGGTGCCGTTCCTCCAGAAGACGATCATCGACAAGGCCCGGCTCAACGCGAAGCCGGTCATCGTCGCCACCCAGATGCTCGAGTCGATGATCTCCAGCCCCTCGCCCACGCGCGCGGAGGTCTCCGACGTGGCGAACGCGATTCTCGACGGCGCGGACGCGGTGATGCTCTCGGGCGAGACCGGCGTGGGGGAGTTCCCGGTGCACACCGTCGAGACGATGGCCCGGATCATCCTGGCCACCGAGGCCCACGCCTTCGAGCAGCGCGAGGTCGGCACCATGCGCACGCTCGCCTGGGACCCGCACACGAAGTCCGGGGTGATCACCAAGGCGGCCGGTGAGGTGGCCGAGCGGGTCGGCGCCAAGTACGTCGTGGCGTTCACCCAGTCCGGTGACTCCGCGAAGCGGATGTCCCGGCTGCGCGGCCCGATCCCGATCCTGGCTTTCACCCCCGAGGCTCAGACGCGCTCGCAGCTGGCGCTGTCGTGGGGGGTCGAGACCTTCAAGACGGCGACGGTTGAGCACACCGACGAGATGGTCCGCCAGGTCGACGAGCAGCTGCTGGACATCAAGCGGCTCGAGGAGGGCGATCTCGTGGTCATCGTCGCGGGCGCTCCGCCCGGCATCCCCGGCTCCACGAACGCGCTGCGCGTGCACCGGATGGGTGACGCCGTGAACGAGACCGCACCCGCCTACCGCCGCAACGCCGACTAGAGCTCGAGCTCGCTCGCGCGCCCCGTCCACTCGGGGTCGCGCTTCTCGAGCGACGCCTTGACGCCCTCGCGGGCGTCGGGGTGCGCCATCAGCCTCTTGTGCAGCTCGGTCTCGGCCTGACCGATCTCGGTGGCCGACCTCTCGAACGACGACCACAGCAGCCGCTTGCTGGCGGCCACCGACATCGGGGCCGCGTTGCGGGCGATCCGCTCGGCGAGCTCCCGCGCGGCCGGCAGCACCTCGTCCGCGGGCATCACGCGCGTGGCGATGCCCAGCCGTTTCGCCTCGTGCCCGTCGAACGTCTCGCCGGTCAGCAGCACCTCGGCCGCCTTGGCGACGCCGATGAGCCGGGGGAGCGCCCAGTGCGACCAGGCGTCGCCCATCACGCCGAGCCGCACCTGCACGACGCCGTACGTCGCGTCCTCGGCCATCACCCGGAAGTCGCACTGAAGGGCGAGCGTCAGCCCGATCCCGATCGCGTGCCCGTTCACCGCGGCGATGACCGGCTTGCGCACCCGCCAGGCCGGGAAGTCCACCCCGCCCGCCGAGAACCCGGGTCCGGTGCCGACGAACGTCTCCTCCTGCGGCGCCAGGTCTGCGCCGGCGCAGAACGCCGGAGGAGCGCCGGTCAGCACGACCGCGCGGACGCCGTCGTCCTCGTCGCACGCCCGGTAGGCGTCCGACAGCTCCGCGCCCATGGTCCCGGTGAACGCGTTGCGCCGCTCGGGCCGGTCCAGGGTGATCAGGGCGATGCCGTCACCCACCTCGAGCCGCAGCGTCTTCCCGTCCACGGGCGGCATCCTCGCAGGCCATGGGCGCGACGGGTGCCGGGTGTGGGAGTCGAACCCACACGTCCTTTCGGACAGCGGTGTTTGAGACCGCCATGTCTGCCATTCCATCAACCCGGCAAGGCGACGTCGAGCGTATCCGGCGAGGCGACGGACCTAGGACTTGGCAAAAGTCGAGTTGTTCACTACAGTTTCGGCCATGAGCATCCTCGGGTGGGCGGTGACGAGCCACGAGAAGGCCTTGGCCAACGCGCGCGCGGCCGCGGTCGAGTGTTCGCGCCGTCGCGTCGAGCGGGCCGAGGTGGCGCAGGCCGTGGCCGACCTGGCGGCGGCGCACGCCGTCCCGACCGCCGTCCACGAAATGAGCCGTAGGGCCAACGCTCGGTAGCCTTCGGGCGTGACCGAGGCCCCTCCCGAGAGCGATCCCTCCAGTCCGCGCACCGTCGTGGTGGCCGAGGACGAGGTCCTCATCAGGATGGACCTCGCCGAGATGCTCACCGAGGAGGGGTACGACGTCGTCGGCCAGGCCGGCGACGGCGCCTCCGCCGTCGAGCTCGCCGAGCAGCACCGGCCCGACCTGGTCATCCTGGACGTGAAGATGCCGGTCCTCGACGGCATCGCCGCGGCCGAGCGCATCGCCTCGGCCCGGATCGCACCGGTCGTGATCCTCACGGCGTTCAGCCAGCGCGACCTGGTCGAGCGGGCCAGGGACGCCGGCGCGATGGCGTACCTGGTCAAGCCATTCACCAAGTCCGACCTGGTCCCCGCGATCGAGATGGCGGTGAGCCGGTTCGCCGAGCTCAGCGCCCTCGAGTCCGAGGTCGCCGACCTCACCGAGCGGCTCGAGACGCGCAAGGCCGTCGAGCGCGCCAAGAGCGTCCTGCAGGACCAGCTGAAGCTCACCGAGCCCGAGGCGTTCCGCTGGATCCAGAAGACCGCGATGGACCTGCGGCTGTCGATGCGCCAGGTCGCGGACGGCGTGATCGAGCACGGTCCCGGCATCGCCAACACCTGACACCTGTCAAGAGGTGGACCTCGGCGAACCGCCGGGTCGGGGGGTGGCGCTTTCCCGCCGGATGGCTACTAGAGTCGCGGCAGCATCCGGTCGGGATGCGTGGGAGGAGAACATTCCTTGCTGTCTCGAGCATGTGTCCCCATGCACGTCCTGGGGAGGTGGGTCGGAGTCCTGGTACTCACGGCCGTCGTGGCGCCTCTCGTGCTGCTCCTGGGCACCGACACGGCCCACGCCGCGGCCTTCTGCGTGCCGAAGCTCGACGAGACCGCGTGCATCAGCGGCACCATCGGCGGGCGGTCCAACCCGATCGAGGGCGTCGACGTCACCTTGGCGAAGCCGGACGGCTCCGAGGAGACCCAGACGACCGAAGCCGACGGGAAGTTCGCCTTCGAGGTCACCGAGGCGGGCGAGTACTTCGTGAAGCTCGACCCCGACACGCTGCCCAAGGGCTACGACCAGCGTCCACCGGCGTCGAACATCGCCGGGCCGGACGGTTCCATCAAGGTCCAGGCCAAGCTCGGGAAGCTCACCCCGGCCAACTTCGAGGTGCGTTCCGCTGACTTCGACGAGAGCACGAGCACGTACGACGAGGTCGTGCAGAGTGCCTTCAACGGGATCCGCCTCGGCCTCCTGCTCGCCCTCGCCTCGGTGGGGCTCTCCCTGATCTACGGCACCACCGGACTCTCCAACTTCGCGCACGCCGAACAGGTGACGCTCGGCGGCATGCTGGCCTACCTCTTCGTCAACCAGTGGGGGCTGCCGCTGATCATCGGTGGTCTGCTGGTCGTGGTCGCGGGCGGCCTGACCGGCTGGTTCCAGGACTTCGTCCTGTGGCAACCGCTGCGCCGCCGAGGGCTGGGCCTGACCCAGCTGATGATCGTCACGATCGGCCTGTCGCTGGCGATGCAGTACGGCTACCAGTACTTCGTGGGCTCGCGAACCGTCCGCGTGGTCGTCGAGAACCCGTCGGTGACGACCTTCGGACCGGTCACGACGACGAACCAGTCGCTGGTGGCGATGCTCATCTCCGCCGTGGTCCTGATCGGGGTGGGTTTCGCGCTGCTGCGCACCCGCGTCGGCCGGGCCACGCGCGCCGTCTCGGACAACCCGGCACTGGCGCGTGCCTCCGGCATCGACACCGACCGGATCATCAGGCTCGTCTGGACCGTGGCGATGGCCCTGGCCGCGCTCTCCGGCATCCTCTACGCACTCGTGACCAACGGCGTCAAGTGGGACACCGGCCTGCAGATCCTGCTGCTCCTGTTCGCAGCGGTGACCCTCGGCGGGCTCGGCACGGCGTTCGGGGCGCTGGTCGGCTCGCTGGTCATCGGTCTCATCGTCGAG
>Ga0209813_10000310_pt1 | contig 13171 bp, 18 predicted proteins | sample EndMethybrTD3033_FD_187596 | JGI IMG/M metagenome (GOLD analysis project Ga0209813, IMG submission 187596) | Populus endosphere microbial communities from Tennessee, USA - Endosphere MetaG P. TD hybrid TD303-3 (SPAdes) (version 2) | ecosystem: Host-associated > Plants > Roots > Endosphere... | reverse complement strand
ACGGATATCGACAGGCCGATATGGCCGTCATGCTCCAGCAGGCGGCGCGAGATCGTCGTCTTGCCCGCGCCCGAGGGCGAGGAGAGGATGAACATCAGGCCGCGCCGGTGCAGCGTATCTTCCGAAGGGGTGGGTTCGCGAACCATGCCCGCTGATGGCGGGGGCGGACGACTAAATCAAGTGCAGCTTACTTCGCGGCGCGATCGGCCTGCTGCCTGATATCCGCTTCGCCTTCCGCCTTGGCGGCGCGGCGATCCTTGCTGCGGTCGTAGAGCGTCTTGGCGATCAGCCCGCCGCCCACGACGATCGCGCCGGGAACCGACCGCGTCGCCATGCGGGCCAGCGCGGTGCCCAGCAGGGTCTGCGTCATGCTGCGGCCCTTGACTATGTCGCGCGCCTTGTCGGGCGTGTATTTGGCGCCCAGGAGCGTGCGTTCGATGGCGTGGCGAAGCAGGCGTCCGCCGCCGCGCATGGCGATATCGGCGATGACGAGGTTGGTCATCGGGTTCGGGCTGGGGCCGCTGGCGTCCTTGATCGCGGAGCCGGCCTTGGCTGTCGCGCCCTTCGCGCCGCTGCGCAGCGCCCTGACTTTCGATCTTACCGCGCCCTTAGCCATCGCTTCTCGCCAGCCTTTCGCCTGTGGGCCGGACCAAACCCTATTTCTTGCGTCCGAAATCGACGGTCACGACATTCGAACCATCGTCGGGATCGGAAACGCGCGGTTCTTCTTCGCGTTCCGAGGAATCGTTTTCGGCATCGTCGTGCGGTTCGACGTCGAACTGGCCGGCGACGGCCTGGAACTGCAGGCCGAAGTCCACCGCCGGATCGACGAAGGCGGTAATCGCGGCAAAGGGAATCACCAGCTTGGCCGGCACCTGATTGAAGGTGAGGCCCACCGAAAAGCGCGTGTCCTCCACCGTCAGGTCCCAGAACTTGTTCTGCAGGACGATGGTCATCTCGTCCGGAAAACGTTCCGTCAGGTGCGCGGGGATGGAGACGCCGGGCGCACCGGTCTTGAAGGTGATGTAGAAGTGATGATTGCCTGGTAGCGCGCCGCCGGACATCACCACCTGGCCCAAAACCCGGCCGACGACGGCGCGCAGGGCTTCCTGGACGATTTCGTCGTAGGGGATGAGGCTGTCGGGCGGTGCTTCGGTCATGCGATGTCCAAGTGACGCCGACCGGCGGACCGGTCAAGGCGCTTTATGGCTGGTGGGCCGGGTAATCCCGGTTTTTTACCGCAATGCGGCAGAAGGTATAACGCATGAGCGGCATGGACGTTGCCGGCCATCGTTGCCGGCCATCATTGATTCCCGCGCATCCGACACTATAGGCACCCCATGCGCACAGCCCGGATCACCCGCAAGACCCAGGAAACCGACATCGCGGTCGAGGTGAACCTCGACGGCACCGGCGCCTATGACATTTCGACCGGCATCGGTTTCCTCGATCACATGATCGAACAGTTCTCGCGCCATTCGCTGATCGACATCACCTGCAAGATCGCGGGCGACCTGCATGTCGACCAGCACCACACGACCGAGGACAGCGCCATCGCCATCGGCCAGGCCATCGTCGAAGCGCTGGGCAACAAGGCCGGAATCGGCCGTTACGGTTCCGCCTATTCGCCGATGGACGAAACGCTGGCGCGCGTGTCTCTCGACATATCGGGCCGGCCTTGGCTGGTCTGGAAGGCGCAGTTCAGCCAGCCGCGGCTGGGCGAGATGGATTGCGAGCTGTTCGAGCACTGGTTCCACTCGATCGCCCAGGCGGCGGGGATCACGCTGCATATCGAGCTGCTCTACGGCCAGAACAACCACCACATCATCGAAGGCATCTTCAAGGGCTTCGCCCGCGCCATGCGCCAGGCGGTGAGCCCCGATGCGCGCAAGGGCGATGCAATTCCGTCGACCAAGGGGATTCTCGGTGGCTGAAGTGTCCTATGCCTGAGGTTCTGGCGCTCGTGGATTACGGCGCGGGCAACCTGCATTCGGTGGCGAACGCGCTCAGGGCGGCGGGGGCGGAGAACGTCACCGTGACTTCGCAGCCCGACGTGGTGCGTGCCGCCGACCGGATCGTTCTACCCGGCGTCGGGTCGTTCCGCGCCTGCGCCGAAGGGCTGCACGCCATCCCGCACCTCGTCGAAGCGATGACCGAACGCGTCCATGTCGGCGGCGCGCCGTTCCTGGGCATCTGCGTCGGCATGCAATTGCTGGCGAGCCAGGGGGTGGAGCATGGCGTCACCGAAGGGCTCGGCTGGATCGCAGGCGAAGTGCGGCGCATCCAGCCTGCCGGTCCGGCGATCAAGATCCCGCATATGGGCTGGAACGACGTCGCCTTGCCGCCGCACTCGCGGGCCGGCGCGCTGATCGAGCCGGGTGAGGCCTATTTCCTGCATTCCTATCATTTCGTGCCCGAGGACGGCCGCGATATCGCGGCGATGACCGACCACGGCGGCGGCATCATCGCCGCGGTCGCGCGAGACAACATGGTGGGCGTGCAGTTTCATCCCGAAAAGAGCCAGGCCTATGGGCTGGCGCTTCTGGCGCGATTCCTGGAGTGGAAGCCTTAAGATGATCGTATTCCCCGCCATCGACCTCAAGCAGGGCCAGGTCGTTCGCCTGGCCGAAGGCGACATGGCGCGCGCCACCGTCTATGGCGACAATCCAGCGGCGCAGGCCACGCTCTTCGCCGAGGCCGGATCACAGTACCTGCATGTCGTCGATCTCGACGGCTCGTTCGCCGGACGGGCGGAAAACCGCGGCGCGGTGGAAGCGATCCTCGAAGCGTTCCCGGGCCACGTCCAGCTCGGCGGCGGCATCCGCACGCGCGAAGCGGTGGAGGGCTGGTTCGATCTTGGCGTGTCGCGCATCGTCATGGGCACCGCCGCGCTGAAAGACCCGCAGTTCGTCAAGGACATGGCCGCCGCGTTTCCAGGCGGCATCGTCGTCGCGGTCGACGCGCGCGACGGCATGGTCGCGACCGAGGGCTGGGCCGAGGTGTCCGACGTCTCGATTGTCGACATGGCCCGTCGTTTCGAGGACGCGGGCGTCGCCAGCCTGCTGTTCACCGACATCGGCCGCGACGGGTTGCTGACCGGCTGCAATGTCGAAGCGACGGTCGATCTGGCCCGAGCCACCGACCTGCCGGTGATCGCCAGCGGCGGCGTGAAGGGGCTGGACGACATCCGCATGCTGGCGCTGCATTCGGTCGCCTATAATGGACATGGGGGGATCGAGGGCGTGATTACCGGCCGGGCGCTTTACGACGGCCGGCTGGATCTGGCGGCGGCGCTGGCGATGGCGGCGCGGGGCTGAATAGTGTTTCGCACCGTCCTCTACGCCTTGCTGGCGGTGATGTTCGGGTGGCAGGCATATGGCCATCTTCGTTCAGGGAGAATTGACGGTTTTTTCGTCGCCACAAAGACTTTTAGGCCTGTCATATTCTGGAGTTTCGTCGTTCTCCAAGTTCTGCTCGCGATCGCGAACGGATACTTTTTCATAGAGAGATTCGCATGACCGTCCGCGTCCGCGTCATCCCCTGCCTCGACGTCCGCGACGGGCGCGTGGTGAAAGGCGTGAACTTCGTCGATCTCAAGGATGCCGGCGACCCGGTGGAGCAGGCCCGCGCTTATGACGCCGCCGGGGCGGACGAACTGTGCTTCCTCGACATTTCCGCCAGCCACGAAGGGCGCGGCACCTTGCTCGACGTGGTGCGGCGCACGGCGGAAGTCTGCTTCATGCCGCTCACCGTCGGCGGCGGGGTGCGCGCGGTGGAGGATGCCCGCGCACTGCTGCTGGCCGGCGCGGACAAGGTGGCAGTCAATTCCGCCGCCGTCTCCCGCCCAGAAGTGGTGGCCGACATCGCCGAAAAGTTCGGCAGCCAGTGCATCGTCGCTTCGGTCGATGCCCGCAGGACCGAAAAGGGCTGGGAAATCTTCACTCATGGCGGCCGCCGCGCGACCGGGATCGACGCCATCGCCCACGCCGTGCGCCTGGCCAATCTGGGCGCAGGCGAACTGCTCGTCACGTCGATGGACGGTGACGGGACGCAGGCCGGTTACGACCTGGAATTGACCCGCGCGATCGCCGATGCCGTGTCGGTGCCAGTGATCGCCTCGGGCGGAGTGGGCAATCTCGATCATCTGGTCGCCGGAGTGACCGAGGGGCACGCCAGCGCCGTGCTGGCTGCGTCGATCTTCCATTTCGGTAAGCATTCCATTGCAGAAGCGCACGCGGCCTTGCGTGCCGCGGGCATTCCCGCGCGCGGTTAACCGCTCTTTACCTAACGGTCCGCAACAATCGCCTTCGCATCTGCGTCATTATGGCACGCGCCGCGCGGCGACGTTGCCAGTTGCGTCCGACAGGCGCTTGCTGGAAACATGATTCGGATTTTGCTCGCCGCGGGGCTCAGCCTCCTGTTCGCCGTTCCGGCCCATGCCGAAGGCGTGATCGCGCTTCCCGATCCCAGCGGCGTCACCTTGCTGGCGCTCGGCATCACCGGCCTGCTGGTCGGCCGCCATATTGCGGGCAAGCGTCCGAAGGACTGACGCCTCTGCTTGACCGGGCGCTTTCGCCGCCTCATTGCCGTGCGCATGGATGACAATCGCCTGCTCGCCGATACGCTCACGCGCCTCGAAGCGACCATAGCCGCGCGCCGCGCCGCCGATCCCGATTCGAGCTATGTCGCCAGGCTCAACGCCAGGGGTGTGCCCAAGATCGCGCAGAAAGTAGGCGAGGAAGCCGTGGAAATGGTAATCGCCGCGCTGCAGGACGACCGCGCCGGGCTGGTGGGCGAGGCGGCGGATCTCGTGTTCCACCTCATGGTCCTCCTCGGCGCGAAGGAGGTGCCGCTGGCCGAAGTGCTGGCCGAGCTGGACCGGCGCGAGGGCAGGTCGGGCATCGCCGAGAAGGCGTCACGCACCAAGTAAGAGGAACTCCATGCCGATCGATCCCCGCCAGCCTTACGATCCGGACAATATCTTCGCGAAGATCCTGCGTGGCGACCTGCCGTGCAACAAGGTCTACGAGGACGATTTCGCCCTCGCTTTCCACGATATCCGCCCGCAGGCGCCGGTTCATGTGCTGGTGATCCCCAAGGGCGCCTATGTCAGCTGGGACGATTTCACCGCCCAGGCGCCCGATGGCGAGATCGCCGGGTTCATGCGCGCTGTGGGCAATGTGACGCGTCAGCTCGAGGTCGATGGCGCCGGTTATCGGCTGATGGTCAACATGGGCGGGCACGGCCATCAGGAAGTGCCGCACCTCCATGTCCATATCTTCGGCGGGCGCCAGCTAGGCCGGATGATCGCCGACTGACCGCGCGCTCGCGAAACCGGAAGATTTTGTGAGGCCGGACGCAGCGTCGGCCTCGCTATTTAGGCGGTGAATATCCCCGCTTTCGCAGGGACGCCGCCGAAACGTGTTCGAATTGCCTCTAATCGACCGCAACGGGTTGCCCTGCGACTCGCCTCGCGGCTAGGGTCGGTCGGGATGACGTTACCCCCCGAACCGTCCAGCGGCCGTTTCGACGGACCGGTGCACCGCTTCGCTGTGCGCGTATACTTCGAGGACACCGACCTTTCGGGAGTGGTCTATCACGCCAATTATCTGCGCTGGTTCGAGCGCGCCCGGTCGGAGATGCTCCGGCTGCTCGGCATCGACCAGCGCCGCGCGCAGGAAGCGGGCGAGGGGGCCTATGCCGTGGCCGAACTGACGATCCGCTACATCGCGCCGGCCCGGCTGGAAGACGCGATCCTGATCGAAAGCCGCGCCGAGGAACTGCGCGCCGCCAGCTGCCGCATGCACCAGCGTGCCCTGCGCGGCGACACGCTGCTCAGCGAAGCGCGGCTGAGGGTCGGTTTCGTCGGCCCCGACGGCCGCCCCCGTCGCCAGCCAGAGGCCTGGCGAAAGGCTTTCGCGGCGATCGCGCCGCAGAACCAGACGGCCCATGATGCCCATCGAGAAGGAATACGATGACTGATCTGACACTGCTTTCCGTTGCCGCGGCTGCCGGAGCGCCGACGCGGCTGAACCCGGTGAAGCTGTTTCTCGACGCCGATATCGTGGTTCAGGTAGTGATGGTCGGGTTGATCCTGGCCAGCGTCTGGGTCTGGGCGATCATCGTCTCGTTCTCGTTGCGGATGGGCGGCGTGCGCCGACGCTGCCGGTCCTACGAGGAAGCGTTCTGGAAGGCGCGCGATTTCGAGGCTTTCCAGCGGGAACGCGGCCAGGGCGATGTCCCTTCGGCCAAAGTCGCTGCCGCCGGCATCTCCGAATGGCACCGCTCGGCGGGCGGCAAGACGGTGGACCGCGAAGGCGCGCGCCAGCGTATCGGCATCGCCATGGAATCGGCCGTCGGGCAGGAAGCGGACAATCTGGCGGAACGGCTGAACTTCCTCGCCACCGTGGGGTCGGTCGCGCCTTTCGTCGGGCTGTTCGGCACCGTCTGGGGCATCATGAACAGCTTCTTCCAGATCGGCCAGCAACAGAACTCTTCGCTCGCCGTTGTGGCGCCGGGCATTTCCGAGGCGTTGTTCGCCACCGCCATCGGCCTGTTCGCGGCCATTCCGGCGGTGATCGCCTACAACCGCTTCTCGCACCGGGTGAACAGCTTCGAAGCCGGCCTGCAGCGCTTCGCCGACCGCTTCCACGCCAGCCTCGGTCGCCAGCTGGAGACGCTGTGATGGCGATGGGCTTGTCAGGCGGTAGCGGGCGAGGCCGCCGTCGTCGCGGACGCGGTTCGCGCGCGCCCGTGGCGGAAATCAACGTCACGCCGCTGGTCGACGTCATGCTCGTGCTGCTCATCATCTTCATGGTCACCGCGCCGCTTCTCAAGGCCGGCGTCCCGGTCGAGCTTCCCGAAAGCCGCGCCAAGGCGCTGGGCGAGGAGCGCGATCAGGTGACGATCAGCATGAGCGCGGACGGTTCGGTCTATATCGACGACACCCCGCTCGCGCCCGGCGAACTGGCCGACGCGCTGGCGGCGGTGAAACCCGAGGCGGATGGCAAGCTGCCGCTCGTCACCCTGCGCGCCGACAAGGCGCTAGACTATGGCCGGGTCATGGGCGTGATGGGCGAACTGAACCGCGCCGGCTTCACATCGATCTCGCTGGTGACGATAGCATCCGGCGCGGAACCGGCGGTAATCGGCGGTTCAGGCGAGGGGCAATAGCCCGGACTTATGGTGGCAATCGCACTCCGCAGCGAAGAACGCGTCGGGCTGGGCATCGCGGTCGTCGCACATGCGGCGCTCGTGGCGCTGTTGCTCTGGCGTCCGCCGACCGCCCCGGTGGTGGTTCCGCCCGATCGGATCGAAGTGACGATCAGCACCGACGTGGGGCTGAAATCGACTTCGTCCGATCCGATGTCCGACGCGCGGCCCGACACCGGGCCCGAGATCGGCGATCCCGCGCCGCCCGCGCCCGAGCCGGCCCCCGCGCCGCCGATACCCAGGGCCGAACCGCCGCCCCCTGCGCCAGCGCCCGCACCTTTGCCCAAGGCGCGCCCGGAGCCGCCGAAGCCGCAGCCGCGCCCTGTGCCCAAGGCCGTGCCGAAGGCGGTTCCGCCGCCCCGGCCGGCCCCCCGACCGGCAGCGCGGCCAGCGCCTGCCCCAGCTCCGCGGCCAAGCGCGCGTCCGGCGCCGCCAAGGCCCGCTGCTGCCCCGGCTCGTCCGGCCGCCGCGCCCGCTCGTCCAAGCGCCGCTCCCGCGGCTCGCCCGGCCACCAAGGCCGGAACGACCGCAGGTGCCCGCCCGACGACACGGCCCGGTGCTACCCGCGTCGACAGCAATTTCCTGGCGGGCGTGCCTGGCGCGCGCGCGGCGGGCGCATCGCGGAATCCACCAGTCCAGGCCGCCGGGCCGGCGGTGCAGTCGTCGCTGCTCGGCGCCATCTCGCGCGAGATCAAGCCGCACTGGCAGGGCAAGGCGCCCGAAGGCGCGGACGCCGAACTGCTGGTGACGATCCTGCGCTGGAACCTCAACCGCGACGGCACGCTGGCGGGCACGCCCACGGTCGTGCGGCAGGAAGGCATCACCGACGCCAATCGCGCCCAGGCCCAGCGCCATGCCGAACAGGCGGTTCGCGCCGTCCAGCTCGCCGCGCCGTTCGACTTGCCCGATCAATATTATGACACCTGGAAGCGGGTCACCATCCGGTTCGACAAAAGGCTATCGCAATGAACGCAAGACTATCGCTTATGGCCGCCGTGGCGGCGCTTACGCTTTGCGCTCCGGTCGCCGCCCAGGCGCCTGGCGCGTCGCCGGCTCCCGCCGCCACCCCGCCGGCCGAGGACGATGGCCTGACCGGCACCGTCTCGGATGAGGCGCAGTGGCAGGATCTGGGCATCGCCATCACTACGTTCGCAACGGACGCGGACGTCCCGACGCAGACCAACGTGGGCTCCACCGCCGCGCTCGGCCGGGGACTGGCCCAGGTGATATCCTCCGACTTGCGCAACAACGGGCTGTTCAAGCCCAGCGGCCCCGATGGCCTGCCGCAGCCCGCCTTTTCGCAGGTCCAGGCCCCCGAATACGGGACATGGTCGGCCCGCAGCGCGGAAATGCTCGTGCAGGGCTATGTCCGAGCCAATCCCGACGGGCAGCTCACGATCGGCTGCTATCTTTATGACGTGCAGCTCAAGCAGCAGCTGACCAAGGCCGGTTATGTCGTGCCGCCTTCCGACTGGCGCCGCGCCGCGCACAAATGCGCCGACATGGTCTATTCGCGTCTGTCCGGCGAAAGTCCGTTTTTCGACAGCCGCATCGCCTATATCGCCGAGACGGGACCGAAGAACCGGCGCATGAAGCGTCTGGCGATCATGGATTCGGACGGCGCCAACCACCGTTATCTCACCAGCGGTCAGGCGATGGCGCTGACCCCGCGCTACTCGCCGGACTACAGCAAGATCCTCTACCTGTCGTACCTCAACGGCAATCCGCGTATCTATATCTACGACCTCGCCAGCGATACGCAGCGGCTGGTGACGGAAGGGCGCAACCCGATGTTCGCCCCGCGCTGGTCGCCCGACGGGCGCTGGGTGCTCTATTCGATGGCGGTGGCGGGCAATACCGACATCTATCGCATCCCGGCGGCAGGCGGGCAGAGCCAGAAGCTGACCGACAGTCCGGGCATCGACGTGGGTGGCAGCTATTCGCCCGACGGCAGCCGGATCGTGTTCGAGAGCGACCGTTCGGGCAGCCAGCAGATCTATGTGATGAACGCCGACGGTTCGAACCAGCAGCGCATCAGCTTCTTCGGCGGCCGCGCGGCCACCCCCGAATGGAGTCCGCGCGGCGATCAGATCGCCTTCACTCATATCGCCGGAAACCTGCGCGTGGGGGTGATGAGCCCGGGCGGCGGCGGCATGCGGCACCTTACCGACAGCTGGCAGGACGAGGCGCCCACCTGGGCCCCGAATGGCCGCATCATCCAGTTCTTCCGCACCGCGAAGAACAGCGGGCAGGCGACGCTCTGGCAGGTCGACCTGACCGGCCGCAACGAACGCCGCCTGCCCACTCCCGTCGATGCCTCCGACCCCGCCTGGGGGCCGATCAGGCCCTGAAATTAGACCTGAAGCGTCGATTTTTGCGACGAAACGAGTTAAACTAGCCTCTGGAAAAGGAGACTGCCCATGTCCGTATATCCTAAATTCGCTTCCATAGCCCTGGTTGCGAGCGCGCTTGCCCTGTCGGCCTGCGCCAGCAAGGCGCCGAAGCAATTGCCGCCGGATCCGGGCGTGGGCACGACCACCGACACCAGCGGCGCGCCGATCCCCGGCAGCCAGGCGGATTTCCTGGCCTTCACGCAGGGCGCGGACACGATCTATTTCGATACCGATCGCTACAACATCGACAGCGCCGACGCCGCCGCGCTGCAGACCCAGGTGCAGTGGCTGTCGCGCTATCCGAACAAGCGCGCCACGATCGAGGGTCATGCCGACGAACGCGGCACGCGCGACTACAACCTGGCGCTGGGCGAGCGCCGGGCCAATGCCACGAAGAACTACCTGGTGAGCCTGGGCGTCGACGCCAGCCGGATCAACACCGTCAGCTATGGCAAGGAACGCCCTGTCGCGCTGGGGTCGGACGAAACCAGCTGGGCGCGCAACCGCCGCGCGGTGACCGTGACGATCGACTGATCGCCAGGTTTCGCGAAACGATGAAAGGCCCTCGCAAATGCGGGGGCCTTTTTTATTAATGGCTTAGCGCGCGAAAGAGGGCAGAAGCCGGGACGGGGCGGCCAGCGTCGGCGCGGAAATCTCCACCGGAGAAACCAAGGCGTCGCGCTCGAACGACGTCACCGCCGCTTCCGTGCCGAACAGGACATAGGCCGACATCATCAGCACCGAAAGCGCCGCCGAAACCGTAACCTGCTTGCTCATCTCGATCCCCATGGATGCTGATGTAGATTACTATAAGCGTGCATATTAGATTTTGCAATGCAGCAATTACCACTGGCCGAGTTAATCCAGGATGAAGGCGTTTCAAGGGTTGCGCCCGCGCGGCCCCACGGATTATCCCGTATCGAATGAACCGCGCGCGCCGATCCAACGACTGGGGTTTTCCCCGCTGGCGAGGCTACGGTTCCGGACGCGACGCGGTGAACGTGCGCATCTGCGATCGCCACGGCTGCACCGATCCCGGCGATTGCCCGGCGCCCAAATCGCCCAACAATCCCGAACGCTGGTATTTCTGCCAGAAGCACGCGGCCGAGTATAATTCGGGCTGGGACTATTTCGCCGGCCTGGACAAGGAAGAGGCCGCGGCGCGCGAAAGCGCGGAGCGGAGCGACAATTCCGGCTACAGCGAATCGGCCCACTATGCCTGGGCGGGATCGGGCGACGGCACGCGCAGCCGGGACGAGCTGCGCGCGCTCGAAGTGCTGGGGCTGGATCCCGACGCCGATTTCGACGCGGTGAAGAAGGCCTGGCGCACCAAGGCCAAGGAAGTGCACCCCGATGTCCGTCCCGGCGATGCCGACGCGGCCAAGGCGTTCCAGGCGCTCCAGCTGTCCTACGAAGTCCTGCGCGCCGCCGAGGAACGCCGCGAGTGGAAGGGCTGAGGGTTTAGCGAACGAGGCTATCGCAACGCCGCGACGCCCCAGATCACCCCGACGATCAGGAATACCCCCGCCACGTCCAGCCAGAACCCGGCCTTGAGCACGCGGGGCAGAGAGATGTGGCCGGTGCCCCAGGCGATGGCGTTGGGGCCGGTGCCGGCGGGCAGCATGAAGCCCCAGCTGGCGGCGATGGCGGCGGGCAGGGCGAGGAGGATGGGATCCGCGCCCAGCGCCACCACCAGCGCGGCGACCACCGGCATGATGCCGCTGGCGGCGGCGACGTTGCTGGCGAATTCGGTGACGACCACGACGAAGCCGACCAGCACCAGCGCGACGATCGGCAGCGGCACGGCGGCCAGCGGCAGCATCTTTTCGCCCATCCAGTCGGCCAGGCCCGATTCGGTCATCCCCATGGCCAGCGACAGCCCGCCGCCGAACATCAGCACCACGTCCCAGGGCGCGCGATTGGCTTCCTTCCACAGCAGCATGGGGCGGCCGGTGCCATCGGGCAGCAGGAACAGGATCAGGCCGAAGACGGCGGCGATAGTGCCGTCGGTCAGCCCGCCCTTGGGAAAGAGCGGCTCGACCAGGGGCAGCGATACCCAGGAAACGAGGGCCAGGACGACGATCGGCACCAGCCGCTTTTCGGGCGCGCTCCATTCGCTGGCGCCGGCAATGGCGGCGCGCGCCGCGGCCGGATCGAACGTGTCGTCCTGCAGCCGGTGGACGCGGGCGATGATGAAGGCCGCCAGCGGAACGCCGATGATGACGATCGGCATCCCGTATAGGCTCCACTCGGCGAACGTGATCTTCACGCCCAGCGCCTTGTCGATCAGGCCCGCGCCGATGGCGTTGGTGGGGGTGCCGACCAGCGTGCCGTAGCCGCCCAGCGTGGCGGCGAAGGCGACGCCCATCGGCAACGCGCCGGCGATCCCGGTTGTGTCGCCCGGCTTGATTCCGCCGCCCGCCAGCATGGCGAGCGCCATCGGCATCATGATGAGCGCGGTGGAGGTGTTGGAATTGATCGTCGAGAGCAGCGCGGTGGCCGACATCACTGCCAGCAGCAGCCGCCAGGGCGTGTCGCCCGCCCGGCCCAGTATGGCGAGGGCCAGGCGCCGGTGCAGCCCCGTGCGCTCGATCGACAGCGCCAGGAAGGCGCCGCCGATGAACAGGAACATGATCGGCGAGTAGTATGACGACGCGGTCTTGTTGGCGTCGGCGATGCCCAGCAGGGGCAGGGCGATGAACGGCAGGAAGGCCGTGGCGTAGAGCGGCAGCGCCTCGGTCATCCACCAGGCCGCCATCCACCAGACCAGCCCGGCAGCATGCCATGCGTCCCGCGGCATGTCGCCGGGCGCCGGCAGCATGAGCGTGAGGAGGAAGCCGGCGAGGCCGACGACGAGTCCGATACGCTGCGTGCTCATTGGGCCCCCTGATCCGCCGAAGCGGGAAGGTGCCATGCGAGGCGTCGAAGCGGCGGACACGCCCGGTGTCCGCCCGATCTTCGTCGGCCCCTGCGTGTGCCCTGCCCCCGCGAGCGTTCCTTTCCATCCCCCGATCAGGGGGACGGCACTTCGAACTTACTTCGGCGCCAGCACCATCAGCATCTGGCGGCCTTCCATGCGCGGATAGGCTTCGATCTTGGCGATCTCTGCCACGTCTTCCTGCACGCGCTTCAGCAGATGCATGCCGAGTTGCTGGTGTGACATCTCGCGGCCGCGGAAGCGAAGCGTGAGCTTCACCTTGTCGCCATCTTCGATGAACCGCCGCACGTTGCGCATCTTCACGTCATAGTCGTGATCGTCGATGTTCGGACGCATCTTGATCTCTTTGATCTCCTGCGTCTTCTGAGTCTTGCGGGCGATGTTCGCCTTCTTCTGCGCCTCGTAGCGGAACTTGCCGACGTCGAGGAACTTGCAGACCGGCGGATCGGCGTTGGGCGAAACCTCGACCAGATCCAGGCCGGCTTCGGCCGCCTGCTCGATCGCCTCGCGCGTGTACATGACGCCGAGATTCTCACCGTCTCCGTCGATTACGCGGACTTTGTCGACAGTGATGAAATTGTTGTAGCGCGGACCGCTCTTGACGGGCGGGGTCATCATGCGCCGGGGT
>Ga0209813_10000309_pt1 | contig 13178 bp, 10 predicted proteins | sample EndMethybrTD3033_FD_187596 | JGI IMG/M metagenome (GOLD analysis project Ga0209813, IMG submission 187596) | Populus endosphere microbial communities from Tennessee, USA - Endosphere MetaG P. TD hybrid TD303-3 (SPAdes) (version 2) | ecosystem: Host-associated > Plants > Roots > Endosphere... | reverse complement strand
GTCCTTCAGGGCCGCATCGAAGCGCCGGGACAGGGTCTCGGTGGCAAAGATCGAAGCGTTCTGGGGCAGACTGAGATCGACCAGAAGCTCGGGGCGGTCCGACGAGGGAAAGAACTGCCTTGGCACGAGCGGAAGCGCCAGGAAGGAGGCGACGAACAGCGCGATCGTAACGGGGATCGTCACCCATCTGGCTCGCATGGCCAGTGTCAGGAAGCGCCGATAGGACTGCAACAGCCTACCCGGTGCGGCCGTCTGCCGGTTTGCCGGCGGGACCAGAATGGCGACACCCAGCAACGGTGCGAACAGGACCGCCACGAACCAGGAGACAATCAGCGCGATGGCCACGACCGCAAACAGCGAGAACGTGTACTCGCCGGCAGAGCTGGCGGCGAAACCGACCGGCACGAAGCCGGCCATGGTCACGAGCGTGCCGGCCAGCATGGCGAACGCGTAGGTGCGGAACGCGAACGTGGCTGCCTGCACCTTGTCATCGCCTTGTGCAAGGCGCGTCAGCATGGCGTCCGTGGTCGTCATCGCGTCGTCAACCAGCAAGGCCAGGGCAATGATCAGCGCACCCAGCGATATGCGCTGCATGTCGATCCGGGCCAGTTCCATGGCCGAGAAAACGATGGCAAGCGTCAGTGGGATGGCGAGCGCTATGACCAGGCCCGGCCGCAGCCCGAGACTTATGAAGCTCACAGCCAGGATGATCGCGATCGCTTGCCACAGCGACGTCATGAACTCGGCGATGGCGCTCCGCACCGTCACCGCCTGATCGGCCACCAGCCTTGGCGTAATGCCCAACGGCAAATCGTGCGTGATCTCGGCGACGACGCGCTGGATTGTCTTGCCCAGCGTGAGAATGTCACCCCCGTCACGCATGGCGATCGCGAGGCCGATCGCCGGCTCGCCATTGACGCGAAACATCGGCTGCGGCGGATCGGCAAAGCTGCGCCGGACTTGGGCGATGTCGCCGAGGCGCAGCATGCGTCCACCGACGGCGAAATTGATGCCGAGCACATCCTGCTCGGAGCGGAAGGCACCCGATACGCGAAGCGCAAGCGTCTCATTGCCGGTCTGAAGGGTGCCCGCCGGAAGCACGACGTTCTGTGCCTGCAGTGCGTTGATCAGCGCGGTCCGGTCGAGGCCGAGGCTTGCGAGCTCTTGCATGGAGAACTCGACGAAGATCTTCTCGCTCTGTGCGCCCAGGATTTCGATCTTGGAGACGTCGGGAACGTGCAGCAGCTTCGAGCGGATGTCCTCCACATAGTCGCGCAGCTCCCGATGCGTGAAGCCGTCGGCGGTGAAGCCGTAGATGATGCCGAACGTGTCGCCGAAATCATCGTTGAAGCCCGGCCCGACGATGCCGGCCGGCAGCGTGTGGCGGATATCACCGATGCTCTTGCGCACGTGATACCAGATGTCGGGGACCTCTCTCGCAGTGGTGCTACCCAGCAGATTGACGAAGATGGTCGTCACGCCGGCGCTCGTGAAGCTGCGCAGAAAATCAAGCTTAGGCGTCTCCTGCAGCTTGCGCTCCAGGCGTTCGGTGACCTGCTTGAGCGTATCTTCGACGCTCGCACCCGGCCAGGCGGCCTGCACCACCATGGTCTTGATGATGAAGGCGGGATCTTCGCTACGGCCGAGACGGAAGTAGGACGCAACGCCTGCGGCCACCGCGATGATCATGAAGAACGCCACGACGGAGCGGTTGCGGAGCGCCCACGCGGAGAGATTGAATTCGCTCATGGCGTCGACCCGAGCAGGCGCACCGTTTGACCCGGATGCAGCGCTTGCACGCCTGCCGTAACGACGATCTCGCCGACGGCGAGCCCTCCCGAGATCGCGACCAGCGCGGGGTCATAGCGCAACACGTCGACGTTGCGTATAGACACGGCCCGGGTCGACGGATCGACGATCCAGACCGCGGGCTGGCGATTGAACTTGGTTAACGCCGTCGCCGGGATATCGATGGTCGCCAAGGTCTCCCGTTGCACGCGCCCGGTCACCGTTGCGCCGAGCCGCATCGCTGCCGGCGGGTCGGTCAGTCCGACCTTGACCGCAAACGTTCGGGTCACAGGGTTGGCCTGCGGCGCCACCTCACGTACGCGGCCCCGCGCAGTCACGGAAGGGTCGTCTGTCAGGTTTACCGTCACCTCGGGATCGCCGGGCACCGACCGCATCAATTGGGCCGAGACGTCGAATACGGCGTCGCGGCCGCCCTGCCGGGCAACCTTGGCGATCATCTGCCCGATCTGGACGACCTCACCGGCGTTGGGGCCGGTTGCCGTCACCACGCCGGGCGCATCGGCCTTCAGCTCCGTGAAGCTGACTAGATCATGCGCAATTTTCAGCTGCGCCTCGGTAGCTTCCACTTGCGATTGGGCCGTTCGCATCGCCTGGGTGGCCTGGTCGTGGTTGGCACGCGTGGTCCAACCATCCCTGAGAAGCGTGTCCTGGCGTTCGAAGTGATTGCGTGCCTGTGTCAGCTGGCCCTGGGCGGCCGCAAGAGCGGCCTGCGCCGTGCGCAGACCATTGAGCTCGTTCTGCGGCTCCAGACGAGCAATCAGCTGCCCCGCCTTCAGCTGATCACCAAGTCTGAGATTGCTTTCCAGCAGCCGCCCCGAGATGCGAAATGCCAGGGTCACCTCGTCCTCGGCTTCGATGCGGCCGGTGATCACGATGGGCGCTCCGGCTTCACGCTTCTCGGCGACGACGGTGCGCACGGGTCTGCCTTCCGACGATGCCGTCTCCGGCTCAGGCCGGCACGCGGAAAGTGTTATCGGCAAGACCGCAGCAATCGCCGCGGTTCGGATCGCGCGTCGAAGATCCACGCGACTAGCGAGGGTGTAGCGCGGAGGAGACCAGGGTATCCGGCAAAGACCCCGCATCAGCCCGCGCACCGCGGTGCGCAGTCTTGCGGCAAGACCGATGCCTCGGAGTCGGGCACTGGGCCTCATGACACCCGTTCTTGCAGGAACACCTGGTGCCTTGAGTATGCTGTTGCCCTGAATGGTCGCCCATCGGGCCAAACCCTGATCCAAGCTAGTGAGTGACCCGCAAGGTCGGCGTACGCTAAGCCGCATCGTCTCTGTGCTGGCCCAGCGGGTGCGATGTGGCTCGCTTGTCCGCGAGTGGGTCCTGCAACAAGGGGTGAACGTGGGCCCAGCGTGCGATGTTGCGCAGCTGCCAGCTCACGCCGATCAGGGAAAGGACGACGGTGACCAGCGCCGGCAGCAAGGTCCCGGGTGCGGGCCAGCCCATGCTCAGCCACAGGGACTGAGCGCCTGCCACGGCCAATGTTGCGCCGCCAAAGGCCGATGCAACGACAACAAACAGATCGAAGAACCTCGAAGTGAGCATGGCGCCGATCACGCCACCGGCCACCGCCAGGGGGATGCCGAAGAAACCGCCCATCAGCCTCTCCAACCCGATCAGTGACGCAAGCGAGAGGCTTATCAGCGCTCCGCCCCAGTAGCCGAGCAGGATGCGGCGGTAGGGCTCGAGAATATACGTGGCACTAGCAGCAGCTACACCGCCGACGATGCCGAGCATGACCGCGATGGTCCCGACACTGCCGGCCAGCCATTTACCCAGCAGAAAGCCGATCTCGAACCCGATCAGCGCGTAGAAGAGCGGCAGCCACCCGTAGAAGATGAAGAGGCCAAAGCCCATGATGCCAAGGCCACACAGGACCAGCAGCACTCCGAACGAAAACAGCATGCTCCGCCTCTCTGGCCCGTTAGGCACAAGCTGCCTAGCATGTTCAGCCTAGGTGGATCGGAGCCCGAAGGTATCGGGAACAGTGCTCAATCTGGTCAGGTGATCACGGTATGTCGGGCGCGCGCGTCTACAACCCGGCAGGGTAGTCGCCGTGTGGCCGGCGCATACAAGTTGGTGTGCGCTGCACTACCAGATGCGCTCGATCGCAATGATCTTGCGCTCGCGGACTGACCGGATGGCCGCCTCGGCGACGGCCTGGGCCCGCAGGCCATCGCGCAGTGTGGCGTAGGGCACGTCGCGCTTTTTGATCGCCGCCAGGAACGCGTCGAGCTCGGCGTCGTAGGTCGGGCCAAACCGCTCGTACCAGCCGGCGTGCAGGCCATCCTCGATGATGCTTCCGCCTTTGTAGAGTGCCACGCCAGTGCGCGGCTGGCGGCGTGATTCGAGCATGCCCTCCGCGCCGAACACCTCGAGCATCTCTTCGTAGCCGAAGCCGGTCCTGCGGCTGAAACTGAAGGTGGCAATGGCCCCGCTGTCGAACCGCAGGGTCAGCGCGGCGGTGTCGAGGTCGCCGTAATCGGCATAACCCGGATCGACCAGGCAATCGCCCGCGGCGAAAATTTCCACCGGTTCGGCCCCTGCCATCCAGGCGGCCAGATCGTAGTGGTGCGATCCCTTCTCGCGCAGCATGCCGCCTGAGAAGCGAACCGATGCCGGCGGTGGTGGAGGCGCCTGCGTGCGCGAGACGATGTGGATCAGCTCGACTTTGCCGATCTCACCGGCACGGATGCGGTCGTGCACGACGCGGTGGCTGGCGTCATAGCGGCGGTTGAAGGCGGTAGCGGCGAGCAGTCCCGCCGCATCGGCGGCATCGGCGCAACGCTTGGCGTCGCCCAGGTTGTCCGCAATCGGCTTCTCGCACAGCACCGGCTTGCCGGTGGCAATGACCGCGGACAAGTGCGCATTGTGGGCGGAGGTCGACGAGGCCACGATCACGGCATCGACAGCTCTGTCCGCCAATGCAGTCTCGATTTCCACGGCCGCGCGGCCGCCATGCGCTCGGCATAGCGCTTCCGCCCGGTCGAGATCGGTATCGACCACGTATCTGAGCTCGCAATTGCGATGAGCCGCCACGTTGCGGGCGTGTACGCGCCCGATCGTCCCGGCACCGAACAGGGCGATGCCGATCACGCCGCTGCTCCAAGCCGCTGGTCGCCGGCCTCGACCCAGGCGCCGTTGCGGCGACTTGACTCGACGGCAGCCTCGATGAAGATCATTCCCAGCACGCCATCGCGCGCGGAGGCGAAGCTGTTGGCCAGCGGATCGGGTGCGCGCCCGGCCTTGCGGGCGGCCAGCACCTCGGCGAAGTCGCGATAGACGGTGGCGAAGGCGGACACATAGCCCTCGGGCTGGCCCCGGTTGGTGCGGACGGCACGCTTGGCCTGATCCGACAGCCACGGATCGCCGCGCCGCAGTACCTGGTTGGGCTGGTTCTCGAATCGCAGGTGCAGCTCGTTGGGATGCTCCTGGTGCCATTCGAGGCTCGCCTGCTCGCCGAACACGCGGATGTTCAGGCCCTGGCCGATGCCGCAGGCGACCATGCTGGCCCACAGCTGGCCTCGGGCGCCGCCGACGAAGCGCAGGTTTATGTTGGCGTTGTCATCGGCCTTGCGGCCCGGAACCATGGTGCCGAGATCGGCCGAAACCGCTTCGAGCTCCAGCCCCGTGACGGCGCGCATCAGATGGTGGGCATGCGTGCCGATATCGCCCAGCACGGTAGAGGGACCACCGATCGCTGGATTGGCCCGCCAGGCGAAGCGGGCGTCGCCCTGCGCCTCGACGAGGCTGCTGCGCGAGCCGAGCGCATACTCGACCTGTACCACCCGGATCTTGCCGAGCCGACCGCTGCGAACCAGGTGCTGCGCTTCGCGCACCATGGTGTACGCGCTGTAGTTGTGGGTGAGGGCGAAGGGGACGCCGCGCCGCTCCACCTCGCGCATCAGGTGGATCGTCTCGCTCGAAGAGATGCCGAGCGGCTTGTCGCAGATCACCGGGATGTCGTGGCCCAGGAAGGCGAAGCATGCCGGGACATGCGTGCTGTTCGGGGTGATGATCGATACGCACTCGATGCCGTCTACGCGCTTGGCTTCTGCAGCGGCCATCGCCTCGAAGGTCGGATACAGCCGATCCTCGGCAATGCCCAGCTCCTTGGCCATGGCGGCGTTCTTGCCGGCATCGCGCGAGAACACGCCGGCGACCAGTTGGTAGTGGCCGTCGAGTGCGGCGGCGAGGCGGTGGGTCCGCCCGATGCTGTTAGGGCCGCCGCCAACCATTCCCCATCGCAGTCTGCTCATCTTCGCTCTCTTGCGTTCGTGAAATCGCCGTGACTTTGACTTCGGAGCGGACGCAGGTCAACGCCGGCGGCGCGCCGAGCAAGGCGCACCGTCGCCAACGGGTTGCAACGATGGCAGGTAGATTCACACGTTGGCGTGCGCCGGCTATTCGACTGCTTGCGGCCGCATGTCCTCGCGGTTGATGCCGGCCACCACCACTGGCTTCTTCATGGCATCGCGCCGGAAGGGCTCGCCCAGCTCCTGGTTGAGGATAACCTCGATGAAGGTGGTGACGCCCTTGTTCTGCGCCTCGCACGCCTCCTTCAGCGCCGCCGTCAGCGTCGCCTGCGTCTTCACCGTTACGCCCTTCAAGCCGCAGCCATCGGCCACCTTGGCGTAGCTCAAGTTGGGGTCGAGCTCGGTGCCCACGAAGTTGTCGTCGTACCACAGGATCGAGTTGCGCTTCTCGGCGCCCCACTGATAGTTGCGGAAGATCACCATGGTGATCGCCGGCCACTCTTTGCGGCCGATCGAGCTCATCTCGCTCATGGAGATGCCGAACGCACCGTCTCCCGCGAAGCCGACCACGGGGGTCTTCGGGTTGCCGATCTTGGCGCCGACGATGGACGGGAAGCCGTAGCCGCACGGTCCGAACAGGCCGGGCGCCAGATACTTCCGTCCCTGCTCGAAGGTGGGATAGGCATTGCCGATCGCGCAGTTGTTGCCGATGTCGCTGGAGATGATGGCGTCCTTTGGCACGCCGGCCTGGATGGCGCGCCAAGCCTGGCGCGGCGACATGCGGTCGGCGTCGCGCTTGCGGGCGTCCACGTTCCAGGTGGTGCCGGGGTCGTCGTCCTCGTGATCCATGCTGGATAGCTGCTGCAGCCAGGCCGACTTGGTGGTGTGGATGAGCGCCTTGCGCTCCTCGCGCCCGGCATTGCCGGCTGATGGCGCCAGCTGCGCCAGGATCTGCTTGGCCACCAGCTTGGCATCGCCGCAGATGCCGACGGCAACCGGCTTGGTGAGACCGATGCGATCCGCGTTGATGTCGACCTGGATGATCTTTGCCGTTTTTGGCCAGTAGTCGATGCCGTAGCCCGGCAGAGTCGAGAACGGATTGAGGCGCGTGCCGAGCGCCAGCACCACGTCGGCCTTGGCGATCAGCTCCATGGCGGCCTTGGAGCCGTTGTAGCCGAGCGGGCCGCAGGCCAGACGATGGCTGCCGGGGAAGCTGTCATTGTGCTGGTAGTTGGAGCACACCGGCGCATCGAGCTTTTCGGCCAGCGCTATGCATTCCGGGATGGCATGGCCGATCACGACGCCGGCGCCCGAGAGGATCACCGGGAACTTCGCATCGGAGAGCAGCTTGGCCGCCTCGGCGACCGCCTTGGCACCGCCGGCCGGCCGCTCGAACGCCACGATAGCTGGCAAGGAGATGTCGATCACCTGCGTCCAGAAATCGCGCGGGACGTTGATCTGCGCGGGGGCCGAGAGTCGCTTGGCCTTCGAGATGACGCGGTTGAGCACCTCGGCGATTCGGACGGGATCGCGCACCTCCTCCTGGTAGCAAACCATGTCGCGGAACAGGGCCATCTGCTCGACTTCCTGGAAGCCGCCTTGGCCGATGGTGCGGTTGGCCGCCTGCGGCGTCACCAGCAGCATGGGCGTGTGGTTCCAGTAGGCGGTCTTGACGGCCGTGACGAAGCCCGTCACGCCCGGTCCATTCTGGGCGATCGCCATCGCCATCTTGCCGGTCGTGCGTGTATAGCCGTCGCAGATCAGGCCGCCGTTGGTCTCGTGCGCGACGTCCCAGAAGGTGATGCCGGCCTTGGGAAAGAGATCGGAGATCGGCATGAAGGCCGAGCCGATGATGCCGAAGGCGTGCTCGATGCCGTGCATCTGCAGCACTTTCACGAAGGCTTCTTCCGTGGTCATCCGCATGGTATTCGGCCTCTCCCTAAAGGGCATCACTCAGACTGGCGCGCGCCATTCAGCGCCATTGGCTCTTCTTGGTCATGACTCGTTTGGTGGCCGGTGGGGCGGCCCGGCGCGCTTCCAAAAGTGGTACGTGGTGTCCCATTTTTCACACGCGCTCGGCGACCAAGTCAATGTACTGGCCGCGGATGCCGAGGTGCTTTTCGGCGTCGGCACAACGCCTTTGCTACTCACTCCATGATCCACACGCGAGCGATGCGCTCGGCCGCCTGTACGAGGCGAGGCACGTGCCCCTCGCAAGCCTTCAGCGACAGGCGTGTGACCGGACCATGCATCGCCAGTGCGGCGACGGCACGGCCATCGGCATCCTTGATCGGCACAGCCAGACCGATGATGCCGTCCAGGTACTCTTGATTGTTGAGCGCAAAGCCACGGCTGCGGATCCTTGCGAGCTCCGCCTCCAGGTCCTGCAGCTTGGTGATGGTATGCGGAGTGTAGGCTTCCAACTTGCGGCTCTTCAGCAGGCGCTTGCACTGCTCCGGCCCGAGCTCGGCCAGCAGCGTCTTGCCTCCGGACGTGCCATAGGCGCTGACGCGGCTGCCGGCGCCCAAGTGCGTACGCAGCGGCCACTTGCATTCGATGCGCTCCAGGTAGACGTATTCGAGGTCGTCCAGCACACCGATGTTGCAGGTCTCGTTCACGTCGTCGACGAGGTCGGCCAGGATGGCGCGGACCGGGGCGCCCTGGTTGCGGGAGTTGAGCGCAGCGAGGGCAAGGCGCGTCAAGCGCGGTCCGACCGAATAGCGCTCGCGCACCGGATGGCGGCTGACGAGGCCGGCATCCTGCAGCTGGCCAAGCACGCGATGCACCGTCTGGCGCGGCAGCTTCAGCCGTGCCGCCAGATCAGGCAGGCCGACCGCTTGCGGCTGGTCGCCGACGGCTTCCAGCACCGCCAGCGCCTTCTCCAGGGTCGACAATCGTTCGTCGGTGTTTGTCATCTCGGGGGGTATCAAAAGGTGATCCGACGCGATAGCAAGCCCAAATCGCCCCGCAGCGCTGGCCTAGGTCGCATCGAGTTGATCTCCAACTTAGTTGGGCAATTGGTGGTATGCCAAGCACCGCAATTTTGCGTCCTGACTGCGGCAGATATAGTTGACAAGAACCGGGCCGGCCAGACTATGAGACGACAGGTCCCATTTTCTAGGCTCTCTGACGAGGTATCGATGCCGGAAGCACAACTGGCGGCCAAGCCTGCGACGGCTCGCGGCGCAGAGCAATCCGTGGCTCCGCTGATGGCCCGGGCACGGGCGGCCATGGCGGTATACGCAAAAGAGATTAGCGCGCACGGGCAGGCCCGCATCGATGAAGCCGTCACAGCCTTGGCGTGGTCGATCTACAAGCCGGAGAACGCGCGCCGGCTGGCCGAGATCGCCGTCGAGGTGACGGGTATCGGCGAACTCGAGAGCAAGATTATCAAGAACCAGCGCAAGACGTTCGGCACGCTGCGCGATCTGCTCCGGGTTAAGTCCACGGGCGTCATCGAGGAGATTCCCGAGAGGGGTCTCGTGCTGTACGCCAAGCCGGTCGGGGTGGTGGGGGCCATTACCCCGTCGACCAATCCATCGGCCACGCCCGTCAACAAGGCCATGATGGCCCTGAAGGGCGGCAACGCCATCATAATCGCACCGCCGCCGAGCGCCTGGGCAGCCAGCAAGCCTACCGTCGACGGCATGCGGGCGGCGCTTGAGAAGATCGGCCTGCCGGCCGATCTCGTGCAGATTCTGCCGAGCCCGGTCACGCGCGAGGCGACCACCCAGCTGATGGAGGCCGTCGACCTAGTGGTGGTCACCGGCAGCCAGGTCAACGTGCGGCAGGCCTACAAGTCCGGCAAGCCCGCGCTCGGCGTGGGGCTCGGTAATGCGCCCGTGATCATCGACGACACTGCCGACCTCGATCAGGCTGCCGATCTCATCACGCAGTCGAAAACCTTCGACCATGCCACGTCGTGCTCGTCCGAGAACGCCGTGGTCGTCCTCGATGCCGTCTACGATCGGGCCATTGCCGCGCTCGAGCGGCAGGGCGGCTACATGGCGAGCGCGACCGAGAAGAAGCGCATCGTCGAGCGGCTATGGCAGGACGGCAAGCTGAACCGCGCGGTGATCGCGCAGGGGCCGCAGGCGCTGATCGATGTGTTCGAGCTGTCGCCCAAGTCGAAAGGCTGCAAGTTCGTCATGGTGCCCGAGACCGGCACGGGCAAGCAGTACCCGCTGTCGGGCGAAAAGCTATCGCTGGTGCTGACGGTCTATCGCGCCAAGGATTTCGCCGACGCCAAGCGCATCGTGCGCGACATTCTGGAGTACCAAGGCAAGGGCCACTCTTGCGGTATTCATACTAAGAACGCCGATCACGCACGCGAGATCGCCGAGGATATCGACGTCGTGCGTGTGCTGGTCAACCAGGCGCACACCTTCGGCAACGGCGGCGGATTCAACAATGGCCTGCCGTTTACGCTGTCGATGGGCTGTGGCACCTGGCAGGCGAACGCCATTTCCGAGAACCTGAACTGGCGCTGCTTCGTCAACATCACGCACCTCGTCACCACCATCCCCGAGGACAAGCCGAGTGAGGAAGAGCTGTTCGGCGCCTATTGGGCCAAGTACGGGAAGTGACTAGTGTGATGATCGAGAAATTCGCCGGTGCGGGTTGCCGGGTCGGGTGCGAATTTCCCGATCTGAACCACACTAGCAACTCTATGATTCTAGTGTCCCTCATGATTGCGAAGTTCACTCGGCAGCCTGGCCTCGAAGGCAGGCGAACTTCGCAATCGGGACACTAGCCGCATGTCGCGTCGCATCGACAAGTCGTGGACCGTGCTGGAGGACCTCGAGACGGATGATGGGCTGCGCTGCGTTGACCTGTTTCGGCGGCCTGACGGCACCTACGGCTACGAGGACTTCCGTCGCGATCCCGAGGATCGCGGCGTGTGGACGCCGGTCACTTTCGCCTCGGGTCTGTCCTATCCCACCTTGGAGGCGGTGCGCAGCGCCGCTGTAACGGCTGTGAGGTGGCTGTGAGCCTGCCAATCTCCAGGGAACCAACTGTCTCATGAATTTCGAGGAGCACGCCGCCAAGCCTCTGCTGCGCGCAGCAGGCATAGAGACGCCGCGGGGACGGTTGGCTGTCACAGCCGATGAGGCGGCAGCTGCGGCGCGCGAACTGGGCCGCTGCGTGGTCAAAGCGCAGGTGCCGACCGGCAAGCGCGGCAAGGCCGGCGGCATCAAGTTGGCTGCCACGCCGGACGAGGCGAGAGTCGCTGCAGCCGCCATCCTCGGCATGAACATCGGCGAGCACCGCGTCGCCACGGTTCTGGTCGAGGAACAAGTGCCGATCGCACACGAGATGTACGCGGCTGTGCTCAACGATCCGGCATCCAAAGGCCCCTTGCTGCTGTTCTCGGGGCAGGGCGGCATGGACATCGAGGAGATTGCAGAACGACACCCCGAGGCCCTATTGCGGCTGCCGATCGATATCCGCAGCGGCCTCGATATCAAGGCGTTGCAGCGCGCACTGGCGCAGCCGCTGGCCTGCGATCGCGCTGCCCTGGTGGCGCTGCTTGGCCGGCTGTATGCGGCCTATGCCTCCGGCGATGCCGAGTTGCTGGAGATCAATCCGCTGGTGCTGACGGCCGACGGCCGCCTGATCGCGCTGGATTGCAAGTACGCGATGGATGACAGTGCCATCCCGCGCCACGCGGAGCTCGCCAAATCGGGCACCCCGGACAAGCTGACGCCGCTCGAAGAGCGCGGCAAGGCTCTCAGTCTGAAGTTCATCGAGCTTGAGGGCAGCGTCGGTGTGCTCGCCAATGGCGCCGGCCTGACCATGACCACCATGGATGCCGTGCGGCATTTCGGCGGCAGCCCGGCCAACTTCATGGAGATCGGCGGCGAGAGTTACACCAAGGCCAAGCCGGCGCTGGAGCTGGTTCTGTCCAATCCGCGCGTCAAATGCCTGCTCGTCAATTTCTGCGGGGCGTTCGCCCGCACCGACGTGATGGCCGAGGGCGTCATCAATGCGTGGCTCGATCTCAAGCCTCCGATCCCGATCTTCTTCACCATTCACGGCACCGGCGAGGACGAGGCCATCGCCATGGTCAAGGACCGGCTGGGCATCGAGCCCTATGACCTGATGGATGACGCCGTCAAAGCCGCAGTCGCTGCTGCGCAGGGAGCCCGCACGTGATCATCCGCGGCACCGAGACCGTGCTCGTGCAGGGCATCACCGGCAAGCAGGGCACCTTCTGGTCCGAGCGCATGCGCGACTACGGCACCAGGATCATCGGCGGCGTGAACCCGAAACGGGCCGGAGAGACGCATCTTGGGTTGCCGGTGTGGGCCACAGCGGGCGCAGCCGCACGCGAGACCGCCATCGACGCCGCCGTCATGTTCATTCCGCCGATGGGCGTCAAGGAGGCGGCGCTCGACATCATCAACGCCGGCATCGGCAAGATCGTGTGCCTCACCGAGCACGTGCCGGTGCACGACACCATGTACGTGCTGGCGGCAGCGCGGGAGCGCGGCGCCAGGGTGATCGGCCCGAACACGGCCGGCATCGTCACGGTCGGCGAGAGCTTCGTCGGATTCATGCCGGCGTTCAACGCGCGCGTATTCCGGCCGGGTAGCGTGGGCGTTGTTTCGCGCTCGGGCTCGCTCGGTACGCTGCTGTGCCTCAACCTGGTGCAAGCCGGGCTCGGCATCTCGGTATTCATCGGCATCGGCGGCGATCCGGTGATCGGCACGACCACCAAGGATGCTCTCGTCTCACTCGACAATGACGCCAAGACCGAGGCTGTCGCGCTGGTCGGCGAGATCGGCGGGTCTATGGAAGAGGAAGCCGCCGAGTATGCCAGGACCATGCGCAAGCCGGTGGTAGCCTTCATCGCCGGCGCCGCCTCTCCACCGGGCAAGCGCATGGGGCATGCGGGCGCCATCGTGATGGGTGACCGCGGCAGCTACGCCGGCAAGAAGAAGGCGCTCGAGGCCGCCGGCGTGACGGTCTGCTCTACCCCGAATGGTGTCGCCGAAGTGCTGCGCAGACGGCTGAGCGGGCGGGCCTGAACTATCGCGGTGGACGCGGCGGCTCACAGTTCTAAGATCGCGCAACCCAAGCCGCACGAGGACGCCATGCTGA
>Ga0209813_10000308_pt1 | contig 13186 bp, 12 predicted proteins | sample EndMethybrTD3033_FD_187596 | JGI IMG/M metagenome (GOLD analysis project Ga0209813, IMG submission 187596) | Populus endosphere microbial communities from Tennessee, USA - Endosphere MetaG P. TD hybrid TD303-3 (SPAdes) (version 2) | ecosystem: Host-associated > Plants > Roots > Endosphere... | reverse complement strand
CCTCCAGCGCCCTGGAGGAGCGGCACCGGTTCCTCGGCGAGCAGCTCGAGGACCTGCGGAAGACCCGCAAGGACCTCCTCGACATCGTCCGCGAGGTCGACGCCCGGGTCCAGCAGGTCTTCACCGAGGCCTACACCGACGTCGAGAAGGCCTTCGAGCAGACCTTCACCCGGCTGTTCCCCGGCGGCGAGGGCCGGCTGGTGCTGACCGACCCCGACGACATGCTCAACACCGGCATCGAGGTCGAGGCCCGCCCGCCCGGCAAGAAGGTCAAGCGACTCTCGCTGCTCTCCGGCGGCGAGCGCTCGCTGGTCGCGGTGGCGTTCCTGGTGGCGCTGTTCAAGGCCCGCCCCTCGCCGTTCTACATCCTCGACGAGGTCGAGGCCGCGCTCGACGACACCAACCTCGGCCGGCTCCTCGAGATCTACGAGGAGCTGCGCGAGAACTCGCAGCTGCTGGTCATCACCCACCAGAAGCGGACCATGGAGGTCGGCGACGCGCTCTACGGCGTCTCGATGCGTGGCGACGGCGTGTCGGCGGTGATCAGCCAGCGGCTGCGCGAGGCCGAGTCGGCGTAGTGCCAGCGCAGCGCCCCACCCGCGACCACTACGTCCACTGGGAGCAGGTCACCACCCGGTGGGCCGACATCGACGTCTACGGGCACATGAACAACGCCCGCTACTTCGAGATCATCGACACGGTCGTCAACAACCACCTGGACCGGGCGCTCGGCATCGACATCCGCACCCTCCCGGCGGTCGGCGTGGTCGCCGAGGTCGGCTGCAAGTACTTCGCCGAGGTCGGCTACCCCGACCCGGTCGACGTCGGCGTCTACGTCGAGCGGATCGGGAACTCGTCGATCGTCTACAAGGTCGGCATCTTCCAGGGCCCCCACGAAGGGCCCGGCGACGAGGCGTCCGCCGAGGGGACCTTCGTCCACGTCTACGTCGACAACACCGACCCGGCCCGGCCGGTCACCCCGATCCCGGAGGAGATCCGCGCAGCGGTCGCGTCACTCGTTCGCTAGCGACTCGTTGGAGGGGTGTGACCGCGATCGTGATCGGGATGATCCTGATCGTCATCGTCGCCCTCGTCGTGATCTCCGTCTTCTCCGAGGAGGAGGACGACGGGAGCAAGACCCGCCCCGGCGGCAAGGACCCGGACGAGGGGCACCTGGACGACCTGCTCCACTGACTCGGCGTGGGGTGGAGCCTCCTGATTGGATGGGAGCCATGAGCTCCCTGGCGTTGCTGATCCTCATCATCGCCGTCGTTGCCGTCGTGCTGATCGGCGCGGTGGTCGGTTTCCTGGTGCGCGGGCGCAAGCCCGCGCCGCTGCCGGACACGCACACCGACGTCGTCGTACGCCCACCCGAGCAGGCAGCGGACACGACCGCCCCGCCCGTCGAGGTCAGCGCGCCGCCGGCGACGATCGAGAAGCCGGAGTCGACCGCGTCCCGGCTGGTGCGGCTGCGCCAGCGACTGGCCGGCGCCCAGGGCGGCTTCGGCCGCGGGCTGCTCGCCCTGCTCAGCAGGGACCGGCTCGACGAGGACACCTGGGAGTCCATCGAGGACGTCCTGCTCACCGCCGACCTCGGCGTGGCGCCGACCCAGCAGGTGGTCGACGGGCTGCGCACCCGGCTCCGGGTCGAGGGCGCGCCGGAGGACCCGCGGGCCGCGCTGCGCGCGGAGCTCGTCAAGCTCGTCGACCCGACCATGGACCGCCGGCTCCAGGTGAGCGGCGCCGACGGGCTGCCGGGGGTCGTGCTCGTGGTGGGCGTCAACGGCACCGGCAAGACGACCACCGTCGGCAAGCTGGCGCGGATCCTGGTGGCTGAGGACCGCAGGGTGACGCTCGGCGCGGCGGACACGTTCCGCGCCGCGGCCGTGGACCAGCTGGCCACCTGGGGCGAGCGCGTCGGCGTCGAGGTCGTCCGCGGCGCGGAGGCGACCGACCCCGCCAGCGTCGCCTTCGATGCCGTCAGGCACGGCGTGGACGCCGGCGTCGACACGGTCATCGTCGACACCGCCGGGCGGCTCCAGAACAAGGCCGGGCTCATGGACGAGCTCGGCAAGGTGAAGCGGGTCATCGAGAAGCAGGCTCCGGTGACCGAAGTGCTGCTCGTCATCGACGCGACCACCGGTCAGAACGGCCTCATCCAGGCTCGCGTCTTCTCCGAGGTCGTCGACGTCACCGGCGTGGTCCTCACCAAGCTCGACGGCTCCGCCAAGGGCGGCATCGTGGTCTCGGTGCAGCGCGAGCTCGGCGTACCGGTGAAGCTGGTCGGCCTCGGCGAGGGCCCCGACGACCTCGCGCCGTTCGACGCCGAGGCCTTCGTCGACGCGCTGTTGGGCTGAGATGCCGCTCGTCTCGGTCGTCTTCGACGAGGGGTACGACGACGACCTCCGTGCGGTCTCGCTCGCGAGCCTGGAGAACCAGACCCTCAAGGACTGGGAGGTCGTCCCCCACCTGGCGCAGGCGACCGGGGAGTACGTCGCCTTCCTCGACGCCGGCGACTCCTGGGTGCCCGACCGGCTCGAGCGGCTGGTCGGGCTGGGCCGCCCGTTCGTGGCCGACGAGCTCGAGGGGGAGCGCGGCAACGGCGAGAAGGTCGTCTTCCGAAGCCCGGCCCCGGATGTCGAGCCCGCTCGGCTGGTCGCCCGGCGCGATGCGTACCTGGGCATGGGGCCGGAGGATCCTGCGCTCTGGGACGGTCGGCTGCTCGACCTCTTGATGCGCAGCGCCGCCGCCGTCGAGCCGGTCCCGGAGATCGGCGTACGCCGGCGGTTCCCGGATCGCCGCCGCGCGGTCAGGCCGCCCGTCGGGGACTGGCGGCGCGAGGTGCTCAACAAGCACTTGGTCGACTGGTCCGCGCTGGAGGCGCGCACGCCGACGCCCGGGCTGACGTCGGTCATCGTGCCGACTTACGACGACAGCGAGCTGACCACCGCTTGCGTCGAGTCGCTGATCGCCCACGACGCGACCGTGGAGGTCATCGTCTGGGACAACGGTTCCACGCCCGAGGTCGCCGCGGCGCTCGCCCAGCTGGCGCAGGAGCGGGTCCAGGTGCTCCGCAGCGACGAGAACCACGGTTTCGCGCTCGGCAACAACCTGGCCCTGGCCCACGCGACCGGAGACGTCGTGGTCTTCCTCAACAACGACACCACCGTGGCGCCGGGCTGGCTCGCGCCACTGCGCGAGGCGCTCGCCGACGACGACGTGCTCGGCGCGCAGCCGCTGCTGCTGTATCCGAGCGGCGCCATCCAGTCCGCGGGCGTGGCGTTCCCGACCTGCGGTGGCCTGCCGCATGCGTTCCTCAACGGCTTCCCGGCCGAGGACGCCTACGGCGTCGAGGGGTTGCGCTTCCACGCGATCACCGGTGCCGCGATGGCGCTTCGCTACGCCGACGCCGTCGCCCTGCGTGGCTTCCGCCCGGTCTTCACCAACGGCCTGGAGGACATCGACCTGTGCCACCGGCTGGCCCAGGGGAGCGACGGGCACTTCCGGGTCCTCGACGCCGTGCCGATCGTCCACCACGAGTCGCGCACGCCTGGTCGCTACGACAAGCACCTCGTCAACCGGACCGTCTACCTCGGGTTCTGGCAGTCGGACGTCGAGCCGCGCGACGACGCCGCGCTCTGGGCCACCCGCGGCCTGCGGGTCGTCGACCACGAGATCGGCCCGAGCCGGCACGGTGAGCCGCCGCGGCTGCGGGTCCCGCGCCCGGTGCTGGTCCGCGAGGCACGGCTGCAGGTCACCGAGACCTCACGGCTGCGCTGGGCGATCAAGAACGCGGCCCCCGCCGGGCCGGGCGGGGATCGCTGGGGCGACACCCACTTCGCCGACTCGCTGGCCGCAGCACTCCGCGACCACGGCCAGGAGGTCGTCGTCGACCGACGTCCCGAGTGGGACCGGGCCACCGGCCGGCACGACGACGTCGTCCTCGTGCTGCGCGGCCTGGTCCGCCACGACCCGAGCCCGGAGCAGGTCTCGCTGCTCTGGGTGATCTCGCACCCGGAGCTCGTCACCCCCGACGAGGCCCACGCCTACGACCGGGTGCTGGCGGCCGGGCGACCGTGGGCCGAGCGGCGTGCCCGCGACTGGGTCCTGCCGATCGAGCCGTTGTTCCAGGCGACCGATGCCGAGCGGTTCCACCCCGACGGTGCTGCGCCCGACACCGGGGATCCGGTGCTGTTCGTCGGCAACTCGCGACGCGTCCTGCGGCCGGTCGTCCGCGACGCGCTGGCGGCGGGTCTCCCGCTGGCGGTGTACGGCGACCTCTGGGCCGGTCTGGTCCCCGACGAGGTCGTCCGCGGTCGGTCGATCCCCAACGAGGCCCTCTCCGCGGCGTACCGCTCCGCCGGTGTCGTCCTCAACGACCACCACGACGCCATGCGCGTCGACGGGTTCGTCTCCAACCGGCTCTTCGACGCGGTCGCGTCCGGAGCCCGGGTGATCACCGACCCGATCGACGGAGTGGCCGAGCTGTTCGGCGCCTCCGTGCAGGTCTACGAGACGCCCGAGGACCTCGCCCGACTGGCGACCCTCGCCGACCCCGACGCCGTCTTCGGTGACGAGCCAACCCGCCGCGCCGCCGCCGAAACCGTCCGCACCGAGCACTCCTTCGCCGCCCGGGCGCAACGCCTCATCGAGGTCGCCCACGAGGCTCGAGCCGACCGAACGCCGCGGTAGTCCGTGATTCAACGGCCCCTGTTCTCCACATCCAGGGGCCGGTGGACCACGGACTACCCCGACCGGATCGCGAAGGAGCGGGCGAGGTCGGCGGGGTCGGCGACGCGGAGCAGGTTGCGCTCGAACATGTCCACGGGGGCTTCGGGCACGACGGCCGAGATGCGCGCCTTCCAGTCGGCCAGGTCCGGGGTGTCGTAGGGGTTCGCGACCAGGAAGCGGCGCTTGAACAGCGGGAACCCGTCGGCGAGCAGGTCGAAGACGCCCGGTCCGTAGATCGGGTGGTTGGGCCGCAGCTCGGGCACCCAGGTGTCGAAGTCGAAGCCCTGGCCGACGAGGTACTGGGTGGTGCCGGTCTCGTACTTCTGGACCAGGTTGGCGCGGTCCCGCTGCGGGACGACCGCGTCGAGGCGGCGCCGGAAGCCGGGGTCGTCGAGGACCGGCCGGCGCAGTGCGAGGAAGTAGGAGCCGACGTGCACCAGCTCGGGGTAGCGGAACGCGGTCGGAGGCATCCAGGACCTCTTCACCTCCGCCAACGGCACCGTCTGCGGCTGCCACGGCTCCGGCTCGAACCTGCGGGCGGTGAGCTGCAGCCCCCAGAAGTCGCAGCTGCGGGCGTCCATCCGGCTGAAGACCTCGTCGAGCGGGCGCAGCAGCCAGCAGGAGTCGTTGGCGAGCAGCACCTCGTCGTACGCCGCGAGCGCCTCCCAGCCGACGAGCTCCCTCGCCAGCAGGCTCCACGAGCCGAAGTCGTGCGCGCCGTGCGACCGCACCCACGCACCCGTGGCGGCGGAGAGGCGCTCCAGCTGGCCCGGCTGCAGGGTTCCGTCGGCCAGCACGAACACCTCGGCGTGCCGGGCCAGCTCGGCGACGTAGGCCACGACCGAGTCGTCGACCAGGCCGTCCGGGTCGTAGGTCGCGAACAGGCAAGCCCTCCGCGGCTGCGTGGTCATCGAGAACGACGGACCAGCGACGCGCTGGGGGAGCGGCAGCAGGCCGCGGTGCCGGCCGTCGAGCAGGTAGTGGACCAACGGGTTCGTGGCCGTCTCGGACTCGTCGGTCGGGTCGAGGTACGCCGCCCAGTACCACCACACGTCGAATGCCAGGCTGGGGTTGCGCAGCGCCCGCCACCCGCGGCGGCAGAAGTGCTCGACCGGCTCGGCCCCGCGCTCGGCCTGCGGCTGGTTGTGCGCGAGGTAGCCCGCCTCGTCCACCGCGCCCGCGAGCCGGACGACCGCGATCTCGCAGCGCCGGCCCTGACCGACCGTCACGTCGCCCGCCGCCGGCAGGTCGAGTGCGTGCACGCCCTCGTCGAGCGCTCGGGCCAGCAGCGCCTGGCCCCCCGCGCTCTCGGGGCCCGCGGCCAGCCACGCGGTGACCAGCCTGGCCCAGGCGGGCTCGAACGCGGGCGGGGTCACGGCCCCATCATTCCCGAGCGCCTTCGCGCGCCCGCGAGCCGACCGGCCGTAACACGGAAGTAACACAGAGGGAGATCTCGTTGCACGCCCGCAACACGGTGCGGGTGGCCGCGAAACCTGTCGCGACGAAGGTTCTCGGCAACTGAGCGGGCCCCGGCTGCGACAGCGTCGTCACCCGAGAGCCGCATCCCGCTCCCTTGTTCCTGATGGAGGTTCTGTGGACGGCTATTACGCCTTCATGCTGGTGGCGACGGCCCTGGTGCTGATGATGACCGTGCCAGCCCTGGCGCTCTTCTACGGCGGCATGAGCCGCTCGAAGTCCGTGCTGAACATGATGATGATGTCGTACGGCGCGTTCGCGATCGCCGCCATCGTCTTCGTGCTGTGGGGCTGGTCGGAGGGCTGGGGTGGTGATGGTGCCGGCAACGCCGACGGGAAGATCCTGAACAGCCCGTTCGACATGTTCGGTCTCGACGGCGTCTCGCACATCAACTACATCTACGTGCTGTTCCAGCTCACGTTCGCGGCGATCACCGTCGCCCTCATCTCGGGTGCGATTGCCGACCGGGTCAAGATGAGCTCCTGGTTCGTCTTCGTGCCGATCTGGCTCACGGTCTGCTACTTCCCGATCGCCCACAACGTGTGGGCCGGCGGCTGGCTCGCCCAGCAGCTCGCCAAGGGCTCGACCTTCGCCCAGGACTACGCGGGTGGCACGGTCGTGCACATCAACGCCGGTATCGCCGGCGGCATCCTGGCGCTGGTCATCGGTCGTCGCGTGGGCTTCATGAAGGACCCGATGCGACCGCACAACCTGACGCTCACGATGATCGGCGCCGGCCTCCTGTGGTTCGGCTGGTACGGCTTCAACGTCGGCTCGATCGTCTTCCTCCCCGACAACCTCGCGGACGCGGACCTCTTCTCGGCCCAGTTCCAGGGTGAGACGGGTGTGACCTTCATGAACACCACCATCGCCACCTGCGCGGCGATGCTCGGCTGGCTGCTGATGGAGCGGATCCTGCACGGCAAGGCCACCTCGCTGGGTGCCGCTTCCGGCATCGTCGCGGGTCTGGTCGCGATCACCCCGTCCTGTGGCGCGGTGGACCTGTACGGCGCGATCGCCATCGGCGCCGCGGCCGGCATCCTCTGCGCGGCTGCAGTGGGCCTGAAGTTCAAGCTCAAGCTGGACGACTCGCTCGACGTCGTCGGTGTCCACCTGGTCGGTGGCCTCGTCGGCACCCTGCTGATCGGCTTCCTGTCGACCTCCGAGGCGCCGGGCGGCATCGACGGCCTGTTCTACGGCGGTGGGCTCTCGTCCCTGGGCGACCAGACCCTTGCTGCGCTGTTCACCGTCGTGTGGACCGGCGTCCTGACCACGGTCATCGCGCTCGCGATCAAGTACACGATCGGGTGGCGGGTCGACGAGGAGGCCGAGGTCGAGGGCATCGACTTCGACCAGCACGGCGAGACGGCGTACGACCTGCACCTCAGCACCAGCAGCGCCGGCGCGAGCGGCGTGCTCGCCGCTTCGACCGTCGCTCCGGCGACGGAAGGAGCGAACGCATGAAGCTCGTGACCGCGGTCATCAAGCCGCACAAGTGGGAGGACGTCCGCGAGGCCCTCGAGACCTTCGGCGTGACGGGCATGACCGTCAGCGAGGTCAGCGGCTACGGCCGTCAGAAGGGCCACACCGAGGTCTACCGGGGCGCGGAGTACGACATCGCCCTGGTGCCCAAGATCCGGATCGAGATCGTCGTCGACGACGGCGACGCCGAGGACGTGGTCGGCATCGTGGTGAAGACCGCGCAGACCGGCCGGATCGGCGACGGCAAGGTGTGGGTGAGCCCGGTCGAGACGGTGGTCCGGGTCCGTACCGGCGACCGCGACTCGGCCGCCCTGTAGCGCACGACCAGCCACCGGCCCGGCTCTCCCGTGTGGGGAGCCGGGCCGGTGACATGATCGGGGCCAGCCCCGCCCGCGCTGCACTGGAGATCTCGGAGGAACCATGAAGCTCGTCACCGCGGTGGTCAAGCCGCACAAGTGGGAGGACGTCCGCGTCGCGCTCGAGTCGGTCGGCGTGACCGGCATGACCGTCAGCGAGGTCAGCGGCTACGGCCGTCAGAAGGGGCACACCGAGGTCTACCGGGGTGCTGAGTACGACATCGCCCTGGTGCCCAAGGTGCGCCTCGAGATCGTGGTGGACGACGCCGACGCCGACGCCGTGGTCAACGCCATCACCTCCAGCGCGCAGACCGGCCGGATCGGCGACGGCAAGGTCTGGGTCGTGCCCGTCGACAGCGTTGTCCGGGTCCGGACCGGCGAGCGTGACAAGTCGGCGGTCTGACCCCTGACTGCTGACGAGCGCGCCCGGCGTACGACGGATGCGGACGCCCTCTGCGCCAAGGCGTGGTCGGACGTCGGCGGTCCGGATGTCGGTCTGGCGCTGATCGCGGTCGGCGGCTACGGCCGTGGCGAGCTGGCGCCGCACTCGGACCTCGACGTCGTGCTGGTCAGCGACGCTCTTCCGCTTCCTGGTGGGACCGGCATCGACGAGCAGCAGCTGCGCCGCATCGCCGAGCAGCTGTGGTATCCGCTCTGGGACTCGGGCGCGAACGTCGACCACTCGGTGCGCACCCTGCCGGAGATGGTCTCGGCGGCCGAGGCCGACCTGCGGGTCGCGTCCGGGCTGCTCGACGTGCGGCACCTGGTCGGTGACCCCAACCTCACCCTGCGGCTGCGGACGACGATGCTCGCGCAGTGGCGCCGGGAGGCGCGCCAGCGGCTCCCCGAGCTGCACAAGCTGGTCCGCTCCCGGCACGACCTGATGGGCGAGCTCGCGCACGAGTCGGTGCCCGATCTCAAGGAGGCGGAGGGCGGGATCCGCGACGCGACCGTGCTGAAGTCGCTGGTCGCGACCTGGCTGGTCGACGTCCCCCACGTCGAGCTCGAGCGCAGCCGGATGGCCCTGCTCGACGTCCGGGACCTCCTGCACGACATCGCCGGCCGGGCCACCGACCGGGTCGCGCCGGAGCTGTGGTCCGAGCTCGGCCACCGCCTCGGTGCGAGCGACGCGCGGGCCGCACAGGTGCACGTCCGCGAGCTCGGCCGCCGGATCACCCACCTGTCGAGGCTCACCTGGCGGCGCGTGGACGACGCCCTGGCCCGGCCCGCGCACGTCGGCGTACGCCGACCCTCCCTCACCCCACTCGCCGAGGGCGTCGCCCTGGCCGCCAACGAGGTGGTGCTGGACAAGCGTGCCCGGCCTGCCGAGGACCCGGCGCTGCTGCTCCGCGCTGCCGCAGAGGCCGCCGAGCGCGACGTGGTGCTGGCGCCGCCGACGGCTGCCCGGCTGGCCCGCGAGTGCGCCCCGCTGCCCGACCCGTGGCCCGCGGAGGCGCGCCGGCTGCTGGTGCGACTGCTGGCCTCCGGGCGCGGCCTGCTCGGGACCTGGGAGACGCTCGAGGAGACCGGCGCCCTGGCCCAGATCCTCCCCGAGTGGGAGCGGATCCGGCTGCTGCCGCACGCCTCGGCGATCCACCGGTTCACCGTCGACCGGCACGTCGTCGAGACCTGCATCGAGGCGTCCGGGCTGATCCGCCGGGTGGCCCGGGCGGATGTCCTGATGGTCGCCGCGCTGCTCCACGACATCGGCAAGGGCAGCCTCACCGAGCACAGCGTTGCGGGCGAGCCGATCGCCCGGACCATCGCCGCCCGGATGGGGTTCGACGACGAGGGCGTGGAGCTCATCGCGCTGCTGGTCCGCTGGCACCTGCTCCTGGCCGAGACGGCCACCACCCGCGACCCGGACGATCCGGCGACCGTGACCGCGCTCGCGTCACGCCTCGGCTCGGCGGAGGCACTGGACCTCCTCACCGTGCTCACCGAGGCCGACGCCCGGGCGGCGTCCCCGAAGGCCTGGTCGTCGTGGCGGTCCGGGCTGGTGCTCGACCTGTCGCGTCGGGCGCGCGCCGCGCTGACCAGCGGGGCCGCGCTGCCCACCATCTCCAACGACGAGGTGACCGTGCCGAAGGAGGTGCGGCGCGGCGGTGTCTCGATCACCGTCGACGCAGCCCCCGACGGGTCCCGGGTCACGGTGATCGCCCCCGACCGGGTCGGACTGCTGGCCGACTTCGCGGCCATGTTTGCGCTGCAACGCGTCGGCATCCGAGCGGCCCGCGTGTGGTCCCAGGACCAGTTCGGCATCTCAGTCTGGGAGGTCACCGACGAGCACGTCGACGCGGCCGTCCTCCGGCAGCGGCTCGAGGCGATCCGCGAGGGCCGGGTGGACCCCGCGCCCCGACTGGCGCCGTCGGCTCCCCAGACCCTGGCGCCCACCGTCGTCGTACGCCCCGAGGCCTCGGCACAGGCGACCGTCCTGGAGGTCCGGACGTCAGACCGCCCCGGCGTGGTCTACCAGGTCTGTCGGGCCCTGGCCCGCCTGGACGTGGCGGTCCGGTCCGCGCACGTCGACACCCTCGGCCCTCAGGCGGTCGACGTCTTCTACCTGCAGGAAGCCGCAGCCGGCGCGCTGAGCGAGGTCCGGGCCGCCGAGGCGGCGCACGCCGTGCGGGACGCGCTGACGGCTTAGGCCACTAGCGCCGCTTGATCCGCGCGGTGCCGGAGTCGAGGTCGACCGTGACAGGCAGGTCGTGGTCGTCGGGGGAGGGGAGTACGTCGCCCTGGTGCTCCTTCGAGTCGAGGTCGCGGTCGGCTCGGGCCCGGGCCGGGTCGAAGACGTCGATGAAGTTGCCCAGTGCGCCGCCGGCCCCCGACGAGGCTCCGCTGCGGCGTTCGGTCACCATCCGGTGGCCGCTCCACAGCACCAGAGCGAGCACGAGCAGCCCCGCCGCGCCGAACACGAGTCCCGTCACGTCGTCCAGCGTAGGCACGCGCGGATAGGCTGGGGCGGTTGCTTGCCGCCGTCCCAGTCTGAGGATCCTCTTGTTCGCCACACTCTCCGACCGCCTCGCCGACACGTTCAAGAACCTGCGTGGCAAGGGTCGCCTCTCCGAGGCCGACATCGACGCGACCGCCCGCGAGATCCGGATCGCGCTGCTCGAGGCCGACGTCGCCCTGCCCGTGGTCAAGGAGTTCGTGGCCGCGATCCGCGAGCGCGCGCGGGGCGAAGAGGTCAGCCAGGCGCTGAACCCCGCCCAGCAGATCGTCAAGATCGTCAACGAGGAGCTCGTCACCATCCTCGGCGGCGAGACCCGGCGGCTGCGCTATGCCAAGTCCGGGCCGACGGTCATCCTGCTGGCCGGCCTCCAGGGCGCCGGCAAGACCACGCTGGCCGCCAAGCTCGCGCTCTGGCTCAAGGAGCAGGGCAAGAGCCCCCTGCTCGTCGCCTGCGACCTGCAACGGCCCAACGCCGTCCAGCAGCTGCAGGTCAACGGCGAGCGGGTCGGCGTACCCGTCTTCGCGCCGGAGCCCGGCAACGGCAGTGGTGACCCGGTCGCGGTCGCGCGCGCCTCGATCGACGAGGCCAAGCGGACCCTTCACGACGTGCTCATCGTCGACACCGCGGGCCGGCTCGGCGTCGACGCCGAGCTGATGCAGCAGGCCGCCGACATCCGTGACGCCGTCCAGCCCGACGAGGTGCTGTTCGTCGTCGACGCGATGATCGGCCAGGACGCCGTCAACACCGCGCAGGCCTTCCTCGAGGGCGTCGGCTTCGACGGCGTGGTCCTCACCAAGCTCGACGGTGACGCGCGCGGTGGTGCCGCGCTGTCGATCGCGTCGGTCACCGGCCGCCCGGTCATGTTCGCCTCGGCGGGCGAGAAGATGACCGACTTCGACCTCTTCCACCCCGACCGGATGGCCTCCCGCATCCTCGACATGGGCGACATGCTCACCCTGATCGAGCAGGCCGAGAAGACGTTCGACCAGGAGCAGGCGGCCAAGGCGGCCGGCAAGCTGCTCGGCGGTGGCGACTTCACGCTCGACGACTTCCTCGAGCAGATGCAGCAGGTGCGCAAGCTCGGCTCGATGTCCAAGATCATGGGGATGCTGCCCGGGATGGGCCAGTTCCGCGACCAGCTCGACAACTTCGACGAGCGCGAGATCGACCGGATCCAGGCGATCATCCAGTCGATGACCCCCGCCGAGCGGGCGAACCCCAAGCTCATCGACGGCTCCCGACGGGCTCGCATCGCCCGCGGCTCCGGCCGGCAGGTCTCCGACGTGAACAGCCTCGTCGACCGGTTCTTCGAGGCCCGGAAGATGATGCAGCAGTTCGCCAAGGGCGGCATGCCGGGTCTCCCCGGGATGCCCGGCATGGCCGGCGGGGGCAAGCGCGGCAAGGCGAAGGCACAGGTCAAGAAGGGCAAGGGCAAGCGCGTCTCCGGCAACCCCGCCAAGGCCGCCCAGCAGGCCGCCGCCGAGAAGGAGCGCGCCGCCGCTTCGGCCGGCAACCCGTTCGGGACGCCTGCAGGTGAGCCGGACATCGACTACGAGAAGGCCGCGGCGGCGCTCGACCTCCCGAAGGACTTCTCCAAGTTCTTGAAGTGACGGTCCTCGAGTGAGGGTCCTCGTCGTCGACGGCGCCAACGTCGTCGGCAGCCGGCCGGACGGCTGGTGGAAGGACCGCGCCGGCGCGGCCCGGCGGCTGCACGAGCAGCTGGTGGTCGCCGATCTGTCGTACGACGAGGTCGTGCTGGTGCTCGAGGGTGCGGCCAAGGGCGGGGTGCGGGCCGGTCGGGACGGCCACCTGCGCACCGTGCACGCCGGTGGGAGCGGTGACGACGAGATCGTGGCCCAGGCAATCCGTCCGAACGATGTCGTCACCGTGGTGACCGCCGACCGGATGCTCCAGTCGCGGGTCGCCTCGACGGGCGCCACCTCGATGAGCCCGACCTGGCTTCTCGACCAGCTCTGACTCCGCGCCGAGTCGGCGTTACTGCCGGGCAGTAGCGCCGACTCGAGCACAGCAAACGGTCGCCGAGTCGGCGTTACTGCCCGGCAGTAACGCCGACTCGCGGTCAGGGGGCGGCCACGCGGGCGATGGCCAGGGCGACGGCGCCGACCACCGCGGACCGGACGCCCAACGCGCCGGGAACGACGTCCAGGGCCGCCGCGGTGTCCGG
>Ga0209813_10000307_pt1 | contig 13190 bp, 15 predicted proteins | sample EndMethybrTD3033_FD_187596 | JGI IMG/M metagenome (GOLD analysis project Ga0209813, IMG submission 187596) | Populus endosphere microbial communities from Tennessee, USA - Endosphere MetaG P. TD hybrid TD303-3 (SPAdes) (version 2) | ecosystem: Host-associated > Plants > Roots > Endosphere... | reverse complement strand
GCTCTATATATTGGCACTCCACCTGCAGAAAGCCGAAGAGCACGTTGCTCAAGGTGAGCGGCACATCGCTCGGCAGCGGGAGATCATTGCCGAACTCGAGCATGACGGTCACGACGTGGCCGCGGCCAGAGATTTGCTCGGACAGTTCGAGGAGCTGCAGGGACTGCACATCGCGCATCGTGCTCGCCTCAAGGACGAACTCGCGGGCGCTTCTCGCTAAACGCCCCCCGGATCGGTAGCACATCGTTCTCGGCGAGTGTCAGGCGCGGTGATGATAAGCCTCCTCGATGTGCCGTCGGCGGGCTGGTCTAGTGCACCGCCGGCCGACGGTGCAGCCGATCTCCCGAGGAGCCGGCAAACTGCCGCTCCCCCATTGCAACAATGTCAATGGGCAAGTTCTCGAAGGGAGTTGCCGGAAGGGGCGGCACGGTTGCGGATAGGCGCGAGAGGGGCCGGCATAAGCGTGCTATAGCGCCAGCGTTGCTTCGAATGAACGCCAGGGCAGAAATATTTTAAATGGAACAGCTCCGTTTCGCGATGAGTTAACGCAATGAAAACGGAGATTGCAATGAAGCGTCATCTGAATTTACTCGTCGCATCCACAGCATTCCTCGCTGTTGGCGTCGCTGTATCCAATGCTCGGGCCACTGATTACAGCGGCCCGCCGGCGAAAATCATTCTTGCTCAGGCAAGTGGCGGAGCCTCCACCGGCAACAGTTCAACAAGCGGTGGCGGCAGCGCGGAACCCGGCCAGGTTGACCCACGCTTAGCGCCGCCGAATGCGCCGGAAGGTCCGAAAGGCGCGGGTGGAACGGCTGGCCCCGAAACAACGGGCTCAATCCCAGGCTCAAGTCCTTCGGTTGACAGCAACAATTCCGGCTCGGGCGGTTCGAACAGTGATTCCGGTCCGCTCGATCCCCGCCGGACACCTCCAAACGCTCCGGTCAGCGGTCGTTAAAGAAGACACAAAAGCCGGGCGAGCGGGCGTCATCTCCCCCTGCTCGCCGATGGGCAAAGCCGGCATGTGCCTGTCCGGACATCAGGCTGGCCTGAACTGAAGACATATCCTGCAGCCCGGTTTCGCGTCTTCCCACGAAAGCTTTGCCTCCAGCTGCTGGGCAAGAAGCCGGGTCAATCGTGAGCCCAAGCGTTCTGGCTTATCAGTCGGGCAGCCTACGCCATTATCCTCGACAATAAGGTTCCATGGGTCTGAACCCTTTAGGATTACTCTTACGGTGCCGCTGCGATGGTCTGGAAAGGCGTGTTTCAACGCGTTGGTGACTAACTCGTTGACAATGAGGCCTAGCGGTACGGCCTCGTCCGTTTGCAGATGCACGTCTTCGGCCTCGACTCTGACGGCGATGGGTCGGACGTCTCTCAGCGAGTCTCCCAAATGACGGCATAGTTTCTCCAGATAAGGTCGCATTTCCACACCACCCGGATGGGCCTGGGTATGGAAGTGTTCGTGAGCGCTTGCGATCGCTCGAACCCGAGCAACCGCCTTTTCCAAGGCGAGCCGGATCTCTGGATCTGCCTTCGATCTGGCCTGAAGCGCCAAAACCGATATCACCATGGCGAGATTGTTCGTCGTACGATGGCCAAGCTCGCGCAACAACAGATCCTTCGTCCGCTCTGCAACCACTGCGCGCTCCCAAGCGTTGCGAAGCCCTTCGCTGATAACGGCGAGTGCAAGCGCCACAATGACGAAGAGAAATAGCTGAAGAAAAAGCCCGCCGTTGATCAGGAAGTTGCCTGGCGATTTGACAAGAAAATAGAGCAGTAACGCGCTGAGCGCGACTCCAAAAATCCCCGACCCGCGATCAAACAATATGGACGCCGCAAAAATCGCCGGAAGCAGGATGTATGCGCCCAATACCTCGCTCTGGCGCTCGAGGCTGAGCAGAATCAGAAAGCTAAGTGCCACTAGCACGGCCGTCGTTCCATAACGAACGACCATCGGTTGCGGCTTTTCTGGCAACATGCGCAAGAGCTGTTCCATCATGAAAGAACGCCCGCCATCTCGATCAGTTGCGGCATGCTGTTATCGTGGCAGATAGGTGATGCGGATCAAGCCCGCAAGCCGGCGCTCCATTCATTGCTGGATTGTCATGGAAGCTCCTCAAAAAGCCGCCTCAAAGGACGGTGTGGTTGGAAGGTACGCTGCCTTTGTCTGCACGGTCAGCTAAATCGCCGCTACGGGTTGAAAGGGATGGCGAGCGTGCAATATTCGCTGCCGGCTGAGCCGGAGACTTGAATGATGCGGCCAGTCTCGGCCTCGCGCAGGAAGCGGTCGGCGATGCCCAGCCGCGAATTGGTGTCGGAGCCGTCTCGTCGCTGGCGTCGATATGGGCGTGCCCCTTCACATCGGCGAGGCTGAGCGGCTCGACGGCCGGCTGCGACAGGCGCTAAATGCGATCCCGCATCGGACATATCCAGTTTGATTGAAGATGGGCAAAGTCGTCGCCACCAGATAATCTTGGAACTGACAGCGTCAGAGCAGGATCTCTAGAAGGTGGGAAATGTTGGATAGCTTCTATAGGATAGTGCTTTGGATGAAAGCGGGATTCTTCCTAATCACATGCACGTTTGTAATCTTCGTCGCGGATTACGTTATAGAAACTACCTGCGAGGTTGACGCTTGCCGTCGCCTTATTGCTTTTGGCGGCGGCATAGCGTTGCTTTTGCTTTTTTCGGCACTCTTCCGTGAGTATTTCGCCTCGCATACTAACGGAGGCAGGGGCGACGGCATCGGCGGCGGCGAATAGCCGTCGAAGCGGGGCGAAGCCAATGAAGCCGACTTGGTGGAACACGACGAGTTACTTCGCAAACTCGGTTTTGCGAACTGGTGCGCGCTCGAGCCTTTGCTTCTCATTGTCGTGACAGCCTTTGCACAGTGTCTGAAACGGGCCGGCCCAGAATTTCTCGACACACCCACGGTGGGGCTCGATGTGATCGCACACCAGCAATGATGTGTTGCCCTCGACCTTGCGGCACATCCGGCAGGTGAAGAGATCACGAGCAATGATGGTCATACGCAGACGTTGCTACCGTGCGGTTTTGTAAAGCGGGCGGGTTGCGACCTCCTGATCGCGCCGGCGAAGCGGCTGGGCATGTCGTCTGCCCGATCATCATACAGCAGAAGATCGAGGTGCCGGACACAATCGCCGTCGGTGCAGGGCGTAAACGAGGTGAGCCCGTAAAGCGCCGCAGCCACGGAATTCGCCGATCTCTTCGTGTGCCTCGGCGAGCAGGTGAAAGGACGCTGACATGGCAAAGCAGAAAAGAAACATATTCTTGGCGCCGAACTGTGGAGCGCACTAACGAGCGTTGCTGCCCCGCGCGCGGCGAAGGTGGCAGAGACGCGCGGAAGGGCCGACAAGGACAAGGTCGCGGCGACGTTCTACATCCCACGCCCCACGCGCTCAAGGGAATGGCCCTGGGCCGATCCACCTCGCTGCAGCAGCTCCTGGAGGAGGCCGTGGACCAGTGGCTGCAGCATGCCGGCGAGCCTGCCTTTCTATCCGGAGCAGGGCTGATTGGCGCGCAACGAGGCGCTTCCATTCAGAGGCGCCCGCTTACCAAGCCAGCCACACTGCAATTGCACTCAGCGAAGCGAGTACTAGCGCCAGCACGCCGGTGTAGATCGCCGCGCCGACGCCAAGGCTCTGCTCCTTTGTGGCTGCGGCTGCATTGCCCACCTCTTCACGCCGTGCCATGTCAATCGCCACCGGCGAAGGCGGAGTTCCCGCCGCTTCGTCGTCGGTACCGAGAGGTGCGGCGGCAGGATCGGGGTAGTCGATCTTGCTGCTCGTGCGCCCGGAGTCGATGTCCTTGCGCAACTGCTCGGTCGTGCTGCCTCGCTCTGCCATGTGCGGCCTCCGCTTTGACTGCTTGCCACGCCTCCTACTTCGCGTGACAAATCCTAGCTTCTCAGGATGACGACGACGCAGTACCCAATGCGCCGAGACAGCGAGCTAACACGCCAGACGAATTGCATTTGCTTGCACCTGCATCCGAAAGCGATTGATGACGGTGGGGAGTGATCCGTTCGCTGCGAGCGTTCCTGCAGCCTCGGCAAAAGCGCCGATTTTCTCGGCGACCATATTGTGTGCCTCCACTACGGCTGCGGGGCCGCCGGCCGCAATTTTTCTCATTCTGAGGCCGATCACTGTCTGAGCATCGATGCCCAGCAGAAATGTTTGCAATACTATTTCGGTGCAGGTCAGGAACATTCCGTTCTCCAGAGACACAAGCGACTATCAGTCCCGCTCCGCAGAACCGGGTTCTGTCAGATGAGTCAATTTTTGATGATTGGGTGGCGCCCCATTTTGCCGCGCCCGACACAACAACCTCACAAGGGGCTCGCATGTTCCCCAGCAGCACGCCTCGCCCGCCTAGATTGATGGGCGGCGATTGATTAATGACGCTTTTGAACGAGACCCGTCAACGGGTCGCTCAATCACAGCAAAGGGGGTGAAAGTTGCCGCCGACGGTGGTGCGGCCGACATGCAGTCTCGGCGGGATCCCGCGCTCCACCTGCATAGAAAGCTCCGGCCGCGAGGGGACAAGGTCGTACATCGTCCGTGGCGAAGTTCATGATTTGCAAGGGGCAGGGATGCCATTTCCACAATACTCGACATTGTATATTTTAAGTAATTCCGGCAAGCCAAGCTAAAGCACAAGAATGGCGGCCTACTTGATTTTATAAATACTTCCAAAAATTCAAAAATCCAAGGAACCATACCCTCCCGTTGTGCTTGTCGAGGTATTACGATCGCATGACGATCGGCCTGCAACCTCCCACATCCCTGGAGCCCTCATGGCCACGCCTTCTTATAGCGACACGCCGCGCAATCGCGGCGACGATGATGCACCGCATCTGAGCCCGGCGACACCAGCCGACGACGTTCGCACCATCCTCCTCAACCGCATCTCATGGAGCGCCGTCCTCGCGGGCGTTGTCGTCTCCCTCGTCACGCAACTTATCCTTAATCTATTGGGTATTGGCCTGGGCGCTGCCACCATCGATCCGACCGCGGGAGCCGTAGACAATCCGTCTGTTTCGAGCTTCTCAATCGGCGCGGGCCTATGGTGGGCGATGTCCGGCATCATCGCCGCGGCAGCGGGTGGATATACGGCGGGTCGTCTAGCCGGGCGTCCCAAAGAATCAACCGCCGGCTGGCATGGGCTGACGGCTTGGGCGTTTACAACGCTGCTCGTGTTCTACCTGCTGACATCCACCTTGGGGGGCATAATCGGTGGCGCATACCGGACCATCGCCGGTGCGGCGGGCGCCGTTGCGACGACGGCTGGCGGCGCCGTCCAGACTGCGGCCATGAAGGCCGCCGATCCGTTCGCTTCAATCGAGCAATCGGTACGCGGAAACAGCGGTGGAAACGATCCGGCTGCTCTGCGGGACACGGCCGTTACGGCGCTGCGCGCCGCGTTTACCGGTGATCAGGCACAGGTCCAGCAAGCACGAGACCGTGCGGCTCAGGCGATAGCACAGGCGCAGAACATTCCGGTCGATCAGGCCCGCAGTCAGGTCCAGCAATATGAGCGGCAATATCGCGAGGCAATTGACACCGCCCGGCTCCGGGCAACGGAAGCGGCCGATGTCGCGGCGACGACTGTGTCCACTGGCGCCCTGTTCGGGGCCGTTGCTCTCATCCTTGGCGCAATCGCCGCGTGGTTCGCGGGCCGCATGGGAGCGGTGGAGCCAACACTGACAGCAACGTTCGGGTTGAGTGCGCGCAAGCGCCCCAGTTCGGCATAGGCGCTGAAAACCAGGCCGGGACAACAAGGCGAACGGTGAAAGTCCTCTCGCACGCCAGCGAATGACTATCCACACTCATATTCGGAGATCACTTATATGTTCATGCGTATCGATAAACTGCAGGTCGATTTGCCTGCGCCGAAGCGGCAGGATCCGAATGCGGCAGCCGCCCTTCAGGAACTGCTCGGGGGCAAATACGGCGAGATGTCAACGCTCGGGAACTACATGTTCCAGAGCTTCAATTTTCGCAGCAAGAACAAGCTGCGGCCGTTCTACAGCCTCGTCGCGGCAATCACCGCTGAGGAACTGGGCCATGTCGAGTTGGTGAGCAACGGCGTCGCCATGCTCAACAACGGTCCCGATAACAATGGCGATGAGAGCGATGGCGGCGATATCTCTGGGGCGCCCTTCGAGGACATGAAAGACATCCGTCTCGCCGCAGCTTTCTTCTCGGCCGGGGGCGGCGCGATGCCGGTGAATAGCAACGGCCAGTCCTGGAATAACGACTTCATCACCACGACGGGCAATGTCGTGTTCGACCTGCTGCATAACTTCCACCTGGAATGTGGCGCGCGGCTGCACAAGCTGCGGGTCTATGAAACGCTGTCTGATCCGACGGGCCGAGAAGTCTGCGGTTATCTCCTGGTACGCGGCTCAGTCCACGCCCATGCCTACGCGCTGGCCTTAAAGAACATCACCGGCGTGGAAATCGAGAAAATGCTGCCGACGCCTAACATCGACCTGAGCAGGATTCCCGAGGCGCAGAAATATCTCGAGGAAGGCTCGCACCGACGTCTCTATACCTTCAGCCCTAAGGACTACAAGGAGATGTCGGCGATCTGGGGAAATGGCGAAATGGCACTCCCAGGCGACCCGCCTGGCGAATTGACGGTGGTCGATGGAATGCCGGATGGCGGCAAGATCCATCAGCTTACCGGCATTCCCTCCGCCTTCACACCGAACTATGCGCCAGAGGAAATGTTTGAGATCGCCGCCAAACTGTACAAGGCATCGAGGTAGTTCAATCGGATTGAGATGGCGTTGTGCCGGCCCGCGCCAAGTTCGCGCGGGTCGGCGGCGGATTCACTCGATGATATTCCGCTCAGATATCCACCCACTCAGAAGAGCTGAAGCGCTCAAAAAAGCGAGCTTTAGAGAAACGTTGGATTCGCGGCTTGGCTTCCGTTGTGCGCGGAGTTAAGCGCACGCTAGCTCAACGAGTAGTCCGGAGCTCGGCCAGGATCGGTGAGTGATGGCCGGAAGCCAACGTTGACTCTAAGGTGCATTGCCCCTATTTAGAGTGAGCCGATATTTACTGGCTGGACTTTGGTTACCGCGCATCTCGCATTTGCGCCTCGAACGAATCCTTCCTTTCAAAAATCGCCATCATACATCATCTCCAACGCTTTCGCGCTGGGGTTACTCAATTGCTATGGAAGGGTCGCTCATGACCACCGGCACAGTTAAATGGTTCAATTTCGCCAAGGGCTACGGCTTCATTCAGCCTGACAACGGCGGCCCCGACGCATTTGTCCATATCTCAGCTGTCGAACGCGCTGGCATGCGCGAAATTGTCGAAGGCCAGAAGATTGGCTACGAGATGCAGCGTGACAGCAAGTCGGGCAAAATGTCTGCTTGCAATCTTCAGACCGCCTAAAGCTGACAGCTGCTTCCCCTTGACCGCAGATGTACGCCCGTCGAAAGCATCATCTCGACCAGGTCAGGCAATTTGCCTGGCCTTTTCTATTTCGGCTCACTGAACTGAGCTGCTGAGAAGTGAGGACGAACATGGCCCAGACACATAGCAAACCACGCCAGCGAGCCGAGATCGCCTTTGGCAAGGCCCAATCGCAGTTCGCGGCGCGCCAACGCGTTGTCGCAGAACGCGATTCGCTCCTGCTCGTTCGCGAGGAAAAGACCACGCGCCTGCGGGAAGCGCGATTGGCGAAAGAATTAGCGACGGGGGTCGCCGCCATCTCGAAGCGTGCCTGATACCCTAACTTTCGCCTGGCCGAGACTTCAACTGGAGTAAAGATTTGAAAAATACCAGGAACAGTGATCTTTCTGATCGTCGCCGGACCGCTGCCGAGGCAACAGCTGCTCGCCTGCAGGCATTTCGTGCTGCAAAGGAAGCAGCCGAACCGACCCAACTTGCGCGGCAGGCAGAACGTCAAGCGGTTGCTACAGCCCGTGCAGAGCGGCGCGCCGCGCGGGAGCGGGGCAAGACCGAGGAGCGGGAGCGCGCTCAGGCAGAAGCTGCAGATCGGGAAGCTGCAATCTCGGCAGCGGCACGCGCCGGGACCGATGCGCGCGACGCGGTGCACAGAAACCGCATCTCTCGTGTGATTGAGGATGAGGCCGCACGCAAGGCCCAACGCGACCTGCGATACGCCAACCGCAAAGCTAGACGAGGGGCGCGGTGAGCATCTGTCTGCGCCGTCAAATTGAATGACGCGAAACGAGGGCAAGCCCCCGGCTCTGGCTGGCTGAACAGTTTGGCTACTTGCACCAGCGTTGCTTTGGGATTGGTTCCTCGCCCAGGAAGTGGGGGGGGCCGAAGCGATATCGTTTCGCGTTTGGGGAGCTGACATGGCCGTATGGCAGTTCGCGCTCGATCCCATTCCCGCAAGCAAGGCTGGGCATATTGCGCGTGACGACGACAGCAGTCGCGAGCTGCAACTTTCCTCGCGAGAACGATCGGCGCTGATTTTCAGACTGGCTGCGACCCGATGTTCGGGGACCCGTCAGTGGGCATTGTCTGGCTCCTCTCTGCGGATGTCCTCCACGACCATCCGGTGGAGTTCACCGTCTCCAGCTGCGACCTGTATCACCGTCTCCACGAGCGCCACAAAATTCTCACGAACTTCGTGGATGCCCGCAACGCCAGACACATTCGCAGGCTGCAGTGGCTGGGCTTCATCATGGTCCGGCGGGTCGAGCGGTTTGGAGCGGGGTCTCTTCCCTTCGTCGAATTCATGAGCCTGCGCCTTTAAGTCCGACGGCGACGAGCCTGCGTCACGCAAGTGATCGCGCTCTGCGATGAGCGTTGAGTGCACCTTCTCGTAGTACCTAAGTATCGCCTTCTCGGCCAAATCCTCGTCGCAGTGCTCTAACCAAAAAATACTCGCCTTTAGCCTTGTGACATTCAGCTCCACGTTAGCGAGGCGCTTCTCAACGTCTATCAACTGCCTGAGAATGCTCTTTCGATCTGCGATCATCCCTCGCGCCCCTCAGCACAGCACCGGTTAATTGTGGGTCAATAGTGGGAGGCCGAACCGCAAATTTCAGGTGGGGTTAATTCGTGCACAAACGTACGGCTCCAACGATAGTTCCTTCCACTTTGGTCTAAGTGGCCACTTCGAGAACCGCGATTGACGCAGGTCGTCGCGGTTCGAAGGGAACTTTGCGGTCTTTACGCCGCCGGTGCAGGCGAACGATCCTGCTCGTACGAATTACCGCGCGATTCTGGAATTCTTCTTCCAGATCCACGACCCGACAACCCGCGACCGGCAGGGCAACGATGTCGGCGCAAGCTACCGATCGGCGATCTTCTATGCCAATGACGAGCAGAAGCGGATTGCCGAGGACACCATCGCCGATGTCGAAGCCTCCGGTCTTTGGCCGGGCAAGGTGGTAACCGAGGTGGCCCCCGCCAGCGACTTCTGGGAAGCCGAGCCCGAGCATCAGGATTACCTGGAGCGCATCCCAAACGGCTATACCTGCCACTTCGTCCGCCCGAACTGGAAGCTTCCGCGCAGAGCCGAGGCAATCTGATCAGTCCTCCTTGAGTGAACATTGCCTCTGGGCAGTCGCGCCGGCAGTCTGAATGGAAGTCTGGTCTTGGTGCCTATCTCGCTCAAAGTTCGATTTGCTTCGATATGATGAGAGCGTCATCGACCTCTACACCCAGATATCGAACCGTGCTTTCGAGCTTTGTGTGACCAAGCAGCAGTTGGACGGCGCGGAGATTGCCCGTTTTGCGGTAGATCTGCGCCGCCTTGGTTCGGCGCAGTGAATGCGTGCCGTAGTCCTCGCTGTTGAGACCGGCGCTTTCGACCCAGCGATCGACGATCCTGGTATATTGCCTTGTGGAGATATGTGGACAGTCGTGATGCCGGCCGGGAAACAAGAAGCAGCTTCGCAAGCCACGTGCCGTGATCCAGCCCTGCACCGACGGTCGCGTCAGTTCAGAAATCTCGAACTGTACTGGCCTGCCGGTTTTCCGTTGAACGATAATGGCCCGGTCTCGGACACGCCCGCCGATGCAAACGTCTTCAACTCTCAGCGCAACGAGATCGCAAGCACGCAGTTTGCTATCGATCGCTAGGTTGAAAAGGGCGAGTTCACGCTTCTTGTCGGCAATCTCGAGGCAAATCGAGCCACTACGTCCGCCCCTCAGATGTGCCAATTCACTGCCGCTGCGCGACCGGTTTGCAAGGTTTAGCCGACCACGTCCCTTACCAGCGTGAGCACGGAATTGTGGTCGCGGGATACGCGGCGAGAGGTCCGAGTCCGCCTCGGAGCAGACTCTGCGCGTGCGCCAGCTCTCGTCAGCTATGCTTTCGATCAATGGCTGCGACGACACGCTTGAGTGGCGCTGCTTTCAGACCGCCGTTGATCGCACGGAAGCCCAGAGGGTATGCTTACCACCGCTGTGAGTGCGTTCTTGCATGACCGGCTTCCTGCCAAACTGGACGTGAAGCGTTCGAATGCCCATCCACTACACATCGGCTTCGAGAATGTGAAAAGCGACACCGTTTACAAACAGACCTTCAATAGCGTCCTCGATCATCTCGCGCGTCTTGAGCCGGGAGCGTTTCTCCAATCAGAGAAACGAATGAGCGAGACCTTCCAAGTAAGCCGCACGACGGTTCACAAAGTGCTGGCGAGTCTTGTGGAAAAGGGAGTTGTCTCCTGCGAGGCAGACAAACCCGCACTTTCGAGGAAACCGCTGAAAGCCGACTACTTTCCCCTGGCGGAAACCGTCACCGCATCGGACCGGGTCGAAAAAAGATTTATGGAGTGGATGCTGCGCGGCGACCGCAAGCCAGGCGATTATATCAACGGCCTTGAGCTGGCGCGCGAGTTCAAGGTGTCCACGAGCGCGATCCGGGAATATCTGAACCGTTTCGCCAGGTTCGGGCTGGTGGAGAAGCGCCCGAAGTCCGGTTGGGTGTTCCGGGGATTCACGTGCGAGTTCGCGCTGGAACTGTTCGAGGTGCGAGAGCTATTCGAAGTGCGTTCCGCTCTTACCTTTGCGCGCCAGCCTTCCGACGCCCCCGCATGGAAAGCCCTGAAGGACATCGAGGTGGAGCACCGCGAGCTTCTCCAGGAGATCCGGGCCCGCTATCATGATTTTTCCAGTCTCGACGAGCGTTTCCACCGCCTAGTCAACGATGCGTCACGGAACCGCTTCGTGGTCGATTTCCACGACGTCATCTCGCTGATTTTTCACTATCATTACCAATGGCGGAAAGGAGACGAGCGAGAACGCAACGAAGTCGCCATCCGTGAGCATCTCGACTATATCGAGGCGCTGTTTACCCGTGATCCCAAGCGCATCGAGACCGCCTGCCGCCGCCATCTCGCCTCCGCTCGTAAGACCCTCCTCGCCTCCATCACATAAGGGGCGGCGCTGCGGTCAGTCGAGAGTAATCAATGCTTTGATCAGCCCCTGCTTTTCAGTCGCCCAACGGGGCAGATCCGTAACCGCGCCGGCCAGCGTGGTTCGGTGCGTGATGAGCTCCGCCATGGGTAGCATTCCGGCCGCGATGGCCGCAACCACCCGATCGAAATCCGCCTTGAGGGCATTGCGGCTTCCCATCAGCGTCATCTCGCGCTTATGAAACTCCGCGTCGGAGAATGTGATGTCGTCGCGGATGACTCCCAGCAGAAGATAAGTTCCGCCATGGGCGACAAAGCGAAATCCGCTCTCCATCGACACGCGGTTGCCCGTCGCGTCGATCACGACGTCGAATCCGTTGTCTCCCGTAACGGCGAAAGCGGTTTTGGGGGCATGTTCGTCTACGATAATAGCGCCGGCCCCCCGCATGAGGCCCGCTCCGGCGATGAGGCGATCAGGATCCCGATCCATCATCCAGACGACGCTGCCGGCGATCGATGCGAACATGGCGGCGCCCAAGCCAATCGGCCCAACGCCGATGACCAGGGTGCGATGCCCGTGCGTCACCCCCGCGCGACGGACCCCGTGTGCTCCGATCGCCAGAAACTCGACGCTTGCCGCCTGCTCCGGCGTGAGAACGTCCGTGGGATAGAGATTACCGACCGGAAGGCTTAGCCTCTCGCACATGCCGCCGTCGCGATGAACGCCTAGCACGGCGATTCTCATGCAGCAATTGGGCTTGCCGGTCTGGCAGGGATGGCATGCGCCGCAGGACAGATAGGGATTGACGATGACGCGCTGTCCAGGCTTGAGCGGACTGGAGGCAGGCGCTTCCAGCACCTCGCCCGAAAGCTCATGTCCCATCACGCGGGGGTATTCCAGATAAGGATGCGAGCCCTCGAAGATGTGAAAATCAGTGCCGCAAATGCCGATGCGGCGAATCTGGATCAAAGCCTCGCCTGGCCCTCGCGTGGGCTCGGGTCTTTCCTCCAGCGTCAACTTTCCCGGCTCGCGGCAGATGAGAGCATGCATGTGGTTGGTATCTCTGTCGGCTAGGGATTTCTTCGGCAGCGGGTTGATTCGTCGCCGTTACCGGAAGTGGCAGCCCTGCAAGCGGAGATGCTGGGCTGCATCCACCTGCCGGGCTGCCTCCGATCGCGACTTATTTGAACTGTTCAGCGTTCTCTTTCGTCACGATGGTTGTACCGGTATCGACCACGGGCTCAACCTTTTGGCCACGGACTGCGGCAGCGACCGTGAGAATGCCGAGTTCGCCCATTTTAATGGGAAACTGCGCCACGGTCGCATCCTCCTGGCCTGCGTTGAGGGCGTCGATCTCGCCGCAACAGGCGTCGAAACCGACCAGGATGAATTTGCTGAAATCCACCTTGGCGTTCTTCAGCGACTGGATCGCGCCGACGGCCGGCGGACCGCATACGGCATAGATGCCCTCCAGATCGGGATTGGCGGTCAGCAGGTCCTCCGCGACCTTCACGCCACCGTCCAGATTGCAGTTCGTTGCTCCCTTGCCAACGATGTTCAGCTTGCGGTCGCCAAGTCCCTTCATCATGCCCTTAAAGCGGTCATCAAGGGCAGGCACGCCCGGAACGCCCTCCAGGATGCCGAACTTCTGGCCGTCCTTCGTGTGCTCGCGCAGCCATTTGCCCGCGAGCACGCCGCCCTGGAGGTTGTCGGTGCCGACATACGATGCCTTGCCCTTCCAGCCGGGGATATCGTTATCGACGAGCACTACCTTGACGCCGGCGGCCACCGCCTTGTCCACAGTGGACG
>Ga0209813_10000306_pt1 | contig 13211 bp, 12 predicted proteins | sample EndMethybrTD3033_FD_187596 | JGI IMG/M metagenome (GOLD analysis project Ga0209813, IMG submission 187596) | Populus endosphere microbial communities from Tennessee, USA - Endosphere MetaG P. TD hybrid TD303-3 (SPAdes) (version 2) | ecosystem: Host-associated > Plants > Roots > Endosphere... | reverse complement strand
GGCTTCGCAATGGATTGGCATCTGGTGCTCGCGCAGCAACAATCTTTGGAATGACTTTCTGACCCAAGAGCCTCCTCTGTGCGTCGCAACCCAGACACGATGTTATGTCGAGTTCAGCCCGCGGGACGTGAGAACAGTGACTGGAGGGGCACGATGCGCGTTCTCAACAGCGGTTTCCTATTGCTTTTCGCTGTTCTGGCCGCCGCAAGCGGCGGTGCGCTCGCACAAGAAGTGAAGATCTCACATCAGTGGACAGAGGGCGTTGACGGTCGAGACCGCGCGACACGCGTGTTTGTGCAAGAAGCGGAATCGCGCACGTCGGGCTTGAAGTTTCGCATCTATCCCAGCTCATCACTCAAGATCAAGCCGCCCGAATTACTCGGCGCACTGCAAAACAACTCCTTGGAGATGGCCGTTTATCCCCTGACTTATGCCGTTGCCACGGTGCCCGAATTCTCGCTCGCAGGACTGCCTGGACTGGTTCCGAATCTGCAGGCCGCGCGGGCGCTGAAGGACACCGAAATCTACACCACGCTGCAATCCATTGCCGAGGCCAACGGCATTCGAATTGTGACTTGGTGGTGGAGTCCCGGGGCGTTCTTCGCGAAGAGCCGCGCAATCTCCGATCCGCAGTCGGTCAAGGGCCTCAGGATGCGCGCCGCCGACCCCCTGTTCGAGCGAATGCTGAAGGAGGCGGGGGCATCAGTGACAAACATTCCATCGACCGACGCCTACGCGGCGCTGCAAGCGGGTTCGCTCGACGCGATCCTTACTAGCTACGAAGGTTTTGTGTCTCTGCGGCTCTATGAGCAGGCGAAATTTGCGACCTTAGGCCCCACTTTATTCATGAGCCTGACACCGTTGGTGATGTCGTTGACTACGTGGAACAAACTCTCAGCGGAACAGAAAAGCGCAGTTGAAGAAGCCGCCACGATATCAAATGCATATTTCGAGACGATCCAGCGTGACGTCGAACGAAGGATGGTTGCAACGCTTACTAGCGCCGGGGGCACCATCCATCGAATGACATCCGAAGACTTCCTGACGTGGTTGCAATTAGCACAGCGAACCGCGTGGCTCGAGTACACCAAAACCAATCCCCGCGCCCAAGAGTTGCTCGTGACGACGGTGCAAAAATTCTTGGAACGATTTGGCTCCAAGGATGATGTGATCAACAGCATATTTGGGGACGACGAAAAGAAATAGAGCTCAGAGCCGGCGCAGACTGCGCGCGTTTCGCCGCCTGGCGCGCACACTCGTTCTAGGCCGCTGTCTTCATTCACTCATAGAGCGCGAAGAATGGCCAGAACGATAGCCTGGCCGACTCCCGACCGAATGGTGGGCTCGACTTCTACTGTGCGTCGAAGGTCCAATGCCATGCCCAGGATCGCAGTCCCTGAGATTGCTGTAACGACGATCGCAATCGCGAGCTTGCGGCAGTCGGCGCTGCTGAGGCGAGTGATCATGTTCCTAAACCACGCAACGTCGGTACGGCATCATCCGGAGCGGTGCATGGTAGCGGCAAATATCTGCAGTCCGCTTGCTTAGACGCATGAATGCTTAACAGGGCGCCAAGCTGCTCGGTTGCGCAGTGAGGTCAGTGAGTAGGATTTTCCGAATGGATTGGGCGTATCTCGCGCTAGCCGCTCTCGGCCTCTTTTTGGCTGGCGTCGTCAAGGGCACGACTGGCCTCGGGTATTCATCATGCGCCTTGCCGTTCCTCGTTTCTGCGATCGGTCTGAAAGCAGCGATCGTCGTGGTCGTGATTCCCGCCATGTTGAGCAACGTGATGGTGATGTCTAACACTGGCCACTTGCGCGAGACCCTGCTTCGTTTTTGGCCCCTGTACGTTGCCACACTACCGGGGATCGCAATCGGGCTAGCGCTACTGGTGTGGATCGATCAGAAAGTTGCCACGCGGGTACTGGGAGTGTTGACCGTTCTCTATGCTTTCCTGGCCCTGATGCGGCCATCACTGGCTTTGCCTGAAAGGCTTGAGAGGCCGTTGCAGGTTCCAGTTGGTGTGCTCAACGGCTTCTTTACTGGCCTTACGGGCTCCCAGATGATGCCGCTACTACCGTACATGTTATCTCTCAGGCTCGACCCTGACCGTCTTGTCCAGGCAAACAACGTGACGGTCACCCTGGCGTCCACGTTCTTGGCAACGGCCTTGTTCGCAGCTGGTCTGATGACATGGCCAATGTTTGGTCTCTCCGTCGGGGCGATCATCCCAGCGCTTGCCGGTGTTCATCTGGGCAACCGGGCTAGGCGTCTCATTCCCGTCGCTGCATTCCGGACCATCATGCTAGTCCTATTGGTTGCAATGGGGCTCATGCTTGCCCTTCGACCATGACGCCTGGACGAGGAACTTGCGGGACAGAGCGCCGACGGTGGCCTGGCTAAATGCCTGTGTAAGTGAAGCCGGCCCAGTAGTATGGGTGAGCGTAGGGTTGAGCCGGCTGCGTTGAGCTTTGGCTTCCGGCCTTGCCCTTCTCCGCACCCAACGCTTGCTCGACTTGGGCGAGATAGCCGCCTTCAAGGTGGCCTCGTTTCACGGCGGCCTTGGCGAAGTTCTTGAGGTCGTCACGTGAAGCTCCGCGCAGCCAACCCTGCGCGCGATGCAACGCCGTGGAGGGTGGCAATTGCGCCGCCATGTGGAATTCATAGAATTTTGCCATCAGCAGCGCCGTTACTTCGTCCGAGACCGGCCAAAGTGTTCCAATCACTCCCGCGGCTCCGATCGCCATGAAGGCGCCGGGCAAGCCAACGAATTCGTCGGGGTTGCTGGTGATTTCGATCAATCCGGTTTCGCAAGCCGACAATACGACCAGACGGGGATGCCCAAGGCCATCGGTCTCCAACAGCTTGCCGACGCTCAGCGCTTCTCGGCCGTTCATGAGCAGCGCCGATTGACGAGCGTCGGCCCACGAGAACGACCCGTGCGAAGCGAAGTGCCAGTGCGTTCGATCCTTTAGTGCCGCTAGCACGGCCTCGGGGGTGGCCGCACCTCGCTTGAGCAGCGTGCGAGCGCTGCTTGCGAAGTACGATGCCACCATCGCACCTTCTGCCTCTGTACCGGGTAAGTCGCCGGTTGGGTTGATGATGGCCGCTAGCGTAGCTGGGCGCTGTTTGACCACATCGTGACGTGCCGTTGCGAGAGCCTCAAGGCTCGGCGCATAGGTGATCTCAAACTGGTCGGCGAGGCGCCTCTTGCTGGTTGGATCTTGCGTCATACCCAGTGGGAGGACACTGAGCCAACCCGAGGGCAGCCAGATGAGCCGCGCACCTCGCTTTACACCAAGGCCTGTGAGCGCCGCGTCCAGCCGGCCACCGAAGAGATGCCAAAGCTCTTCGCCGAGGCCGTCGACGGCAGCCATCCATTCTGGCCAGCGCTTGAGTTGCTCCTTGTCGTCCAGGTAGTTGATGAAGTAGGCACCGATCCAACCCGCAGGGGGAGCATTGTCTGGTCCGACTAGCAGCGTCGTCAGTCGTTTGGGGGTCAGCTCCGGAAGATCAACGACGGTCAGGCCCTTGCCGGCCGCCGCGCTAGTCATCACGACAATTTTGGTACCCAGTCCGGTGATGATAGGCATTGCGATGGCTGCGCCCTTCGCGGCCAGTGCGCGCGCCTCGGCGAGAACTGCCGACGGGTCACCCAGCTTTGAGTGCTGGCTCTTGACCACGCTGAGCAGCTCCTGCCGAAGCGCCACCAGTTTCTCGAGCGCCGCGCCGCGGTCGGTACCCTGTGCCGCCTCAAGCAATTGCTCTGCAGCGCGGATACCGGCCCGCAGCTCGTCGAGCTTGTTGCGCTCGCTGGGAGAGAGTTCAAGCAGCTGGAGCTTCATGGTGACGGCAAGCAAGCGAGCTCTGCCCTCACCGGCCAGCATGAGGCCGCCCTCGAGGTCTCCTTGTTGCACGGCAGCGAAGGCAGCTTCTGCGAACAGAGGTCCGGCCTCGGCTATAAGATTGCGGGCGCCGGCTTCCTCAAGGCCCTGGCCAAAAAGTAGCAGGAAGGCGTCTCGCGCATTGGCATAGGCTAGCCCAGCCTTGTAGAATTCGCCGGCATCGAGAAACGTGCGACCTAGGAGACGGCCGGTTAGCATGTGATCAAGCGGCAAGGCATCGCGAGTGAAGATGGAGAGTGCGGCCTCATAGGCTGCTATCGTCTTGCCGCGGTTGACGGTGCGGTCGCCCTGGATGCGGTCAGAATGCGCGTTTCCGACAGCCCGTTGTGTCGTTGCCCATTGCCGCGGGAACGCCTCCTTCGTGAAGACTTCCAGCGCTGCCTGAAAGTGTGAAATCGCCCTTTCCTGATTGTCCGAGCGATCGCCGCGGATGCGATCCAGATATACATTGCCGAGATCGGTTTGCGCGGATCCCCACTCGTACGGAAATCCCTCTCGGGTCAGCACGGTCAATGCCGCCTCAAGATGGACGATTGCCTTTTCTCGATTGTCGGCGCGCTCGCCTGCGACGCGGCTGCTATAGGCGCTGCCGAGGTTTGTCTGGGCCTGGGCCCAAAGCAGCGGCTCCACCTCGCGTGTGAAAACCGCGAGCGCGGCCTCAAGGTGTGAGATGGTCCTTTCCTGATTGTCCGCGCGCTCACCGCGAATTCGCTGCAGATAAACAATGGCAAGATTGTTTTGCAACTGTGCCCATTCCCGCTCGGCGGTCTCACGTGAAAATATTGCGAGAGCCTGCTCGAAATGCGCGATGGCGTTCTCCTGGTTGTCAGCCCGCTCACCCTGGATACGGCCCCAGTAAGCAATGCCGATATTGTTGTGGGCTCTACCCCAGACCAGAGGATCACTTTCTCGGGTGAAGACGTTCAGCGCGGCTTGAAGGTGCGCGATACCCTTCTCCAAGTTCTCAGAGCGAACTCCGCGCAGGCGGGTGACATATGCGCTGCCGACGCCAAACTGCAACTCGGCTTTTACGCGTGCGCGCTCGACCGTGAATGGCCAAGCGACTGCCCTTGGCTCGAGATCGATTAGCTGTTCACCCAGTGAGATTATCTGCTCTGGGTCTTGGGCCTGTTGCCAGTTGTGATAAAGCTCACTGAGGTCAGTAGCGCCTTGCGCACGCACCTGAGGCGCGGCCCAAGCAACCGCTGCGAAAACACAAAATCCAACCAAGCTCGTAAACACGCGCCGCATCTTGGCTTGCTCATGGCTACTTGGTGCAAAGTCGCGAACGACTAGACCGCGACATTGGCGCAGTTGAGGCGGAGCATTCGAGCGGCCTCGACACACGCCTATGAGTAGACTCAGGGATCAGTCGCAAAGACGGATGCAATGCTCAATCCACTGAGACGCCATATCGACCTCGCTCAAGATGGTGGTCCTGGCCTGTCAGTTCCCCGGGGCACACTGGTCGGTGAGCAATTGTTGATCGTCACGTGAGAAATGTTGGTTTGTCGTGGAGGCGCTCGTCGGAATAGATCGTGCGCAGTGGGATCGGCGCCTCTCTCGGGCGGCACGATTCAGGCAAACAACGAGAGATGATCGTGACCGCGATTTGTATGAGGCTGCCGCCGAGCATAGTTGAAATGAGGCCGTTCGGGACATCGCGATCGTCCGCGCGGACGTTCCGACTTGAACTTGCCCAACCGCTGGACTGACTAGGCCGCGGGCAGCCAGGAAGACCTTTCACCAAAGATACGACGCCAAAACGAGACACTGCTCGGCTTGGGCCTCGTGACCGCGAACCGCAGCGCTGTCGGCGCAGCGGTGGATCTTATTCGACCAGCAGCAAGAGGAGTCGAAACATGAGCCTGGCGCGCGGTCTTAACGGCGACCTGCCCATACGCTCGACGGACAGAGTGGATGATGCCGTCGGTGGAGCCCGCGCGCGTATCGATTCCATCGACCTGCTGCGGGGCCTCGTGATGGTGGTGATGGCGCTGGATCACACACGCGATTTCTTCGGCGCCGGCGGTTTGAACCCGCGCGACGTAACTGATCCGGCGTTGTTTCTGACGCGCTGGATCACGCACCTCTGCGCACCGACCTTCATACTGCTCGCTGGCGTCTCGGCCTATCTGTATGGCACGCGGGGGCGCAGCACCGGCGAACTGAGTCGCTTCCTGCTGGTGCGAGGCTTGTGGTTGATCCTCATCGAGCTGACCGTGGTACGGCTCGGCTGGCGATTCAATTTCACTCTCGATTTCTTCGTCTTCCAAGTCATCTGGGTGCTCGGCGCTTCGATGGTAGCGCTGGCGGCACTTGTCTACCTGCCACGATGGGCAATCGCCTCCGTCGGCATCGCGATGATTGCGGGGCACAATCTACTTGACGGCATCCACGCCCAGTCATTCGGCTCGGCGGCGTGGCTCTGGAATTTCCTGCATCAGCCAGCGCTGGTGAAAACGCAAAGCGGAGGGATCTTTCCACTTTACTCGCTCGTTCCGTGGATTGGCGTGATGGCCGCAGGCTATGCGCTGGGACCGGTCATGCAGCTCAAGCGAGAAGTCCGCAGTTCGCTGCTCATGAGATTGGGTGTCGCGATCGCAGTAGGATTTGTCTTGCTGCGCACCACGAACATATATGGAGACCCTGCAGCCTGGGCAGCCCAGGAGGGCTGGCTGGCGACGGCGTTGTCGTTTCTTAACTGCGAGAAGTATCCACCGTCGCTGCTCTTTTTGAGCATGACCTTGGGCCCAACTCTGATGCTACTGGCAGCATTCGAGCGGCGTGCGCCATTGCGGAATGGCGATTGGATTGTGGCCTTCGGGCGGGTGCCGCTCTTCTACTACGTGGCCCATATCTATCTGATCCACCTGTTGGCGGTGCTGTACGCGGGGGCGGCGCATGGCGATGCAGCATTCCTGTTCACGGGCTTTCCACTGCAAAAGCCCTCCAGCTACGGCCTCTCACTGTATGGAATCTACGTTGTGTGGGCCGTCGTAGTGGTGGCACTCTACCCACTGTGCAGATGGTTCGCGCAGCTGAAGCAAAGCCGGCGTGAGTGGTGGTGGAGCTATCTCTGATACCAGGATGTCTCCAATGGCCAACGCGTCGATGGCCTTCTCGAGCTCCGGACGATCCTTGGTGGACTTGCTGGACGCCTTCTCCCGAAAGATGCGGTCGCACTCTTCGGCCCTGAGCGCCGCGATCTGGCGATCGAGATTCTGGTGCAACGCAGGCACCCTGGCGTAGCCGGTCTTTCGACCCATCATTTTGCTCCGATATTTGCACCCCGGAATCATGCGGAAATTCGCGGGTTACAGCAATGGAGCTTGGGAATTGTGCACAAAGCGGCGGCTTTCGGCCCGCCTATTTCACGCTGATGGCAAGCCAATGCTTCGAGACAGTGTGCTTGACTAGGCCGGAACTGCAGATCGCCGCCGGATGTTCATGGACTACGCGCACGGTCTACTCGGAATAGGAGGTTCGCCGCATGGGCAATCCTTTCGTCCACGTGGAACTCATGTCGACCGATGTCGGCAAGGCCAAAGCTTTCTACGGGAAATTGTTCGACTGGAAGCTTGAGGATGTCGATATGGGCGGCATGACCTACACCATGATCAAGGTCGGAGAAGGTACCGGCGGTGGTCTCATGAGAAATCCGATACCAGGAGAGGACTCAATGTGGGTCGCCTATGTGAATGTCGACAACCTCAAGGCTGCCACCGCGAAGGCCAAGTCTCTCGGCGCCACCGTCATGAAGGATCAGGTCGAGGTAGAGGGCCGAGGGTCGTTCAGCATCATCACCGATCCGACTGGGGCCATGCTAGGCCTGTGGCAGCCGAAGGTGGGTTAGAGTCCCGTTGGCGCGGACCGCGCCGTACGGGGCAAGGAGGGGCGGCGATCACGCGCCCGTGTGGGTGGTGCTTCGATAGAGCCAGGTTTGCTGGCCGATCAACGCGCGTCTCGTGCCCACCGAGGGCTTACTGGTGGTGTGCCCTGCTAGGCAAGGCTTAACGCAAGAAGACGCCCCAAAGCATCAGTGCCACAGGCGACAACACCGCCAGCACCGCTAGGAAGCGGATCCAAGCCATTTCGTGTTCCATATGCCGATCCTCCTGCAAGTTGGCTGAGGTGACGGCACAACGCACAAGGCGATCAAATTGGCATGCACCGACCGCATACCTGGAGGCGGTGATCGAAGGTACCGCACCATCGGAGCCACCTGATTTTTTCTTTAATTAATTTATCAAGCGCCAAACAAGACCGTTCGCCAAGTCGAGCAAGCCCATCTCGAACCAGATCTTGTCTTCGTTGGGTCGCCCGCACCGCATCACTGCCTCGCGGGTGTGTCCGCTTCGTCTCGGACTCGGCCTTGGTGAACACCTTCTGCGCGTTCGCCAGCGATTCCTGCTAGGTCTTCTCAAGCCAGTTTTGGAACAGTTACTTTTTTTGAGTGGAGGCGCGCCGGTCCGTGCGCTCATCATTCCTCGCTAGACGGCGCTGCCCAGCGTGGAACCCTGCTCCCGAACGAGTTTATTGTCCTGCTTTGGTGTAGTGCTGGATGTCGGGCCGGAACCGGCGAAATTGCCCCTGCGTTCACGATTGAGAGTTAGAAGCCTCATGACGCTCGATCGCGCCCAAGAATCCATTGTGACTTCCTCTTGCACGATAGAAGTTTGCGATGCGCATGCGCGCCAACGCGACGATTGACTGCGTCGTGAGCAGGACTAGAAGCCGCACACGATCACGGTGCCCATCGGACGATCTCCGGATTGTGGGTGGAATGGTCCGACGCGCGCCGCCCGGAGGGTTGTGCAAGCGCCGGGTGCGATGGTCTGCGGATGGCTGTCGGCCCGGTTAAGTGAGCGGCACAGCGGGCCCTGCCGGGGCGGCGCGATTTGGCGGCGGCTCATGGCCATCCGGACGCGTATCTGGACGCCTAGGAGCCTGCTGGGGGCAGGGACGTTCGAAACATCCGCGGAATACCGCGTGTCAGCGGCGTGCCATCTGAGTTTCAGCTTCCTGCAGCGTTCTGCACTTTGGGGGAGGCCCGAGCGTCGGCCCCAGTCGCGCGAACCCTTGATAATCGGGGGCTTTTATGGTGCTGCCGGACAGGATTGAACTGTCGACCTCTCCCTTACCAAGGGAGTGCTCTACCACTGAGCTACGGCAGCTAGCGCCCCTGCAGGCCGCCATTGGACGGCAGGCCGTGCGTGAAGTGGCGGATATGCCATAGGCAGGCGAGGGCGGCAAGTTGCCCCTCGCCCAGCCGGTCGGAATCCGGTTCGACCTGCAAGCCTTGTGCGCTGCGGGCGGCGCACGTAATCTCGATCTCAAGCAGGCGGCCACCGGCGGGCCGTCTTGGAAAGAGCAAACCCATGTCGAACGGGGGCAAATCCGAGCAGAAGCCCCGCTCGCAGGCCGAAATCCGCCAGGAGCGGCTGGCCGCCGAGCTGCGTTCTAACCTGCAAAAGCGCAAACAGCAGGCGCGCGGCCGTGTTGCTGCCGCACGTCAGGTGGACAAACCGAACAGTAGCGATTAGCGGGCAGTCTGCGCTGGTTGCATACCGCGTCGCGCCCGGGGCAATCGGGCCAAGAAGCCACGAGGGACCTTCACATATGGACCGCATCACCGTCACCGGCGGCAAGCCGCTCAAGGGCTCGATCCCCATCTCCGGCGCCAAGAACGCCGCCCTGCCCCTGATGATCGCCAGCCTGCTGACGGCCGACCGGCTGACCCTCAAAAACGTGCCGAACCTAGCGGACGTCAACCTGCTGGCGCGCATCCTGCGCAACCACGGCCTCGACCACACCATCGACGGCAAGCGCGCCGATCCCTCCCCGCATATCGGCGAGACGTTCCATCTCTCCGCGCGCGACATCGTCGACACCACCGCGCCCTACGAGCTGGTCAGCCGCATGCGCGCCAGCTTCTGGGTGCTCGGCCCGCTGCTGGCCCGCTGCGGCAGCGCCCGCGTCTCCCTGCCGGGCGGTTGCGCCATCGGCACTCGCCCGGTCGACCTGCACCTGATGGCCCTGAAGGAGCTCGGCGCCGAGATCGACATCGACGGCGGCTATGTGGTGGCCAAGGCGCCACGCGGCCTGAAGGGCGGACGTGTCGTCTTCCCCAAGGTCTCGGTCGGTGCCACCCACAACGTGTTGATGGCGGCCTCCCTCGCCAAGGGCGAGACGGTGATCGAGAACGCCGCCCGCGAGCCCGAGATCGGCGACGTCGCCGACTGCCTCGTCAAGATGGGCGCCAAGATCGAGGGCATCGGCACCTCGACCCTGCGCATCCAGGGCGCCAGCCGGCTGGAAGGTGCCTCGCACACCGTACTGCCCGACCGCATCGAGACCGGCACCTACGCGTTCGCGGTGGCGGCTGCCGGCGGCGACGTCGAGCTGGTCGGTGCCCGCGGTGCGCTGCTGGAGACAGCACTCGCCGCCCTCAAGCAGACCGGCGCCCAAGTCACCGAGACACCGACCGGCATCCGCATCACCCGAAACGGGGCCGGCATCGCCCCCGTTACAATCGAGACGCAGCCGTTCCCCGGCTTCCCCACCGATCTGCAGGCCCAGCTGATGGCGCTGATGACACGCGCCGGCGGCACCAGCGTGATCCGCGAGACCATCTTCGAGAACCGCTTCATGCACGTGCAGGAACTGGCCCGCCTCGGCGCCGACATCAAGCTGCAGGGCGACACCGCCACCGTGAAGGGCGTCAAGCAGCTGCGCGGCGCCCAGGTGATGGCCACCGACCTGCGCGCCTCGGTGTCGCTGGTGATTGCCGGCCTGATGGCCGAGGGCCAGACCACCATCAACCGCGTCTATCATCTAGATCGCGGCTTCGAGCGGCTGGAGCAGAAGCTGTCCCGCTGCGGCGCCGAGATCGAGCGCATCGTCAGCGGCTAAATCCTGTCTCTCGCGGTTGTCATGGCCGGGCTCGTCCCGGCCATCCAGCCCGTCCCTTCGCTCCGGAGCTTGCTGGCAGCGCTCCAGTACCTACACTGGCAGCAACCACAATCCCGGAGGAAGCGTCGATGAAACTCAAGCTACACCACATCAACTTCTGCAGCACCAACGTCGCCGCGTTGGACGAATTCTATCGCGACGTGCTCGATCTCGAGCCCGAGCCCGGCATGGCCAAAGGCCGCGTCATGACGGAAGGCTATTCCGGCGACGTCGCCTTCGTCACCGACGGCACCACCCAGCTGCACCTCGCCGAGAAGGATCTGGGCGTCACCTTCCGAACCGGCCAGGCCATCAATCCGGTCGAGCGCGGCCACATCGCCTTCCGCACCGACGACATCGAGGCGTTCAAGAAGCGCCTGAAGGACAAGGGCATTCCCTTCTCGGACTTCGGCGGCTGGGCCATGAATGGCTGGCACCAGATCTTCTTCCACGATCCCGACGGCAACATCGTCGAAGTGCATCAGGTGCAGAAGTAGCAATTTCTCGCGAATGCAACCGCGGAACCCTTCCTGAGACTTGGCCGTTGACGGGCGCAGGCGGACGACCCTCGACCGAGGGCCGTCCGCCGATCGTTCCGAAGCAGCTACGCAGGGAGAGAAAATGCACAGAACCATCAAAACGTTGGCCATTGCCGGCCTGTTTGCCGCGACGGCATCCGTCGCCGGCGCCGCTCCGTCGAATGTCGGGCAGATGTCCGAAGGCGCCAGCAGCGGCGTCACCCAGGTGCACGGCAACCACCGCTCGTGCGAGCGCGGTCCGGGCGGCTGGCATCGCCACAATCGCTTCGGCGAGCGTCGCGCCTGCCGCGAGTGGCGTGGCCAGGGTCGCCGTCCCGATGCGTGCGTGAAGTTCGGCCCGGTCTGGTATTGCGATTACTAGGAGTTGCGGAGGCTTGGGGCCGGTTCCCCGAGCCTCCGGTTGCTGCTCACTAATCCCTTTGTCGTTCCTGCAGAATTTTCCTGTGCCTAAACTCGTCTTCCCTTGACTTGTGCACTGCAACATGCGATATAGCCAACATCGCCAACCGGCGATTCCCGGCGCTCCAGCCGCGTGAAGGGACTTGTAGGGGTTCACACCCACGTTCGTCCCTCCTGTTGAGCGCCTTCAGATATTCCCACACGACAGCCCAGGCCACGCGGGGCGTCCACTCTGACCCGCCGCTCGCGTCATGCGTGCCCATCCGGCTTTGCCGGCGCACCCTGGCGAGTGTGGTTTTGCATTCAAAGAAAGAACGAACAACTTGACGACCTTCTCTGACTTCAACCTGAACCCGGCCATCCTCAAGACCCTCGAGCAGGAGGGCTACGCGACGCCGACGCCGATCCAGCTCCAGGCCATTCCGAGCGTGCTCGAAGGCCGGGACCTGCAGGGTATTGCCCAGACCGGCACCGGCAAGACGGCCGCCTTCGCGCTGCCGATCCTGCATCGCCTCATCGCGACCAAGCGCGAGCCGATGCGGCGTGGCTGCCGCGTGCTGGTGCTGAGCCCGACGCGTGAGCTGTGCAGCCAGATCTGCGACAGCTTCCGCGTCTACGGACGCAATCTCGGCATCAAGGTTGCCGCCGTGTATGGCGGCGTCGGCCATCGCCCGCAGATCGAAATGCTGGCACGCGGCGTCGACGTGCTGGTCGCCACACCCGGCCGCCTGCTCGATCACCTGGACGCGCGCCACGTGGCGCTCGAGGGCGTCGAGACGCTGGTGCTCGACGAGGCCGACCAGATGCTCGACATGGGCTTTATCCAGCCCATCCGCCGCATCATCTCCAAGATCTCCATGAAGCGGCAGACGCTGTTCTTCTCGGCCACCATGCCCAAGGAGATTGGCAAGCTCGCCGCCGAGCTGCTGCAGAAGCCGGTCAAGGTTTCGGTGACGCCGGCCGCTACCACCGTCGAGCGCGTCCGCCAGCACGTCTACCTGGTCGACGCCAAGGCCAAGCGGTCGCTGCTGGTCGAACTGTTCGCCAACCCCGAGCTGACCCGCACCATCGTCTTCACGCGCACCAAGCGCGGTGCCGACAAGGTTGCGCGCCACCTCGAGGAGGCTGGCGTCAGCAATGCCGCCATCCACGGCAACAAGAGCCAGGGCCAAAGGCAAGCCGCGCTGGCAGCCTTCAAGGCCTCGCGCATCCGAGCCCTGGTGGCGACCGATGTGGCTGCGCGCGGCATCGACATCGAGCTTGTCACGCACGTCATCAACTTCGAGCTGCCGAATGTGCCTGAGAGCTACGTGCACCGCATCGGCCGCACCGCGCGCGCCGGCGCCGAGGGCGTGGCCATCTCCATGTGCGACTCCGAGGAGCGTGAGTTCCTGCGCGACATCGAGCACCTGAC
>Ga0209813_10000304_pt1 | contig 13240 bp, 11 predicted proteins | sample EndMethybrTD3033_FD_187596 | JGI IMG/M metagenome (GOLD analysis project Ga0209813, IMG submission 187596) | Populus endosphere microbial communities from Tennessee, USA - Endosphere MetaG P. TD hybrid TD303-3 (SPAdes) (version 2) | ecosystem: Host-associated > Plants > Roots > Endosphere... | reverse complement strand
GCCGACGCCGGGATCGCCCTTCCCGCTCGACACCGCCCCCGCCCCGCGCCCGCCGCTTTCGAATATCTTCGAAAGGGAGCCCAGCCGCCGCCGGTCGTCCTGCGCCACCAGCGCTCGGTCGATGGCGCGGTCCAGGGCCTGTACTTCGTCCTGATCGAAACCGCGCCCCAGCAGCAGGCGGACAGCGTCGAATATCGGCTTTCTGTTTATGATTTGTTCCATGCAAATCGTATGACGCGGATGGCCGGTTGTAGGACAGCGCGAAATCGCGCATGCCGCCGCGCGATGGAGGAGTTCGACTATATCGTCGTCGGCGGCGGCAGCGCGGGATGCGTGCTGGCCAACCGACTGAGCGCCGATCCGCGCAATCGAGTGCTGCTGCTCGAGGCAGGCGGCAGGGACGGTTATATCTGGATCAGGGTGCCGGTGGGCTACCTCTATTGCATCGGCAATCCGCGCACCGACTGGCTATACCAGACCGATGCCGAGGACGGACTGGGCGGGCGGGCGCTCAAGTATCCGCGCGGGCGCGTGCTGGGCGGCTGTTCGTCGATCAATGGCATGATCTACATGCCCGGGCAGGCGGCAGACTACGACGGCTGGCGGCAGGCGGGCAACGCCGGCTGGGGGTGGGAGGACGTGCTGCCCTATTTCACGCGGGCCGAAGATCACTATGCCGGGCCGAGCGAATTCCACGGCAGCGGCGGCGAGATCAGGATCGAGAAGCAGCGGCTGCGCTGGGATATCCTGGAGGCGTTCCAGCAGGCGGCTGCGGAATACGGCGTGGCGAAGATCGCCGATTTCAACACCGGAGACAACGAAGGCTCGGCCTTCTTCGACGTGACCCAGCGCAAGGGCTGGCGCTGGAGCGCCGCCGACGCATTTTTGAAGCCGGTGCGCGCCCGCGCGAACCTGCGCGTGGTGACGGGGGCGCTCGCCGACAGGGTCGTCGTGGAGGATGGCCGCGCCACGGGCGTCGTCTATCGGATCGGCGACGAGCGCCGGCTCGCTCGGGCGCGCGGCGAAGTGCTGCTGGCGTCGGGGGCGATCGGTTCGCCCGCCATCCTCGAACGCTCCGGCATCGGCGACGCCGCGCGGCTGGCCGGGCTCGGCATCGCGCCGCTGGTCGACCGGCCCGAGGTGGGCGGCAATCTGCAGGACCACCTGCAGCTGCGCTGCGCCTACCGCGTGTCCGGCGTTCCGACACTGAACCAGCGCGCGGCCACGCTGCTCGGCAAGGGTCTGATCGGCCTTGAATACATCCTGCGCCGCAGCGGCCCGATGGCGATGGCGCCCAGCCAGCTCGGCATGTTCGTGAAGAGCGACGCGCGGCTGGCGACAGCCGATCTGGAATATCACGTCCAGCCGCTCAGCCTGGAAGCGTTCGGAAGCGGGCTGGACCCCTTCCCCGCCTTCACCGCCAGCGTCTGCAACTTGCGGCCCGAAAGCCGGGGACGGACCGCCATCACCTCTCCCGATCCCGCCGCGCCGCCCGCGATCCGGCCCAACTACCTCGCGGCGGAGGAGGATCGCCGCGTCGCCGCCCGATCGATCCGCATCACCCGCGCCATCGTCGGCCAGCCGGCCCTCGCCCGCTATCGCCCGGAGGAAGCGCGCCCCGGCGCGGAGCACGACAGCGAGGACGATCTGGTCCGCGCGGCGGGCGCCATCGGCACGACGATCTTCCACCCGGTCGGCACCGCGGCGATGGGCAGCGTCGTCGATGGCCAGCTGCGCGTGCTGGGCGTCGACGCCCTGCGCGTCATCGATGCCTCGGTGATGCCGGCGATCACATCGGGCAATACCAACGCGCCGACGATGATGATCGCCGAAAAGGGCGCGGAGATGGTATTGCGGGCGGCGCGATAGCGGTCATTCGCGCCGCATCCGATCGGAGACCGAAAAATGGCCCAGGCCCGCTGGAACGGCAGAGTGATCGCGCACAGCGACGATACGGTGGTGATCGAAGGCAACCACTATTTCCCACCCGAAGCGGTGGATACCGGCGCCCTGCGGCCGAGCGACACCACTTCGGTCTGTCCGTGGAAAGGGACGGCGCATTACTATTCGCTGGTCGTGGACGGCGCGGAAAATCCCGATGCCGCCTGGTACTATCCGGAAACGAAACCGGCCGCCGATGATATCCGCGGCCGCATCGCCTTCTGGAAAGGCGTGGAGGTGACGGCGTGAGCGACGATACGGCACAGGCGATCATTGCCCGGCTGGCGCTCCAGCCCCATCCCGAAGGCGGCTGGTATCGCGAGACCTGGCGCGCGGCCGCCTCCGCAGGCAGCCGCGCCGGCGCGACCGCGATCCACTTCCTGCTGGAGGCGCACCAGCGTTCGCACTGGCACCGCGTCGACGCGGCGGAACTGTGGTTCTGGCACGCCGGCGCTCCGTTGACGCTGTCCATCGCTGACGGCGGGGCGACGGACCGCATCCTGCTGGGTGGAGACGTGCTGGCGGGCCAGGCCCCGCAGGCGCTGGTCCCGACCGGGCACTGGCAGGCGGCGGAGCCGACGAGCGGCTGGACGCTGGTAAGCTGCGTCGTCTCTCCGGGGTTCGAATTCTCCGGCTTCGAACTGGCGCCCGAAGGGTGGGAGCCATGAAGCTGCGACCGGCGAAGCGCTGGGCAGCTTACTCTCCGCCCTTCGCCACCCGCCGCTGCTCGGCCCGGCGCGAGAAGATGTTGAGCACTTCCACCAGCGTCGAGAACGCCATCGCCGCGTAGATATAGCCCTTGGGCACATGCACGCCGAAACCGTCGGCGATCAGCACCGCGCCGATCATCAGCAGGAAGCCCAGCGCCAGCATCACCACCGTGGGATTGCGGGCGATGAAGTTGGCCAGCGGATCGGCGGCCAGCAGCATCGCCGTGACCGCGGCCAGCACCGCGATCACCATGACCGTCAGGTTGTCGGTCATGCCCACGGCGGTCAGGATCGAATCGATCGAGAAGATCAGGTCGAGCAGGATGATCTGCACGATCGCCGCGCCGAAGCTCATGACGACGACGCCCTTCTTGTCCAGCACGTCGTCGCTTGGCACCGGGTCGACGGTATGGTGGATTTCCTTCGTCGCCTTCCATAGCAGGAACAGGCCGCCGGCGATCAGGATCAGGTCGCGCCACGAAAACTGCGTCTCGAACGCCGGAACCCCATGCTGGTCGAGCGGACCGGTGATGCCCAGGTCGAACACCGGCGCGGTCAGGCCCACCAGCCAGGCGATCATCGACAGCAGCACCAGCCGCATGCCCAGCGCCAGGCCGATGCCCACGCGCCGCGCCTTCTGGCGCTGTCCTTCGGGCAGCTTGTTGGTGAGGATCGAAATGAAGACGAGGTTGTCGATGCCCAGAACGACTTCCATCACCACCAGCGCGACAAGCGCCGCCAGCGCGGTCGGATCGGTGAAGGCGGTTACGATGCTTTCCATGGGTCTCCTGCGCCCGGCTCATGCCGGATCATGATCTTGAACGGCGATCATACACGGCCGTTCCCGGCTGTCAGCCCGATCGGCGCCGACCCTGTCAGGTCTTGCGGAACAATATCCTGATCACCCGCGCGTTCCCCCGACGCAGGCTCACGGCCAAGGCGCAAAGGAAGCCAATGGAATAGACCGCGATAAGAACGCCCAATGCCGGAGAATAGCTGCCGGTAAAGCTGTTGATGGCCGGAAGCGCCGGAACCAGAAGCACCGTTACCGGCAGGCTGAGCGTGCTGTACAAACCGAGCGCCCGGCTGAAATTGGCAGCACCGAAATTGTCGGCAATCGCGCGACTGAGGTTGGAGACGGTTCCGGCGCCGCACATGCCGAACATGCCGATCACGCACAGGAGGACCGGAAAGGGCGGATGCAGGATCATCGCGCTGCACAGCACGATGCAGCCGAAGGTCATGATCGCCAGTCCCCGCTCGCCGCCCAGCCGGTCGGCGATCCAGCCGAACAGTACGGAGCCGGCCATGCCCACGCCCGAAGTCGTCGACGCGAGAATCGCGGCATCGGCCCGGTCGATACCCCAGCTCGCAGCCATCGGCACCAACGCCGCGCCGATCGCCGTGGAACCGCCCGCCACCGATGCTCCCGCGAAAGCCAGCATCCAGTAGCGCGGGCGGGAGAGGAGCTGCCGCATCGTCAGCGCGCCTGCCGCCTCCTTGCCCGTGACCGCGGCGGCGGTCGTTTCGGCGACAGGCGGTTCCTGCACCAGCGAAACGGCCGGAATGACCACGAGAACGATCGCGGTCGCGATCGCCAGATAGGTCGTACTCGCGCCGTGGTGCTCATAGCTCCAGTTCGAGGCAATCGGCACGAAAGCGTAGATGAGAGGCAGATGGACGAGACCGAGCGCCAGTCCGCGCCGGTGCGTGAACCAGCGCGTCACCAATGTTGCCGGTCCGATAGTGCCGATCATGGCGACACCCGGCCCCAACAGCAGACCGTAGACCGCGATGTAGACAGCGAAGCTTTCGAACGTGGCCAGCAGCGCGAAAGCGGTGGCGCACATGATCGCTCCCGCCAGAAACATCAGGCGCAAGGGGTAACGCGCCATCAGCACGCCCGCGGCAGAAGCCGTCAGCGCATTGCCGACGATAGCGGCCGGCATCGCCAGCGCCGCCACTTCTATCGATACGTGCAACCGCTCCACGACCGCAGCCAGCATCACGCTGAATGTTCCGAACACGGCGCTGACGCCAATATTATAGGACAGGAATGCGACGATCCCCATGCGCAGCGCCAGGGGATGATTGCCCTCCCCTTGTCCGTCCTCGATCATCGTTCCATCCCCGCGTGCCCCGTGCCCAAGCACGCCGGGCGCCAATCAAGGCGCCTGATACAGCAGGACGCCACGTTGGCCAGCGCCTATTGCGGGCGCGCCCCGCTCAGGCGCGCGAAACGCAGACGGTCGATCCCGCCGTGTGCAGTCCGCTCAGGTGATCGACCACCGGTTCGTACAGCGGCACGTCGAATTCTACGCCCACCAGATTACCGCTGACCCAGCGCACCAGTCCGGTAAGTCCTTCGATCCCCTGCGGACGAATGGTCACGCGCGCGCCGACCCTTACGAAGAGCTTGCGCGTGGCGATGCAGCAGCCCGTCGAGGAGATGTCGGCGATATGGCATTCGTCGCGCAACCCGCTGGCCGTGCGGCAGACGGCCGGCATAGCGACCCGCTTGCGCGGCATACGTCGGGGCGTGGGTGTCGACATGGGCCGAAGATAACCGCCGAACGGTAAGTACGCCGTTAAAGAAATTTGCTGCTACAGAGAGATATGCCGCCAAAAAAGGCGGATCGGGCCGAAAAATGGCATAACGGGAGAGAGCCCATGGATATCGTGCATCGCGTAGCCAAGGCGGTGAAGGACACCAGCGAGCTGAAGCATCACGATCCGGAAGAGATCGCGCGGGCGGCGGTCGCGACGATGTTCAACTGGTTCATGGACCCGTCCGACCGGGCGCTCGATGCGGCGGTCCTTGCCACGCACCACGATGTCCAGATCTGCCGCCGCACCTGGTCGGCCATGCTGACCGAAATGCGCAAGGAAGCCGGGTTCTGAAAAAGCGCCTGGCGGCCCATGCACATCTTACAGCAGGTATGTCTTGAGCTGAGAGGCCGGCGGTTCGACCACCAGCTGCTTGAGGCCGAACCAGCTTGCCGTTCCGTCCTCGCGTTCGCAGCGGGCCTGATCGTCCTTGATAGCGCGCACCCGGCGCAGCAGGCTTTCGCCCTTGGCAAGAACCAGCGAACCGATCTGAATCTGGGGCATTGCGACGTGCCTTTCGTTAAGGATCGCCAACCAAGCTAGCGGCGGCCGCAATAATCTCAATCGATTGAGTGGAGAGTTTATCCGATCTCTGAAACGGTCTGTCGACAACTTGCATAGCAGCGGCGTCAGCCGGCCGGAACGCCTAACCCCTTCCCTAAAAGAGCGATTCCCCTTATCCCGGTTCGACAGCCAAAGGCTTATCATTTATTTCAAAGCCGTTGCATTATACGTAATATTCGTTCAATCGCCATTTTCAGCTCTGAAGGAACCACAATCCATGGCGACGCTCGCCGATCCGGAAATCGCATTCACCCGCCTGACCCACCCTGCCCCCGCTCCTGCGGATGTGCGGGCGCAAGTGCTGGCGAACCCCGGATTCGGCACGAGCTTTTCCGATCACATGGTATCGATCGACTGGACCGAGGGACGTGGATGGCATGACGCCACGGTCGGCCCGCGCCAGCCGATCGCGCTCGATCCCGCCTGCGCGGTCCTTCACTACGCTCAGGAAATCTTCGAAGGACTGAAGGCCTATCGCCAGCCCGACGGCGGCGTCGCCCTGTTCCGGCCGGAAGCCAACGCTGCGCGCTTCAACGCTTCCGCCCGTCGGCTGGCCATGCCCGAACTGCCGGAGGACGTCTTCGTAGAATCGATCCGGCAGATCGTCGCGGCCGACCGTGACTGGCTGCCCACGGTCGAAGGCGGCTCGCTGTACCTCAGGCCCTTCATGTTCGCGTCCGAGGCGTTCCTGGGCGTGCGGCCGGCCAAGGAGTACAAGTATCTCGTCATCGCCAGCCCGGCCGGCAACTACTTCAAATCGGGCGCGCCGGCCGTCTCCATCTGGGTGAGCGACTATACCCGCGCCGCGCCCGGCGGCACCGGGGCCGCCAAGTGCGGCGGCAACTATGCCGCCAGCCTCGTGCCCCAGGCCGAAGCGATCGCGCGCGGCCACGACCAGGTCGTCTTCCTCGACGCCGCAGAGCACAAGTGGATCGAGGAACTGGGCGGCATGAACCTCTATTTCGTGTTCGACGACGGCAGCCTCGTCACCCCGGCGCTCACCGGCACGATCCTGCCCGGCATCACCCGCGACAGCCTGCTCTCGCTCGCCCGCGACGAAGGCCTGACGGTGCGCGAGGAACGCTACAGCCTGGATCAGTGGCGCGAGGACGCCGCTTCGGGCCGCCTGGTGGAAACATTCGCCTGCGGCACGGCCGCCGTGGTCACGCCGGTGGGCAAGGTCGCGGGCCGCGACGGCGAATTCACCGTGGGCAGCGGCGGCCCCGGCCAGCTCACCAGCAAGCTCAAGGAGCGTCTGGTGGCGATCCAGCGCGGCGAAGCTCCCGATCCGCACGGCTGGGTGATGAAGCTTTAACTCCGCAAGCCAAGCTTACCGCGTGGGGCACCCCACGCGGTAAGCTCGCCTGCCGGCCACAAGCGACGATCTTTGTCGCTGCCCTCCTTGCGCCGCGCCGGCGCGAAACCTAGCTACAGCCGGCGATCAAGGAGACAGCGATGGCCGACGAATACGTTCCCCCCGAAGTCTGGACCTGGGACGCGCCTAGCGGCGGCCGCTTCGCCAATCTCAACCGGCCGATCGCCGGCGCGACGCACGAGAAGGAGCTGCCGCGCGGCAAGCACCCCTTCCAGCTCCATTCGCTGGGCACGCCCAACGGCCAGAAGGTCACGATCCTGTTCGAGGAGCTGCTCGCCGCCGGGTTTACCGGCGCCGAGTACGACGCCTGGCTGATCCGCATCATGGAAGGCGACCAGTTCGGTTCGGGCTTCGTCGCCATCAACCCCAATTCCAAGATCCCGGCTCTGCTAGACCTGTCGGGCCCGGAGCCGATCCGCGTCTTCGAAAGCGGCGCGATCATGCTGCATCTGGCGGAGAAATTCGGCGCCTTCATCCCGAAGGACGCAAGGGGCCGCGCCGAATGCCTTTCCTGGCTGATGTGGCAGATGTCGACCGCACCGATGATCGGCGGCGGTTTCGGTCATTTCTATGCCTATGCGCCCGAGAAGTACGAATACGCCATCAATCGCTATTCGATGGAAGCCAAACGCATCTTCGACGTCGCCGATCGCCGACTTGCCGAGGCGCGCTATCTGGCGGGCGACGAATACACCATCGCCGACATGGCCGCCTACGGCTGGCTGGGCCTGTTCCATCGCGGAGAGGCCTATGCCGGCGGCGGCCGCTTCCTGGACTTCCCCAGCTATCGGAACCTGGCGCGCTGGGCGGAAGAGATCGGCGCGCGCACGCCAGTGCAGCGCGGCATCCGGGTCAATCGCGAAGGCGAAGGCCTGACCGCCGAGCGCCACAGCGCGGCGGATATCGACGCGGTCATGCCATAAGTGTGACTGCGAGGCAGGTGGAATCACCTGCCGGCCAGGCATTCGCGGCACACCCAAAACAATCCGAGGCGTTCCGGTTCGATTTGAACCGGAACGCCTCTGGATCTGAGCCGGGGCAATTTGCTGCTTGGCTGGGGCGGCAGGATTCGAACCTGCGAATGCCGGTACCAAAAACCGGTGCCTTACCACTTGGCGACGCCCCAGCAGAGGGGCGCGCTTAGCCGGTGTGCGCGTCCCTGTGAAGGGGGCTTGGGTGTCGCCGACGATGGTTGCGGTATGGAAAACGCAGGCCGATGGACCGGCGGCGATCAACGCCAGGAAACGGTCTGTTCCAGATAGGCGGGATCGTGCTCCAGTTCGTACTGGATGAATTCCTGAATGTGTTCCCGCATCAGTTGCTCGGCCTGGGCGGGACGTCCTTCGATAATCGCGCGGGCGATCATGTCGTGGACGCAAAGGATATCGCCTTCGAGATGTCCCGCGTGGTCTCCTGTCGCGTCGACGCGCAAATCCTGGATCGAGCGCGCGAGCAGCGTGATCACCGGATTGCCGACCATGCTCATCAGCATGGCGTGAAATTCCAGGACGGTCTGGTGTTCCTGCGACATGTTGAACGACGACGGCGGAAGCTGGCCGGCCATCGTCGTCTTCGACGATTCCAGGTAATTCTTCAGCGCCTGGATATGTTCGGGGTTCTGCTGTCGGGCGATGATCCCGCAGACTACCGGCTCCAGAATAAGCCGGGCCTCCAGGGTGTCGCGGTAAGTCGCGCCCGCAAGGTGGAAGAACAGCGAAGCCATGCGGCCGAAATGGATGCTGTCGGCTTCCGCTATCATCGGACCGCCGCCCGGTCCGGGGCGGATGACGACAAGGCCCTGGACTTCGAGCAGTCGCAAGGCTTCGCGCAACGAGGCGCGGCTCACGCGGTAACGTTCGAGCAGCCGGGCTTCGGGCGGAAGCATCGTTCCCGGCGGCAGGCCGCGGCTGTCGCGCACGATCTCGCGAGCGATCACTTCCGATATTTTTTCGGTGCGGCGCACGCCCGCCGTCGAGCGTCGTACGGGCTTGGTATCGGCAGGCGGATTGCTGGATTCGGCGCCGCGCGACTTGGAAGCCCGTGATGAGGGTTTATTCACCGTCACTCCTGGTGAGCGAGATTATAGCCGCCAGCGGGGCGATCGGAATGCCGGGATATGGCGCAACTGGGGTAAAGGGTCAATGCGCAGCCTCCAGATGGTTCCAGCCGTTGCCAACAAGCCTTCGTCGTCGTCGCCGTTCTCCTCCGCCCCCAGATCAATTCACGCGGTCGCGTATCGCGGTGCGCAGGGCTAAGGCGTAGTGGCCGAGCGACCATAGCAGCATCATCGGAGCGACCAGCAGGGCATAGCGAAGGCTTTCCTTGCCGAATGTCGGTTCGAAGTAAGTGCTTGCAAGGCCGATCAGATAAGGCCCCACGCCGGTTCCCAGCAGCGAGGTCACGAGGAGCGCGATCGCCACGGCGGTCGCGCGCCGGTACGGCTCGGCGAAGGACTGCACCGCCGACATGACTACGCTCGATCCGATCGCGCCGAAGAAAGTATTGAGCGCTTTCAGCAATAGCACCATCCAGGCTTTCGGCGCCAGGACCATCATGAAGAACAACGGCGCGCACAGGGCGACCATCCCGGCCGGCAGCCATATCTCCCAGCGTGCGTCACGCGGGAACAGCCAGGCGATGAGAATCCCGCCGAAGATCGTGCCGACCACGGCGAAGGCGGCGGTGATGCCGCCGATCCACGCACCGACCTCCACCATCCCCATGCCGAAGCTGCGCATCAGGAAAGTCGGCGCCCAGACCGAAAAGCCCTGCGTGCCGACCAGGGCGATCGACAAGGCGAGGACGAGGTGGACGAAGGAAGGACGCGCCAGGAGCGCTCCTACCGTTCGCGCGGGGCTTTCGGCATTTTCCTTGTGCAAGGGCGGGCGCGGAGGTTCCCTCAGGGTGAAATAGGTCAGCAAGGCAAGCGGCAGGCCCGTCAGGCCAACGATCTGCATGGCGCCGCGCCAGCCGAAGTGTTCGCCGAGCAGGCCGATCAGCGCCATGCCGCCCGCGATGCCGACGGCGGCCCCGGCATTGAACAGGCCGATCCCGAGCGCGCGCTTCTCACGCGGGAAAATGTCGCCGATCAGCGAGTGCGCCGGCGGATGGCATCCCGCTTCGCCGATGCCCACGCCAACGCGGGTAAGGAACAACTGGGCATAGCTTTGCGCAAGGCCGCTCATCGCGGTCATCGCGCTCCACACGCCCAGGCATATCGAGATCAGCTTCACCCGCGAATAGCGATCGGCGATCCATGCCAGCGGAATGCCGAGGATGACATTGAATAGAGTGAATGCGAGCCCGGAGACGATACCGAGTTCGGCATCGGTCAGATGCAGATCGTGCTTGATAAGCTCCATCAGGATGGAAAGCCCGATGCGATCCATATAGGCGAAGCAGTTGATCACGGCGAGCATCGCCAGCGCATACCAGCTGGCCAGCGATATCCGTGTCACCGGTGGGCTGGGCGGGGCCTCAGCGCCGGGCGCATCCGCATCAGCCATGCGCGGCGTGTCCAACATCTCGCACTCCCTTGTTTTTCGCATTTCCCGACATCGTCGTAGAATTCATCCATCGGATCGCAGGCGCGATAACATGAAGAGATGCCATAGCGGGACTGCGGTGTCATGATCCAACCCGCCGCCGTCATACCCTGCCGCGTCGGCGCGATCAGCGCCGACGCGGCACGGATAGACGGCGGGCTTCGTCATGCCCGCATGTCCCTGCTCAGTTGCCGAACCGGTACTTCACGCGCAGGCCGTACATCCGCGGGCGGCCGACATACTGCGGGTCGTAACCGAGAACGGTGAACAGCGGCACGACGATGCCGCGCGTGAACTGGTTGAACAGGTTCGTCGCATAGAGCGAAATGTCGACCGGAGCGCCGCCCACATCGTACCAGTCGACGTTGAGATCGGCCTGCTTGACCGGGGTCGCATTGATGGGAAGCGTGCTCGCGGTCGATGCCGCCGTCGTGTAGGACGAGTTGTAGCGATAGGTTCCCGCCAGTTCGAGCCGGCCCAGGCTGTCGTCCAGCACCGTGAAGGTGCCCGTCACGTTGGCGCCCCACTTCGGCGTGAACGGCAGGGGATCGCCCGCAACCGCCGAGGCGAAGACGACGTCATAGCCCGGGAAGGACGACGGCAGGTTGATCGACTGCAGCTTGGTGTTGACGTAAGCAAGCGACCCGTCGAGCCGGAAGAAATTGCCGAACCGCAGCGTGCCGTCCACCTCGACGCCATAGATGCGCGACTTGCCGGCGTTGTAGATCGACGATGCGTTCTGGCCGGTCACGCTGTTCTGCAGGCCGACCTGGAGCTGCTGCTTGGCCAGCTTGGCATAGAAGCCAGCGAAGTTGAGGTTGCCCGAAACCGCGCCGTCGAAGCTGAGCTTCGCGCCGAGTTCGAAGTTGTCGACCTTTTCCGGCTCGAAGGTGGGAATGCCAGCCACCGAGAACGGCGTCACCGCGCCCTGGCGATAGCCGCGCGAATAGGTGCCGTAGACCATCAGGTTCTCGCTGGGGCTGTACTGCAGGTTCATCGTCCAGGTCGGCTTCTTGCTCGAGGTCCGGGCCGAGAACGTGCAGTTCGGCAACGTATAGCCGACACCGCATCCGGTCAGCGTGGGGGTGACGTAAGTCCCCGGCGTGGTGGGCAAGTAGGTGTAGACATAGCCGCGCGAGTAACCGAACGATCGGTCATAAGTGTAACGGAAGCCGGCGGTCGCCTTGACCTGTTCGGTCAGAGCGTAAGTCGCCTGGGCATAGGCGGCCATGTTGATGAACTTGATGCCGCCGAACTGCGGCGTCGCCCGGCCGCTGGTACAATGCGTGTTCGCCAGCGTTGTGAAGGGTTCGATCATGCAGACCGCGCCGAAGCCCGGCGCGGAAGAACCGACTTCGCTGCCCGGCGTGCTGCGCTCGTAATAGAGACCCGCCTGATAGTTCAGCTTGCCTTCGGCGCCGACGCCCTGAAGCTGCAGTTCCTCCGTCAGGTTGTTCTGGTCGTTGGTGTGGCGGCCGTCTTCATGCAGAGCGAAGCCGGTCGACCGGTAGGTGTTCGCCACTGGGCCCGGGAAGTTCGTGGCATAGGCGTCCTGCCGCACGTCCTGGATGAAGGACGAATAGGAGAAGATGTTCTTGAGGGTGATGTTGTCGCTGAGAACCAGCGACGTCGTGTTGATGACCTGCCAGGACTTGGTGATCGCCTCGGGATTCACCAGCTTCTGCTCGATCTGGTAAGGATCGCCGCTGGCGATCAGGCGCGCGACCTGCGGCCGCGCAAACGATGCCAGCGCCACGTTAGCCGGGTTGGCGCGGAAGACCTGCCCCGGATTGCCGTTGTTGTGCGAATGCAGGTAGCTGACGATCGTGTAGTTCTCGAGGTTGGGCGAGAGATCGAGCACGAGGCTGCCGCGCAGCGCGATGTAGTCGGTATCGGCAAAGTCCTTCGGCCCGACGCCCGATGTGTTGTGGATGTAACCGTCGGCCTTCTGGTAATCGCCGCCCACGCGCAGGCGCGCCCAGTCGGCAAGCGGGACGTTCACCACGGCCTGGAGCCGGTGCATGTCGTAATTGCCGTAAGACCCTTCGACATAGCCTTCGAACCTGTCGGTCGGCTTGCGCGGGGTCAGCAACACGGCGCCGCCGGTGGTGTTGCGGCCGAACAGGGTGCCCTGCGGCCCCTTCAGGACCTGGACGTTCTGCAGGTCGAACAGGCTGCCCGGACCGGCGCCGTCACCGCCCGGAAGCGTCGCGCCGCCGCCGCGCGGGGCAACGACTTCGCCGAAATAAGTGCCGACCGACGCCGACGTGCGCAGGTCCTGCGAGAAGCCGCGAATGGAGAACGACGTCTGCTCCGACGAGAAGCGCGACTGAACGTTGAGTCCGGGGACGACCCGGGTCAGATCCTCGGCCGAGGAGATATTGGCCTTGTTCAGCTTCTCCTGGCTCACCACGGTGATCGAGATCGGCACGTCCTGCAGACGTTCCTCGACACGTCGGGCCGTGACTATGATGGCGCCGTCGTCCGCCGTCTGGCCG
>Ga0209813_10000301_pt1 | contig 13526 bp, 3 predicted proteins | sample EndMethybrTD3033_FD_187596 | JGI IMG/M metagenome (GOLD analysis project Ga0209813, IMG submission 187596) | Populus endosphere microbial communities from Tennessee, USA - Endosphere MetaG P. TD hybrid TD303-3 (SPAdes) (version 2) | ecosystem: Host-associated > Plants > Roots > Endosphere... | reverse complement strand
GATGCCTTGGCTGACAGCTGAACCTACGGTCGCAGCAAGAGCGGTGCCGGCAATCGTCGCCGCAGTCGATACTGTAGCCGCACTGGCTGCCGCAACAGCGCCCCCGAGAGAGGAGGCTGCGGCTGCGGATCCTGCAGCGGCCGTTCCGCCATTCAGTGCGCCGGCGATGGGCACTTTGAGAACAACCGTCACCGCGATCGCCACCGCCGCGAGCAGGATCTGTCCGAAGACGCCGCACTTGTTGGCTTTCTTCGGCTTGGGGCTGGTGGGCGAGACGTTGCCGACGGCCTCGTTGGCGTCATAGGGCTTGAGCGTCGCGGCATTGTGGCTTGACCGGGTAACGCTGGCGGGCACGTTCAGCCGCTGGCCCTCGACAAGCGCTGCCTCGGCCTGGAGGCCGTTCGCCTCGGCGAGCTTGTACCACAGCGCGGCGTCGCCCCAGAGCGTCTGCGCGATCGAGCGAAGGCTCTCGCCCGATTGCTGGACGACGTAGCTCCCCGCCGTCGAACCCTGATTGTACGAGTTCAGCGGATCGTAGCTTACCGAGAAGTCCGAATGGCTCGACCCTGTCGCCTGTCCGTTGCGGAACGCGCCAGCCGGGGTCTCGACCTGCCTCCGGTCCTGCACCGCGCTATCCGCCGTGAGATCGCTGGTGCCGTTGTTGCCGGTGTAGCCCAGCTCGCGGCCGTTGAAGCGATACCACGCCTCGTGCGGATCGCCATCGGTCGAACTCCCGTCGATCTCGTCGCGGCGGATGATCTGACCGGCGCCGTCATGGATGAAGTAGATCGTGCGATCCCGCGCGTTCGCGCCCGCACTGATGTCCACATCGACGCCGACCGTCATGAGGTGGCCGAACCCATCGTAAGAGAAATCGGAACGGCCGATCTTGCCCGGATGCGAAGTGTCGGCGACGCTGTCGATCCGCGATTGCACCGCCCCGTCGAACCAGTCGTAACTGTTCGTCGTCAGCGTGCCCTTGGTGGAGCTCCCGGAAACGTGGCTGGTACCGCTGACCTGATAGACCGCCCCCAGCAGATATTCGCTGCCGAACGCGTAAGTGTAATTGTTGGTGCTGGTATAAGTCTTGCCGTCGCTTTTCGCCGTCGACGAAGTTTCGTAGGTGAGCTGGCCGATATTGTTATATTCCGAAGTGCGGCTGAAAATCGCCGGGCCACTGACAGTGTCGCGATCGGTCTGGCTGAGCTGACGCCCCATACGGTCGTAGGTGAAATAGGAATATAGCGTTCCGCCGCCTATCGACGCTTCCGGGATCGAGTCTGGCGGATACCACTCGCCCCCGTAGAAAATTCCGGATTCAGCCGATCCCACGGATATGCGGATGCCACCCAGCGTTCCATTGCCGTAGTATTCGTAATTCTCACGCACTTCCTGCCAGGACGGATCGACGAAAACCATTCCGCCCATGCCGTCATCGACGTATTGCCCCGGCGTATATTCGGTGCGGGTGACATGCACGCGTTCCCCCGCAGCATTGTACATGATGTCCCGACCAACGGAGGGCTTATCGTCCGTCGGCGTGCCTCTGACGATCCTGGGGCCTCCCTCACCTGTATCCATAACCCCGCGATCGACGATGAGGCGGTTCATCGCGTCATATTTGAACCAGTATGTGTCGGTTACCTCCGGCCCTACGACACCTCCCTGATCGTCGAGCGTCGAATAAGTACTGATTGTCTGACGAATGTTGCCTACCGCGTCGTAGTAATATTCGTTGGTGACTTCCGGACTGGTATAGTCGTCACCGTTCCAGAAGCTGGCTGCTTCCTGATGGAATGTGGAGAGCCGGCCGAGCGCGTCGTATGTCGCGACCGCATCCTTGACGACATCGGCTCCCTTTTCGAGCTTTTCGGTGAGCCGGTTTCCGGCAATATCGTAACTGTAGCTTTCGACGCCGACCAAGCCGTAGCTCTGCCGCAGCAGCCCGGTATTGTACCAGAACCACGTCTGAAAGTTGCTGCTCGTCGTGCGGGTGAACAGCCGCCCTGCTGCGTCGTAGATGGACGTGAAGACGTGATCGCCTAGGTCGCTCTTGTAGAGCTCGCGGCCGTAAAGGTCTGTCCGCACGGTGGAGTTCAGCGAGCTGCCGCTATAGCTCGTGAACTGCTCCCAACCACCGAAGGACTCCATGCCGTCGGTTACCAGATCACCGTCCCACGTATATTCGGTGATCGTTTCGTGATCTTCCATGTCGGTCTGGCTGATCACCCGGCCGAGCGCATCGTAGGCGGTCTTTTCCAGCACTTCGTCTTCGTACTGGCTGTTCCAATGCTGGATGCGCTGGCCGAACTGATCGTAAACGTAATTGTCGACGAGCCGATTGGAGTCATCGTTGCCCGCCGTGATGCGCTTATGCTTGACCTGCGTGAGCTGGCCGAGCGCATTGAAGAACTGTTCGTCGAAGTATTGCGTCGTGTCTTCCGAGTCGTCGTAATCGAAGTTCTCGCTGCGCAATACGCGGGCGTCGCCCATGACGTCGTAAAGAGTCTGTTTCTTGCCTCCGTCCGCGTGGAACTCTGTCGCGATCAGGGCCTCGCTGCCGTCGTAGCCGGTGCCCTCTAGCAGGGTGTATCGGATGCGGTGACCGCTGCCCCATTCCATGCTTGCGGGTTCTTCCTCGTCTCCTTCGCCGTAGACTCCGTTCGCGTCTCCTATCGCCACCAGGCGACCGCCTTGATCGTAGTAATAGTCCTCCGCCGGCCGGACCCAGTATTCCTCGCCGTCCTCACCTTTGATCATGACCGGCGGGCTTTCGCGCCGGATCACGCGGCCCATCTTGTTGTAGGTGTAGACGAAGGGATCGCCCTCCCCGCGCACTTCGGTGAGGACTTCGCCGAAGGCGTTGTACGTCCTGCTGCCGGTCACATCGACATCGGTTTCGGTCTCCGAAATCGCCAGGCCAAGCTCGATCGTGCCCGTGGCCATGTTGCGCTTGTCGTAGACCGTGTAAGTCTCGTTGACATCCTCCTCGCTAACGAGGGCCAGAGCCCCGGCGAAGCCGATGGACGATGTGAAGACCTCTCCGGCCGAGGTGAGCGCCGCCGTCTGGTTGCCGGCCCGGTCATGGGCGAAGAAGCGCCAGACGCCATCGCCAGCGTTGGTGCCGACCAGCCGCCCGGCAATGTCATACTGGTTGGTCACCTGATAGAGCACGTTTCCGAGCCCGTCGGCATTCGATCCTTGCGCGATCACCTGATCGAACGCGTCGTACTGGAAGCTCGCGAAATCGATGAGCGTCAAGCCGCCGCCAATCGTGCTGTAGACGCCCTTGCGCGTCACCCGCCCGGCAATGTCGTATGTGGAGGTTCGGGCTTCGGCGACGACAGCGGTATCGTCCGAACCCGACGATGCATTCAGGTTGACGATGCGCTCGTAAGCGTCCTTTTTCAGCCTGCCTGCTGCATCGTAGAAGTATTCATGCAGGTTTCCACCCGCGTCGGTCATCGCCATGAGGCGGCCGCCCTGACCATATGTATAGGTCGTGATGCGGCTTGCGGCCGAATAGGCGCCGACCTGTTCGCGACCGACGAGGTTCCCCAGCGCGTCGTAAGCATAGCTGGTCGTCGGCGTGACGCCGTTGCCGTCGAGATCCACGAAAGAAGCCCGCTCCTCCTTCAACAGGCGGCCATCGGCGTCATAAATGTAGTTGTAGAGGAAGCCGGGAGCCGCCTCCTCGTCGATGCCCACCTCCTTGGTGAGCACTTGCCCCAGCGCATTGTAGGTGTAGCGGATCAGGGAGTAGGCCAGAGGCTCGGGAGTCAATTCGCCGGTCTCGGCGTCGACCTGCCATCCGGAAACGTCGAGCCGCTTTTCCGTCAGTCGATTGCCGTTGAGATCGTAGGTATAAAACGTGACTCGATCGTCGTCGCTCGCAGTCGGTTCGGGCCACCACTCCAGTTCCGGCTCACCTTCGGGCCGCGTCGCGTAACGTGTCTCGCTGAGCACGTTGCCTTCGGTATCGTAGGTCCATTCGGTCAGATAGCCTTCGCCGTCGAGTTGGGCGATCTTGCGGTCGAACGAGTCATACCAGTTCCACGTCTCTGCGAGGTTCGGATCGATCACCTTGATGACGTTGCCGACCGAATCGTATTCGTACTGCGTTACGAGATTGCCGATATCGCTGACGACGTAGCTTCCGGTTACGGCGTCCCAGACACCGGTGAGGATCGCATTGTCCGCGTTGACGATTTCGCTCGTCAGCATGCGGTTGAGCGCATCGTAAGTGAAAAGCGTCTCGCGCACGGGACCGGAGGGCGCGGTGGGAGGGGTGCCGCCGCCACTGCTCGGCAGCGTCTTGAGCGCTTCGTGGATACGGGTGGACAGGACGTTGCCGTTCTCGTCGTACGTGTAGCTGGTGTAGACGCCTTCGCCCGTGGTCAGCTGCCGGATCTCGACGATTCTGCGGTCGAGATCGTCGTAATAGGCGAAGGTATGCGCCCCGCCCTTGTCGACGGACTCGATCAGGTTGCCGCGCTTGTCGTAGACGAAATGCTCGACCGGCGTGACGTCTTCGGTCAAAGTCACCATGTCGTCTTCGATCACGGTCACCGCGTCATAGCTGACATCGGTAAGGCGGCTGCTGGCGTCATAGGCGTATTCGGTGGTGCGCAGGGCGGTAACAGTGCCGCCCGGCTCTGTGCTGTAGCCCTCGAGCTTCCGCTTAAGCTCGCCGCGCGCATGGTACTCGTAAGTTCTGACGATCTGGGCACCGGCGATGACGCCGCCTTCGCCGTCGTCGTTCAGAGTTTCCGCATCATGGCTTTCACGAACCACGCGGCCGAGCCTGTCGAAGCTGTAGGTGGTCTCCAGCTCCAGTCGATTGGTGAGTGACGTGCGATCCCCGAACGCGTTGTAGGCGTAGCTCTCCACGCCCCCCATCGCATCGGTGCTGGTGAGGGCACGGCCGGCCTTGTCGTAGGTAAAAGAGGTTTCGGCGAAATCGCCGGAACCGACCGGAAAGTCTCCTGAAAAATCGTGGCCTTCCCAGCGCCGGACCGCTGCGATTTCTCCGAACGCCGTATATTCCGTGCTGACAGTCGTCTCATAATTGAAAATACGCAGAACAACACGACCCACTTTGTCGTATAATGACTCATCGAAACTGTGGTCGTTATAAGACAACATCCTTTCACCAAACTGGTTATACGAATACCCGGTCTCATTCCCCAGAGCATCGGTAACGCCGGTCAACCGCCCGTTGTAGTCGTAGGTGTAATTCGTCGTTCCCGACCGGGCGTCGGTCATCGAAGCCAGAAAGCCCCGTCCGTCGTAGTCCTGGCCCGTCGAGATTTCCTCGCTCGTGCCGACGGCGTCGATCTTCTCGATCACGCGGCCGGCGCGGTCGTAGATCATCTCCGATATCGACTGCTCCTGCGCGTCGCCGCCCGCTGCTCGCGTCACGCGAGTAACGAAATCGGTCATGCCGTGATAGACGTAGTCGGTGTAGTTGGCGCCGCTGAAGTCCCATTCGCGAACCACCCGGTCCAGCGCGTCGTAGGAAATTCCCTTCACATAACCGGCCCCGCCCGCCGCTGCGGCGACTTGCCCGTAGGTCGTGGCGTCGGTGACAGAAATCGGATTCGTCCAGACGACAATGGAGACCAGGCGCCCTTTCACGTCGTAAGCGTTCTTCGTCACGAAGCCTTCGGCGTCGACGGCGTAAGTCAGCTCATTGCGCGCGGTGTACCACATGCGGGTGACGCGATTGTCGGGGTCGCTCGAAACGCCGGCGGCCCATGTGTCCATCGTGGCCAGATCAGGCAGGATGGAAGTCTCACGCATCTCCGCAAAGGCGACGGTGCGCACGACGTTTCCGGCAACGTCGTAAACATAGGCCGTCACGGCCATCTCGGTCGATCCGGCCGCCGTCCCGCGCTGATCGAGGCTATAGGCGAGCCGCCCTGCGGCATCGTAGACAGCGTAGTCGACACGCTTGGCGTCCGACGCTTCCTGCGTGGCGAGCAGGTCAAGCATCTCGTCGAAACTGTAGTCGCTCGTCGCGCCCAGTTCTTCGACGTAAGCGACCGTGCGCACCTTCAGTCCCGCCGCGTCGTAATCGTACCGGATGACACGGTCGAGCGCATCCACCGTATAGCGCAGGTCGCCCCGGCCATCGTAGACATAGCGGGTGGTGCGATCCTCGCTGGAGACAGCGGGCGTGATCGTGGCGACGATCTCATCCAGGGTGTCGCTGTAGCCGGGCACGTAAGCCGCCCAGCCGGCGTATTCCGTGGTCTCGATCCGGTGCCCGGCCTTGTCGTAGCCGTGCCGGACGACATGGCCGTCGGCATCGAGGGTTCCGGTCAGGAACCCGTCCATGTCGTAGAAATAGAGCGTATAACTCACGTCGCCGCCGACTGGCTCGATCACCGCGACAGGCTCCGCCGCCATGAAGCCCGCTATCGTGAGCGCATCGACCTTTTCGGAATAGCCGTTCGTCTGGATCAGCCGGCCGGCAGCGTCATACGACGAAATCGTCGTCGAACCGTCGCCCGCGATCGTCTGGAGCACGCGGCCTTCGTTGTCATAGATCGCCCAGCTCGACGTGTCCTCGGCATGCTCAGTGGGCCGGATATCGTCGATCGTCAGCGTGTTGTTCGGATCGTCGAGATCGGCAAGTTCGGTCGCGCCGACAACACCGCGATAATCGATGGTGGCAATCAGGCGATTGTTGGCGTCATAGCGAAATTCGGTGAGATTCCCCATGTCGTCCACGATCGCCACATGACGACCGGCAGCATCATAGAGATCGTAGAGCGTGTCACCGTTGGAATTGCGCGTGATCCGCGTTCGCCCGAGCGCATCTACCTCGTACTCGAACACGCTGGCAACGCCGGTGACGTTCAATCCGCCATCGGATGAACCGATCAGGTCGCCGGCCAGATTGTAGACTTTCGCCGTCGTCCGGCCCGTCGAGGTGGTTATCGTCGTGGTGGTCGACGCATCGCTGAAGACTATCGTTGTCGTATTGCTTTGCGGGTCGGTCGTGGCGATCACGCGGCCCATGCCGTCGTAGACATAAGTCGTCGTCGCCTGCCCGTCCGCGTGAGTGGACAGAAGCTGACCCGCCTGATCGTAGACGTAACTGATCTCTCTCACGCCTTCGGCGGTCAGCCCATCGCCGTCGTTGTCGGCGAGCGCGTAACTGGTCTGTTTCACGAGGTTGAGCCGGGCGTCGTATTCGTAGTCGGTGCGCGCGACCCAGGGCAGGTCACCCAGGCCATCGACCCAGGTCTCGAGATTCGCTTCCGAAAGCGAAGCGCCGAACCCGAACGCTGCTTCGGCATAGGCGATTTCGGAAATCACCGCGCCATAGGCGTTACGGCGATACTCGACGACGCGACCTTCACCACTGATCGTGAAGCGGACATTCTTGTCGCTGTCGTAAATAAAGTGCTGGACGTCGTCGGATTTCGAACGCATTTCCAGTAGATTATCGTAATTATAGGTGAACTCGGTGTACCGCCCATCGCGGTCGGTGATGCCGCGAGCCAACCCCATGTAGTGGTCGCTGTAGGTCGTCGTTTGCCCGCGCGCGTCGGTGATGGCGGTCACATCGCCACTGCCATTATATGCGAACTGCGTGACTTGCGCCGTCGCGCCGAGATAGGCGGGCGGAGCGGTGATCAGTGTAAGGTTGCCATCGCCATCGTAATCGAGGCGCGTTACTTGGTCCGACGGATCGGTGATCTCGGTATAGCCAGAATGGTAATCGATCGTCGTCGTGCGCGTAACACCCGTCGCCACGGTCTGAACCAGCGAAGCGACCCGCTGCAAACCGTCGTAAGTTATCGCCAGCGACGACCCGTCCGTCTGACTGATGCCCTCCACCCGCCCAAGACCATCGTATTCGTATGTGGTGACGTAGACGTCGTCGTCGACGATCGCGCTGTCCCCGGGTGAGAGGTCGACGGTCACCGTTACCAGGCGGTTCGACCCGTCGTATCCATAGCGCGTGCGGGTGAGCGTTTCACTCGTGCTGGTTGCAAGATCGGTATAGCCGGTGACGATCTGGGTGATGTTGTCCGCCGCGCCGCCGGTTCCCCAGTCGTAACGGATCCACGAGCCATCATCGGTATCCACCTGCGACAGGCGATTGCTGCCATCGTAAGTGAACGTCATCGTCGTGCCAGATCGATCGATGACGCTCTTGATCTTGCCGATGCCGTCGTCGGCGTAGCGCTCGATCGTGCCGGTATCACCGTCGACCCAGACCCAATCCGTGCCATCCTGATATATCCGGTCGTAGGCGCCCGCCCCATCCGAGGAGTAGAATCCGTATCCTCCGAAGCCCTCGCCCATGAAAGTATAGGTAATCTCGGTGCCATCGCCCGAAACGCGTTTGATCGTGGAGCCGTATTCTTCCGCCGGCCCGGAAAGGCCGTAAACCCGCCGGTCGGTGCTTTGCCGCCAATTGTCGTCGTTATCGTCCTCCAGCGTGGTCAGGCTGTTGTACGTGCGCGCGACCGAGGCATCGGGGCCGCGGCCCACGAGATATTCGTCCTGCTTCTGGATCAGCAGGTTTCCCGTCGCCGCATTGACCGCGACCGTTTCCCCGCCGCGGCCCAGCAGGCCGTTGCCGAGCAGTCCGACGCCGCCAAGTACCGCCCCCGAACCGCGCTCGAAACCGAAACCCGCTCCCGTGAATATCGCAACCATCCCAGCCCCCGCATGTCAGCCTCGATGCGGAATTCTCATCCCGCCCAAGAACAGTTTCGGACGAGCGACACGATTGTTTAGGACTTTTTGCGAAGCGCGGCTGATGCAAGCATCGCCTTGCCGGGCGGACGAAGTCACCGAGCGACACATGCGACAGGATTTCGACGAGCATCTGGACATGACCGTCCTGCCGAGCGCCGTTGAAGGTGGTCACGCCCTTCCGGCGCCACAAATTATCCTTGCCCGTCAAGCGGCTCGATAATGTTGGCGACCAGGAAAAAGCAGATGGCGGAGCGGGAGGGATTCGAACCCTCGATACGCTTTTGACGTATACTCACTTTCCAGGCGAGCGCCTTCGACCACTCGGCCACCGCTCCGCATTGCTCTGGACAGGCGAGCGCCCTAGCGGGGCGATGCGCGTTCCGCAAGGGCGCTTGCTGCGGTCATATCCGTTCCGCTTCGGCGACGGACTCGCTGGCCCGCAGGGAGCTGACGATGCGCATCAGGTGGGCCACGTCCTTCACCTCCAGATCCACCTCGTAAGTGCCGAAGGGATCGTCGCGCTGGATCATCTGCAGGTTGGTCACGTTGGCGCGGTTGTTGGCGAAGATGCCGGTCACTTCGGCCAGCGTGCCGGGCCGGTTGTAGAGCACGATGCGCAGGCGGCCCACCGCGCCGCTGGAGCGCTCGCCCCACGACAGGTCCAGCCAGTCGACATCGACGCCATTGGCCAGGCTCATGCAGTCGATGGTGTGCACCTCCACCCCCTTGCCCGGCAGGCGCAGGCCGACGATGCGGTCGCCCGGCACCGGGTGGCAGCAATTCGCAAGATGGAAAGCCATGCCCGGCGTCAGCCCGCGGATAGAGATGGCGCGTTCCTGCTTGGGCCATTCGTGGGTGTCGGAAAGATTGGCGGCGCTGCCCGGCACCAGCGCTTCCATCACTTCGCCGTCCGAAAGCTTGGCCGTGCCGATGGCGATCATCAGGTCTTCCTCGCGCGTGAAGCCCAGGCGTTTGATCGCCCCGGCGATGGCCTTCTTGCCAATCTTGGTGGGCAGGCGCTCGACGATCTCCTCGAACAGTTTGAAGCCGATCGCGGCGATCTCCTGCCGCTCCTTCGCGCGCACCGCGCGGCGAATGGCGGCGCGCGCCTTGCCGGTGACGACGAAGCCCAGCCAGGAAAGCTGCGGCTGCGAATTGCGGCTCTTGATGATTTCCACGACGTCGCCGTTGGCCAGCGGGGTGCGCAACGGCATGTGGCGGCCGTTGATCTTGGCGCCGACCCCGGCGTTGCCGAGATCGGTGTGCACGGCATAGGCGAAGTCGATCGGCGTCGCCCCCTTGGGCAGCTGGTGCAGCGATCCCTTGGGAGTGAAGGCGAAGATGCGGTCCTGATAGATCGCCAGCTTCGTGTGCTCGAGCAGTTCCTCGGCGTCGTGGCTGGCGTCGACGATCTCGATCAGGTCGCGCAGCCAGCCCACGGCACCATCCGGCTTCGTGCCGCCCTGCTTATAGGCCCAGTGCGCGGCCAGGCCGTATTCGTTGGTCCGGTGCATGTCGCGGGTGCGAATCTGCACTTCGACGCGCATCGAGTTCTCATAGATCAGCGCGGTGTGGAGCGAGCGATAGCCGTTCGACTTCGGCGTCGAGATATAGTCCTTGAACCGGCCCGGGATCATCTGCCAGGTCTGGTGCAGCACGCCCAGCGCCTGGTAGCATTCGTCGACCGTGTCGGTCAGCACGCGGAAGGCCATGATATCGGTGATCTGGTCGAAGGTGACGTGGCGTTCGCCCATCTTCTTCCAGATCGAGTACGGATGCTTCTCGCGGCCGGAGACTTCCACCTTGAAGCCCGCCTCGGCCAGCGCCTGCTTGATGGCGAGGGCGATGGCGCCCACCTGCCCGCTTTCCTGGCCGCGAATCTGCGCCAGCCGCCCGGTGATCGTGGCATAACCTTCGGGTTCGAGCTGCTCGAAGGCGAGGAGCTGCATCTCGCGCATATATTCGTACATGCCCACCCGCTCGGCCAGCGGGGCGTAGATATCCATCGTCTCGCGGGCGATGCGGCGGCGCTTTTCCTCGCTCTTGATGAAGTGCAGCGTGCGCATGTTGTGCAGCCGGTCGGCCAACTTGACGAGCAGGACGCGCAAATCCTCGCTCATGGCCAGAAAGAACTTCCTGAGGTTCTCGGCCGCGCGCTCGCTTTCGGTGAGCGTCTCGATCTTCGACAGCTTGGTCACGCCATCGACCAGCCGGGCGACGTCCGGCCCGAAATAGAGCTCGATCTCCTCGATCGTGGCCAGCGTGTCCTCGACCGTGTCGTGCAGCAGGGCGGTGACGATGGTTTCCTGATCGAGCTTCAGCTCGGTCATCAGGCCCGCCACTTCGATCGGATGGCTGAAATAGGGGTCGCCGCTGGCCCGCTTCTGCGTGCCGTGCTTCTGGATGGTATAGACGTAGGCGCGGTTGAGTATCGCCTCGTCCGCTTCGGGATCGTAGGCTGTGACGCGTTCGACGAGTTCGTATTGACGGAGCATGTCCCCCTAGATGGGCGGATTGATACACTTAGGGCAAGGGGTTGCGTGACCGGGAACGACGATTGCCCTCATTGGGGTTGACGCTGTGGCGGCATCGCCAGCCCCACCCGCCGCGCGGCGGTGCGCACGCAGCGGCTCTCGGCCGGCGCGCCGCGGAACGCCACCTGGCGAATCGGCGTCCGTCCGTCGCGGCGGGCGCGGACAGGAAAGCGGGGACGCGGCGATGGCCACGGCGGGCGTTACGGGCGTAGGACGGGGGCGGGATCGGAGCATCCGACAGGCTAAGGCAGATGTGGCGCGTGCAGGGCAGCACCGGATTGCGCGCGCGAGCACGGCAACAACCATCGGCCGGGACTTCTTCCCAAGGTTATCTCTTCGACGATCTGGTGCAGGTCCGCTCAGCTCCACGCGGCCTGCGGCGGCAGGCTCATCAGGATCGCGTCGATATTGCCGCCCGTCTTGAGGCCGAAAGCGGTCCCGCGGTCGTAGACCAGGTTGAATTCGGCGTAGCGGCCCCGCCATTCGAGCTGGCGCCGCTTGTCCTGATCCGTGAACGCCAGTCCCATCCGGCGGCGGACCAGCACCGGGAATACCGCCAGGAACGCCTCGCCCACCGCCTTGGTGAAGGCAAAGTTCGCTTCCCAGGCTGCCGTCGCCTCTTCATCGTTGGCACCGGCGCATTCGAGATGGTCGTAGAAGATCCCGCCGACCCCGCGGTGGACCTTGCGGTGCGGGATGTAGAAATAGTCGTCCGCCCACTTCTTGTAGCGATCGTAGTAATCCGCGCCGTGCGCATCGCAGGCCGCCTTCAGCACGGCGTGGAACTCGGCGGTATCCTCTTCATAGGGGATCGGCGGGTTGAGGTCGGCCCCACCGCCGAACCACGCCTTGGTCGTCGTCAGGAAGCGGGTGTTCATGTGGACGGCCGGCACATGCGGGTTGGCCATGTGCGCGACGAGGCTGATGCCGGTGGCAGAGAACGCCGGCCGATCGGCCGAGGCGCCGTTGACCGATCCCGCGAAATCCTTCGACAGCGCCCCGCCGACGGTGGAGACGTTGACGCCGACTTTCTCGAACACTTTGCCCTTCATCAGGCCGCGCGTGCCGCCGCCGCCCTCACCGGCCGCTTCGCCTTCGACATGGGCGCGGCTCCACGAGAGATATTCGAAGGTGGCGTCGCTGCCCGCCTCGCGCTCGATCGCTTCGAATTCGGCGCAGATAGCGTCGCGCAGGGCTTCGAACCAGGCCTTGGCGCGAAGGGTGTGGGGAGTGAGATCGGCCATAAGTCTGTCTTCCTACACCCTTCGTCGTTGCGAGAGGCAAAGCCCCGCTGCAATCCAGGGCGTGTCGCGTTGGTCCCTGGATTGTTTCGTCGCTGCGCTCCTCGCATGACGAATCCCGAGTCACCGCGCGCTTGCCAAATGCCGGGCGCTGCGGCAAGGGCAAGCCATGGTTCCCTTTTCGTTCGCGAACGAGGATATGCGGCTCGTCCATGGCCGCGCGCTTTACTGGCCGCGCGAACAGGCGCTGCTCGTGGCCGACCTGCACCTTGAAAAGGCAAGCTTTTTCGCGAAGCACGGGCAGATGCTGCCGCCCTATGACAGCCGCGAGACGCTGGAGCGGCTGGCGCTGGCGATCCGCGAGACGGGCGCGCGCCGGGTCTTCGCGCTGGGCGACAATTTTCACGACAGCGCGGGCGAAGCGCGGCTGGAACCGCACGCGGCCGGCATGCTGGCGGCGCTCACCCGCGCGACCGACTGGGTGTGGATCACCGGCAACCACGATGCCGCCATGAACGATTCGGCAGGCTGCCAGGGGGGCGACTCCGTGGGAGCCGCGATCATGGCCGAACTCGACCTCGGCGGGCTGGTGCTGCGTCATCATGCCCGCAAGGGGGAGTTGCGGCCCGAGCTTTCCGGCCATTTCCACCCCCGCCTGACCGTCCATGCGCGCGGCCGCCGCATCGCGCGCGCCTGCGCCGTGCGGAGCGAAACGCGGCTGATCCTGCCGGCGTTCGGCGCACTGACCGGCGGCATGAACGCGGCCGATCCGGCGATCCTGGCCGCCATGCAGCCGGCGCGCGCCATCGACGCCGTGCTGCCGGCCGCCGGCAAGCTGCTGCAATATCCACTATGGCGCGCGGCGGCCTAGAGCTTCTAATTGCCATCCCTTGTGGAACCGGCGATTATTCCCACTTTCCATGTACCCGCGATTCGATCTAAGGACGCGCGCACTGGTTACCGGCTTTTCTGTCGGACCCCACCCTATCGTATGACGTATCAATTGCTTCAGGAGAGCGCACTATAGCCC
>Ga0209813_10000300_pt1 | contig 13543 bp, 11 predicted proteins | sample EndMethybrTD3033_FD_187596 | JGI IMG/M metagenome (GOLD analysis project Ga0209813, IMG submission 187596) | Populus endosphere microbial communities from Tennessee, USA - Endosphere MetaG P. TD hybrid TD303-3 (SPAdes) (version 2) | ecosystem: Host-associated > Plants > Roots > Endosphere... | reverse complement strand
CGTCTATGCCGTCGACCTCGCGCGGGGGCCGCGCGGGCAATGGCGGGTGCTGGGCGATCGGCTGCGGCTGGCGACGGGCATCGGCTATGCGCTGGAAAACCGCGTGGCGCTGTCGCGCAGCGCGGGGGCGCTCCTGTCCGACATCAATGCCCGCCGCCTTGCCAGCTTCTTCGGCGAACTGCGCGAAGGCATCGCCCGCGATTGCCCGCGCGACCGGCCGCGCATCGCTCTGCTGACGCCGGGGCGCTTCAACCAGAGCTATCCCGAGCAGGCGCATCTGGCGCGTTACCTGGGCCTGCCGCTGGTGGAAGGGCGCGACCTGACGGTCAGCGACGACAAGCTCTATGTCCGCACCATCGCCGGGCCGAAGCGGATCGACGCCGTGTGGCGCTGGATCGACACGGCGGCGCTCGATCCGCTCACTTTCGATGCGCGCTCGGAACTGGGCGTCGCCAACATGTTCGACGCCTGGGCACGCGGCGGGCTGCAACTGGCCAACTGGCCGGGGGTGGAGGTGCTGGAATCGCGCGCCTTTTCCGCCTTCCTGCCGCGCCTCTGCGGCCTTCTGCTGGGCGAGCAGCCGCTGCTGCCCACCGTCGCCACCTGGTGGTGCGGCCAGCCGCAGGAGGCCGAGACCGTGCGCAGGCGGCTGGACGAACTGGTGATCGCTCCCGCCTTCGGCCAGGCGGTCGAAGGGCTGGGCGGGGCGGAGCCGCGCGCCGGCGCCGATCTCGGCCCGGCCGAGCGTGAGGCGCTGCTGGCGGCTATGCGCGACCGGCCGATGGACTATTGCGGGCAGGAGATTGTCCACCTTTCCACCACCCCGGCGATGATAGACGACGCACTGGTGCCGCGACCGTTCACCTTGCGCGCTTTCGTCGCGCGCGGGCCGGACGGGAACTGGCGGGTGATGCCGGGCGGCTTCGCGCGCATCGCGTCCAGCAACGAACTGCTCACCTCGCTGATGGGCGAGGGCGACTTGTCCGCCGACGTCTGCATTGTCGACGATGTCCCGCTCGCCCGCCACAGCGCCACGGTGCTGGGAGATGCTCCGGCGATCCGGCGCGGCGGCGGCATCCTCGCCAGCCAGGCGGCGGACAACCTGTTCTGGTTCGGCCGCTATTGCGAACGCGGCGAAGCGACCGTGCGCATCGTGCGGTCCATCCTGGGCAGTTCGCTGGAGGCGGACGGCGGCTATGGCCGCGATGCCGAGGCGGGGCGCAGCCTGGTCGACCTGCTGTACTTGTGGGGTGCGATCCGCCCCGACATGGCCGGACAGTCTTTCGCGGCGGTTTGCGGCGCGGCGCTCACCGATGTCGCGCCGCTCGGCAGCGTGCCCTCGCTGATCCGCCAGACCCGCGCGGTCGGCCTGGCCCTGCGCGAACGCTTCGCGCGCGATTTCTGGCGCATCGTCAAACGGCCGATGCCCTATATCGATCCCACCCGCCCGCAATCGATGCTCCAGGCGGCGACCGGGCTGGTCGAGCATTTCAGCGCGCTCGCCGGCCTGATCGCCGAGAACATGGTGCGCGGGCCTGCCTGGCGGTTCCTCGACATCGGCCGCCGGCTGGAGCGCGCGCTGGCGATCTGCCGGACCACCCGCCAGCTTTCGCGGGCGGAGAATCAGGCCGACGCGTTCGGCGTGCTGCTGGACCTGTGCGACAGCCAGATCGTCTATCGTTCGCGCTACCTGACCGCGCCCTTGCGCGATCCGGTGCTCGACCTGATCCTGCTCGACGCCGACAATCCGCGTTCGCTGGCGTTCCAGCTCATTCGGATCAACGAGCATATCGCCGCGCTGCCCGCGCTGGCCGAGGACAACGTGCCCGAACGCCAGCTGCTCGACGCGCGCGCCGCGCTGGCGCCGTTGCAGAGCCTGACGGTGGAGGCCGTCGACGACAAGGTGCTGCAGGATGTGGAGGCGCGGCTGATGCGGCTCTCGGATTCGATCTCGTCGCGCTATTTCCTCCAGTTCGAAAAGCAGGAAGACCGTTCGCAGGACGCGCTGCTGGCATGATCTATGCCGTCACGCACAAGACGACGATCCGCTATTCGGGTCTGGTCAGCGTCGCCCAGTTCAACGTGCGGCTGCGGCCCGCGCCCTGGCCGGGGCAGAACTTGCGCGATTTCCGGCTGACGGTCGATCCGCTGCCCTGGACCCGGCAGGACGAGCCGGGCAGCTATGTCGTCAACCAGAGCCGGCTGACGATGCGCGATCCCATCGCCGAACTGACCATCGAAAGCCGCTTCACCGCCGAAGTGCTGCCTTCGCCGGTCGATCATGCCACGATTGCCAGCCCGACCGTGGCCGACGTGCGCGCACGGGCGCTGACCTTGCCCGATCTTACCGCCTGGGGGCCGGCGTCCTATCTGTTCGCCTCGCCGATCGCATCGCCCGCGCCGGAGATCGCGGGCTGGGCGCGCGGCCTGATCGCCGACGACATGCCCGTGCTTGCCGCCGGGCAGGCGCTGATGCACGCGATCCATGGGGAATTCCACTATGACAGCGACGCGACCAAGACCGACACCCCGCCAGTCGACGCGTTTCGCAAGCGGCATGGGGTCTGCCAGGATTTCGCCCATGTCATGATTATCGCGGCGCGGGCGCACGGCATCCCGGCCGCTTATGTCAGCGGCTACTTGCGCACCTTGCCGCCGCCCGGGATGCCGCGCCTGGTCGGGGCCGATGCGATGCATGCCTGGGCGGCGCTGTGGTGCGGCGAGGAACTGGGCTGGGTGGGGTTCGATCCCACCAACGACGTCTTCGCCCGCACCGACCACATCTTCGTCGCCATGGGCCGCGATTACAGCGACGTCGCCCCGCTCGACGGCGTGTTCCACGGCGGCGCGGGGCAGGCGATGTTCTTTTCGGTGGACGTGGCGCCGCTGGAGGAGGGGACGGGGTGAACCCGGATCGCCGTCAAGCGATCACATAATCGATCGGCTTGAAGCTCCCGCCGTTGCTCGCATAGGCGGAACAGGCGGTAAGCCCGACGATCAGGTCTTCCGCCGCCCGGAAAGCGATGTGGTCGCCCGCGCGGCTCAGCGGCGGCAGCACCGCGATCCCGCCGTCCGCCGCCACCGGCACGTTCATGAAGCAATTGAACGCCACCGGGATCGCGTCCTCGGCCACGCCATGGGGGGCGAGCGCTGCGGCCAGATTGCCGAAGCAGCCGCGATGCACGGGCTTGTCGGGATAGAAGTGGCGGAAGGTGTCGACGCTGCACGGGGTCAGCAGAAAGTCGTGGGCGCCCACGGTATCCGCCTCGATCGTCAGGAGCACGCGGGAGCGGTTGGACCATAGCCGGTTGCCGGTGGTGAGGCGGATCGTCTCCTCGTAATCGAGCGTGCGGCCGTTGCTGATGACTTCGCGCACGTCGGCGCGGGCGAATGCCAGCAGGTCCGCCACCTGCGTGCCTTCCGGATCGATCACCGTCAGCAGTTGACCTTTGTCGAGCGTGAAGGCGACGCCGGATCGCGGCGCGATGCGACGGGCGTCGTGCATGCCGCCCCCTCTATTCCGCGTCGACGCGCGGATCGCGGAAGGGACAGCGCCATTCATCCCCCACATGGCGGCCGCTATATTGCGCGGCCTCGCTCTTGTCGCCGTGGCGGGCCAGCATGGGATTGACCGAGCCGGCCAGGCTCTCGTCACGCTTGAGGATGGACTGGCGGATGGTCTCGTAGCGCCCTTCGCTGCGCAGCTGCTCGAACTGGTCGTGCAGGTTGAACACCATCACCGGCCGTTCGAAACGCCGCGCCGGGCGGCTGGCGCCGGGGTGCAGGCCGACGACGAAGAAGGCCTCCCCACCGAAGCTCAGGGAAAAATGCGGATCGTCGGGATCGCCGCTGACGCGCTCGTCATAGGGCTGGCCCAGCCAGGCGTCCTTGTCGGCCAGCGACTGGATGCGCTGCCACATCGCGGTTTCGAACTGATGTTCGCTCAAGTCGTCCGGCCCGGCGAAGATGAAGGCGATGCTGCGGAAGAGGCCCGGATCGCGCCGGTAGTCGCCGGCCCAGTTCAGCAGCTTGCGATGGATGCGCAGATCGTCCCAGCCGCTTTCGATCGAGCGGCACACTACCGTCTTGAGCGTATCGCGCGACAGCGCGGACTTTGCCCCGACGCATGGAAACGCGGAGTCCCGGACGAAGCGTTCGAAGGCATCCGTCAGGCGTTGATCTTCGTCTTCCACCAGCACGGCATCATCTCGTTTCATGGGATTGGGACCGCGCCCCGGGTGGGGGCGGATGCACGGAAAGAATGCAGGGGAACGCCAAATGTTCCTGCGGAGGCGGCTTTCTCGCGCGCGAGGAAAGGCGGAATGGGGCGGTTCACACCCGGCTTCGAAGCTGCGATACTGCGCCCGAGGTTCCGGCATCGAAGGAGAAGTCAGTGGCAAAGCGATCGCAAGGCATCAGCATCGGTCTCTCCGATGAGCAGCGGGAGAGCATCTCGGGCGGGCTCTCGCACCTTTTGGCCGACAGCTACACGCTCTATCTGATGACCCATAACTTCCACTGGAACGTTACCGGGCCGATGTTCAACACGCTGCACCTGATGTTCATGGGGCAATATACCGAGCAGTGGGCCGCGCTGGACCTTATCGCCGAGCGGATTCGCGCGCTCGGCTTCCCCGCGCCGGGCACTTACAAGCAGTTCTCCGACCTTGCTTCTATCAAGGAAGTCGAAGGGGTGCCCAAGGCGATGGATATGGTGCAGCTTCTGGTCAACGCCCAGGAAGCAACGGCGCGCACGGCGCGCGGGCTGTTCCCCATTGTCGACGAGGCCAACGACCAGCCGACCGCCGACCTGCTCACCCAGCGGCTGGACGTGCACGAAAAGACCGCCTGGATGCTGCGCAGCCTGCTGGAGGACTGAGGGCGCGGTCGCCGGGCGATCGCCGTCTTCACCTGAAAAAATCGATAGGGAGTTGGGGGGACAAAAGCCCCCCGCAGCTTTCGAGTCAGATCAGGGGCTGGTCCGAAGAAGGCCCGGATACCCGCAGCGTGCGCTCGGGAAAGATCGCCGCTTTTTCCAGGCATCCGCCCAGCGCGGTGAACGAAGTGATGCAGTCGCCGATGGCGTCTTCCTCCACCAGCAGCGCCAGCGTGTCGCAGACCGCTTCCGGGCGGGCGTCGTTCAGCGAGCAGATCAGGCTGAGGATGATCGCCTCATGCTCCGAGACATGGTTGCAGCCCAGCGCGCAGAACTGGAAGGTTTCCAGGCCGCTGCGATTGAGCACCGTCATCGTCCGCAGGAAAGGCTGCAGCCCGGCGATCATGCCCCAGCGCGCGAAGGCGTTGCCCAGCGCCGAGGCGGGGCAGGAACGATCGCTCATCGCCTTTACCCAGCTACGCATCGACCAGATCAGGAATCGCCCGCCCGGATCGAGGCTGGTGACTGGCCGATCGAGAAAATCATACATGGCAAACTCTCCTTTTTCCGGCGGGCGGGAACACTGCGAAGGGGCGGATATGCTGGCGCTAGGCGCTAAATTCGACCCGAGCCTTATTCTCTCTTGCAATTGCGAGTGATTCGCAATAATCATAGTCGTGCAGCGGGCGAGCCTACCGGTCAACCCCTGCACGGCTTTGAACGGCCAACCTCTCTCCCAAACTCAGCCGGGATCGCCTTCGGGCGGTCCCGGACTTTTATGACGCCGCGGGATGGATTGTCCCACCGGTCGGCAACTTTGCATATTCTAATGAGAATGCAAACGTCTCGCATTAGCGAGGGGGTGAGGCGCTGCACCTTGTCTGGCAGTCGCCGCTCGCCGCTGTCCTACAGGCGCGAAATATGGCCTAACCTCCGGGATGACCCGACAGGCTTCTCCCCACCGCTCCGGCCGGAACCGTCCTGGCCGCAACCGTTCTGGCCGTCTCCGCCGGCATGTTCCCGCCTTCGCGCCGGTGCCGCTCCGGTCGCGCAGCGGCGGCTGGACGCCGCGCAAGCAGGCCATGTTCCTGGGCTTGCTGGCCGAAACGCGCTGCGTGCGAACCGCAGCGCGCCGCGTCGGCATGAGCCGCGAGACCGCATATCGCCTGCGCCGCAAGCCCGGCGCGGCCAGCTTCGCCCATGCCTGGGACCGGGCGCTGGGGCGGGCGGCGACGGGAACGGCGCGGAAGGTCACACCCGAAGAGCTGCGCCAGCGCGCGCTGGACGGCCTGCTGAAGCCGCTGCTCTATCGGGGCAAGTACGTGTCGACGGTGGAAAAGGCCGATAATACAGCGCTCTTGCGCATTCTGGCGCGGCTGAACCGGCAGGGCTGTGTCGGCCGCTGGGCCATGGCGTGACGCGCGTGTTTCACACTGCGGGGAGCGTCAACTTCGGCGGGAAAAGTATCGGGATGCGGAAACATCGTCACCCCGGATCAGGTCCGGGGTGACGAATGTGCTTTGGGAGGGAAGGAGAACCGTCAGGCCGCGCGCTGGCAATATGCGGCGAAGAAATCGACGATCGCGGGTTCCAGCGGGACGCTGAACTGCACGCCGACCATGTTGTCGCGCTTCCACCGCACGTTGGCCTCCAGCGGCCCGACCGGCCCCAGGTGAAGCTCGATCATCTCGCCGGTTTCGAGCGGCGAATCCTCTTCGGTCAGGCGGCAGCCGCCGGCCGAGATCTGCGAGAAGAAGATGTACCGCGAACGGCTTCCCGGCGTCTGGTAGTGACCCGGCACTTCGACGAACAGTCGTCGCTCACTTCTGCGTTCCATCCTGATTCTCCCGCCCATTGGAGACCCGCAGGACTAAGGGATTACGCTTAAGGCCGGTTTTCGAGTCAGAGTTAACCGCATTTAACTTACCCGCGCGTCATCCATCGCACTCGTCACAGGACTGCAATGCAGTTGGAGCGGTTCTGTCATGGAGCGCCGCTAACGACCGCCGCACCGATTCAAGGAAAACGGAGGGCGGCATGACCGATCACAATTCAAGCTGGGGCTATACCGACGGCGACGTCGATACCAACAACACGGGCAACCGTTCGCTCGAGAGCATCGTGCAGGAACGCTATTCGCGCCGTCAGACGCTATTCGGCGGCGTCGGCGCGACCGCGATGGCGCTGTTCGGCACGAGCATCCTTGCCGCCTGCGGCGACGGGAACGAGGCGCCCGTCGTCGGCGCCGGGCAGGCGGGCAGCTCCACCTCGGGCCGCGTGGTCACGCTGGCCGGCACGGCATCGGACGACAAGGCCGTCACGGGCTTCGCCTGGACGCAGGTTTCGGGTCCGACTGTCACGCTGACTCCCGGCGCCGCCGGCAGCAACAGCGCCACGTTCCTCGCGCCCAGTGTCGCCGCCGCGACCGAACTGAAGTTCAAGTTCGAAGCGACCGACGAGAAGGGCAAGGCGAGTTCGGCCGAAACCACCGTCACGGTCGGGCCGGCGGTGCTGGGCTTCGCGACGGTCGCCAAGAACCGTAACGACGTCGTCACCGTCCCCGATGGCTACAAGGTGACGGTCATGACCCGCATGGGCGATCCGCTGGCGGCCGGTGTCGCGGCGTACAAGAACGACGGCACCGACACCGATTTCGCCAACCGCATCGGCGATCACGGCGACGCGCTTTACTGGTACGGCCTTTCTGCTGCCGGCGCGCGCGACGACAACGGATCGACGCGCGGTCTCATGGTGCAGAACCACGAGAACCTGAACGTCCAGTACCTCCATCCGAACGGCCCGACGAACATCGCCGCCGGCCCGCGTCCCGAAGCCGAAGCGATCAAGGAGATCGAGGCGCACGGCGTTTCCGTCAGCGAATATGCCGACAGCGGCAACCGTACCTGGGCTTACGTCGCCGGCAGCGCGTTCAACCGCCGCGTCACGCCGAACACGCCGATGACCTTCACCGGCCCGGTTGCGGGTGCGGCAGTCCTGAAGACCGCCTTCGCGCCGGACGGCCTTTCCGGTCGCGGCACGATCAACAACTGCGCCAACGGCCATACGGCCTGGGGCACGAACCTGACCTGCGAGGAAAACTGGGCGGGCTATTTCAAGCGCGGCGCGGCCGACAACGCCAATCGCTCGGCCCGCGAGATCACCCAGCTCAGCCGCTATGGCGTGTCGCAGGGCGCGGGCGGCAGCTACGCCTGGGCGACCGTGACGCCGTCGACGGCGGGCGACACCCGCTTCCGCCGCTGGGACGTGACGGTCGACACGACGAAGCCGGCCGACGGCACGGGCGACTTCCGCAACGAAGCCAACCAGTTCGGCTGGGTGGTGGAGATCGACCCCTACGACAAGACCGCCGCGCCGCGTAAGCGCACCGCGCTCGGCCGCTTCGGCCACGAAGGCGCCTGGATGGGCAAGCTGACCGCCGGCAAGAAGATCGCCGTCTACCTCGGCGACGTTTCGCGCGGCGAATATCTCTACAAGTTCGTCTCGAACGCCGCCAGGGACGCCGCCGACGCGCAGGCGGCCGGCCGCATCGCCATGGGCGACAAGTACCTCAACGCCGGCACGCTCTATGTGGCGAAGTTCAATGCCGACGGCTCGGGCGCGTGGCAGCCGCTCGTTTTCGGCCAGGTGCCGACCCGTCCGGCATCGGGCAGCGACGCGGCCTATGTCTTCCAGGACCAGGCCGACATCCTGACCTTCCCGCGCCTCGCCGCCGATGCCGTCGGCGCGACCAAGATGGATCGTCCGGAATGGACGGCGAGCAATCCGGTCACCGGCGAAATCTACCTGACGCTGACCAACAACTCCGCCGCGCTGCGTCCGCTGAACGGCACCGACGCGGCGAACCCGCGCCACTACAACGATCCCAAGGGCACGACGAACCAGTTCGGCAACCCCAACGGCCACATCATCCGTCTGCGCGAAAACGCCGACGATCCGGCCGCCACGGGCTTCGCCTGGGACATCTACCTGTTCGGCGCCGATTCGATCGATGCCGATCCGGCCAACGTGAACCTGTCGGGCCTGACAGCCGGCAACGACTTCTCCAGCCCCGACGGCCTGTGGTTCGCCCGCTCGCAGAACGCTTCGGGCCTGGTCAAGCCGGTGCTGTGGATCCAGACCGACGATGGCGCCTTCACCGATCGCACCAACTGCATGATGCTGGCCGCCATGCCCGGCACGGTCGGCGACGGCGGCGTGAAGACGATCGTCAACAAGGACGCCACCGGCGCGACCGCAACCCAGGCGACCCGCGTCGGCGCGGTGGCGACCGACGCCACGCTCAAGCGCTTCCTGGTCGGACCGGTGGAGTGCGAGATCACCGGCGTGGATTCGACACCCGATGGCCGCACGCTGTTCGTCGGCATCCAGCATCCGGGCGAGAACGGCACGCCTGCCGCGCCGTCGAGCCACTGGCCCGATAGCCAGGCGACCGGCACGGCGGGCGCCACCGTCCGCCCGCGTTCGGCGATCGTGGCGATCACCAAGAACGACGGCGGCGTCGTCGCTCTCTGACGATGGAAGGGGACCGGGCGCGGTCTGCGCCCGGTCCCTGCCTGTCAGAACTCCCGGCCTTCAGAACCGGGCGCGGAAGCCCGCGTAGACCGCCCTACGCTCGACCGGGTAGTAGATCGCCGAGGCGGCATTGGCGGCAAGCACGGCGGAGATATCGCCGATCGCCTTCTTGCCCGTCAGGTTGCGCGCGTCGAGGAACAGGTCCAGCCCCTCGCGCACCGTCGCGCCGGCGGTCAGGCCCAGCAGGGCATAGCCATCGGTGCGGACCGTGTTGGCATAGTCCGCCCAGGCGCCTTGCGGCACCCATTCCAGGCTCGGCGCGACATGCAGGCTGTCCGTCCCGATCCGCACTTCGCTGCGCAGGACGTTCTTCGGCACCACCGGCAGGCGGTTGTCGCCGAAGCTGCGGTCGCCGCGAAAGCGGAAGTCCGAATATTGCCAGACCTGGCGCAGCCGCAGCCAGTCGGTCGGCGCGAAACTCAGCCCCGCCTCGACGCCCTGGTGCAGCGTGCGGTCGGCGTTGAAGGTGGCGGCGGGAATGCCGGCGCCGGCGTTCACCGAATATTGCAGCATCTCGCCGTTCAGCGTCGCGCGATAGAACGAGACATCCCATTCCAACCGGCCGGCCCGGCCGCGCGTGCCGACTTCGGCCGTCCAGGCGCGCTGGGGGCGGATGGCGGCGATGAACGTGCTGACCGGCGGCGTGCCGACGCTCTGGAACACTTCGCCGAAGCCGGGGAATTCAGCCGAGCGGCTGTAGTTGGCATAAAGCTGGATGTCCGCAGTTGCGTCGAACAGCACGCCGAACTTGGGCGAGAAGGCGTCGAGCGCGATGCGTCCGTCCTGCGTCGCGCCGGTCGAGAAGTTCACCCGCCGCTTGCGCCAGCCATCGGCATAGATCGCGCCGGCGATCAGCGTCACGCGCTCCGCCGGGCGCAGGCGGACCTCGCCATAGATGCTGGCGGTGCGGGCATCCTGATCGGCATCGAACTGCAGCGCGCCGCGCTTGCCGGCCACATTGAGGAACTGCCGGGCATGGGTGCTGCCGCGCCGGATTTCGCCGCCCAGGGTGAACGACAGCGGGCCGACTTCATGCTCAAGCCGGGCGAAGGCGCCGTAGTCGTTCGAATCCTGGTCGACCACCTGGAAGATCGGGTGGAACAGCTCCTTGCCGTTGAAGAACACCCCGACATCCAGCTTCGTCGCGCCGAAATCGAAGCGGGTGCGGTTCTGCAGGCGGATCGAATCGATGTCGCGCGCCTGATCGCCCGTCACGCTCGCCGCATTGGCCATGCGCGGGGTGGTGAGCGCCTGCGTCCGCGTCAGCGCGCCGGGCAATTCCTGCCGGATGCGATTGACGCTGGCGTAGAAGCGGGTCGAGACGACATCGGAAAGCGCGATGCCGGCATTGCCGTGGAAGCGCAGGCTCTTGCGGCCGGCATGCGCGCGGTCGCCGTCCGAACGGTCGGCGCTGATCCCGGCCCAGAAATCGACGGGACCGGATGCGCCGCCCACCGCCGCAAGGCCGCGCAGCATGTCGAAGCTGCCGGCGTCGCCGCGCAGATAGACGCCCGGTGCGTCCTTGCCGTTCGGTGTCACGCCGTTGATCGCCCCGCCCAGCGTGCCGGAGCCGAAGCGCAGGGCGTTGGCGCCGCGATAGACTTCGAGGTGGTCGAAGAAGATCGGCTCCAGTTCCTGGAAGTCGCCGTTGTCGTCGGCCAGGTTGATCGGCGCGCCGTCCTGCAGCAGCGTCAGCCCGCGCATGTGGAACCCGCGGCTGATGCCCGAGCCGCGGATCGAAATCCGTACTTCCTGCCCATAGCGGGGCTGGGTGTAGATGCCGGGCGAGAAAGCCAGGGTATCGCGCAGCGACACCGGCGATTTGTCGGCGAAATCCTCGTAGGGGACGACATCGGCGCCGCCGGGCGTGGCGCGGGTACGCGCTTCGGCATCGTCGGCGGCGGTGCGGCCGACGACGATGATGGCGCCGCGCGTTTCGGCGGAGGAAGCGTCGGCGTCCTCGGACGTTTCGGCATGGGCGTAGTTGGGCAGGGCAAGGACGGTCGTGGCCAGAAGGCCAAGAAATGATGATCGCATGATTTGAACTCTCGTGGCGTGGAGCGCCGTGGGCGATGGCCCGCGGGTTCCGGCGCGAGATGGAAAAACGGCCGCGAAGGGCCGCATCGGTTCGGTCAGGCGAAGAGGGGCGGCCCGCGCAGGGGCGGACGCAGATAGGCGGCCGGGGCGGGCAGACGAAGGGTCGCGGGCGCGAAGCCGAGCGCGACGATGAAGGCCAGTGCGATCGCCAGCAGGGCCGTGTCGGCGCCGGTCAGCGCCCCCATGGCGAGCGACGACCAGGAGCACGCGCCGCTGTCCTTGGCGTGATCGCCCTGGACGGGCGCGCCGCCTTTACCATCATGCGGGACAACGATCTGGCGAATCTGCTGCGCGCCGCTGGCATCGGCGCAGACGGCGATGGTAAGCGTCGTGGTCTGCCCGCCGACCATGTAGCCCGCCGGAACCAGAGCCCTGATCGCCAGCGTCAGCGCGATCAGCAGCAAGGCCAGCCGGCGATGATCGCGAAGGAGGCGGCGCAGGAATGCCATCGGCGGCCCCCTATTCGGATTTCCCGCCCGTGTCACCAATGATGAGTTGTCATAATAGGAAGCCGGTCGGCATTTATGGAACTTGACCGGACTCGCACTTGTAAACGAAGCACTTGCGCGTCATGTGCGTGAGCGAGAATATTACGCTAGCTTAGTAGTTTCGGTGGAGAGAGTGTCATCATCTCCTATGTTCCCAAAATAAGGTCCGCCGCCGGGCGGGGCTTGCTGTGCCTGGCGGCCGTGGTCGCGGTGGCCGGCTGCTCCGGCAAGGCCGACGACGCCGGCCGTAAGCGCGCCGCGCCGGAAGTGGGCTTCGTCGTCGCGCAGACCGCCGCCGTCCCGATCGTCACCTCGCTGGGCGGGCGCACGGTGGCGTTCGAGCAGAGCGAGGTCCGCCCGCAAGTGACCGGCCTGTTGCGCCAGCGTTATTTCACCGAGGGCGGCTATGTCCGCGCCGGGGAGCCGCTGTTCCAGATCGATCCCAGCCTCTACCGGGCCGCCGTCAACGAGGCGTCGGCGAATCTCCAGGCGGCGCGCGCGACGGCCGAGGCGAACGCGACGAAGGCGGAACGCTTCCGTCCGCTGGCGCAGATGGAAGCCATCGCCAAGCAGGACTATACCGATGCCCTGGCGCAGGCGCGGCAGGCGCGGGCGGCGGTGGCGCAGAACGCCGCGCAGCTCGAAACCGCTCGGATAAACTTGCGCTTCACCAGTGTCCCCGCGCCGATCAGCGGCCGGATCGGCCGCCAGCTCTCGACCGTGGGCGCGCTGGTCAGCGCCAACCAGGCCGAACCGCTGGCGGTGATCCAGCGGCTCGACCCCATCTATGTCGACATGCAACAGTCGAGCGCCGATCTGGTCCGCCTGCGCCGCGCGCTGGCCGCCGGCGGAGCGGCGCCGACCAGCGCGCAAGTGCGGCTCAAGCTGGAGGACGGCAGCGACTACGGCACTCCGGGGATCGTCCAGTTCTCGGAAATGGTGGTCAACGAGGCAACGGGCACCGTCACCCTGCGCGCGCGCTTCCCCAATCCGCAGAACGTGCTGCTGCCGGGCATGTTCGTGCAGGCGCAGTTCGATCAGGCGGTCGAGACCAACGCGATACTGGTGCCGCAGGCGGCGCTGACGCGCGATTTCGGCGGCAACGCCTATGTCTTCCTGGTCGGCAAGGACAACAAGGCGGTGCGCCGCAAGGTTCAGGCGGACCGGACCTATGGCGCGAGCTGGGTCATCCTTTCGGGTCTCGCCGCCGGGGAGAAGATCATCACCCAGGGCACCAGCGGGCTGAAAGGCGGCGCGGCGATCCGCCCGGTGCCGGCCAGCACGCCGCAACGCGCCGGCTCACCGCCGTCTTCGCAGGGTGCCACATCCAGGGCCGGGGGCTGATCGCGGCCGATGTCCCGCATTTTCATCGACAGGCCGATCTTCGCGTGGGTGCTGGCGATCATCGTGATGATTGCCGGCGTCGGCGCGCTGATGAGCCTGCCGATAGCGCAATATCCCGATATCGCCCCGGCCCTGGATGTGGCAC
>Ga0209813_10000297_pt1 | contig 13675 bp, 11 predicted proteins | sample EndMethybrTD3033_FD_187596 | JGI IMG/M metagenome (GOLD analysis project Ga0209813, IMG submission 187596) | Populus endosphere microbial communities from Tennessee, USA - Endosphere MetaG P. TD hybrid TD303-3 (SPAdes) (version 2) | ecosystem: Host-associated > Plants > Roots > Endosphere... | reverse complement strand
CACGCGCGGAGACGCGGTTGAGGCGCATGTTGGCCGTGGCGATGCCGGTGGCGATCGGATCGTTGTCGCCGGCGATGACGCGAGCACGCGGCAGTGCGCGTGCTGCGGCGATGGCTAGGATGCCGGTGCCGCAGCCGAGGTCGAGCACGCGCGCGAAGTGATACCGTCTCGTGAGTGCGTCGATCATTTCGAGGCAGCCGGAGGTAGTGGCGTTGTGGCCGGTGCCGAAGGCTTCGCCGGCTTCGATCTCGATTGCCGACGGACGCAGGCCGACGCGGTCGCGGTCGTGGCTGCCGTGCACGATGAAGCGGCCGGCGAGGATCGGTGGCAGTGCGGCCTGCGAGATGGCAACCCAGTTCGCGTCGGGAACCGTCTCGACGGTGGCGCTGCCGATGCGAGGCGCCAGGCTGATGAGCGCGCCATCGATGTCGGAGGCGGACGGCTCGTGCTCGTAGTAGGCTTCGACTATGAAGGCCGGCGGCTTGTCCTCGAACAGCGTCACGGCCAATGCGTTCGGCTCGATCACCTCGCCCAGCAGTCCGGACACGGATCGTCCGGCATCGAGATCGGCGACACATATGCGGAGCTTGAACAGCAGCATCGTCCTTCAAACGCAGAGCCGCGCGGGACGCGCCCACGCGGCTCTACAGCACGACACGGCAGTCGGAATTAGACCGCCTCTTTCAGATCCTTGGCAGCGCGGAACGCCACCTTCTTGCTGGCCTTGATCTTGATCGGCTCGCCGGTGGCGGGATTGCGGCCCATGCGCGCGGCGCGCTTGCGCACCTGCAGGATGCCGAGGCCGCCGATGCGGATGCGGGCGCCTTTCTTCAGGTGCTTGGTGATGTTCGACACCATGTCCTCGAGCATGGCGTTGATCTGCTTTTTGGGCAGCTCATGGGCCTCGGAAAGGGACTCACTCAGGTGGCGCAGAGTGATGGTCTCGACTTTGGTGGCAGTGGCTTTGGGTGGCATCGGGCTCTCCCTCTCTGAATCGGAAACGAGCGAACTAGCACATATTTTGCGCCGGGAACACGCATGTAATGCCCGGAAATGCGCTAATCCACCGTGTCTGGTGATGGAACCGGCAGGGGGTTATCAGCCCGTCAATTGAGGGTCGGGAATGAGGCAATTGGCCCGCCGCATGGGCTTCGCGTCCAGAGATTTGCTGGCCCCGGCATTCAACTTGCGCTGGCGGGCGATGGGTCGGGCGCGGCTCCGGGCGAGCTACGACTTCCTGCCGCAGCCCGCTGGCCGGTATGGAGCGGACCGAAATTTCAGGACAGCAGGTTCCGCCTTTTCCATGGCTGGCCATCGGCTGTGGCGGGTAGAATGACAGCAAACCGACACATGAGGAGGGGCCATGACCACGACCAAGGGCCGCTGCCAGTGCGGCGCCATCGCCTACGAGTTCGAGGGCGCGCCGCGCTGGGTGATGCACTGCCATTGCGAGAACTGCCGGCGGGCGGTGTCGTCCTCCGTGGCGACGTACCTCGGCGTGCGTCTGGAGCAGTTCCGCTACCTCAAAGGGGAACCGACGTATTACGAATCTTCACCGGGCGTGAAGCGCTATTTCTGCGCCACCTGCGGCTCGCCGATGGCCTACACGGGCGAGCGTTGGCCCGGCGAGGTGCATCTATTCCACGGCACGCTGGCCGACCCGTCGCAATGGCCGCCGACCGCACACGGCTACGTCGCCGAGCAGCTGCCGTGGTTCGAGGTGAGCGATCATCTGCCGCGCTATGCAGCGACCGCAGGGAAGGGTGCGGTGCCGGTTCGCAAGGGGCCGCGCACATCCTGAGCAGGTGCCTTCTTGGCGTCCCGCTCGGCTGGTACAAACACGAAGTCAGAAGAAAGAACTGGGAGAGGAAGATGCTCAGGAAAGTGGTTCTCGGCGCCGCACTGGTTGCCCTGGCATTTGCAGGCACGCTCGAAGCGCAGCAGACGCCGACGATCAAACGCCAGGTGCTGCAGAAAGCAGACGTGCCCGACGGCAAGAAGTACGAGGTCGTGCTCGGTCTCGCCGAGCTTCCTGCGGGTGTGAACATCGGCCGGCACCTTCATCCTGGCATCGAGCAGGGGACGGTGGTCTCTGGCGAGCTGGTCCTGATGATCGAGGGCCAACCGGACAAGACGTACAAGGTAGGCGAGTCGTGGCAGATCCCGGTTGGCGCGGTGCACGATGCGAAAGCGGGCAGCGACGGCGCCAAAGTCATCGTGTCCTACACCGTGGAAAAGGGACAGCCGCTCGCGTCGCCGGCGAAGTAGGGACAAGCGTGCGTCGGCGCGCCTGGGTGCGCGCCGAACCGCCGCGTTGCGTCGACGATCGCGCAACTTTATCTCCTGCCCCTGATCGGCGTCACGGCCGGAAGCGGTTGTGCGGCCCGCGCGTCGCGTGGTGGTGCTACGGCTTCCTGCGGCATCCTCTGCAGGGTACTTACAACGTATCGCTCCTGACAGGCGCGTGGCTTATAAGGAGCCCATGAGCGACTCAGCAAAACCCAATGCCGTCGTCCGCGTCGGCAACGTCACGTTCGCCAACGATCGGCCGATCGCGGTGTTTGCCGGCCCCTGCCAGATGGAGAGCCGGGCACACGCGCTGGAGATGGCGAGCGCGCTGAAGGAAATCTGCGGGCGGCTCGGCCTGGGGCTCGTCTACAAGACGTCCTTCGACAAGGCCAACCGCACCAGCCTCGGCGGCAAGCGCGGCGTCGGGCTCGCAGGCGCGCTGCCGGTGTTCGCCGAGATCCGCGAGACGCTGGGCTTACCGGTCGTCACCGACGTGCATGAGGCCGGCCAGTGCGACGAGCTGGCCAAAGTGGTCGACGTGCTGCAGATCCCGGCCTTCCTGTGCCGGCAGACCGACCTGCTGATCGCTGCGGCCAAGACGGGCCGGGTGGTCAAGGTCAAGAAGGGGCAGTTCCTGGCGCCCTGGGACATGCAGAACGTGGTCGACAAGATCACAGGCAGCGGCAATCCCAACGTGCTGGTGACCGAGCGCGGCGCCTCGTTCGGCTACAACACGCTGGTGGTCGACATGCGTTCGCTGCCGATCATGGCGCGCACCGGCTGTCCGGTGATCTTCGATGCCACGCATTCCGTGCAGCAGCCGGGCGGGCAGGGTAACGCCTCGGGCGGCGACCGTACGTTCGTGCCGGTGCTGGGCCGCGCCGCCGTCGCGGTGGGCGTGGCGGGGCTGTTCATCGAGACGCATCAGAACCCGGATCACGCGCCGTCGGATGGGCCCAACATGGTGCCGCTCGCGCAGTTCGAAGGGCTGATGCGCGAGCTGATGGCCATCGACGCGGTGGTGAAGAAGCGCGCGTAGCGCGACGTCATCCCGGCCTGAGCGCAGCTCGGAGCCGGGACCTAGGATTGGAATCGAACTGCGCGGGGTCCCGGATATTCGCTCGCGCGAATTCCGGGATGACAGCCCCCCGCGCGGGTCTCAATAGCGCGTGGCGGAGCCCGCACCGTAGGTATCGAGGCTGCGCAGCACCTTGCGCTGCAGGCCCATCTGGGTCGGCGAGGCCGGCACGACGGAGCCCATCGCCGAGTACTGCCCTTCCAGGTCGCGCAGGCGCTGTGAGGCCTCCGGTTGCGTCTTGATGAAGGCGTTGATCTCGGCGGCGTTCTGCAGAAGCAGCTTGTTGGCTTCCTCGGTCTTGCCGGCGTCGCGCAGCACGATCGCCTCCTGCGTGCGGTTGCGCGTGACTTGCTCGACGACGGCCTCGCGTACGGTCTTGTCGGAGGCGGCCTTGACTTCCTCCTCGCTGCCGCCGAGGCGGGCGCGGACTGTCACGTCCTGCGTCTCGCGGGCGCCGCTGGCGGGCAGCGTGTAGGCGACCTTGACGACGCCAAGGTCCTGCTCACCGGGTTTCAGGCTCTGATCTGCCTCGATCTCCATCAGCACATAGTGCTCGGTGGCGGCGTAGACTTGGTTCATGCGGAACTGCGCGCGATTGCCGTCGATGGTGGCGTCACGGCTGAGCGCGCGCACCACGCGTACGCCGGGCTTGAGGTCGATGTCGATGGAGACGGTCTGGGCGCAGGAGCCCAGCACGTCGTCGAACTCCTTGTTGAAGATCTGCACGAGATCGGTGGGCTCGCGGGCGAAGGCGTGGTTGCCGTCGCCGGCGCGGGCGAGCGCCAGCATCAGGTCCTCGTTGTAGCCGAGGCCGAGGCCGATGGTGCTGACCGAGATGCCTTCGCCGAGCAGCGCGCTGCCGAGCGTGCTGAAGTCAGCCGGTCGCGACGGGCCGACATTGGCCTGCCCGTCTGACAGCAGGATCACGCGATTGAGCCGCTTGGGGTCTTTGTAGCGGCGCACCTCGTTGGCGCCCACCTGGACGCCGGCATGAATGGCGGTCGAGCCGCGCACGACGATCTGCTGGATGGCGTTGACGAACAGGCCGGCATTGTGCACCGGCTGGGCCTGCATCAGCACGTCGGTGACGTTGTCGAAGATGACAACCGAGGCGATGTCGCGGTGATCGAGGCGGCTGACGGCCATGATGGCCGCCGCTTTCGCCTGGGCAATGCGTTCGCCGCCCATCGAGCCGGAGCGGTCGATGACGAACGCCACGTTGACGGGCGTGCGCGACTGGTTGGGCTCGAGCGTGCAGCCCTTGAGGGCAACGCGCAGATAGTTCTTCTGCGGCTCGCCGCCCTTCATGACGGGCAGGGCGAGGCGCGCATCCAAGCCGATCTTCTGATCCGCCGAAGTGAGCGACGAAAAAGCTAAGCTACCGGCCAGCAGGCAGAGCGCATGCAAGCCGAGCGTATGAAATATGCGGTTCCACATGGGCAAACCCCAATTCGTTGAACCGCCTCCCGCGTCAGGTCATGCGCGCGCGAGTTGGCCGAAGTGGGGAGGAATCGTGTCGATCCGGCGTTGCCGCGGTCGAGTACCCGAGGCCGCCGATCAGGCGGCCGGCCGGGGGGCGCTGAGCACGCGCCACGCGGTCCACGCGCCGAGGCCCGACACCACGCGCACGGTCTCCGTCATGGTGCGGTAGGCGAGACACGGCAGCTTGGCGAGGCCCGTCAGTTTGACGACGGGTGTGCTGGTGATGGTCGAGTGCTCGGCGCTCGCGCTCATTTGCCCTGAGACCACCAGCGGGGCGACCTCGCGCATGCGAAGGCCGAGGAACCAGCCGCGGTCGAAGGCATGGTCGAACGGCTGGCCGATCGGCAGCAGCTTGTCGAGGTAGACCTGCGCGGCATGCCTGGACAGCACGTAGCCGGCCGAGCCCGTCGAGCGGAACAGATTGACGCACAGCGCGTGGGTGGGCGTCAGCTGCTGCAGGGCGAGCTTGAAGCCCGTCCGGCGGCTTTCCAGCTTCAGCACGTCCCAGGTCCCGACAGCCTCGCGGCTGGTGGCGCGGGCCAGAACATCGGGCAACGCAGGCAGCAGGGTGGCGTCATCCTCGAGGATGAGAGCGTGGCTGGCGTCGGTGGCCAGGAACGTCTGCATGACGGCAAGGTGGCTCAGGTAGCAGCCGACCTCGCCCGGGCGTACCTCGCGGCCATGCCGGAGCCGGTAACGCTGGGCGTCGACGCGGGGGTCGGTGGCGCCAACCTGGCGCCCTTCCACCGCTGCGATGCGCGTGAACGGCATGTGCAGCTTGTCGAGCTGGCCGGCCATGGCGGCAAGGCGCTCTGGCGACCTGTCGAGATTGATCAAGTACGTAGCGACGCGATACATAGGACGGCTCCCCCGAACCGGAACGCTCCCCTCGACGTGACTGTCCGTCACACGTTGGTCTTATGTCAAGCAGCCGACAGCGGGGTTGGTGCCGGATGGTCTCTATGCGGCCGACCCGCCAGGGGCAAGGCGAGGGCGGGCCGCAGTCCGCGGGAAAAGCGGATTATCCTTGCCGGCCAAGCGCCAAGCCGCTACGCCATATGCGAAATCGCCTCCATCCAAACGTCCGAACAGGGAACTCCAGGGGAAGCTGCCCATGCGCGTTTATTACGATCGTGATGCCGACATCAATCTGATCAAAGGCAAGAAGGTGGCCGTGGTCGGCTATGGCAGCCAGGGCCATGCGCACACGCTCAATCTGCGCGACTCCGGGGTGAAGGAGGTGGCGGTGGCCCTGCGCAAGGGCTCCGCCGGCATCGCCAAGGCCGAGAAGGAGAAGCTCAAGACCATGGAGGTGGCCGAGGCCGCCAAGTGGGCCGACGTCATCATGATGCTGACGCCCGATGAGCTGCAGGCCGACATCTACAAGGACCACCTGCACGCCAACATGAAGAACGGCGCGGCGCTGATGTTCGCGCACGGCCTCAACGTGCATTTCGCGCTGATCGAGCCGCGCGCCGATATCGACGTCGGCATGATCGCGCCGAAGGGCCCCGGCCACACGGTGCGCTCGGAGTACCAGCGCGGCGGCGGCGTGCCCTGCCTGCTCGCCATCCACCAGGACAAGAGCGGCAATGCGCACGACCTGTTCCTGTCGTACGGCGCCGCAATCGGCGGCGGCCGGGCCGGCATCATCGAGACCTCCTTCAAGGAGGAGTGCGAGACCGACCTGTTCGGCGAGCAGTCGGTGCTGTGCGGCGGCCTGGTCGAGCTGATCCGCGCCGGCTTCGAGACGCTGGTAGAGGCCGGTTATGCGCCGGAGATGGCCTACTTCGAGTGCCTGCACGAGGTGAAGCTGATCGTGGACCTGATCTACGAGGGCGGCATTGCCAACATGAACTACTCGATCTCCAACACGGCCGAGTTCGGCGAGTACATGTCTGGCCCACGGATCATCACGGACGAGACCCGCGCCGAGATGAAGCGCATCCTGAAGGACATCCAGACCGGCGTGTTCACCTCCAACTGGATCCGCGAGTGCAAGGCCGGCCAGCCCCAGTTCAAGGCCATCCGCCGCCTGAACGATGCGCACCAGATCGAGGAAGTCGGCGCCAAGCTGCGCGCCATGATGCCCTGGATCAAGGAGAAGGCGCTGGTCGACAAGAGCCGGAACTAGGGCGGGCGGAACGACTCAGCTAAGGCAAGCAAAGGCGCGTCGGCTCAGGGCCGGCGCGCCTTTGTTGCACTGTGGGCCGCAAGCTCCCAGATAAGGCCCAACGTTATGCTTGATAATATGCCATAATAGCATAATTTATGCGTCAAGTAGCGTTCGGGAGGCGCAATGTCGTTGTGGGGCTGGTGGAGTAACAAGGCAGCCGCCGCACCGGGTGGCGCGAACAAGAGCGCAGGCGAAAGAAGTTCGAGGCCGCAGGCCTCGCGGGAGCGCCGCACCGGGCGATCTCCGTACTCCGATCAATACGAGACCATCGTCGGCCGCGGCCATACGCGCCCGACCGCCGCCTTCGGCGCACCGACTTTGATCTGGCACATCGGTGTCTGGCCACGGCGGATGTTGAACGAGGAGACAGGTGGCGATCCCTGTGACCCGCATGATACGGCGGATCAGGAGCACGACGAGGCAAGACGTCTCTTTGGGCTGCGTCGGCGGGCATGGATCGAGGAAATTGATCGGAACCTGCGGGGACTGGAGGAGGGCGGCCGGCTGAGGCAGGGCCAACCGGGCAGAGATAAGCGATTCCTGGGCAAGCCCGGTGCCAACAAAGAAGCACCGCTGGTCGACACAGGCTCGGTCGGCATGGAGTTGTGGTGGCGCGATCCCACGGACGCCAAGGATGACAGCCTGGACAACGCGATCCGCGTGCGCCTGCAGGTCGACCTGACTGCGGACTACATCACGTATTGCTTCTATATGGACATCGGCAGGACCTGGGATGGGCGGCCCGGCGTCGGCGGGCGCAGGGCCGCGGTGCTGGCGGCCGTGGCGGATGTGCAGCGCATTTGCAAAGCCGATCGGGCGCCTTCGCCGGATACCCTTACGCCACCCGACGATCTCGACCCCCTTGAAGACGACGTTCTCATGAGTGCGCGCAATCTGCTTTACGTGCGCATCTGGGAGGAGTTCACGCGCGAGATGGGCTTCTCCCTGCAGAGCCTGTCGGGCGAGCGCGGAGAGGTATTCGCCAATTTCCGCGGCCTCGTCATGCCATCGGCTGTGCAACCGAGCGCCATGGGACCGACTTCGCTGGCGAAGTTCAGCGGCGATCCGAAGTTCGACGCCGACGGGCCAGAGGCCAACGCGGTGATCAAGGCACATTGGCCTTTCGCGCGGCGGATAACCCCGGGAGCGGATTACCGCGAGTTCATTGCCTGCGGCGTGATGAACTGGCGGGCACTGTATATCACAGCGCTTGGCGCCAGCAGCCAGCACGATCCCAGCGAGGACCGACCGAGGGCGATCAGCGACAAGGGCGAGACCGACATCGGGGTGCGTGAGGATGAGGTCGAAGGGGTTGCGGACAGCACGATCAACGACGACCGATGCGTTTGGAAACGGCGCGGCCGTGAGGGTCACAACCATCCGGTCCGCTACCTGCTACTGACAAAGGGGCAACCCAATCCGCGCCAGATCGGACGCATCGTCGAACGCATCAATGCAATGGGCACCATGCGGCTGTTCGCACTCAAGGATCTGGGCGCGATACGCAGCGCAGACGGGCCGATCCGCATGCTCGGGCAGGAGCTCGACATGATCACCGGAGAGTGGAGCAGCAAACGCCAGCTGGTGGAGGGACTATCGAGCTTTCGCAAACTGGACGACGCGCGCTATTCGCCGGACTACGACGATATCCAGGGAGATCTAAAATACGTATCGACGCCGGGCCCTACCGGCCAGCTCATCCGCCTGATCGGCAGGGTGCTGTACTTCATCGTCATGCCGGGGCGCGCCAAGCGCGTCTTCCACGAGGAACAGAACAACAAGGTTCTGGATGCCAAGTATCAGCTCCTGTACCGGATTTCCTCAAGAATTGAAGGCAAGCTGATCAAGCTCGGCGCGCGACTGGACGCGCTTGGCAGCGACGCAGTCGGCGGGCTGCACTTTCGGATCAATCGCTCTCGACACTACGCGCGCGAATTCCGCGTGCTGCTCAAGACGCTGAATGTCGGCAGCGTGCCGACTTGGGTCTCCTATGAGCAGTTCGTCATGCGCGGGCTGCAGCCGGCATTCGACGAGATATCCGACACGGGTCGGCGACTGAGAGCCCTGCGGGCGCGCCTGGGCACCGTAACCGAGATGATCGAGACAAGCGCGCTGGTCGGGCAGTCGGCCGCGACGCGCCACAATACAGCGGTGCTGCGCAGCGCCACCGCAATCCTGCTCTCGATTCTCGGGGCCGTTATGCTTCGCATAACGTTTCCCAAGGTTTGGGGTGCGATTGTGAATTGGCTGCACGGGCCAATCAGCCAGCTGGACGCCGAGGTTTCTGCGCAGCTCGCGGAGATGCTGAATAGGCTCGGGCCGTGGGCGGTCGTGTGGGCCGTGCTGCTAATGGCGGCGCTGAGCATTCTGTACGCGCTCTATCGCAGGCTGGCCTACTGGTTGCGCCGGCCGGTGCGAGGCGGCAATCCGGGGAGGTTCGCTTATGAGCCATGACGGCGCGAGTCCGCAGCAACCATTGGCAACGCCGATCAAGGTGTCGAGGGCGGTCAAGCACAAGGCCGGCGATTTGCGCATCTATCAGCATTCCAACCTGGCCTACTGGTGGGTGGTGTGGGTGTACGGCTTGATCTGTGCGGCGCTGACGTATGCGTGGGGGATCGGCATCAAGGAACTGGCGACGGGCACCGGCAGCGCGGAGAAGGGCATACTGTTCCATCCCTCGCCGTGGCTCGGGCTGTCGTTCATCGGGCTGATCCTGTTCGTGGTGATCTTCACCAACGTGCGCGCGCGCGGCGTCTACTCGATCGTGCTGCTGCTGCTGGCCGGGGCAGCGGTGTGGGCCGTGCAGAAGATCCCCGGCATCCAGGCGGCGTATGGCTGGGTCAACCTGCTGCGCGTGCACCTCAACCTCGCCTTCTATCTGACCTTCTCGGTGCTGCTGATGACGATCTGGTTCTTCATCATCTTCCTGGTCGACCGCTTCACGTGGTGGCGCTTCTCGCCCGGCCAGGTGATCGAGGAGCACCGCGTGGGGCAGGCGACGGGGCATGCCTTCAACACCGAGGGCATGATCATCCAGCGGCTGCCGGACGACCTGTTCCGTCACCGCGTTCTGGGCTTCGGCACCGGGGATTTCGTGGTCAAGCCGGCGTCGGGCGATACGTTCGAGATCCACAACGTTTGGCGCGCCAACAGCATACAGCGCCGGCTCGAGGACATGATCGCGACCCGGGCCGTCAAAGGCATGTAGGGGCGCAGAAAAAGAAAAACCCCGGCCGAAGGGGGTGGCGCCGGGGTCATTCAATTCCGCGGCTGGCGCACGGGGGAGCGCTGCCAGTCTCGCATCCTCGTGTGGCGCTGCTTCTTGGTGGGCAGGCAATCCTCACGTCGAGGCGTGTTTGTAATAAGCCAGAGCAATACGGCGGCCAGTTGCTCCTGGGCTGAAGGCTGAATGAAGGGCGCATTTATCGAGAGTTCATGTTCGGCGCGACGGCAGAGGCTCGTAAGGCCGCGAAAAGGTCGTGCATTGAGGCTTTTGCGATCTATCCAGCCCTGCCGCCGTGGAGATAAATGGCGGGCGTTCATACAACAATCAGCGATGGAGAGTGGAACATGAAGCTGTTGCTTGGTTCGCTGGTGCTGGCGCTCAGCCTGAGCCTAGCCCCGGCCGCGCCGATGGCGCAGCAGTCGCAGAAGGCGGCGGCGCCGAAGGTCGGCAAAGGTGAGAAGGTGTGCCGCACCAAGCTCAAGTACAGCGGCGAGGTCCGTACCTGGGTGTGCAAGAAGGAAGAGCTGTGCTGCGTCTGGCACGAGATCAACTACACCAAGTGCGGTGCAGCCGGCCTCAACTGCCTGTAACAGGCGGGCGAGAACGGGGGCGATGTACATCGCCCCCGAGCCCACCTAGGCTGACAGGTGCGCGTTTTGGCCCATTGCGCAAAGTGCGCACGGGACCGCACTACATCGCGGCGTCCCGCACCGGGCGCAGGGGCGTCGCGCCGACATCGAGCTTCTTCTGCAGTTGCTGTGCCGCCAGGATCATGGCGCGCTCCGCCAGGGCCGTGATGGTCAGGAGCGGGCTGACGCCGACCGCCGAAGGGATCGCCGCCCCGTCGCACACATAGAGCCCGTCGTGAACGGCCGTCGGCCCCTTGGTCGGGTCGAACACCCGCCCGTCCGGCGCCACCACACCTGTCTCCGCCGTTTCCCCCATTACGCATCCCCCGAGCGGATGGGCAATGATGCGGTTGCCGCCGAACGCGGTCATGCTGAAGGGGTTGCGGACGAATACGCCACCCATGCGTTCGATCATCGCCTTGACCTTCTGCTCGGCCTGTACGCGCTGCGGCGCGTTGCTGTAGCCCGGCCAGTCGACCATGACATGGTCGTTTTGAAGCCGGAGGCGGCCGCTCGCATCGTCGTGCGCGACGACATAGAGGATCTGCGACCGGCTCATCTCGTCGCCGTAGATGCCTTGTCTCATTAGCCGCAGGGCTTCCCCGAATTTCAATTGCAGCAATGCATCGAGGGGAGCCAGTGCGGCCATGATGGTCAGCATGGTGCCGTCGTGCACCCACAGCGGGCCATGCTCGTCGCCGAGGTCGATCAGCGCCATGCTGTGGGGACCGACCGCCGGGGTCCCGCGCGGCGCCTGGGACGGAAAGCCCGTGGCAATGGCATTGACCGGCCTGTCGAGCTTGTCGGCGAATACCAGGTCATCACCGTTGGCCGAGAAGTTCTCTCCCAGCCGTGCCGACAGCCCGAGACCACGCTGCTGCGCCCGCAGGAGCAACTCGTTGGTGCCCAGCGTGCCGGCCGCCAGCACGACGATCGGCGCCTCGATGCGCCGGCTTGCACCCGGCTTCGACAGGTCCTGCACCACGATCTCCCACCCGCTCTGGGTCTTGGCGATCGACTGGGCCCGGCTTTCGCAGAATACCGCTGCGCCGTGATCGAGCGCATCGGCGATGTAGGTGATGCCGACGGTGTTCTTGGCGCCCACGTTGCAGCCCGACCAGCAGTCGCCGCAATGCCGGCAGCCGTACTGCATGACGCCCGATGCGTTCGGTCCCGGCCTGTGCGAGATGGTCATCGATGGCAGCTGTACCGTGCGGCCGGATGCTTCTGCCGCCTTGCGCATGCCGGCAAACTTGGCAAAGCGCTCCGGCTCGGGCACCGGGCCGACACCGAGCATGGCCTCCGCGCGCGCCAATCCCTCGACCAGGTGGCCGTCGCTGACCACCGCGGCCGGCCAACCCGCCTTGCGCAGTCTGCCAAGATCGGGGCGGAGCACGACGCCGGCGTTGATCAGCGAGCAGCCGCCGAGACCGGATGCGCCGAACACGGTCAGGCCCTTGCCGACCGACAGGTAGTAGAGCCCGGCGGGATCGCCCAGTTTCGGGGCGCGGCCCGTCAAGCGTATGGTCTTGCGCCGTGCCTTGGCGGTGGTCGGGAAATCGCCCGGCCGCCAATGCCGCCCCTGCTCGAGGACCGCCAGGCGCAGCCCCATACGCGCGAGGCGGGATGCTGCTACACCGCCGCCGTAGCCGGAACCGATGACGATCGCATCGTAAGCCGGCATTGCGTCGCTGACTGTCTTGGCTGCTGCAACCATGAAACGCTCGACCATCCCCACACAGATCTCACGCGCCGTTCGCAGCAAGCAGCCGGCGAGACGCGGATAGCGATCAGTGTAGGTGAAAAAGCCTAATGCTTCGCGTCGCGGGGCGCCTCGGGCGGACACGCCGCCGATCGCCCCGGAATGTACGATTAACGCACAGCCATCGCGCCTTCAGTCTGGGTGTCTAGCCGGCCGCCGATGGGAGCGGGTATTGTGCTTGCAACCTCGAACACGCGGAGCGTATCAACACGGACACCCATGCAGACGGTATCGTGCGCGACCGCCGGCACCGACCTACTGCAGTACCCAGATCCGCCGCTTATCGCCTGACAAAACGCATCGCATCGCTTGAAGGAGCCTCGTGTGAAAAACTCCAATATCGTGCTCATCGACCGCCATCCGGGCCGGTCGTCCCAGACCATCGGCATTGCCCGCGAGCTCGGCACCGATCCGGAGCTGATCCACGAGCCGTCGGTCGGCGTAGTGGGCACGAAGGGCGACAGCCAGTGCTATCTCGGCGTGATGGCCAAGGTCGAAGCCATCCATGAGCGCTTGAAGGGCCGCGTCGGCAAGGGGGCGGGCCAGCTCAAGCTGCGCCTCGTGCAGCCGGAGTACACGATCGCCACTTCCGACGGCATCCGCAACGGCACACGCGAGATGCGCTACTCGCTGATCGGGCGCGAGGTGACCAACGAGGCACTCTGCGAGCACCTGAGCGCGACGGGGCTCGCCGGCACGATTGCGGTGGTGGCCTGCGACAAGCCGCCGGTCGGGACGCTGGCTGCGCTGCTCGAGCACAACCAGCCGGCGATCATCATGTCGGACGGCCCGATCCATCCGGGCAAGGATCCCAAGACCGGAGAGGCGCTCGACATCGTCAGCGCCTATCAGGTGGCGGGCAACCCCGATGCCGAGCTGCGCCTGCGCATCGCCTGTCACGCCTGTCCCGGCATCGGCAGCTGCGGCGGCATGTTCACCTACAACACCATGCAGACGTTCATCGGCGTGGTCGGCATGCAGCCGCTGCACATGGTGGCGCCGCCATCCGACGATCCGCGCAGGGTCACGG
>Ga0209813_10000296_pt1 | contig 13724 bp, 12 predicted proteins | sample EndMethybrTD3033_FD_187596 | JGI IMG/M metagenome (GOLD analysis project Ga0209813, IMG submission 187596) | Populus endosphere microbial communities from Tennessee, USA - Endosphere MetaG P. TD hybrid TD303-3 (SPAdes) (version 2) | ecosystem: Host-associated > Plants > Roots > Endosphere... | reverse complement strand
GCGGCAAATCGCGCGTCACCTCGTAGCACAGCAGCATGCCGATCTCTTTCAGCAGCTCTCGGAAAGATTTGGTCGAACGGTCCTTGTCGCGGATCAGGGTCAGCTTGTGCTGCACCAGCGGGTGATCGACTACGGTGACGCCTTCCATGACGCTCCCTCACTGCTGAAATCAGAATACGCTGCCGTCGCTGATGACCTTGATGGGCGGCGAGCCGTCAGCCCGGCGCTTGCGGGCTATCGCTCGGCCTGCGGCCCACGTTCCGCCCTGCAGGACGCGGGCGAGAGGAAAGGATACGGCATCCTTGTGCAGCCGTTGGCGTACGATCTCCGCCAGCTTGTCTAGCAGTGCGACCGTGAGAGCGCGCCACTCGACAATCAGGGGCGATCCGACCTCATGCGCGTGCTCAACCTCACCAGGGTCGCGCAAGATCAGCACCCCTGTGTCAATGAAGAGGCCACCGTTGCGGTATTCGGCCAAACCCGTGAGGCCGTCGATATCGGTCACCTGAATTCCTGCCGCCTGCAGGGGCTCGATCAGGGAATAGGCGAGCCATTGCGAAAGCTTGTGCAGAGGCACAAGCCGATCCGTCGCATCGTTCGTCGTGATGGCCGGGTGGCGCCAGCAATCGCCCAAGGGGACGCCCGCGAGGTTGAGGCGCGAAGGCCATACCGACCCGAGGTGGCGCAGCAGCTCGCGCAGGATAACCGGTGCCGCGATCGAACGGCTTTCAGCCAGCGTTGCCAGATGATCGAACAGGCCGCCCGGCCGCGGCGCATCTGCGCGAGCGAACACCTCGGGCTTTGCGGCGACTGCGGCGCCGAGCCGGGCAAGCAACTCGGCGCGCCCGTGCACGCCCACCAGTGGGTTGGCGTCGCTAACCTGGAAATGGCGGCTCAGCGTATCGACTGTCAACGCTTCCAGCGCCATGGCGTCGGCGCGCAATGGCGACTCGGGCCGCGCCGAAAACGCGCCGCTCGTGAACATGGCCAGGCTTGCGAGCGCCAACCCCTCGGATCGACCGACTTGGATTCCGGTCGCAGGGTCGCGATAGGACCACTGCGGTCCCGCGCCGGCATCCAGAAGCACACTGGTGACGGCCAAATCGAACGCGGCGCGCGCCCGCTCGGCCGCATCACGCCACGGCGTGGCTGCCTCGATTGCTGCCCAGCGATCGTCCCTGCCCACCACGAAATGACGCCAACGCGAGTGGAACGGCACCTCGAGATCTGGGTAGGCCTCTCGCGTGGTCTCGACGACGAGGTCGGCAGCCTTCTCAAGCCGCTCAAGATCGATGCGAAAATGCGGCAGCCCGTCTTCAAGTCCAATCGCCAGTAGCGATTGCGCCCGCTGGCGGACCGCGCTGGCGCTCAATAGGGATAGTGCGGCAGCCGCTTCGGTCTTCACAGGTGTCCGGGCTCCGGTCCGCTCCGTCAGCTCTTGTCCAGAGTGCGGCCGACGGTCTGCGTGAGATCCTGTGGCGTCTGCTGTTGTGGCGCGTAGTAGCCAGCCGCCTTCTTGGCCGCCATCTCCACGTAGGCGTCGGCCGGCACAAGCTCATCGGGCAGAGGAACGCGCTCGACGATTCTGATGCCCTGCGCACACAGCGCGTCGTACTTCATGTCGCTCATGGAGACGAGGCGGTCGATGCGCTCAAGCCCCAACCAATTGATTACATCCGGCATCAGCTGCTGGAAGCGTGCATCCTGCACGCCGGCCACGCATTCCGTACGCTCGAAATAGGCGGTTGCCGCATCGCCGCCTTCCTGGCGTTTGCGCGCGTTGTAAACAAGGAATTTGGTGACTTCGCCAAGCGCTCGGCCCTCTTTGCGGTTGTAGACGATGATACCGAGGCCGCCTGCTTGCGCGGCCCGCACGCATTCCTCGATCCCGTGCAAGAGGTAGGGTCGACACGTGCAGATATCGGAGCCGAATACGTCGGAGCCGTTGCACTCGTCGTGAACGCGACAGGTGATGCGGGTGTCAGGAACCGCAAGCTTGGCAACATCGCCAAACAGATAAACGGTGGTGCCGCCGACAGGCGGCAGGAACACCTGCAGGTCAGGCCTCGTCACGAGTTCTGGGAACATGCCCGCCGTCTGCTCGAACAGGGTGTGGCGCAGGCTCGTCTCGCTCGTGCCGAAGCGCTCGGCGATGCCCGGCAGGTACCACACTGGATCGATGGCGACCTTCACCACCGACACGCTGCCGTTTGGATGCACCACTGTGCCGTCATGGGAAAGTCGGCCCGCAGCCAGGGCCTGGCGCACCTCGTTCAGATCGAGCCGGGCCTGCGTCACGGCGATGCTGGGGCGGATATCGATCCCTTCAGCGATCTGGGACTGGAAGGCCTCGGCCACCACATGTCCCCACGGATCGAGCGAGACGATGCGGCGGGCGTCGGTCCATTGCTTGAAGGGCCCGATCGCAACGGCCGGCTGCGTGTTGGTAAGATCGGCCCTGCGAATGGGGTTGAGCGTGCCGGAGGAGACAGCCAGCGCGCGGTAGAGCGCGTAGGAGCCGCCGTGCGTACCAATGACGTTGCGATCCGCAGGTCGCGACACCGTGCCGATGACGGGACCGCGCTCCTGTGGCGTCGCCGCGCCCCATACAACTGGAAAGCGCGGCTTGGCTCCCGGAGCCGCATGCGACGTCAGGCGAATATGATCGGTGCGGTTCGGACGGGTCATTGCCGGTCTCCAAAAGCCGATAGCCCGCCGCTGGGGCGGGCCTCATCCTCATCGCTCTAAGACCAGCCGGCAGCCTCGACACCAGCGTCGATCATGCCCACTGGGATCTATTATAGTTGCGCCGCTGCCGGATACAATGCGCTGCCGGGCTTGTGCGCCACCTATTGAAACGACGGCTGATCCTCGGTTGTTCTTGTGGTAAATTGCACATTGCCAGCGGTGAACGGGCCGCATCCGCAAGGGACCTCGAGATGTCCAAGTTGAGCGCTCCGGACGCCAAATTTCTGCGCATGGCCTACGACGAGGCCGAAGCCGGCTTCAACGAAGGCGGCTGTCCGATCGGCAGCGTCCTGGCGGAGGGCGAGCGGCTCATCGCGCGCGGCCGCAACCAGCGGGTACAGCAGGGTGACCCCATCGCCCACGGCGAGATGGATTGCTTGCGCAAGGCTGGCCGGCAGAGGTCCTACCGTCGCATGACGCTTTATACCTCCTTGTCGCCCTGCATGATGTGCACGGGCACGATTCTCCAGTTTGGCATCCCGCGCGTCGTGATCGGCGAGGACAAGAATTTCGCCGGCAATGCCGAGTTCCTTCGCCAGCGCGGCGTCGAGGTCATGATCGCCGATGATGCCGACTGCATCGCCCTTATGGCGCGCTTCATCCGCGAGAGGCCGGACCTCTGGCACGAGGACATCATGGAGAGCGATTGAGTGGACAATCTCGTGGTCATCAAGCATCCGCTGGTCGCGCACAAGCTGTCGCTGATGCGCGACAAGACTACGCCATCGGTACAGTTCCGAACACTGTTGCGAGAGATTTCCTTGCTGCTGGGCTACGAGGTGCTGCGCGACCTGCCGACCGAGTTGCGCGACATCGAGACACCCGTCGGCCCAATGCGGGCCCCCTTCCTGACGGGCAAGAAGCTCGTATTGGTGCCGATCTTGCGGGCCGGCAGCGGACTGCTCGACGGGCTGCTCGAATTGGTGCCGTCGGCGCGCGTCGGTCATGTTGGTCTCTACCGCGACCCGAGCACGCTGGCGGCCGTCGAATACTATTGCAAGGTGCCAGACGACCTCGGCGAGCGCCTGACTGTCGTCGTCGATCCCATGCTGGCGACGGGAAACTCGGCGACGGCAGCCATCAGCCGGCTCAAGGATCGCGGCGCGCGCAACATCCGATTGGTCTGTCTACTCGCCGCACCCGAGGGTATCGCGACACTCGCCGGTGCGCACCCTGATGTTCGTGTGTTCACGGCCGCCGTTGACGCTCGATTGAACGACCATGGCTACATCGTGCCTGGCCTGGGCGATGCGGGTGACCGCATGTACGGCACGAAGTAACAAGGGACTGGAGGAGATCAGGACCAGGATCATAGCGGCCGGCTTGGCGCAGAAATGCCCAGTCTTTGGGCACATGAGTTTGCAGTCTTTGCCGTGCAAGCTTTTGAAAAGTCAGTTGGACCGTGCGTTCAGCCGCGATCACAATCGCGGCACGACTTGTGCTTGGGTGACTTGGAAAACGCAACAAGGGGATGTCATGGCTACCACGTGTTTGACCCGCCGTTCGGCCCTGCGTCTCGGTGCGGGCTTTGCTGGCTTGATCTGGACGGGAGGCTCCGCCTTCGCGCAGGCTAAGACCAAGCCGATCAAAGTTGCTTCGATCTATACCGTGCCGGTCGAGCAGCAATGGGTTTCGCGGCTACACAAGGCGCTCACTGCCGCCAAGGACCGCGGCGACATCACCTACAAATGGTCCGAGAGCGTTGCCAACAACGACTACGAGCGCATCATGCGGCAATACTCCGAGGAAGGCACGGACCTGATCGTCGGCGAGATGTTCGCCGTGGAGCGCGCCGCGCGCAAGGTCGCCGAAGGCTATCCGAAGGTCGCCTACCTGATGGGCTCATCTTTCGGGCCGGTGGCGCCGAACCTCTCGGTGTTCGACAATTTCATCCACGAGCCAGCCTATCTCACCGGCATCGTCGCGGGAAAGGCGACCAAGTCGAACCTGATCGGCATGGTCGGCGGTTACGCGATCCCCGAAGTGAACCGGTTGATGCAGGCCTTCATGGAAGGCGCGAAATCGGTCAATCCAAACGTCAAGTTCCTCGTGACTTTCATCAACTCCTGGTACGACCCGCCGAAGGCCAAGGAAGCAGCCTTTGCGATGATCGATCGCGGCGCCGACGTAATGTATGCCGAGCGCTTCGGTGTGTCCGACGCTGCCAAGGAGCGCAATGTGAAGGTGATCGGCAACGTCATCGACACCTCGCCGCAGTACCCCGGCACCGTGCTCGCGAGCGCTCTCTGGCATATGGAGCCCTCCATCGACCGCGCCATCAAGGCGGTCACGGCTGGGACCTTCGTGGCCGAGGACTACAGCCCCTACAGCTACATGAGGGAGGGCGGCTCGACCCTCGCCGTGGACGAGAAGCTGGTGCCGGCAGACGTGGTCGCGCTGGTCAAGGCCAAGGAAAAAGACATTCTGGACGGCAAGTTCGTCGTCAAGGTGAACGACGCCGAACCGAAGTCCTCCTGATAAAAACTTAGCGCGCGCGGGGCTGCTCGCGCGCGCATCCGCTCCGGCACATCCTCCCATGGTAACCACGCCCGATGCGCCGGTGGTGCTGTCCCTTAGGGGGATCGGCAAATGCTTCGGCGCGCTGGTCGCAAACGAGGGAATCGATCTCGACTTGCGGCGCGGCGAGATCCTGGCACTGCTCGGCGAAAACGGCGCCGGCAAGACGACCCTGATGAACATCCTGTTCGGCCATTATGTGGCTGACGAGGGAACGATCCGGGTTGCGGGCGCAAACGGCGAGCTCGTAGCGCTCGCCGCCGGATCACCGCATGCATCGCTCGCAGCTGGCATCGGCATGGTGCATCAGCATTTCGCGCTGGCGGAAAGCCTCACCGTACTCGAGAACGTCGTCCTCGGAACGAAGCCGCTCGGCTCCATAAAGCTCGATCTCGCCGGCGCGCGCGCAAAGCTCAGCGCGTTGATGCACGACAGCGGGCTGGACGTCGACCCCGACCGCCGCGTGTCGCGGCTCACTGTTGGCGAGAAGCAGCGGCTGGAAATCCTCAAGGTGCTTTATCGCGGCGCGCGCATCCTCGCGCTGGATGAGCCGACCGCCGTGCTCACGCCGCAGGAGGTTGACGGGCTGTTCGTGGTGCTGCGGCGCCTCGTTGGCAATGGCCTGTCGATCATCTTCATTTCGCACAAGCTGAAAGAGGTGATCGCCATCGCCGATCGCGTGGCGGTCCTGCGCGGCGGCAGAAAGGTTGCCGACCGCACGGCGGAAGGCGCCGACCGCGCCATGCTTGCCGAGCTGATGGTCGGCCGCGAGGTCACGCCGACGAAGCGCCTCCCGCGCGCGCCTGGACTGCCACGGCTGGTGCTGAACGGGATCGACGTGCCCGGCGCGCACGGGCGCAGCGGCCTGTCGCGGGTTTCGCTGGAGGTGCTGTCCGGCGAGATCCTCGGCATTGCCGGCGTGTCCGGCAACGGACAGACGCTGCTCGCGGGCGTGATCGGCGGCACGATCGTGCCCGGGAACGGCGAACTCATGCTTGACGGCGAGGTATTGACGCCGTCGCCGCGCGCGATGGTGCGGGCCGGTATCGGCCGCATCCCTGAGGATCGCCACCACGAGGGCGTCGTCGGTTCGTTGTCGATTGCCGAGAACCTGGCGCTGGAAAGCCTCGACCAGGACGCGGTGCAACGCTTCGGCTTTCTGCGCTTCGAGGCCATGCGGCAGCGCGCCTTGTCCGCCATCCGCGACTACGACGTGCGTTGTCCGGGACCCGATACGTTGATCCGCCTGCTGTCCGGCGGCAACATCCAGAAGGTGATCCTCGCCCGTGTGTTCGAGCGCGCGCCGCGTGTCGTCCTTGCCAATCAGCCCACGCGCGGGCTCGATATCGGCGCGACCACGGACGTACACCGGCGCCTGCTGGCGGCGCGCGACCGTGGCGTCGCCGTAGTGCTCATGTCGGAGGATCTCGACGAGTTGCTGGCACTGTCCGACCGGGTGTCGGTGATGGTTGCGGGCAGGCTCTCCGCGCCGATGGCAGTGGAGGCGGTCACCCTGGAGAGGCTTGGTTTGATGATGGCCGGCCAGGCGGACGCGGCATGATCCGCTTCGAGCCACGGGCGGGCGTGCCGTTGGCGATGCGGGTCGGCACGTCGCTAGGCGCCGTCGCGGCGGCGCTGCTCATCTCGGCGATCCCTCTCGCGGCCGTGGGAGCGCCGATCCTGAAAGCGTTCGGCTTGATGGTGCAGGGAGCGGCCGGATCGCTGTTCGCCTTCACCGAGACGCTGACGCGTGCGACGCCGCTGATCTTCACGGGGCTCGCGGCGGCCGTAGCGTTCCGGGCGCGTCTCTACAATATTGGTGCGGAGGGCCAGCTTTATGCCGGTGCCCTGGCGGCCGTCGCGGTCGGCTCCGGCACCATCTCGGCGACGCCTTTCGTACTGGTCCCATTGATCCTCATCGTAGCTGCGATGGCCGGCGCGCTCTTGATGTTGGGTCCGACCTTGCTGCGCGTGAAGCTCGGCGTCGACGAGGTGGTGACCACGCTGCTGCTGAATTTCGTCGTGCTGCTGTTCGTGCAAATGATGCTGGAAGGCCCTCTGAAGGATTCGATGGGGGGCGGCTGGCCGCAGTCGGCTCCCATCGTTGCTGAGGGAAGTCTCCCGGTGTTGGTGACGCGCACGCGGCTGCACGCGGGCTTCCTGCTCGCGCTGGTCGCCAGCGTTGTCATGTACGTCTTGATAGCCCGCACCAGGCTGGGACTTGCCATCCGCGCGGTCGGCGAAAACCAGGCGGCTGCGCGCTTCGCCGGCATCCAGGTTACCCGCGTCATGGTGTTGGTCGGCCTGCTGTCGGGCGCACTCGCAGGCCTCGCCGGCGCCTCGGAGGTCGCGGGGCTCAAGGGCTATCTGACGGCTGATATGTCGCGCGGCTTCGGCTATGCCGGCATCGTCGTCGCCATGGTGGCCTCGCTCGCCCCGCTGGCCGTGATCCCGTCGGCGATCTTCATTGCCGGCATCTTCGTCGGCGCGGACACCATGGGCCGCACGCTCGGCGTTTCCAACTATATTGCCGATCTGATCGTGTCGCTGGCGCTGCTCTGCGTACTGGTCAGCGGGTTGTTCCTGCGTTTCCGCATCCGTTTCGGTTAGGTACAGCTGATGCAAGGCGTCCTCGACATCCTGATTTCGGCGAGCTTCTGGGAAGCTGCCATCCGTATCGCCACTCCGCTCATGTTCGGCGTGCTCGGGGCGCTGCTCTGCGAGCGCTCGGGCGTGCTCAATCTCGGCATCGAGGGCATCTTCACCGCCGGCGCGCTCGCCGGATGGCTCAGCGTCTATCTCGGGTGCGGCCTGTGGACCGGCGTACTGATTGCCGCGCTGACCGGCGCGGTGTTCGGGCTGCTGCACGCGCTGCTGACGGTGCCCCTGGGGTTGTCGCAACATGTGACCGGCATCGGTATCACGCTGTTTGCGACCTCGCTGTCCTATTTCGTCTACCGCCTGTCATTGCCCAGCGTCGCGACGCCGCCGACCATCCAGCCGTTCCGCCCGGTCCATATACCGGGCCTGTCGGACCTGCCGTTCATCGGCACGGCGGTGTTCCAGCAGACCCCCATGACATTCCTGGCGTTCGCGCTGTTCGCCGTAGCGACTTTCGTGCTCTACCGCACGCCGCTCGGACTCGCGATCCGTGCCGTCGGGGAGAATCCGGCGGCGGTCGAGGCGCAGGGCCTCGACGTCACGCTGATCCGCATCGGGGCGGTGGTCGTGGGCTCCGCACTGATGGCGCTCGGCGGCGCCTTCTTGACGATGTCGGCCTTCAACGCCTTCTTCTTCGAGATGACCAACGGGCGCGGCTGGATCTGCGTGGCGTTGACGGTGTTCGCGTCCTGGCGCCCGGGCAAGGCGCTGCTCGGCGCGCTTCTGTTTGGAGCCTTCGATGCGTTTCAGCTACGGCTGCAACATCAGATCGGAGGCGCGGTGCCGGGCCAGGTCTTCCTGATGCTGCCCTATCTCCTGTCGATTGCCGCGCTGGTTACCATTGCGCGCGGCGCCGACTATCCCAAGGCTCTGATGATCCCGTATTTCAAGGGCCAACGCTGAAGACCGTTCGATCTCACCGTTGCCGACGGCTGAACCAACACGCCTACCCAGCGGGGACAAGATAGTCCATCGTACCGAGCACCTGCCGGACCAAGCGCAGCACGGCATCCACCGCGGGCGTCCGCCCACCTTCCCAGAAAGTTGCAAAGACGCGCCCGTACTCGACGGTCGGAATGCTGTCCAGGATGCGCAGTGCTCCGGAAGCCACCTGCGGCTCGATCATCTTGATCGGCAGCAAACCGATTCCAACGCCAGCGGCGACAAGGTGGGCAACCAGGGTCACGCTGGTGCAGATATCGATCCTGGTGGGCTCGAGACCCGCGGTCGCGAACCACTCCGTTATCTGCCGAAACATCGCGGAGGGTGGGGGATTGCTGATAATCGGCAACAGTCTCGCGTCGGCAGGGCGAATAAGCGGACCAATACCCGACCCGCCTGCGGCCACCCAGGCATTAGGCTGGGCACCCAGAGGCTGCATGCGCAGGCCAGGCTGGCCGACAGGATTGACCAGGAAGGCGAGATCGAGCCGATGCGCGGCCAGATCGCGCTCGAGGACTGAGCTTGTGGAGACGGACAATTCGGGTCGGAGCCCCGGACACCTTTCGCGCATGAGTTCCATAAGGGGCGCGACGCATACCATCGCGAAGCCTTCTGCAAGGCCAATGCGAACGGGGCCTGTGATGTCGGCAGCAGCCACCGTCCTGATTTTGCTGACTTCGTCGAGAATCGCCGACGCCCGTTCGAGAAGATTGAGCCCGGCATCGCTGGGGCGCACCCCGCGTCCGCTGCGCTCGAAAAGGTCTCTGCCCAGACTCCGCTCAAGGTCTCGTATCCGCAGGGAGACAGTCGGCTGCGCCAGATTGAGCTGGCGCGCCGCGAGCTGAACCGATCCGAGTTGAGCCACCCAGACGAAGGCTTCCAGTTGGGCGAGCGTGATACGCATTCATTGAATTTCCTTATGGGTCCTGGCCCGAATATTCCAATTGGATTGGAAATTGCAAAGCTTATTATGGTCCGAACAGCCTGTTTCGCAGAACGCCTATGGCCGGTCATGTTGTCTACGCCACCACGGATCGTGCGCATTGACGGATACGAGGTTGCCTGCCGGCTCTCCGAGCCGATCGGCAACTCGAGACAGATGTTTGATAGCCGCGCGTCGCTGCTCGTCGCGTTGACGACCGATGCCGGCGCGGTGGGCTGGGGAGAGTCCTGGGCATTCCCTGCGGCGGCGGGTGCAATGATCCGCGAGGTCTTTGGCCCGGCGCTTCTCGGCTGCGATGCGTCCGCGCCACAAAGCGCCTGGCACACCATGAGCTCCCAGCTCGGCTACGACCGCCGCGGCATCTCGACCATGGCCATCAGTGCCCTCGACATCGCTCTCTGGGATGTGGCGGGCCAGATCGCGCATCGGCCGGTATACGCGCTCTTGGGTGGCCGGCTGCGCGAGACCATACCGGCGTACGTCAGCGGGCCATTCATGAAGCCTGGCCCAGATCCGTATCGCGATTTCGCCGCCGACGTGGCTGCGTATCTCGAGACGGGATTCCGGGCGGTGAAAATGCGCATGGGCACTGATCCCCGTGCCGATGGAGCCATGGCTCAACGCATACGACGGCAGATCGGGCAAGAGATCTCCTTGATGGCCGATCTCAACGAGGGCTTTTCGGTTGCGGGAGCGATAGAGATCGCCAAGCGCGTCGCCGACGCCGACCTCGTTTGGCTCGAGGAGCCGATCGCGCACGATGACCTGCCCGGTTATCGGCGCCTGGCCGGCGTTTTGCCGATGGCTCTTGCCGGCGGCGAGGCCTTGATTGGCTTGAAGGCGTTTCGCGACTATCTGGCCGCGGGCGTTTTCGACTTCGTACAGCCCGACCTCGCCTTGTGCGGCGGTTTTTCGGAAGCCAGGCGCATCGCCGCTGTGGCCGACGCTTTTGATGCTGCCGTCGTGCCCCACGTTTGGGGAACGGTTGTCAACTTTCACGCCTCGCTGCATTTCGCGGCCTGTCTACCCGAAAAGCGCGGTCGACTTCGGACACCCCTTTTTGAATTCGACCCCTCGGAAAACCCGCTTCGGACAGCCTTCGCGAGCCACCCAATCGATCGCGACGGTCACATCAAAGCGCCTGATGCTCCAGGCCTCGGGATCGATCTAACACCGGACCGTATTGCTCCCTTTGTAAAGCGATCGTGGACCATTTCGTAGCCATCGGAACCACGGCAACTTGAAACGCAAGCATACGAAAAGAGGAAACGCGATGCAGATGAAAGCCCTTCTAACAGCTCTCGTGGGCATACTCGGGTTCATGCTCCCGACGGCACAGGCCCAGCAGACCAAGGAGCTCAACCTCGGGTTCGTCGGTCGCCAGACCGCGCCCGAAGGCATTGCGATGGGCGCCTTTGCCGAAGAGATCAAGGCGAAGACAAATGGGCGCGTCGTGGTCCGGCTGCACCCGGGTGGTGCGCTCGGGGGCGACCGGGAAGTGCTCGAAGGGCTGCAGCTGGGCACGGTTGATCTTGCTGTGCCCTCGACCTCGGTGATCGCCAACTTCGTGCCGGAGGTGCAGATATTCGATATCCCCTTCTTGTTCCGCGACTTCGACCACGCGCAGGCGGTGCTCGATGGCGCCACCGGACAAGAACTGCTTGGCAAGTTCCGGGGAAAGGGATTGCAGGGGCTGGCCTTTGGGGGAATTGGCTTTCGCCAGCTCACCAACAGCAAGCGGCCAGTCAACGGTCCCGATGACGTCAAGGGCCTGAAGATCCGCACGCAGGAGAACCAGATCCATCTCATGGTCTGGCGCGCACTGGGCGCGTTGCCGACACCGATGGCATTGCCGGAAGTGTTCACCGCCTTGCAGCAAGGTGTCGTCGACGGCCAGGAAAATCCTATCGGCGCGATCCTGAACAACCGGTTCGGTCAGGTGCAGAAGTACCTCACGATCACCAATCATGCGTTCACGCCGGTTGCCATGGTGATGTCGCCGAAAGCTTACGATGCCTTGTCGGAGGAGGACCGAAAGCTTTTCGTGGATGCCGCTCGTCGGGCAATGGTGACCTGCAAAGAGGAGGTTGCGAAGGTCGAAAAGACCGGCGTCGATACGCTTCGGCAGCAGGGTCTGCAGGTCGTCGAGAAGGTTGACACCGTCAAGTTCCAGGAGTTGCTGAAACCGACTTTTGCCGAACTCGGCAAGCGATTCGGGGATGCGGCGATCGCCCGGATCAGGGACCAGAAATAGTGGTGCTCACCGGCCGGGCTTCGACGGTGCTGTTTCGTTTCGAGCGGTTTGTCACGGAAGCTGGCTTGGTTGCAGCCAGCGCCATGCTGGCGCTGGCTGCATGCTCTGGTCTCTACCAAGTGATTACACGCTTCGTCTTCCAAGAGCCCGCCACTTGGTCCGAGCCATTGATACGGACCTTGCTGATTTGGATGGCGTACCTGGGCCTCGCCGCCGCCGTACGTGCGGGCACGCTGGTTTCGGTTGATCTCTTCTATCGGATGCTGCGCGGGCGCTACCGGCGCGCGCTCGAGGGGTTCATCACACTGGCAACCCTGGTGCTCCTTTGCATTCTGTTCTGGTTTGGGTGGGATCTGACGATGCGCGTGCGCTATCAGAATCTGGCAGGGCTCGAGATCCCCGTGAGCTACGCGTACGCAGCGATTCCAACCGGCGCACTCATGTCGATCCCGGCGGTCCTGGCGCACTATTTCGACCCGCGCCGGAACGAGCTTGAAACCGCTGTCTAGTGGGGCAGGGCGATGACCGCGACGATGCTCGTAACGATGTGCGTGCTGTTCCTGCTCGCCGTGCCGGTTGCCATTTCGATCGGGCTGGCGGCGATCGCCGGCTTGGGTTTTTACACGTCGCTGCCGCTTGTGCTGGTGGCGCAGCAGGCGTTCGCATCTCTTGACAAGTTTCCCCTTGCCGCCGTTCCGTTCTTCATTCTTGCCGGCAACCTCATGGGCGAGGGCGGGATCTCCAGCAGGCTCGTCGACTTCGCCAAAAGCATCGTTGGTGGCGTGCAAGGCGGGCTCGCGTGCACGTGCGTGTTGACCTGCATGATTTTCGCTGCCGTTTCAGGTTCTAGCGTTGCTACCACGTTCGCCATCGGCGCGATCCTTATCCCGTCCATGGTACGCCACGGCTATCCCGTGTCGTTCGCTGCGGCGCTGCAGGCGAGCGCCGCGGAGCTCGGAGTAATCATTCCGCCCTCGATTCCCATGATCCTCTACGGCGTCGCTGCCGAAGTCTCGATCGGCGAACTGTTCGTCGCCGGCTTTGGCCCGGGCATACTTATTGGCACAGCGCTCATGTTGTTGGTGTGGGCTTGGTGCCGTCTCCGCGGCTACGGCATGACGGACAAGGAGGGACGGCTGCCGATCGGGCATGCGACGCGTAATGCTGCGCTGGCGCTCATGATGCCAGTCATTATTCTGGGCGGCATATATGGTGGGGTCTTTACGCCGACGGAAGCATCGGTCGTCGCGGTTTTTTATGCGCTGATCGTCAGTTGCTTCATCTATCGCGAACTGAGTGCAGCGACTGTCATCGCGATCCTTCGCAAGAGCGCGGTCTCGTCCTCGGTGATCATGCTGATCATCGCCATGGCCGGGCTGTTCAGCTTCCTGCTCACGCGCGCCGGTGTACCGGCGCAAATCGGAGAATACATTGTTGCCACGTTCGACAGTGGCTGGTCTTTCCTGCTGGCGGTGAACGTATTCCTGTTCCTGATCGGCATGTTCATTGAGACGTCGGCTGCCATTATCGTGCTCGCGCCCATCCTCGCACCAGTCGCGGCGCGCTACGGCATCGACCCCGTCCACTTCGGCATGGTGATGGTGGTGAACCTTGCTCTTGGCATGATTACCCCGCCATTCGGCGTGAACCTCTTCGCAG
>Ga0209813_10000295_pt1 | contig 13849 bp, 13 predicted proteins | sample EndMethybrTD3033_FD_187596 | JGI IMG/M metagenome (GOLD analysis project Ga0209813, IMG submission 187596) | Populus endosphere microbial communities from Tennessee, USA - Endosphere MetaG P. TD hybrid TD303-3 (SPAdes) (version 2) | ecosystem: Host-associated > Plants > Roots > Endosphere... | reverse complement strand
TGCGCAAATCCATCGACAGAGGGTGACCCATCCATGCCGGCCTCCTTCACCGGCACAGATTCTGAATCACAAATCAGACCGGAGGGAAATCCCCCATCGATTCAAAACGGTCGAAATCCGCTCTAATGGCCAAGGAAGCACCCCCTCATGGGAGATGCAAACAGAGGACGTCGAGCAATTTTCGTTACCGACAGCCTTCGAACCGTTCTTCGCAGGATATGCGGATGCGCTGCAATCACTTTGCCTTCAGGAGGTCGCAATCGCATCTGTTTCTGTAATAAATAAAATCGCGATCTCCGAAATCGACCTGCCGATAGACATATCTTCAATCGTGCCACTTTCGGTGAGCGAATTCATGCCAGGCCATTTACTCAGCGAGTTAGGAGCGACGAACGATCCTTTTTGTTTTCGCGTTCCCAAGGTTAAATTTAAAGTTCTCTCCGAAGCGCTTATTTAGCAGGCCGCTCTCGGGCGCAGGAGCGTCGATCGAAGTCGACAGTCCGCCACTCATCCGAACTGGCCCGGTTAAGCCCCCTCGCCTCCATAGACGAAGGCCCGCCGTCCCGACCGCAGCAGCACTTCGCGCCGGACATAGTCGACCTCATAGGCGTCGGCGCTCGCGACATCCGCCTCGGTCAGGCGAAACAGGGTCCCTTCCACCGCATCCTCGGGATCGTCGCTCGGCTCGACCATCGGGTGCCAGCGCGTGCCACTCTTGGCGATCACGTCCGGGTCGCTGATCTCGATCAGACGCTGGCGATAGCCCGGCATCGCATCCGGCTCCCCCTGCACCAGCCGGCCGAACAGCGCCATCTGCACCTCCGCCAGACGCAGCGTCCCATAGGAAAAGAGCAGTATTTCGCTCATCTGCGCGCTCCTCCGCTCAGCCCAGGGCCGCGTTGACGATGCGGATCTGGGTGAATTCCTCCACCCCGGCCAGCCCCTGGTGCCGGCCGATGCCCGATTGCTTGGCGCCGCCGATCGGCACGTCGAAGGGCAGGTCGAACAGGCGGTTGACCCAGACAAGCCCGCTGTCGATCCGCGCCGCCATCGCCTGCCCGCGCGCCGCATCGGCGGTCCATACCGACGCGCCCAGGCCATAGGGGCCGTCATTCACCCGGCGGACCAGTTCCTCCTCGTCATCATAGGCGAGCAGCGGGATGATCGGCCCGAACTGCTCCTCGCGCACCAGCCGTGCCGCGTCGGGCAGGTCGGTGACGATCGTCGGCGCAATATAATAGCCGCCTCCTTCCACGGGAGCGCCGCCATGCAGCACCCGCCCCTGCGCCCGCGCCTCCGCCAGCAGATCGACCAGCCGCGCATATTGCGCCGCATTCTGCACCGGACCGATCGTCGTGCCGGCCGCCCGACCGTCGCCGACCACCGCCCGCTCCGCACATTCGACCAGCGCCGCGCCCAACGCCGGCATCAGCGCGCGCGACGCATAGATGCGCTTGACGCCCAGGCAGACCTGCCCGGCATTGCCCATCGCCCCGTCGAACAGGATTGGCGCCACCGCCGCGACATCGGCATCATCCAGCAGGATCGCCGGATCATTGCCGCCCAGTTCCAGCGTGAAGCGCTTCACCGTGTCGGCCGCCGCCGCCATCACCCGCCGCCCGGTCGCGGTCGATCCGGTGAAGCTCACATGCGCGATCCTCGGATGCGCGGTCAGCATCGGCCCGATATCGCCGGCATCGCCCAGCATCTGCACCACCCCGGCGGGGAAGATGTCGGCCGCCAGCGCGCCCAGCATCAATGTCGTCAGCGGCGTCGTCGGCGCGGGCTTGGCGATCACGCAATTGCCCGCGATCAGCGCCGGCGCGAGCTTGAGCGCCAGCAGCAGCAGCGGATAATTCCACGGCACGATCGCCGCCACCACGCCCAGCGGATGGCGCTGCTCGACCACGCGCTCGGTCGCGCTGTCCTTCAGCACCACTGGCTCCAGCCGCAGCCCGGCATGATAGCGCAGCGCCGCCACCGCCCCCTCTATCTCGCCCCGCGCCTCGGCCAGCGGCTTGCCCTGCTCCTGCGTCAGAAGCGCAGCGAAATCCGCGGCCCGGCCCTCCAGCGCATCGGCCAGCGCCGCAATCCGCGCGCCACGCTCGGCAAAGTCCAGCGCGCGCCAGCCGGCAAAGGCCCGCTGCCCGGCCACCACCGCCCGCTCCACCTGCGCCGCATCGGCACAGGGCGCGGCGGCAAAGACCTGCCCGTCCGCCGGATTGACAAGGTCGATCGCGCACGCGCCATCGACCAGCTCACCATCGATAAGAAGCTGCATCCCGCCCCTCTATCCCAGCCATGCAGTGACGCAAGCCTGTCCTACAGTGAGGCGATCAGCTAGACCCACTTCATAAGCGGCAGCGCTGTGCATCGGGGGAGTATATGCAAGCAATTCCTATTGGCGGCCTCGCCATCATGGTCATCCTTGCCTCGCTCACCGGGTGCCGGCAGCCTGTTCAGGACACTGCCACCCTGCAGGCGATCGAACGGGAAGCCAAAGCCCTGGCTGCGCAAACGCCCGCCAGCCAACAATTCGTGCCCCAAAGCCGTTGGCCACATCACATTGCGCAGCTCGATCCCATGAGCGTCACGATTTCCCCCGATGGCGTCGATATTCTGACAAAGCCCTATTTTGACGGCGGCTGGGGCTATTTCATCACGCTCGATAGCCGGAAAGATCCGCCGTCAGGCCCACACTTCTCCAAGATTGGCCATGATATCTACTGGTATCAGCCCGATTGATGGCCCGCACAGTCATCGTTGCGCCGCGCAAAGGTAAGCGAGCCTGCGCGCAACAAGATTTCCAACATCTGTTCCAAGATATCAGAATGTGCGGGAAACATGCGAAGTTAAGCGGGCGATTTCCTATTTTTCCGCCGGCGCATCGACCCGGTCGCCATGGCTTTTGGGCGTCGAATTGACCAGGAAGTGGACCGGCGCATCGCTGCTGTTCTGCGCCCGGTGCGGCACGCCCGGCGGCACTTCCAGCCCCTGGCCCGCTTTGAGCACATGGGTCACACCGTCCGCCTCCAGCGTCAGTTCGCCCGACAGGACATAGAAGAATTGCCGCGCCCGCTGATGATAATGGCGCACTTCCGCCCCGCCAGGCACGATCCGTTCCTGGATCACCGACATCTCGTCACGCTTCACCAGATGCCAGCCATCATTGCTGCCGCCCCAGACATAATGTTCGGCATTGGCCTTATCGATCGGCGCGATCGGGGCATCAGGTGCGGCAGCGAGCAACAGGGGGAGAAGCAATATCGTCATGCCCTTTCCAACGATCCGCCCGTCCCATCCCGCCATGCCACTGGCGCCCATGCGGCCTGCCCCCTATAGCGGAGCCATGGCATCGACCCAGAAGCAGAAGAAGGCGGCCCCGGCCCGCGCGAAAGTCCGTCCCGCCGGGTTCCCCACCCGGCAGCAGGTGATGGACTTCATCACCGAGTCAGACACCCCCGCCGGCAAGCGCGAAATCGCCAAGGCATTCGGCCTCAAGGGGCAGGAAAAGATCGCCTTGAAGGCGCTGCTCAAGGACATGGCGGACGAGGGGCTGCTCGACATCGGCCCGGCCCGCGCCTTCCACAAGATGGGCGGCGTGCCCAAGGTGACGGTGCTGCGCATCATCGATGTCGACGACACCACCCTGATCGCCACCCCCGAACGCTGGGAGGCCGAGGGCCAGCCCGCGCCGCGCATCCGCGTGGTCGAGCGGGGCAAGCGCGGCGCGCTGACGATCGGCGACCGCATCCTCGCCCGCACCGAGGAAGCGGGCAAGGGCTGGCTCGCCCATCCGATGAAGAAACTCGCCAAATCGACCGAGATGCTGCTCGGCGTGGTCGAGGAAATGGCCGACGGCAAGCTGTGGCTGCGCCCGGTCGACAAGCGCATCCGCAAGGATACGCCGATCAGCGACATCGGCACCGCGAAGAAGGGCGACCTGGTCCTGGCCGAGCCGACCGGCCGCCCGCCGCGGATCAGCGCGCGCGTCACCGACATTCTGGGCGATCCCTTCGCCCCGCGCAGCTTCAGCCTGATCGCGATCCACAAACATGGCATCCCCCATGTCTTCCCCGAAGCAGTGGAAGAGGAAGCGGTCGCCGCGTCGAAGCTGCCGCTGCATGAGGACAAGCGCGAGGATCTGCGCCATTTGCCGATCGTCGCGATCGACCCGATCGACGCCCGCGACCATGACGACGCCGTCTGGGCCGCGCCGGACGAAGACCCCGCCAATGAAGGCGGCTTCAAGGCGATCGTCGCGATCGCCGATGTCTCCTACTATGTCCGCCCCGGCAGCGCGCTCGACCGCGAAGCCCGCAAGCGCGGCAACAGCGTCTATTTCCCCGACCTGGTCGTGCCGATGCTGCCGCATCAACTCTCGTCCGACATGTGTTCGCTGCGCGCCGGGCAGGACCGCGCCGCCATGGCCTGCCATCTGGTGATCGATGCGCAGGGCAAGGTGAAGAGCTTCCGCTTCTCCCGCGCCATCATCCGCGTCGCGGCCGTCCTCGCCTATGAAAATGCGCAGGCGGCGATCGATGCTTTTTCTTCCGTTCGCCCTGAGCCTGTCGAAGGGCAGGGCCGAGCCGAAGGCGAGGCTGCTTCGCCCGCGGCTCAGCAAGCGGCTTCGACTTCGCTCAGCCCGAACGGAGTGGATCTGGTGGAACATGCCCTGAAACCGCTCTGGGCCTGCTGGGCGCTGCTGCGCAAGGCCCGCGAAAAGCGCGATCCGCTCGCGCTCGACCTGCCCGAACGGCGCGTCGTCCTCGACGAATGGGGCAAGATCGTCAGCGTCGCGGTGCGCGAACGGCTCGACGCCCATATGCTGATCGAGGATTATATGATCGCCGCCAACGTCGCCGCCGCCAAGGCGCTGGAGGCGAAGAAGGCGCCGGTCATGTACCGCGTCCATGAAACGCCGGGCCGCGACAAGCTGGTCGCGCTCAAGGAATATCTCGCCACCTTCGACATCGACTTCGCGCTCGGCCAGGTGATCCGCCCGTCCACCTTTAACCAGCTGATCAAGAAGGTCGGCGAGTCGGAGGAGAAGGAGCAGATCATGACCCAGATCCTGCGCTCCCAGACCCAGGCCTATTATGCGCCGCAGAATATGGGGCATTTCGGCCTGGCGCTCGGCAGCTACGCCCATTTCACCTCGCCCATCCGCCGCTATGCCGACCTTCTGGTCCATCGCGCGCTGGTCGGCGCCTATGATCTCGAACTGCCCGCGCCCAAGGACAGGGCGATCCCCGATCGCTCCTCCCTCAGCCAGGAGGATTATGAGAATATGGGCCGGGTCGGCGAAATGATCTCGGGCCACGAACGCCGCGCGATGGAGGCGGAGCGCGAGACGATCGACCGCTATGTCGCCGCCTTCCTGTCGGCCCATGTCGGCGAGGTGGTGAAGGCGCGGATCACCGGGGTCCAGAATTTCGGCTTCTTCGCCACGGTCGAGGGGCTGGGCGGCGACGGCCTCGTGCCCGTATCGACGCTCGGCGCCGAACATTTCTTCTTCGACGAAGCGGGCAAGGCGCTGCAGGGCGTCGAAAGCGGCGACCGCTATACGGTCGGCCAGCGGCTGGAACTGCGCCTGGCCGAAGCCGACCCGATCAACGGCGCGCTGCGCTTCGAACTGCCCGACAATCCGGCCCCGCGCGGCGGTCCGCTCAAGCGCGACCGCACCCGCCCGAAAATCCACCGCGGCCGCCCCACCAACATCCGCCACATCGGCAGCAGCCGGGGCAAGCACAAGAAGCGGTGAAGGGTGCGCGGCGGAGCGCTGCCGCCACCGCCCACATCATCATCCCTGCTTTTTTTACCGTCATCCCCGCGAAGGCGGGGATCCATCTCCCACCATAGCTCCAGCCGCGAGGTCCGGGGATGGATTACCTGCGGTGCGCTCCGCGTCCGGCCTTCGCGGAAATGGCATCAATAGCATTGAAGCTCTCTAAGCCTCGCCGTTGCAACCAATCCTCACCACACGCTTCTGCTGAACATCATATTCCAGACTGACCTGACTACAGCCCCCGTCATTCATGTAGGGCAGTTCTTTCTCGCTGGAAAACCATCGGCTCTCACCCGCCTTTGCCTGGCCATCGTTAATTGCACGCTGCATGTCGGAAATGCCCGTCATTTCCTGCTCCGAACAAGGGCGGGATGCCATATTGGCCAGCATCACTTCACACCCCTCGTCACGCTCTTCTGTGCCAATCGGAATGAGATAGATGCCCGTCACGATACCAGCCTCCTTGAAGGCATAGTTTCGGCCATAGTCGGCGAGCTTGGCCGCTCCCTCTGGCAGCTTTACTTGCTTCTCGATCTGCGCAGCCAGCATCGTTTGCCGATCGAGGCCGGCGCGATCGCAACTGGCCAGTCCCAAGAGGCATATCGAGATCAGCAGTCGTTTCATCATGCGATCAATTGAACGACATCGCCCTCTCTTTGCCAAGCGGCAATCATCGGCCTTCCCCCCATCGTCATCCGCGCCTATAGGCTGTGTCCCATGATCCTCGTCATCGACAATTATGACAGCTTCACCTGGAACCTGGTCCATTATCTGATGGAGCTGGGCGCCAAGGTAGAGGTCGTGCGCAACGACGCCATCTCGGCGGGCCAGGCCCTGTCGAGCGGGGCCAAGGCCTTCCTTCTGTCGCCCGGTCCCTGCACCCCCAATGAGGCGGGTGTCAGCCTGGATCTGGTCGCGGCCTGTGCCGATGCCGGCGCGCCGCTGCTGGGCGTGTGCCTGGGCCATCAGGCGATCGGCCAGCATTTCGGCGGCAAGGTGGTGCGCGGCGGGCTGATGCACGGCAAGACATCGCCGGTGCGCCATGACGGCACCGGCCTGTTCGCCGGCCTCCCCTCGCCCTTCACGGCGACCCGCTATCACTCGCTGATCGTCGAGGATATTCCGGCCGATCTGGTGGTCAACGCGACCAGCGAGGACGGATCGGTCATGGGCTTCCGCCACGCGACCCTGCCGATCCATTCGGTCCAGTTCCACCCGGAAAGCATCGCGACCGAACATGGCCATGACATGCTGGCCAATTTCATGAAGATCGCCGGCATCCCGGTCCGCGAGCGCGAAGCGGCGTAAGGCCGCTGCTTGGGGCGGGCTGCGTTCAGTGCGGCACCGCCCCTTATCCTTCTCCGAACAACGCCCGCTGCGAGCTTTCGATCTCCTCGAAATAGCGCCGCCGCGCATGTTTCTCGGTCAGCACGCCCAGCACCAGCCCGCTTTCGTCCACCACTACCAGCTCGTCCGCCGTAGCCTTGTCGAACAAAGGCAGGATCGCGCGGATATCCGCATCGGCCCGCAATGAGATATCGGCCATCGTTGCCAGCGGCGCGATCGGCGCATCCTCCGCCAGTTCGGGGCGATAGGCCGCCGCCGTCGGCACGATGCCGCGATAGCCGCCCGCGCCGTCAATCATGATCGCCTTACTCGCCGACCCCAGCGGCACCAGCGCGCGAAACTGGCCGACGCTCATCGTGTCAGGAACCGAAACCCAGTCACGCCGCATCATCCGTCCGGCAGTCAGGTTCATCACCCAACCAATGTCGCGCGGGCTGCGGATGGTCGACCCACGCAGATGCAGCCGCCAGGTGGAGAAGGAGTAACCGAACATTTCCCGCGTCACCGCGCTCGACAGCAGCGACGCGGTCAGCACCACGCCCATCAGCTGGAAATCATGGGTCGTCTCCAGCATCAGCAGCCCCAGCGTCATCGGCCCGCCGACGATCGCGACGCTCAGCGCCGCCATCCCCACCAGCGCCGCATCATTGGGGTCGAGCGACCAGCCTATCCCGACGAGGTCGACGATCTGCGCGAAAATCTGCCCCGCGAGCGATCCCAGGAACAGCGACGCAAAGAACAGCCCGCCGCGAAAGCCGAAGCTCAGCGAGATCACCGATGCAGCGATCTTGAGGCACAGGATCATCAGCAGCACGGTCCAGTCGGGCAGCAGGATGAGGTTGAGGTGCAGCGCGCCATGCCCGGCCGACAAGGTCTGCGGCGTCAGCCAGGCGAGCGGCATCAGCAGCAGGCCGCCGATCACCGGCCGCCACCGCCCCGGCCAGGTCCAGCCCTGCACCCGCATCTCGGCAAAGGTCACCATCCGCATGATGAGGATGCCCAGCCCCGCGCACAACAGGCCCAGCAGCGCATAGAGAAGATAGTCCGCCGTCCCCAATATCCGGTCCGCCGTGGTCGCGATCAGCCAGGGCTCGACGCCGAGCGCGCGCGTCACGAAGGCGGCGCTCAGGGCAGCCGCCACCACCGGCGCGATCGCGGCCGGCGTATAATGGCCGATCACGATCTCGAACGCATAGAAGGCGCCGGCCAGCGGTGCGCCGAAGGCCGCCCCCACGCCTGCCCCCGCGCCCGCCCCGACCAAGGTGCGCAGATCGTTGCGCCGCAGCTTCAGCCATTGCCCCAGCAGCGATGCGACGCCGCCGCCCATCTGCGCATAGGCCGCCTCCAGTCCGACCGAGGCGCCAGCCCCGTTCGACAGCACCGTCTGCCCGGCAATCGCCAGATTGTCGGCCATCGGGATGCGCCCGCCATGCAGCGCATTGGCCTCCACCACGTCGATCAGCGGCCGTTGTCGGCGGCGCAGGAGCCGCGCCAGCAGCACCAGCGCCAGCCCGCCCAGCGGCAGGCCGAGCAATCGCCAAGGATGGCGGATTTCGCCCAGCGCGCTCAGCCGGTTGATGCTGACGCCATAGAGCAGTTCCTGAATGCCGTGCGCCATCAGCTGCAACAGGTTGGTGATCAGCCCCGCCGCCACGCCCGCCAGTATGGCGAGCAGGATGAAGGCCGCCTCGCTCTCGCGCAACCGGCGGCGTTGGCGGATGGCAAGGCTCCAGAACAGGGTCGACCAGGAACGGCGCATGGCTTTCCCGACAACGCCCCTTTGGCGCCCACGTCAAGCCCCACCCGTCAAGCCAATTGCCGGACCACGCAACAAAATTCCAATTGGCGGGCAAATAGCATGTCGCCCTCGACTTTCGCGCGTGGCCGGGACTAAAGGCTTGGCCCATGACCCTGTTGCCCGATCCCAGCGCGCCCCTGGCCGCCGACGAAGCCGCCCGCGCCTTCGACCTGCTGTTCGACGCCGACCTGTCGGACGAGGCGATCGCCGGTTTCCTCGTCACCATGGCGCGGCGCGGCGAGACCGCGACGGAGATCGCCGCCGCCGCCCGTGCGATGCGCGCCCGGATGATCCCGGTCGACGCCCCCGACGGCACGATCGACGTCTGCGGCACCGGCGGTGACGGCCATCATACGCTCAACGTCTCGACTGCCGTCAGCCTGGTGGTCTCGGCCGCCGGCGTGCCGGTCGCCAAGCATGGCAATCGTGCCGCCTCGTCCAAGGCGGGCGCCGCCGACACGCTCGAAGCGCTCGGCCTTGACCTCGATCGCGCCGCCGCCACGGCGGAAGCGACGCTCAAGGATCTGGGCATCTGCTTCCTGTTCGCGCAAAATTATCATCCAGCGCTCAAGCGCCTCGGCCCGATCCGCCGGTCGATCGGCGAACGCACCATCTTCAACCTGATGGGGCCGCTCGCCAACCCCGCCAATGTCCGCCGCCAACTGGTCGGCATCGCCCGCCCCGCCTATGTCCCCATCTATGCCGATGCGCTGGGTCAGCTTGGCGCCACCCATGCGATGATCGTGTCGGGCGACGAGGGGCTCGACGAACTCTCGCTCGCCGGTGGCAACGACATTGCCGAGGTGACGGCCGACGGCGTGGTCGCGATGCGCCGCCTGACCGCCGCTGACCTGGGCCTCTCGACCCATCCCGTCACCGCCATTCGCGGCGGCGACCCGGCCCATAATGCTGCGGCGCTGCGCGCCCTGCTCCAGGGCGAGGCCGGCGCCTACCGCGACGCCGTGCTGCTCAACGCCGCCGCCGCTCTGGTGGTGGCTGACGCTGCCCATGATTTCCAGGAGGGCGTCGAACAGGCCGCCGAAGCGATCGACAACGGCCTTGCCAACGCGCTCCTCAATTGCTGGATTGCCTATCAATGACTAACAAGCTCATCGAAATCTGCGATTTCAAGCGCGAGGATGTCGCCCGCCGCAAGGCCGCGACCACGATCGCATCGCTCCACGCCCGCGCCAGCGAGCAGACCCCGCCGCGCGGCTTTCGCAGGGCGCTGGACGATGCCGCCCGCTCGGGCTTCGGCCTGATCGCCGAGGTGAAGAAGGCCAGCCCGTCCAAGGGGCTGATCCGCGCCGATTTCGATCCGCCGGCCCATGCGGTGGCCTATGCCGCCGGCGGCGCCGCCTGCCTTTCGGTGCTGACCGACGAGCCCTATTTCCAGGGCCATGACGATTATCTGATGGCCGCCCGTTCAGCCTGCGCCCTGCCGGTGCTGCGCAAGGATTTCATCGTCGATCCCTGGCAGATCCTCGAAAGCCGCGCGCTCGGCGCCGACGCGATCCTGATCATCGTCGCAGCACTGGACGACGGCCAGATGCAGGAGATCGAGGATGCCGCGCTCGGCCTTGGCATGGATGCCCTGATCGAGGTGCATGACGAGGCCGAACTGGAGCGCGCGCTCAAGCTCCGCTCGCGCCTGATCGGCGTCAACAACCGCGACCTGCGCGATTTCAGCGTCGATTTCGCCCGCACCTATGAACTGGTCGGCAAGGCGCCCGACGGCTGCACCTTCGTCGCCGAAAGCGGCCTTGGTTCCCATGCCGACCTTACCGCCATGGCCGATCATGGCGTGCGCTGCTTCCTGGTCGGCGAAACCCTGATGCGCCAGGCCGATGTCGAGGCCGCGACCCGTACCCTGCTGACAGGCGCATGACCGGCCTCACCCATCTGGACGAAGACGGCGCCGCCCGCATGGTCGATGTCTCGGCCAAGGCCGTGACAACGCGCGAAGCGGTGGCCGCCGGGCGCGTCACCATGGCGGCCGATGCCGCGCAGGCGATCGCCGCCGGCCTCGTCAAGAAGGGCGATGTGCTGGCCGTTGCCCGTGTCGCCGGTATCATGGCGGCCAAGCGCACCGCCGAACTGATCCCGCTCTGCCATCCGATCCCGCTGAGCGCCGTCACCATCGACTTTGCCCTGCACGACGACGGCGTCACCGTCACCGCGACCGCGCGCACCGCCGGCCAGACCGGGGTGGAGATGGAGGCGCTGACCGCCGCGACCGCCGCGCTCCTGACCATCTATGACATGGCCAAGGCACTCGATAAGGGCATGATAATCGGCGATGTTCGCCTGCTCGCCAAGCGCGGCGGCAAGTCGGGCGACTGGACCGCACCGGAGCATGCCAGCCGATGAGCCTGATGCCGGTCGCGGACGCGCAAGCGCGGCTCCTTGCCCTTGCCGATCCGTTGCCGGCCGAACTTGTGTCCGTCGCCGCTTGTGCCGGCCGCTGGCTCGCCACCGACATTAGCGCACTCCGCGACCAGCCCTGGGCCGATCTTTCCGCGATGGACGGCTATGCCGTGCGCGCATCCGAAGGCGCCGGGCCGTGGCAGTTGGTCGCCACCAGCAGCGCCGGCGATGCCGATATTCCGGCCCTGCAACCGGGCCAGGCTTGCCGTATCTTCACCGGCGCGCCCTTGCCGGCCGGCGCCGACGCCATATTGATCCAGGAAAATGCCACCCGCGATGGCGACAAGCTATCCGCCCATGACGGTGCCCTGACGCCCGGCAAGCATGTCCGCCCGCTCGGCTCCGATTTCCGCGCGGGCACGCCGCTGGTCAGTGCCGGCAGCCGCCTCACGCCGGGCCGAATCGCACTTGCGGTGCTGGGCGGCCATGGCAGCCTGCCCGTCGGCGCCCGGCCCCGCATCGCCCTACTCTCGACCGGTAATGAACTTGTTCCCCCAGGCGCGCCGACGCCGCCGGGCTATCTCCCCTCCTCCAACGCGCCGATGCTCGCCGCCCTGCTCGCCGCCCTGCCCTGCGACGTGATCGACCTTGGCATCGTGCCCGACGATCTTGGCGCCATGACGCAGGCGCTGAAACAGGCGGCGCAGGCCGACATCATCGTCTCGACCGGCGGTGCCTCGGTCGGCGACCATGACTATGTCCGCCCCGCCTTCGCGGCCGCCGGCGGCACGCTCGATTTCTACAAGATCGCGATGCGGCCGGGCAAACCGCTGATGGCGGGACGCCTCGGCAATGCAATCTTTCTCGGCCTGCCGGGCAACCCGGTCTCCGCCTTCGTCACCGGCACGCTGTTCCTCTGTCCGCTGGTCCGCCATCTCGCCGGATCGCGCGCGCCATTGCCGCCGGTCGTGCAGGCCCGCCTTGCCGCGCCGCTCGGTGCGACGGCCGAACGCGACGATTATCTGCGGGCGTATCGCGGGGCTGACGGCATCGTCTCGGTCACCGCGCAGGACAGCGCCGCCACCGCCGCCATGGCGCTGGCCGACTGCCTGATCCGCCGCCCGGCCGGCTCAGCCCCCGCCATTGCCGGCGACATGGTGGACATCATCCCCCTGACCGCCTGACTATCTGACTGCCTGACGACCGGGCCGGCAAAAGCGGCGCATGGCTTAACGCGCTTGACTTGCCCCTTTCCGTTTCCTATGCGTTCTTCATTCGTTCCATGGAGGACCGCCGATGTTGACGCCCAAGCAGCAGGAATTGCTGAGCTTCATTCAGACCCGGCTGGAAGAAGGCGGCGTGTCCCCTTCGTTCGAGGAGATGAAGGACGCGCTCGACCTGCGCTCCAAGTCCGGCATCCACCGGCTGATCAATGCGCTGGAGGAGCGAGGCTTCATCCGCCGCCTGCCCAACCGCGCCCGCGCGCTCGAAGTGCTCAAGCTGCCCGACGCGATGCATCGCGCGCCGGCTCCGGCCATTCCGACGCCCAAGATATCGGCGCCCGCCGTGCTACTGCCGACCGCCGCCAATGACGTGATCGAAATCCCGCTGCACGGCCGCATCGCCGCCGGCGTGCCGATCGAGGCGATGGAAAGCCACACCATGCTCTCTGTCCCCGCCGCCTTGCTCGGCTCGGGCGATCATTATGCGCTCGAAGTCTCGGGAGACTCGATGATGGAGGCCGGCATTCTCGACGGTGACTTCGCGCTGATCCAGCGCACCGATGTCGCGCGCGAGGGCCAGATCGTCGTCGCCCTGATCGACGACGCTGAAGCCACGCTCAAATATTTCCGCCGCGAAGGCAGCCGGGTTCGGCTCGATCCCGCCAATGCCGCCTATGAACCGCAGATCTACGATTCGCGCCAGGTCCGCATCCAGGGCAAGCTCGCCGGGCTGCTGCGCCGCTACAACTGACCCGGTGAGCGGCGGACCAGCGTTCCGCCGCTTCCGACTTGCAATCCCGCATGGGCAGCCCGCTGCAACCATGATAGCATGGCGCCGCGTTACAGGGGGTCTGGCCCATGTCCTATTTGCGCTCCATCTGTCCGGCCATCATCCTGCTATGTGCCTCTCCTGCGTTCGCGCAGGATGACGAACAGACCCTTGCCCCTTTCCGCAGCCTGATCGAAACGCGCCTGGCCGCGCTCAAGAGCGGCGATATCCCCAAATATATGGCGATGCTCGACAAGGATTATGTCGTCATTTCCGATCTGGGCGAACGCCGCACCCGCGCCGACCTGCCCGCCTATCTGCCGACCATCTCCAACCCGGCGCGCACCTATGCCATCCAGTCGATCCACGCCCGCATCCTCGACGACATCGCTCTGGTCGATGCCGAAATCCGCGAGGACATGGCCGATGCCGTCGGCGGCTGGCACGAAAGCGATATCTTCGTGCGTCAGGGCGGCCGCTGGCTCTATCTGCACCGGCAGGACAGTTCGATCCTCTACCCGCCCACCCCCGTGCCCGCCGATACCGACCCTCTCGAC
>Ga0209813_10000293_pt1 | contig 13904 bp, 11 predicted proteins | sample EndMethybrTD3033_FD_187596 | JGI IMG/M metagenome (GOLD analysis project Ga0209813, IMG submission 187596) | Populus endosphere microbial communities from Tennessee, USA - Endosphere MetaG P. TD hybrid TD303-3 (SPAdes) (version 2) | ecosystem: Host-associated > Plants > Roots > Endosphere... | reverse complement strand
CCGCTGCGGGAGCCCTGCCCAATTCGTCGGCCCGAAATTTATCGCCTCCCCCCAATCTCGCGCGATCACGCGCAACTGCACCCTCTTGCATCAAGACACCGTTATCCGTTTTGGGCAGAAGCCGCCCCAGCACTTCGACCGGCACCTCCGGGCGGGCGACATAATAGGCCTCGTAAATCGCTTGCCGGAAACTTACCGGGTTGCCCGAGAGCAAGGTGAGTTCGACATCCTTCCAGTCCTGGCCGGTCATATTCTCAAGCACGGCCCAGCCCTGCAAATGTGCCTTGGGCGCTTTCACGTCTTGCGGCAAGGTCAGGCGGAAATTGGCCTTCCACAGCGCGGCCTCGACGACATAGCCGATGCGCACAGTACGCGCGGCGGTGCCCTTGGATGCCAGCACAATCTGCCGACGATCCTTGGCGCGATGGAGCGAGATCTCGCTCAGGGCCTTGTCGACCTTGGCTTGCAAGGCCGGATCTACGAAGCTTACGCTGTCGATATCCTCAAGGATAAACTGCTGCAGGCCGCTGCTGGTCAGCAGACTGACGCGCGTGCGCTTGGTGGTCGCCCGATCGCGCAGCTCGAGCGTTTCAGGCACCACGCTCAGAACCCGGCCGACCATTGCATGACTGGCGCCGACCTTGATCTCTGCTCCCTGCAGCGCGTTAAGAAGCTCTGCAGGAGAGTTGAGTGCATTCTGGTTGAATGGCAAATCCTTGAATGTCTGATTGAGAGGATCGCGACCTGCCAGCTGCGCGCTGCCGACGCCGCCCTGACTGTCGTAGATCACGATCGATTTGAGCACATCGTCGACCTGGGTTAGCGGCACGTCGAGGGTGAGCTCGGCATTGCCGGTGACCTGCGCCTCGTATTCGAGATACGCTACGCCGCCCACCGATAACATGACACGCTTGAGCGCGAGATCTCCCGCCAAAGCCGGCATCGCCGTGAGGGCAAGCGTGAGAACCACGAGCGTCTTTGCCGCGATGTGACAGGAATGTGCACGAAGCCGCGAGAGAGAAGGAACCATTGATTGATCCTCACGTATGCGAAAGCCGACCGGAATGGTCACGATGATCACGGTCGCAGTACGTTCGGAGTGGGACGCTTCTGGGGTAAAGGTCCGGTTGCCGTGTGGCAGGGTGGGACAGGCTTCCTGCGTCGCCGCCCACTCCCACAGCCAACCCGCAGCAAAGGGCAGGCTTATGTCGCCAACACGATGAAGCTCGACCGGCCGTCGAGGCGACCTACGACAGCAGCGCTTCGTCCCGCTGGCCGGTCGCGCGCTGTTGTGCGTTTGCCACCGCGCCGTCCGATCACCCAGCGGTGTTTGGCCTCCGCGGCGCCAGGTTAGCCTCGAACCCAAACGGCCGCCCTTGTGTAACCAGCTGACCGACATGAGCGTCCCGTAGACTCAACCGCGGTCGGTCGGTCAACTGTTGCAAACGGGGCGAATAGCGGTAAGCCTCCTGGGCGCGCAGCCGACGCGCGCAAGCAGAGGGAAGTTCATGCGTCGACCGTACCGACGTGCTGGGTGGCCTACCATCATTGGGCTCGGTCTCGTGGTTGGTGCCTTCATGGTGCTGTCGCTGTTCGTGACGGCCACCGGCACGGCGCGGTTTGCCGTCGCCATGGGCTACGACGCGTGGGTTGGCTACGTCGGACAAGTGGCGCTTCGGGAGACGGGATCAACTCCTTTGGCAAGGCGTAGGTCAACAGAACACCACATACGAACGGAACGGCGATGCCGAAAAACGACGTCGAAATCACTGCACGTCGCTTGCGGTTCACGAGTGAGAGATTGGTTTCCATGCCGGTGAGAAGAAGCAGAAGCAGGATGCCGATCTGGGATACGGCATCGATCATGCTCTTGAGCGCGGGTGTGCCTGGAAAAATAATCTGCCGGAGTTCCGGCATCAGAGCGCCAAACACCGAAGGTCCAAGAACCACGCCTGCCAGCAATTGGCCGAAGATGGCCGGTTGACCGACCCGGCTCATCACCTCGCCTAGCATCCGGCCGAAGAACAGCAGTAGGATCAACTCAGCCGCGAAAATCGCTGTCGTATGGTCAGCTGCCACGTTTGCCCTCGTGTGAAGCTGAGTGCGTATATATTCAGGGAACCCGAACCAACGTTACGCAATTACTCAGACCTATGGAAATTGGCCGTGATGCGAGCACCGCTGGAATAATGCGAGACCGCGCCCGAGCCGGCGCAGCGTACGGCTCGGAAAATGCGCGCTTAGGCAGACCGGTCCATTGCGCGCGAACTACAGCACTGGTCGCCAGCCCAACGACGGCATAGAATTGAGCAGCGACGCCGCACCAACAGCCCAATGACAATTTGCGAGGCTCGTCATGAAGCCACCACGCGCAAAATCTGATGGCAACGTCCTTTGCAGGCGCGATCTCGTCAAAGCCGTTGCAGTCGCAGCTGCCGGTGGGCTGACTGGCCCCTTCCGTGCCACGCCCGCAGCGGCCCAAGGGTCGAGGATTGAGGCCCAAGAACACTGGGCCAGCAAAGGCCCTCTGAAGCTCTATCTCTATCGCAAGCGCCAGATTGCGGGCGGATCGGTCACCAAACCCGTGCTTTTCCTGGTGCACGGCTCGACGTTTTCGAGCCGGGGCAGCTACGACCTCATCGTGCCAGAGCGCACAGGTTATTCGGCCATGGATCACTTCGCCGGACTTGGCTACGACGTTTGGACCATGGATCATGAGGGCTATGGGTTCTCTGCACGCACGTCCGGCCACTCTGGCATTCAGACCGGTGTTGAGGACCTCAAAGCTGCATTACCGCTCGTCGAGCAGGTCACGGGAAAGGCCTCTGTCTACATGTTCGGCGAGTCCTCGGGAGCTATCCGCGCGGGCGCCTTCGCCATGGCGGAGCCTAAACGCGTGGAGCGGCTCATTCTGCATGCCTTTACATACACCGGAGAGAACGCCCCTGAGATAGAGCGCAGACGCAAGCAGGTGGACTTCTACAAGGCCAATCCACGCAGGCCGTTCGGGCTGGCGCAGGTTCAGAACATCTTCGATCGCGATGTCGCGGGCAAAGCTGATCCCGCCTTGGTCAAGGCATTGGCCGATTTCGAGCTGCAGTTCGGAGACAGCGTTCCGAGCGGGACCTACCTCGATATGGCCATCAATATGCCGATGGTCGATCCGACACAGCTCACCTGCCCGGTCTGCCTGGTGCGTCCCGAGCACGACGGTAACGCCAGCGAGGAAGAGCTATTCCGATTCTTTCGCACGGTCGCCAGCAGGGAAAAGCAATTCATACTCATGCAAGGCATGACGCACGGCGGCGGCATGGTCGGCAGCCATCGCCAACGGCTTTGGCATGTCATTCACGCGTTTCTCACGTGTCCGCCGGCATCATCGGTTTAGCGCGACATCGCAGCAATGGTCGCGCCCGCCCGTCTCATTTGATCTCGACCAGACCGACCTCGTTCGTGAGACTATTCGCCAGCACCGGATTGCCGTCGCGCGTCACGTCCATATTGCGCACGATGTCGCCCCCGCCAGGGATGATCCAGCTCTGGAATGTTTCGGTCGCTGGATCGAAGCGAGCAATCGTGTTCGGTTTGGCGGCGGACTCGTTGTACCAGAGCGCGCCCTTGGTGAAGACGATGCCGTAGGGTTCCGATTTTGGACCGCTCGGCGATGGCCACTCAGTGACCTTGCCGGTGGAAGGGTCCAGTCGGCCGAGGAACCCGCGCGCGAAATCCGTGTACCAGATCATATCGTCCGGACTGATGGCGATGCGCCGTGGTCGTGCACCTGCGTTGGGCAGCGCGTATTCCGTAATCTGCATCGTCTTCGCGTCGATGCTGGCAACTTTGTTCGTGCCGAAATCGACAAAGAACACCACGTTCTTGGAGTTCAGCGCCATGCCGTAGGGGCGCGATTTAGGCGTCGGCGAAGTGACCAGCTTGATCTCGCCAGTCCTCGGGTCAAGCCGGCCGACCATGTTGGCCTGCTGTACGGTGAACCAGAGGATGCCGTCGCGATCGAAGATGAGAGTATGCGGGTCTTTCGCGTCGGGATTTGGCAGCCTGTGTTCGGTGACTTCGCCGGTCTTCGGATCGAGCTTGCCGATCAGCGCGGCGCTGTTGCCGGTGAACCAGATATTGCCGTCTTTGTCCTCGGTGAGACCGTGCGGTCCAGTGTGTGCGGTCTTGAGTGTGTATTCCTTAAATTGGCCGGTTTTCGGATCAAGTCGACCAAGCCTATTGGCCAGCTGCCCGGTCCACCAGATGGCGCCGTCTTTGGTCGCGAGCGGGTCGTGCGGCCGGGAGCCCGGTGTCGGCACCGCCCACTCCTTGATCACGGCCTCGATGGGTCCGGACACAACAACCGCTGCGGGTCGCGGCCGTTCCGGAAAGTTCTTGGTTAGGTATTCGGTGACCGCGGCCCACTGATCTGCCGGCACCGGCGTTTCCACATTCTGCATCATGCGGATCACGGTGCGCCAACCTTCCGGCGTGTATCCGACCCTGATCCGATTGATGTCATGGCAGGCCCCGCACACCGCCGTCACGATTTGCTTGCCTGGCCCCTCGGGAAAGTCTTGCGCGTGGGCGGTAGAAACGCTGCTCAGCAGGGCACAGGCGAGAGCGGGAAAGAGTGGCCTGTTCATCACAGTCTCCCTGGTTCGGTCTATGATACCTGTACGATCATCTTAGGCGCAGCAGCGGGATCGCGCCACTGCGTGCTCTGTCGGCTCGTGGAGCTCGCCCAATCGTAGGCGATGACTGCGCGCCAGCTGGCCGGCCTTTTCGCACTCGCCGCAACTCCAGCACAATTCGCAGTTGCCGCCATTGTGATCAAGTACAAGGCACGCGTTGCAGTTAGTGTCGGTTTGCGGGGCACTTCGGATTGGAAGAACCCTTTTTCCGTCGAAGCGGATCGACACCATACGACGGGCAGGGCATCGCGCTGGCGCGGCGCTCGTCAATCCGAAACCGCTGTCGATCGCCGAGGCGAAGCCCTTCTAACGATGTCAATCGGCGCGGGATCGTCACCCCTGATCGGCGCGCAATCGAGACCCCGCTTGTCGATGGTCTAGGGCGCGTCGGAGACCAAAGCTGCGTAGCGTAGCGCAGCAGCGGAGGGCTTCGACGCGGGGGTCAAAATTCGGCGCCGATGACCGTGTCAGGCGCTGGCCGATTCACACTCCGGCGATGTTTCGGTGCTCGCGCAATACAACGAATTGGCGCCCAGCTGCGGGGTCAGAAGCACAGCCAAGGGCCTAAGCAGGTCTTGGGTGTTGCGCCTATGCAGGCCATCTGCGAAGAGTAACACGTCGTCATCACCGAGCCTGTTTTGCAGGTCGTGCGCACTGGCCCCTTTCCCACGCGACCTTGCCCAGCGAGCGTGTTTTTAAGAGCGTTTGTCGAGAAGAGCACGGCGGCATCGTGGGTGAAGTTATCGCCGGAGGCTGCAACCGTCCTGCAATCGGCGGCCTGAGCCGTCGCCGAAAGTGCGCAGACCATTGCCGCCGCCACCAAGCCGAATTTCATGGACTTGCTCCCTCCGAAAAAGAACCTCAGTCGGACGCTAGTTGAACGCGTGGCGCTTGCCAAGGAACGGATCGTTGCAAGTCGGATACATTCGCAAAGCCTCTTCGCCTCGTAGTGGTATTTTGCCCTATTCATGGCCGTCTAGACGTCTCTGCTCAGGTCAAAACGAATCATCGACAGTTCTCGCGCTGCCCCCCGCATGGGTCATTTCACCAGCACCGAGTAATCCGCCGCCGCGACGGCAGGCACCAAGGTGCGTGCGCTCCCCTGCACTTGCACACAACCGGGTCGTGCATATCATGAGGGCATGGACAAGACCCACATTGGAGGCACTGCAGCGGCTCATGGACGTGCTGCGGCCACTGCACCACCTAAATGGATGCGAGCCCTTCTCAAGCCACCATGTGAACACTTGTACGATGCCGGCTGAAGCGGGCCCCCGCAACCATCGATACCGAACTGTCGAACGGAACGGCAATGCTTCCCCCTGGCAGGGTGAGCAGCTTCACAATATCACAACTGTCAATTCGACCCTGTGACCATTGGGATCATCGCGTACCGTGATGCGCTCGATGAGGCCGCGCAAGATCTCCGCAGCTTCTTTTCGGGCATCGGTGCCGAGAACCTCGCCGGCGGGAGCAGGGCGGACTCCGCCGGCTCCAACTGAGCCTGCCAAGACCGCTCGTGGTGCGCGGCGGCCTTGTCCCAGCCGCAACGTTGCACCCGCTTTTGCAGCCTCGCGTCCATGCGCCCATCCGTTGTCGGTGCATTGAGTCTGACTGCACAGCCCGCTTGACGCGATGACTGCAAGCCTCACTCTCTTTGCCTGGACGCCAAATCGACCGCCCCATCGCGGGCTAGCGCGTCCCCGGGAGGTGTGGTGACGTTCTTTCCGAGGTTCTGCGGGTGGTGCGCCTGTCCGGCCATCCATTTCTGCGCCGAGTTCACGCATCCCTGGGCGATACTGTCCTCGCCGCCGGAGATGCTGGCCTCCCGGCTATTCCCCGGCGGAAGCGCTGACGCCGTTCCATGTCGCCACGCAGGGGCAATGCGCGTTGAGCGGGGGCGGCGTGGCGCCGATCACCTTCGAAACCGGTGACGTCGTAGTTTTCGCGCGCGGCATACAGCACGTGCTCGCCAGCAAGGCCGGCCTCGCTCCAGTGCCGATCTAGGACATCTACCGGCCGTCGGCCGGGCGCATCTCGGTGCTGCAGCATGGGGGCGGCGGCGAGGAAAGTCGCTTCATCTGCGGCTTCCTGCACTCCGACCGGCGCTTCGGCCCGCTGCTCGATGCCATGCCGACGCTGACCTGCATGCGTGTCCGCGAGGGCGCAATCGTGCTGGAGGCCTACACCGACATCGACCGATATGCCGATCCTGTGCGGCTCGACGAGCCGGCTGGCTGGTGGCAGGCGGCCGTCGCCCACCTCGTCGGCGAAGCCACCCGCTCTAGCCCCGACGGCCCTCCGCCACGAGTTGACGCCACGTCGCATAGGGCCCGTTAGGGCGCCATGGTCGTAACTCTGGTTGCTCAGCCAATGACAGGGATGCAGCATAGCGGGGGTTCCACGAGATAGGTTCAGAAATGATCATCGAAAATCAAGCGTCGGTCACCGACGCAGTGCTCCAAGCCTTCAGCCGAACCGAAGATCCGCGCTTGAGGGAAATCTTGGCGGCTCTGGTGCGGCACTTGCACGGCTTTGTGCGCGAAGTCCGACTTACTGAACGCGAGTTTCAGGAGGCGATGAGGATCATTGCAGCGATGGGCCAACGCACCACGGACTCACATAACGAGGTCGTGCTGATGGCCGGCTCGCTGGGTGTGTCTGCATTGATCTGCCTGCTCAACAACGGCGACAACGGTCAGACAGAGACGCTTGCGAGCATGTTGGGCCCGTTCTGGCGCGAGGACCAGCCGCTGTCCGAGAGCGGGACAACGCTGGTCCGCTCGACCACACCCGGGCCGGGCCTCGTAGTCGACGTCCGCGTTGAAGACGGCTCCGGCCAGCCAGTGGAGGGGGCCGAGGTCGACGTGTGGCACTCCTCACCCGACGGACTCTATGAAAACCAAGACCCCGCGCAAGCCGAGATGAACCTGCGCGGCCGCTTCAGCACCGACTCGGCCGGCCAGTTTAGCTTCAAGAGCGTCAAACCGGCGGGTTATCCAATCCCACTCGACGGACCAGTTGGGGAACTGGTCAAAGCCACAGGACGCCACAACTACCGCCCGGCGCACCTGCACTTCATGATCTACAAGCAAGGTTACAAGACCCTGATTTCGCAGATCTACGCGCCCGACGACGAACACATCGATTCCGATGTGCAGTTCGGTGTTACACGCGCCCTCATCGGGGACTTCGTGCTTCACGATGAACCGGCGCCGGAACTGGGCTTCGCTGCACCCTGGTATTCACTCGAGCAACGCTTCGTAATGGAGCTCGGCGAGGCGCGCCGGCCGAGGGCGCCCATCCGCTCCAAGGCGCAGGCCCGCGCGGATTAGTCCGGGAGCTCAAATCAACTGGTGATTGCCTACATCTGGCGCAGAGCGGACCAAGAGTACGTCCGATCTTGGGACTTCTCTGCCATCGGCCCTTCGGCAGGATTATACGAAAGCCGACATGTTCTACGACGACGACGGCGGGGCTGCGTGCTCCGGCGACGACGTCCGCTTGAGATGGAGTTCCGGAACAAATCGCGCAATCGAGTTCGGCCGTTTTGACCCAGAGCCGACCAGCCAACGGCTATACATTCTGCAGCGTAAGGTGCGGATGCCGTCGAAGTTCTGAAGCATAACCGAGGACACGGGAGAATTTAGTCGTAATTCATCTTACTTAGTCACCGAGCGGTCCGTCGGCATCGCCGCTGCCCGCATTCACGAGGGCATATTTGATACGACGCATCCGTTCCTGCGTCTCGCGCGGATTGCGATACGCAAAAGTGGCAGCGAGGAGGTCGAGCGCGGCGAGGAAGGCGTAGCGAGCGGCGGTGGGTTTCAGGGCGTTCGGGGTTTCGGGCACATAGAGGCCGAGCGAGATGTCGGAGAGCATTGCTAGCGGCGAATTCGGCTTCGTGATCGAGATGATTGTCGCTCCGTACTCCTTGGCAATGGTCGCGGCCTCGACGATCGCCCGCGGTTTGCCAGTCATCGAGATCGCCAGCACCACATCCTTCTTGTCGAGGCTGGCGGCCACCATCCGCATCAGTTCGCCGTCCGAGTAGTTTGACACCGCAATTCCAAGCCGGAAGAACCGAAATTTGGCCTCCTCGGCGAGCATGGTTGAACCGCCGCCGACACCGAAACAGGTAAGCTTGCTGCACGACCGGACCGCTTCCGCCGCCCGGTCGAAGTCCTCGATGACGAGCTGGCGTTCCGCGCTGTTGATAGCCCGGTGGATGTCTTCCAGGATCAACTGCCAGGTAGTGGGCTTGCCTCGGTCGGCGCCTTCCTGAGGCGGCTCTTCAAGATAGATGCGTCCGACCACGAGGCTCTGCGCCAGTTTCACCTTCAGTTCGCGCAGGCCGGAGCAGCCGACAGCCCGGCTGAAGCGGGTTACTGTCGGTTCACTTACGCCAGCGCGGCGCGCAAGCGCTCCATTGGCCGAATGCACCGCGAAATTCACGTCCGCCAGCACGGCCTCCGCCACGCGGCGCTCGGATGGCCGCAAACTGGGCGCGGTCTGCTTGACGATTGAGATGATGTCTTCGGAAGCTTTGGAGACGAGCAGTGAAAAGCCCGCGCGGGAATGAGTCGTCGTGCTCGGAGGATCCGAGCTTTCCATTGATTTTTTCAGCCGCTTCACCGCGTAGGTTGCTCGTTGAAATTCGGAACTGCCGAAAGCCGGCCATCGACCAGCACTGCGCCTCCGCAGCATCGAACCCATAGGAGACACAGGCGTCCTGTCCATGTAGCACGCTTGTAAGAGTCTACCAAGAAAGCCGATGCGGATCGGTCGTCGACCTCGGAGAATCCATATCTTTGGTCACTTTAGGCTTGAAACTGCAGAGATGAGACCTGTAAGTTTCCAACAAGAACGATCGAATGCGAGCTTTGGGGGCTCGGCCAAATACATGTGCCAGGGAGGTGAACGATGAGTGTGCTCTGCCAATCGATGTCGCGAGGCGCCGCCGTTCTAGCGGCTGCGCTGCTTCTTTCGTCGCAGGCAATGGGTGCCGGCATTCTGCGCTACGCGACGATCGGCGAGCCGCCGAGCCTCGACGTGCAGATGGGAACTGCGACGATCGCCGGCACCATTGGCAACCACATGTTCGAGACGCTCTACGCCTTCGACTCCCAATACAAGCCGCAGCCTTTGCTTGCGACTGGGGAGAAGATCGAGGATGGCGGCAAGACGCTTGTCATCGGTCTTCGCCAGGGCGTGAAGTTCCATGACGGTCAGGAGATGACGGCCGACGACGTGGTGGCGTCGCTCAAGCGCTGGGGCGAATTCGGCGCGCGCGGCCAACTTCTGATGAAGAACGCCACGTCGCTGCAGGCAACCGGCAAATACGAGGTCACGCTTAAGCTGTCGGAGCCGAATGGCGCGTGGAAGAATATGCTGGCCTATCCGGAGGGTGGGCCCGCCATCTATCCGGCGGGCATCGTCAGCGCTGCGGGAAACAAGCCGATCGAGCCGAAGAACTATGTCGGCACCGGCCCTTACAAGTTCGGCGAATGGCGGCCAAACCGATACGTCGAGCTCCTGCGCTTCGATGGCTACTCCAAGCTGCCAACGCCCGGCGATGGCTATGCCGGCGCGCGCGTGGCAAACTTCGATGCGATCCGGTTCGTCCCGGTGCCGGACGTAGGGACGCGCGTCAGCGGCGTACAAGCCGGAGACTATGACTACGCGGAGTTCATCTCTGGCGACCTCTACGATTCGCTCAAATCCAATGCCGCCATCCGTATCCATCGCAACGGTGCACCGCTCTTCGGCCTGTTCTTCATGAATTCGGCGAGCGGCATCCTGAAAGACAACTTTGCGCTGCGGCGCGCCATCCAGACCGCGTTGAAGAAGGACGAGGCGCTGCGGGTATCGTTTGGACCCAAGGACCTCTGGAACGCGAGCGGCTCGCTCTATCCGAAAGGCAGTCCCTGGTACTCAGAGGTAGGCACGCAGGCCTATAGCGCCGGCGATCCAGCCAAAGCAAAGCAGCTCGCGAAGGACGCGGGCTATACTGGCACGCCGATCCGCCTTCTCGTTTCAACAAACTACCAAGCGCACTTTGACCAAGCGACCGTCTTCACCAAGCAACTTGCGGAAGCCGGCATCAATGTGCAGATGATCGTGGTCGACTGGGCCACGCTCCTGAAGATGCGCGGACAGCAGGATCAATGGGACATCTTCGTGACCCATCACGGCTTCGTACCGGATCCAATCCTGATTACCTTCATGAATGACAGCTATGCGGGTTGGTGGAAGACGCCGGAGAAGACCAGGCTGGTGGCAGCGTTCACCGGAACAGCGGATCCGGCAGCGCGCGAAAAGGCATGGGCGGACTTGCAAGCCCTGTTCTACGAACAGGTGCCTGCGATGAAGGTCGGCGATGCCTATTCATACGACATCGCTTCCCGCAAGCTGAAGGGTATGGGCGACTCGACCGTGTTGTGGCCGCACTTCTGGAATGTGTCCAACTAGCAGCGGCTCCGAGGGCACGTGAGGGCGGTCGTTGCCGCGGTCAGCGAGCAACGCTCGTCCTGTTGCACGCCAAACGCCAAGGCAGGAGGGTAATGTCCTACACATTGCATCGGACTGCCGCGGCTTTGGTCACGCTCGCCTTTGCCTCGGTGATCATCTTCTTCTTCATCCACCTCATTCCCGGCGATCCGCTGTACGTCTTGCTCGGTGATGTCGCAACACCGGATCAGGTCGAACGACTTCGCTCAAAGCTGGCGCTCGACCAGCCGATCTTCGTGCAGTACTTGCGCTGGCTCGCCAATGTCGCGAGCGGCGACCTCGGCAACTCAATCTTCTTTCAGATGCCCGTGACGCAGGTCATCCGCGACGGTGCCGAGACCAGCATTCTGCTCGCCAGCATCACCATGATATGGATCACGCTGATCGGCGTGCCGGTCGGCGTGATCGCGGCAATGCGGCATGGCTCGTGGCTCGATCAAGGCCTCTCCGGGGTTGCGATGCTGCTGGCCTCGGTCCCGACCTTCTGGGTCGGGCTCTATCTCATTCTGATTTTCGCGGCTTGGCTCGGCTGGCTGCCAAGCTCGGGATATCCGTCGATCTTCGAGGAGGGCGGGCTTGCCAATCTTCGCTATCTCCTGCTGCCGAGCCTGACGCTCGCCGCCCCGAACGCCGCACTGATCCTGCGGCTGACGCGCGCCTCAATGCTTGATGTGGCGCGCGAGGATTATATACGGACGGCGCGGGCGAAAGGCATTCGGCCGGCACGCGTCGTGTTCCGGCACATTCTGCGCAATGCGTTGCTGGCCGTGGTCTCGGCTTTTGGTTTCACCTTCGCGGCCCTCATCTCGGAAGCGGTCGTCACCGAGACGGTGTTCGCGTTGCCGGGCATTGGGCAACTCGTCGTGCAATCGATTCTGCGGCGCGACTATCCGGTGATTCAAGGAATCATTCTGGTGACGGTCGTCCTCTATCTGATCATCAATCTCCTCGTCGACCTGTCGTACCGTGTTCTCGACCCGCGGGTGGAACTGCAATGACGGGATTGCGCTGGTACCTCGCACCGTTCACCAGCCGGCCGCTCGCCCTGGTGGGCTTGATGATCCTGATCACGATTTGCGTCGCGGCGGTCTTCGCGCCGCTGCTTGCTCCTTACGATCCATCGCGGCTCGCGCCGGAGGCGCGGCTTCTGCCACCAAGTGGCGCGCACTGGTTCGGCACCGACCAGTTCGGCCGCGATACGCTGTCGCGCGTGATCTATGGCACGCGCCTAGCGCTGGTGATCGGCATCGGGGTCGTCACCTTCGCGCTTGTGACCGGCGTTCCGGCAGGCGTGTTCTCCGCGCTCTTCCCGCGGATCGGGCGCATCGTCATGCGGATGATCGATGTCTTGATGTCGTTCCCCGCGCTCCTTCTGGCGCTCGGCCTGATCGTTATCCTTGGCCGCGGAGTGAGTAACGCCATCATCGCGATTGGGGTCGTGTACCTGACGACGACGTGCCGCATAACCTATGGCCTCGCGTTACGTTTGCGTACCGAGACCTACGTTGAGGCGGCGATTAGCCTGGGGGCCGGGGTCGCCTGGACCATCCGGAAACATATCCTGCCGAACCTGATCTCTCCGCTGCTCGTACAGGCAAGCTTCGTATTTGCCTTCGCGCAGCTTGCTGCGGCTTCGCTTGACTTCCTCGGGCTCGGCGCGCCGCCCGAAATCCCGAGCTGGGGCAATATGCTCGCCGAATCCCGCATCTTGATCACGCGCGCGCCCTGGCTACTCTTCTTTCCCGGCCTATCGATTGCGATTACGGCTTTTTCGCTCAATTTGGTCGGCGACGCGCTGCGCGACCAGCTTGATCCTCGCTTCCGTGACATGATTGCCGGCCCCAGGAGATAGCGATGCTGCGCGTCAGCGATCTCACGATTTCCGTCGGCTCGACCGGTGGCATTGTCGATGTCGTTTCGTCCGTTTCCTTTACGATTCGCAAGGGTGAGATACTGGGGCTGGTCGGGGAGTCGGGGTGCGGCAAAAGCATGACTTCGCTCGCCATCATGGGCCTGATGATGCAGGGCGGACCCAGGGTACGCACCGGCAAGGTAGAGCTTGATGGCTTCGACGTGACGGAGCTGCCACCTTACCGGCGGGTCGAAATCGGCCGTGGCGGCATCGCGATGGTCTTCCAGGAGCCGATGTCGTCACTCAATCCGGTCTTGAAGATCGGCGAACAGATCGAGGAAGCAGTCGCTGTCCACGAAAAGCTCGGTGCTGCCGCGCGAACCCGCAGAGCGCGAGAGCTTCTTGAAAGGGTCCGCATCCCAGATGCGGCCTTGCAGCTTTCGGCCTATCCGCATCAGCTGTCGGGCGGGATGCGCCAGCGTGTGATGATCGCAATCGCACTCGCCTGCCAGCCGGAAGTACTGATCGCGGACGAGCCGACGACCGCACTTGATGTCACCGTGCAGGCTCAGATCCTCAGCCTCCTGCGCGAGCTTTGCGACACGCTGGGCCTCTCGATCCTGTTCATCACCCACGACCTCGGTGTCGTGGCGCAGCTCGTCGACCGCGTCGCTGTAATGTACGCAGGCCGAATCGTCGAGACTGCGACGGTAACGAAGCTCTTTGCATCTCCGGCCCATCCCTACACGCAAGCCCTCATAGGATGCCTGTCCGATCCGACACATCGGGTGCACCGGCTGGCGACCATTCCGGGGCAAGCCGCGCGGGCGGGTGAAATTGTCCAAGGGTGCGCC
>Ga0209813_10000292_pt1 | contig 13916 bp, 10 predicted proteins | sample EndMethybrTD3033_FD_187596 | JGI IMG/M metagenome (GOLD analysis project Ga0209813, IMG submission 187596) | Populus endosphere microbial communities from Tennessee, USA - Endosphere MetaG P. TD hybrid TD303-3 (SPAdes) (version 2) | ecosystem: Host-associated > Plants > Roots > Endosphere... | reverse complement strand
GCGGCGCCACGCGCGCCGCATTGCGGCCCCTCGCGCTCGAACCGGATGCCGCAGGCCGACGCACGCCGCTCAGCAACGGTCCGCCGCCATCGTCCTGCGCCACGCGTGCCGGACGTTCGGTACGCGCCGGCTGACGAGCGGTGCGCGCCCGGCCGAGCGGCTCTCCCTTGGGCACCAGCGCGGTATCGACGGCGGCAACCACCGGCGGCCGGCGAGTGGAGATCGGCGCATATTGCGCGACACGCGAATCGTCGCGGCCGATCTCGGAAGGCAGCGGGAAAGTGCCGAAGTTGGCGGCGGCGGCCTGTTGCGCGGGGGTCAGGCGCGGCATGTAACGCAAGTACGGCGCTATCCCGGACGCCAGATCGGCGGGCAGGACGGTGCGGGCGATGCTCACCGCTTCCTCGGTCTGGCCAAGGATGGCGAGCGCGAAAGCGCGCGTGCGCCAACTGCTCTTGTCCTGACGCTGCAGCAGCGGCGACAGCGTCGCGTCGGCGCCGCGCCGATCGCCCGCGATCGCCTGGCTGAGCGCGAGCCGGCGGGTAACGTCGTCATTTGCGCCGCGCGCCAGCGCCTGCCGGTAATAGCGCTGCGCCGAGACATTGTCGCCGACGAGATCGAACGCCAGCCCCCGGTCGGCGGCGAGCGCACTATCCAGCGCTCCGGCTTTCTCGGCATCCTCGAACAGCGGGATCGCGCCGAAGGGGTCACCGTTGCGCACCATCGCACCGGCCAGCCCCGCCTTCACTCGCGGATTGCCGGGCGCCACCTGATCGGCGCGGCGGAAGAAGCCCGTCGCCGCATCGACATCGCCCATGGCGAGCGCGGCGGTGCCGGCGTCGACGAGCGCGTCGATATCGCGAGGATTGCGCGCGAGGCGGTTCAGCGCGGCATTGAGCGCCAGCCCGTCACTGCCGGGGATCGCCTGGACAACAGGCTGGGCAAGGACCGCCGGAACGCGGGCCGACATGCCGGACACGGCCAGCGCCGCGCCCGCCAGCAGCGCGCGAGAATGTTTTCCGAGGATCGCCCTGGCCAGCATCTGTCCCACCACAATCGACCGCATGCATCGCGCCTGCACATCGCATGCACCGTACATGCATGCGATGTGCTTCGTTACCTTAACCTGCGGCGAATGAAACGCCGCAAGCCTCGCGTCGGCGCGCCGGCCTTACTGGTTGTTCTGGCGTCCGAGGAAGCGCGGGATGCTGATCGACGCGCTATCGTCGTCATCGTCCTCGTCCTCATCGGCGGAGGCCGGCTTCACTCCGCGCGAAAGGTTGGCCATCCGCTCGAACAGGGTGTTGCCCGGCGGCGTGCTGGATACCAGGCCGCGACGCCGTGGCGTCAGCGGCGAGACCGGTCCGTCTTCCTCGGCTAGGCGGCTGGCGTCGAGCAGCAGCTCGTCCTTCGCCGGGGCCGGATCGGCCTCCGCCTCCATCTGGTCGAAACCCAGATCGAGCGGCTCGTTCCGCGAGGGCTTGACGCTTGTCAGGCTGGCGTAGGAATTGCCGCCCTTCGCCTGCTCGCCATCATCGACCTCGTCCGAGAGATCGAATTCGGCCGGAGCTTGCGCCACAGGCGCGGCCGCATCGGCAGCCGTTTCGAATTCGGGGGCTTCGTCAGGCATGCTCGCGGGTTCGACCGGAGCGGGCCTGCGTTCGAACACCGGCTCGGGCGCCGCCACCGGGGCCATCGCCGGACGTGCGGGGCCGCGCGACGCGCTGAGGTTGAGCGGGCGCGAAGCGACTTCGGCCTGTTCCTGCGTCTGTTCGATACCGGTGGCGACCACCGACACGCGGATCTTGCCCTGGAGATCGGGATTGAACGCCGAACCCCAAATGATGTTGGCGTTGGGATCGACCAGTTCGCGGATGTGGTTCGCCGCCTCATCGACTTCCAGCAGCTTCATGTCGTCGCCGCCGATGATCGAGATGATGACGCCCTTCGCGCCCTGCATCGAGACACCGTCCAGAAGCGGGTTGGCGATAGCCCGTTCTGCCGCTTCGAGCGCACGGTTCTCGCCGTGACCTTCGCCGGTGCCCATCATCGCCTTGCCCATCTCGCCCATCACCGAACGCACGTCGGCGAAGTCGAGGTTGATGAGGCCCGGCATCACCATGAGGTCGGTGATCGAACGCACGCCCTGCTGCAAAACCTCGTCCGCCAGTTCGAACGCTTCCTTGAAGGTGGTTTCAGCCTTGGCGACCAGGAACAGGTTCTGGTTGGGGATGACGATCAGGGTATCGACGTGCTTCTGCAGCTCCTCGATGCCGCTTTCCGCGGAGCGCATGCGCCGCGCGCCTTCAAAAAGGAACGGCTTGGTGACGACGCCCACGGTCAGCACGCCCTTCTCACGCGCCGCCTTGGCGATGACCGGCGCCGCGCCGGTGCCGGTGCCGCCGCCCATGCCGGCGGCGATGAAGCACATGTGCACACCGTCGAGCGCGCGCTCGATCTCCGCCATCGTCTCCTCGGCGGCGGCCTTGCCGACTTCAGGCCGCGATCCCGCGCCCAGGCCCTGGGTGATGTCCGGGCCGAGCTGGATGCGATGCTCCGCGATGGAGCTGTTCAGCGCCTGCGCATCGGTATTGGCGACGACGAAATCGACGCCCTCGATCTCGGCGGTAATCATGTTCGCGATCGCGTTCCCGCCAGCGCCGCCCACACCGATCACGGTGATGCGGGGACGAAGTTCCTCGATGGCGGGCGGACCGATATTGATGCTCATCATGCTCTCCTGGCAGGCATGTGCGGGTCACGCCGCTGATCCTGCAAATTGCACGCTTCGACTCGGCGAATCAAAGCCGGTTAACTCTTTGTCCACAGTCAACTTGAGTTGGACACTGGACGATCAGAAATACTCCTTCACCGCGCGAAATACGCGGCTGGCAAGCCCCAGACCGCGGTAACGCATGGCAGGCTGGTAGCTGGGTCCGACGGAACGAATATCGACGGGGTCGGCGGCGGCATAAAGCACCAGGCCGGCCAGGGTCGCGAAGCCCGGCTTGAGATGCGCCTCGGCCAGGCCCTTCAACTGCGGCGCGCGGCCGATGCGCACCGGCTTGCCCAGCGCGGCCTGCGCGTAGTCGGCCAGCCCCACCAGTTCCGCCCCGCCGCCGGTCAGCACGATCTGCTGCCCGCGCTGGCCGTTGAAACCCAGGACTTTCAGCGCCTTGGCGATATCTTCCATCAACCGCCCGAGCTGCCCGGTGATGACCGAAACCAGTTCCGCGCGCGGGATTCGGTTCTTGTCATCGGCATGGCGGGCGATCGGTCCGGTTGCTTCCTCTCCCGGCGCGTTGACCGGGATCATCTCGCGGTGATCGGCCGGGCTGGCGATGGCCGATCCGTTGACGCACTTCAGGCGCTCGGCCTGGAAGCGGCGAATGCCGAAGGCGGAGGCCACGGCGTCGGTGATGTCGGCCGAGCCGATAGGGATCGAGGCGAGGCCCACCAGCATGCCCGAGAGATAGACCGAGACGTTGGTGACTTCCGCCCCCATCTCGATCAGGGCCACGCCCAGGTCGCGTTCTTCGGGCGAGAGGCAGGCGTGGCCGACCGCAATCGGCGACCCCACCACTCCTTCGACTTCCAGGTGCGCGTTCTGCACCGCTTCGGTAATGTTGCGGATCGGCGCGCCGTCCGCGAGCATGACGTGGATGTCGACGCCCAGACGCTCGGCATGAAGCCCGCGCGGATTGGTCACGCCATGCGCGCCATCCAGCGTGTAGTGCGCCGGCTGCGCGTGCAGCACCATGCGCCCGTCCGGCTGGATCACGTCGCGCCCGGCGACAAGCAGATGATCGATATCGTCCTGCTCGATCCGGCGGCCGCCGATGTCGATCTCCACTTGCGCCACCTGGCTGGCGATGCCGGCGCCCGAACAGCCGATCCAGACCGAGGAAACGCTGGTATTGGCCATCTTCTCGGCCCGCTCAATAGCATCGCGCACCGCGTAAGTCGCGGCGGTCATGTCGGTCACATAACCGCGCTTGACCCCTTGCGAGGCGCGGTGGGCGGAACCCAGCACGATCATCTCGCCGGTTTCGGACATACCGGCGATGATCGCCGAAATGCGGAACGAGCCGATGTTGACCGCGGCATGGACGCGGGAAATGCGCGGCGAGGCCATTAGTGCTTTTCCTCCGTGGATGCCGAAGCCCTGGTTGCCGACGCCTTGGCGGCCGAGGCGCGTGCGGCGGTTTCCAGCGCCTGTTCCGCGCGGCCGGGAATACGCAGGTAAATGCGGTCCTTCGCGCGCATGTCGAACGCCGCGACGCGCCCGCCCAGCAGGCGATTCGCGCCATCGAGCCGGGCGAAGGCGATCAGCGCGGCGGCGGAAGTCTTGTCACCTTCGGGCAAGGCCAGCACCTGGCCGGTCTTGAACGTCAGGTTCCAGCGGCGATTGCCGATCCATTCCGCTTCGCGCACTTGCGGCTTGAGCGCGGGCGCGGCGGACAGCAGCGCGCCCAGCGCCACGACTTGCGCCCCCGCGCCCGGGCCCGCCAGGATCAGCCGGCCGCGTGCGCGCTGCGCGCTGATCGGCTCAAGCTCGCGCCCTTCGGCGTCGATCAACACCAACCGGCCGGGTTTTCGCAGCACCGCGTGCGGCGTGCGCTCGACGATGTCGATCACCAGCGTATCGGGCAGCTGCCGCGATACGCGCGCGTCCTTAACCCAGGAAATGCCGATCAGCTCGTTGCGCAGCGCATCGATATCGACCAGCGGCATGGCCTGATCGCGCTCGGCCAGGACGCGCTCGTAGATCTTTAGCTCGTTGAGGTTCTTGACCCCGCGCACATCGACCCGGCGCACTTCGAACCCGGCGTCGCCGGCGAGCATGGCCAGCTGCTGCGAAGCGAGCGTCGGCAGTCCCGCCAAGCCGGCGAGGAACCAGGCGAGCGCCACCGCGCCGCCCAGAATGACGAACAGGAATATCTTGTGCAGCTGATCGTCCGAAAACGGCAGCGCCATCATCGCGCGGTCGACCGCCGATCCGGTGCGGGCCCTGGCCGCCTTGACCTTGCGCGCCTTGCCTTCAGCGGCGGCGGTCTTGCGCGCGCTCGGCGCCTTGCGCCGGATCGTCTGGCTCATGCCGGCATCTCCCCGGCCTTGGCGTCATTCGAGGTCTCGGCGTCATTCAGGGCCTCGGCGATGATCGCCTCGACCAGATCGGCATATTCCATGCCCAGATGACGCGCCTGCTCGGGCACCAGGCTGAGCGGGGTCATCCCCGGCTGGGTGTTCACTTCCAGCAGGAACAGTCCTTCTACGCCCTGGGTATCGTCCCAGCGGAAGTCGGAACGGCTGGTGCCCTTGCAGCCCAGCAGGCGGTGCGCGCGCAGCGCCAGGTCCTTGCAGGCCTCGGTCACATCGTCGGGGATTTCGGCCGGGCAGATATGGTCGGTCATGCCATCGGTATACTTGGCATCGAAATCGTAGAAGCCCGACTTGGGCCGCAGTTCCGTAACCATCAGCGCGCGGTCGCCCAGCACCGCCGTGGTCAGTTCCTTGCCGCGGATGAACGGCTCCGCCAGCAGCCGGTCGAACTCCTGCCACGGCCCCTTGGCGTCGCGCGCGATCGGGTTGCCGAAATTACCTTCCGCCGTGACGATGGCGACGCCGACCGACGATCCCTCGTTCACCGGCTTCAGCACATAGGGACGCTGCAGCGGATCGCGCTCGTAGAGCTCGGCCGTGTCAACGATGCGCCCGCCGGGCATTGGAATGCCGTGCGGCACCAGCGCTTGCTTGGTCAGTTCCTTGTCGATCGCGATCACCGAAGTGGCGAGGCCGGAATGGGTGTAAACGAGGCCCATCAGGTCCATCATGCCCTGTACCGTTCCGTCTTCCCCCGGCGTGCCGTGGAGCGCATTGAACACGACATCGGGCTTCGCCTCCGCCAGCCGGAGCGCGACGTCGCGGCCCATGTCGACGCGCGTGACGCGGTGGCCCTTGGATTCGAGCGCCTTGGCCACGCCCTCGCCGCTCATCAGCGAGACCGGGCGTTCGCTGGACCAGCCGCCCATGAGGACCGCGACATGAAGCTTCCCGAGACTCACGCGTTACCCACCTGTTCTTTGTCCGGCGCTCCGGCAAACATGCCTACACGCTGAATTTCCCATTCCAGCTCGACGCCCGACTGCGCCTTGACCCGTCGCCGCACTTCGTCGCCCAGCCCCTCGATCTCGGCGCTGCTCGCGGTGCCGTTGTTGATGAGGAAGTTGGTGTGCTTTTCGCTCACTTGCGCGCCGCCCATGGCCAGTCCACGACAGCCGGCGGCGTCGACGAGCTGCCAGGCCTTGTGCCCTTCCGGGTTCTTGAAAGTCGAGCCGCCCGTCTTGGAACGCAGCGGCTGCGAGGCTTCGCGACTGGCGCTGATGCGATCCATTTCCGCCTGGATCGCGGCAGGCTCGCCGGGACGTCCGCGAAAGCGCGCGGCCACGACGATGGCGCCTTCGGGCAATTCCGAATGGCGATAAGTGTAACCGAGTTTCGATACGGGCAACGTCGCCAGTTCGCCCGAGCGCAGCACGACGTCGCAATCGATCAGGATATCCTTCACCTCGCCGCCATAGGCGCCACCGTTCATGCGCACGAACCCGCCAACCGTACCGGGGATCGATCGCAGAAATTCGACCCCGGCGATGCCGGCGTCGCGCGCGGTGGAGGAAACGAGGATACCGCTCGCCCCGCCGCCGCAGCGCAGGACGTTTTCATCGAACGCTTCCACTTTCGCGAAAGCCTTGCCCAGCCGCACCACCACGCCCGGCACGCCGCCGTCGCGCACTATCAGGTTGGACCCGAGGCCGAGCGCCATGACCGGAACCGCCGGATCGAGATCGCGCAGGAACTGCTGGAGATCGGCGGCATCCTTCGGCTCGAACAGCCATTCCGCCGCGCCGCCGGCCTTGAACCAGACGAGCGGCGCCAGCGGGGCGTTGGCGGTCAGTTTTCCCCGGGGAGAAGGCAGCGCGCGGGCTTCGACAAGCTCAGCCTGAGCGGGAGTCTTACCAGGATCCGCTCGTCCTGGGCCTGTCGAAGGACACGCGCTGAGGCCAGCCATTACGCTCTCCTCCGCTTTTCGACCGCGTCGGCCAGCACGGCCGCCCACTTGGTGATATCGCCCGCGCCCAGGCAGACGACCATATCGCCTTCTCCCAGGCTTACCGCCAGCGCGTCGGCCAATGCATCGGGTCCATCGATAGTATAGGCCGCGCGGTGGCCGCGAGCCTTAAGGCCTTCGACCAGCGTCCCGGCGTTCACACCTTCGATCGGCTGCTCGCCGGCCGGATAGACCGGCGCGGCATAGACCACGTCGGCGTCGTTGAAGGCGGTCTGGAACTCGTCCATCAGGTCGCGCAGCCGGGTATAGCGGTGCGGCTGAACGACGGCGATGACGCGCGCCTTCACCCCTTCGCGCGCGGCGGCGAGGACGGCGCGGATCTCCACCGGATGATGGCCGTAGTCATCGATCACAGTCGCCCCGGCGACCTCGCCCACCTTGGTGAAGCGCCGCTTGACCCCGCCAAACTTGGCAAAGCCGGTGCGGATCACCTCGTCGGCGCAGCCCATCTCCGCCGCCACGGCGATGGCCGCGAGCGAGTTCTGCACGTTGTGCCGGCCGGGCATCGGCAGTTCGATCCCCTCGATCCGGCGGAACGATCCATCGCGCTGGCGCAGCGCCACGTCGAAGCGGTTGCCGCCCGGCACCGGCGTCACATGCTCTCCGCGCACGTCCGCTTGGGCGGAAAAGCCGTAAGTCACCACGCGGCGGTCACGGATGCGCGGGATGATCGCCTGGACCTCCGGGTGGTCGATGCACAGCATGGCCGCGCCGTAGAACGGCACGTTCTCGATAAACTCGACGAAGCACTCCTTGACCTTGTCGAAGCTGCCGTAGTGATCGAGGTGCTCGGGATCGATATTGGTGACGACCGCGATGGTGCCGTCCAGCCGCAGGAAGCTGCCGTCGCTCTCGTCCGCCTCCACCACCATCCAGTCGCTGGCGCCCAGCCGCGCGTTGGAGCCGTAAGAATTGATGATGCCGCCGTTGATGACCGTGGGGTCGATCCCGCCGGCGTCGAGCAGGCTGGCGATCATCGACGTGGTCGTCGTCTTGCCATGCGTACCGGCCACCGCGACGGTGTTCTTGAGCCGCATCAGCTCGGCCAGCATCTCCGCGCGGCGAACCACGGGAATGCGCGCTTCGAGCGCCGCAGCGACTTCCGGGTTGTCGCGCTTCACCGCGGTGGAGGTGACGACCACCGCCGCCTCGCCCACGTTCTCGCCCGCGTGGCCGATCATCACCTTGATGCCGCGCTTGCGCAGCCCTTCGACGACATAGCCCTCGGCGATGTCCGAACCCTGCACGCTATAGCCCAGGTTGTGCATGACCTCGGCGATGCCGGACATGCCGATGCCGCCGATGCCGACGAAGTGGATCGTGCCGATGTCGGTCGCGACGCCCTTCACGCCACGGCCTCCTGCCCTGCGGGCGCGGCCTGCCCGGCCACGCGGATCACGTCCATCAGCGGCGAACCGCCGAAGCCCTCGACCAGATCGGCCAGATCGGCGGCGGCGTTGGGATAACCGCAGTTCCACGCGGCATGCGCCGCGTTGGCCAGCGTTTCGGGATGCTGGGCCATCGCCTGGATCTGCTTGGCGAGTTCCACGGCGGTGAACTTCTCCTGCCGGATCGAACGCGCCCCGCCCGCCGCGACCATCTCGCGCGCGTTGGCGGCCTGGTGATCGTCGGTGGCGATCGGCAGCGGCACCAGGATGGCCGGGCGGCCGACCGCGGTCAATTCGGCGATCGTCGAAGCTCCGGAGCGGCCGATGAACAAGTGCGCGTCCGCCAGTCGCTCGGCCATGTCCTCGAAATACGTGCCGAGTTCGGCGGGAATGTCGTGCCCGGCATAGCGCGCGCGCACTCCTTCGATATCCTCCGCCCGGCACTGCTGCGTCACCTGCAGGCGCGATCGGAGCGCGGCCGGCAGCATCGACAGGCCATCGGGGATCACTTCGGACAGCACCCGCGCACCCTGGCTGCCGCCCGTCACCAGCACGCGGAGCAGGCCGTCGGCGGTAAAGGCCGGGAACGGCTGATCGCGCAGGCGCAGCACCTCTTCGCGCACCGGATTGCCCACCAGCCGCACTTTGCCTTCGTGCTTGGCCGCCAGCCGGTCGACCTTGCCATAAGCGGTGGCGATGATGTCCACGCGTCCCGCCAGGAAGCGGTTCACCCGGCCCAGCACCGCGTTCTGTTCATGCACGATCGACGGCAGCCCGGCCGAAGTGGCGGCGAGCAGCGCGGGCAGCGCCGGATAGCCGCCGAAGCCGACGACGGCGGCGGGCTGGAAACTTTCGAACAGGCGCAGCGCCATGCGCCGCCCTTCCATGATCGCCCGCACGCCCTTGATCCAGCTCAGCGGGTTCTTGCCCTGGAGCCGCCCGGCGGGAAGGACATGCGCGGTCAGCGTGGCCGGTTTTCCGGGGATCGCCGCCCCGCGCGCGTCGGTGATGAGCGCGACATGATGACCGCGCCGCTCAAGCTCTGTGGCCAGCGCGAAGGCGGGAATCAGGTGGCCCCCGGTCCCGCCGGCGGCAAGCACGTAATGACGGCTGACGGCACTCATCTCTTCGCGTCCTTGATTCCCCGGCCCCTGATTTTCTGGCCCCTGATTTTCTGGCCCGTGACTTTCTGGCCCTTCATTTCCTGGCTCCGTCGCCGCGCAAGGAGAACGGCTCCCGGCTGATGAAGGGATTGCGCCGGGTGATCGCCAGGAGCAAGCCCACGCTGAGGCACAAAGCGACAGTGGACGATCCGCCGTAGCTGATGAGCGGCAGGGTCATGCCCTTCGACGGGAACAGCTGGAGGTTCACCAGGATGTTGATGAAGGCCTGGCCGCAAAGCTGCGCGGTCAGGCCGGTGGCGGCGAGGACGGTGAAGATATCGTCCTCTTCCACCAGCCGCACCAGCACGCGCACCGCGATGGCGAAATAGATCAGCACGATCATGCCGCAGACGAGCAGGCCGAACTCCTCGCCGATCACGGAGAAGATATAGTCGGTATGCGCCTCGGGCAGCGACAGCTTGCGCGTGCCCAGCCACAGCCCGCTACCGGTCCAGCCGCCGGCCAGCAGCGTGCGCTGGGCGAGGTCGACCTGGTCATAGGCGGTGCCGCCGCCGAGGAACGCGTCGATGCGGTGCCGCGCGTTCTCGTACAGCATGTAGGTCGCGCCGATGGCGATCACCCCGCCCGCCCCCGCCAGCACGATACGGCGCACCGACAGGCCCGAAAGCAGCACCAGCACGAACCACACCGCGCCGAACAGGATGGTCGAACCGAAATCGGGCTGGAGCATCAGCAGTCCCCCGACCAGCGCCATGATGCCGACGGTCATCTCCACCACCGGCAGGTTGGGATCGCGGACCCGCCACGACAGGATCCAGGCGAGACCGATGGCGAAGGCCGGCTTGAGAAATTCGGACGGCTGGAGCGAGACCCCGAGGTTGAGCCAGCGCCGCGCGCCGTTCACTTCGCTGCCGATCAGCGGAACCAGTATCAGCCCCACCAGCATGGCGAAGCCGATCAGGATGCCCAGCCGGCGCGCCATGTCCTTGGACAGGAACGATGCCCCGAACATCGTGATGAGACCCAACAGTTGCCAGCGGATGTGCAGCGTGAAGAAATGGAGATCGCCGAGGTTCGCCGTCGCGGTCGACAGGCGGCGCGCGCTCGCCGGGGAAGCGGCGGCGACGGCGGCGGTGCCGATGGCCATCAGCGACAGGATCAGCAACAACAGCGTCCGGTCGATCTCGCGCCACCAAACGGCGAATTCGCCGCGCCGGCTGCGCCGATAGCGCTGTCCGCCAGCACCGGGCGTGCCGCCAGCGCCGGGAACGATGGGAGGGTGTGTCGCCATCAGGCGGCGCGCTCGTCGTCGGGCGCGGTCAGCGCTTCGACGATCTGGCGGAAGGCATCGCCGCGCGCCTCGTAATCGCGGAACTGGTCGAAACTGGCGCAGGCGGGCGAAAGCATGACGATATCGCCGGGGCCGGCCGCCTCGATAGCCTGGCGGATCGCTTCGGCCATCATCTCGCTGCGCGTCACCGGCATGTAGGGCGCCAGCAATTCGGCGAACATCGGCCCGGCATCGCCGATGGTGTAAGCGGCGGCGATATTACCGAAGAACGGCGCGCATTCGTCCAGGTCTTCGCCCTTGGGCAGACCGCCGACGATCCAGTGGACACGGCGTCTGGCGCCCGATGGACCGGCGATCGGCGGGAACGCCGCCAGGGCCGGCGCGGCGGAAGCCGGATTGGTCGCCTTGCTGTCGTTGATGAAGATCACGCCGTTCGCTTCGGCGACCCGCTCCATCCGGTGGGGAAGCCCGCGAAAAGTCGGCAGGGCCGCCTGCCATTGGCCGCGCGTCAGGCCCAGCGCCTCGACGATGGCGATGGCGACAGCGGCATTCTGCAAATTGTGCGGACCTTGCAGCGAAGGCCAGTCCGGCTGCAACCCGGCAAGGTCGGCGCCGTCGACGCGGTGGATATGGGCGAGGTCGCGGCGCAGCGATTCCGCGTCGGCGATGGCCGCGGTCTCCGCATCGCCCACGCCGAAGATCGCGTGGCTCCGCGTATCCTGCATGGCGAAAAGCCGCGCCTTCGAAGCCGCATATGCGGCGAAGCTGTCGTATCGGTCGAGATGGTCGGGCGTGACATTGAGCAAAGCGGCCGCTTCGCAATCCAGCCCGTAAGTCAGGTCGATCTGGTAGCTCGACAGTTCGAGCACATAGACCCCGCCCGCCTGGAGCGGGTCCTGGCCCAGGATCGGCAAGCCGATATTGCCGCCCATGCGGCTCGGCACCGCGGCGCTTTTCAGCAAGTGGTGGACCAGCGCAGTGGTCGTCGACTTGCCGTTTGTGCCGGTGATGCCGACGACGCGGTGCGCGGGCAGGCTAGCGCGCGCCAGGGCGAACAGTTCGATATCGCCGATCACCGGCACGCCCGCGCGCGCGGCCGCATCGGCGATGGGATGGCGGTTCAGCGGCACGCCGGGCGAAACGACGACAGCGGCGAAACCGGCAAGGTCGATCGCGGTGGGATCGGCCAGTTCGACGCGCCCGGCCAGCACCTGGCGCGGCTCCTCGCGGCTGTCCCACGCGGTCACCTGCGCTCCGCTGGCCAGCAGGGTCTCCACGGCGGCAAGCCCCGACCGTGCAAGGCCGAGGACCGCGTACCGCTGTCCGGCAAAGGCGCCTGAAGTGATCATGGCGTAACGATCATGCGCGGGCGTTCACCTGAGCTTGAGCGTGGCGAGACCGATTATGGCCAGCACGATGGAAATGATCCAGAAGCGAATGACGACAGTCGATTCCGCCCAGCCGAGCTGCTCGAAATGGTGATGAATCGGCGCCATGCGGAACACGCGCTTGCCGGTTCGCTTGAAGAAGAACACCTGGATGATGACCGACGCCGCTTCCAGAACGAAGAGGCCGCCCACGATCGCCAGCACGATCTCGTGATGCGCGGCGACGGCGATGGCGCCCAGCGCCCCGCCTAACGCCAGACTTCCGGTATCGCCCATAAATACGGCCGCCGGGGGCGCGTTGAACCACAGGAAGGCCAGCCCCGCCCCCATGATCGCGGCGCACAGGATGGCCAGTTCGCCGGCGCGCGGCACGTGCGGGATGCCCAGATAAGTCGCGAAGTCGGCGCGGCCCGCCAGATAGGCGATCACCGCGAAGGCGCCGGCGGCGATGATGACCGGCATGGTCGCCAGCCCGTCCAGCCCGTCGGTCAGGTTCACCGCGTTGCCGGCACCCACCATCACCACGGCGGCGAAGACGTAATAGAACGGCCCGAGCGGGATATAGCGGCCCGAGAGAAACGGCACGTAGAGGTTGGTGCTGATCTGGCTGACGATGATGAAGGCCGCGATCCCCGCGACGATGAATTCCAGCAGCAGGCGGACGCGACCGGGCACGCCCTTGTGGCTGCGCTTCGTCACCTTGTCGTAATCGTCAAGGAAGCCGATCACGCCGAAGCCGACCGTCACCGCCAGACAGGCCCAGACGAAGGGATTGGCGAGGTCCATCCAGATCAGCATCGACAGGACGAGCGAGATCAGGATCATCAGCCCGCCCATCGTCGGCGTGCCGCGCTTCGCGAGATGGGTCTTGGGTCCATCTTCGCGGATCGGCTGGCCCTTGCCCTGACGGACGCGGAGCATGTTGATGAAGCGCGGCCCGATGATGAGGCCGATGGTCAGCGCGGTCAGCAGCGCCGCGCCGGCGCGGAAGCTCTGATAGCGGATGAGGTTCGCCAGGCCTTCGAAATGAAACCACTCTGCGATCAGGTAGAGCATGTTGGGCCTGACCTAACCTTGCTTGGCGGCGAGCGCGGACACCAGTGCCCCGAGCCCCACCGAATTCGAACCTTTGACCAGGATAACGTCACCGTTTTCCACACCGAACTGCGCCAGCGCATCGCGCGCTTCCGCAGCATTCCGGCAATGGGCGAAGCGAATCGCTTTGCCAAGTTCGCCCTGGGGCGATTTCCCCAATTCCCGGACCAGCGACGCCATTTCATCGCCGACCAGAATCGCGAAATCGAGATTGGCCGCCGCCATCGGCTCCGCCAGCGCGGCATGGAAACCGGGGGCGAAATCGCCAAGTTCCTTCATCGCGCCCAGCACGGCGATCCGGCGGCTTGCCCGCGTGGCGCCGAGCTGCGCCAGCGTGGCGCGCATCGAGGCGGGATTGGCGTTGTAGCTTTCGTCGATCAGCAGCGCCTTGCCGCCGGTCGCGGCGATCTGGGTCCGCGCGCCGCGCCCGGCAAGCCCCGCCATCTCGCCCAGCGCCACGCCCGCCGCGCCCAGATCGCCCCCGGCGGCGCGCGGACCCAG
>Ga0209813_10000291_pt1 | contig 13957 bp, 10 predicted proteins | sample EndMethybrTD3033_FD_187596 | JGI IMG/M metagenome (GOLD analysis project Ga0209813, IMG submission 187596) | Populus endosphere microbial communities from Tennessee, USA - Endosphere MetaG P. TD hybrid TD303-3 (SPAdes) (version 2) | ecosystem: Host-associated > Plants > Roots > Endosphere... | reverse complement strand
GTCCGCACCCACAGGCCGCCGGCTGATCCAGCGCTATGGCGAAAAGGCGGAAAACGGGCCGAACAGCGTCTATGCCGGCGGCCTGTGGGTGCGGACCTCGCTCGATCCCGAGATGCAGAAGGCCGCGCAGGACGCCTTGCGGACCGGGCTGCTTCGCTATCACGCCGGGCGGCCCTGGCACGGACCGGTCGTGCATCTCGATATCGACGCCGGCAACTGGCAGTCACAGCTCGTCACCCAGAACAAGTCGATCAGCTACAAGGACTGGCGCGTCGGCGTGGTGACCGACCGTAGCGGCGCCAGCGCGAACATCGGTTTCATCGACGGCAAGACGGCGCGGCTGGTCTCGCTGCCCGACAAGCTGCGCGCCGGTGACGTGATCGTCGCGGCGCCCATCGGCAGCAACGTCTATGCCGTGCAGACTGTCCCTGAGGTGTCGGGCGGCATGGTCGTCGAAAGCCCGTCCAGCGGGCGGGTTCTGGCGGTGCAGGGCGGTTTCGACGCCGGCCTCGCCTCGTTCAACCGCGGCACGCAGGCGCTGCGCCAGCCGGGATCGACGATCAAGCCTTTCGTCTACGCCAGCGGACTCGACGCGGGGATGACGCCCGCGTCGATGGTCGCGGACAGCACTTTCTGCGTCCAGCAGGGCACCCGCAACCAGAAGTGCTTCCGCAATTTCGGCGGCGCTGGGGGCAGCGGCAATCACACGATGCGCTGGGGGCTGGAGCAGTCGCGCAACCTGATGACCGTGCGCATCGCCAACGACGCCGGCATGGACCGGGTGACGAAGACTTTCGAACAAGTCGGCATCGGCAAGTACCAGCGCTATCTGTCGTTCGCGCTGGGCGCGGGCGACACTACCGTGCTGCAGATGGTGAACGCCTATTCGGCGCTGGCGAACAACGGCATCCAGTATCCGGCCAGCTTCATCGACTATGTGCAGGACCGCAACGGCAAGGTGATCTTCCGCGCCGACAACCGCCGCTGCATCGGCTGCAGCATGGCGCAGTGGGACGGCAAGCCGATGCCCCGGCTGGAGGCGCGCGGACGCCAGGTGATGGACCCGCGCACCGCCTATCAGGTGGTGCACATGCTGGAAGGCGTGATTACGCGCGGCACGGCAGTGGTGCTGCGCGATCTGGGCATGCCGCTGTTCGGCAAGACCGGAACGACCTCCGGCCCTACCGACGTCTGGTTCGTCGGCGGTACGCAGCAATATGTCGCGGGCGTCTATCTCGGCTATGACCGCCCGCGCTCGCTGGGCGGTTATGCGCAGGGCGGGCGGATCGCCGCGCCGATGTTCAAGCAGCTCGTCCAGACCACGCGGCCGCGCTGGCGCGGCACGCCGTTCGTGGCGCCGGAAGGGGTCCGAATGGTTCGGATCGACCGTGTTTCGGGCAAGCGCGTGTTCGGGGCGGAGGCGGGGAACGACGCCAAGTCGTCGATCATCTGGGAAGCGTTCAAGCCCGACACCGAACCCAAGCGCGCCACGCGTTCGGATGAACTGATAAGCCAGCGCGACGCATTGGTCGCGGCGATCCGGCGCGGCCAGCAGGCGCGCACGCAGGCCCGCCAGGATTCCGCGAAGTCCGGCGAAGCCAGGGATTTCGCCGAAGAACAGGGCGGCGTTTACTGAGGACGGCCGATTTCGGCGCATGAACGGCCGGATCGGATGTTGTCAGTCCACAGGCAGGTCTTGCCGTCGCCGCCGCGCATCGGTAACTCGTGTGCCATCAACCATTGCACGAGGACCCTGTGGGCCCGAGACATATCTTCTGGGCCGGCGAGAAGGCCGGCATAGCGGCGGGCGAGACCCCGGCGCACGCGGCGAAAGTTTCGACGGTGATCGACATCATCGGCGAGGTTAACCGCGTGGCGGTGCGTTGCACCGCGCTGTTCACCCAGGTTCGCGAAGCGAGCGGCCTTTCGGGGATCGAGGCGCTGACGCTGTGCGCCATCGTGAACGCGGAGAACGCGCCGACGGTGCCGCAAGTGGGACGCATACTGGGCCACCCGCGCCAGGTCATCCAGCGCGCGGTGCGGGTGCTGGTGGATGCGGGACTGGTACAGCCCGAAGTGAACCCCGGCCACAAGCGCGCCGCACTGCTGACCGGCACGGCGGCGGGGGCCGATCTCGCCCAGAAAATCTACGATGACGCGCGCGACATCGCTTCGGTCCTGGCCGAGGAACTCGACATCAAGTCGCTGAACGGTGTGCATCAGGGGCTCGAGCGGCTGCGCGACCGGATCGACGATTACCAGGGCGGCGAGGAATAGCCGGCGGGCACAAGTGCAGGGCTGATGCGTTGGATAGCGGCATGCCGCGCGATCCCCAGATAAACGACGCCAGCACGTGACCCGCCCCGTCATCGTCTGGCTGCGCCGTGACTTGCGGCTTGGCGATCAGCCGGCGTTCCACGCGGCCGCCGATGCCGGCCCGGTCATTCCCGTCTTCGTGCTCGATGACGACCGCGCTGGCGATCACAGGCCGGGCGGTGCGTCGCGCTGGTGGCTGCACGGCAGCCTGGAAACGCTCGACAGCGAGCTGAGGCGGCGCCGTTCGCGGCTGATCCTTCGGCGCGGCGATGCGGTGCGGACTGTCGCCGCGCTGGCGAGGGAGACCGGGGCGACCGCCGTTCACGCCATCCGCCATTACGAGCCGTGGTGGCAACGTGCCGAGGAGGAACTGCGCGCCGGGGAGGAACTGGGCCAGGCGGTGGACTTGTGCCTTCACGATGGCAACTACCTCGCACCACCTGGCAGCGTCCTCACCGGGGCGGGCACCCCGTTCAAGATCTACACACCTTTCGCCAGGGCCGCGCGCCAGCAGCTGCCGCAGCGCGATCCGCTGGACGCGCCGAGCCTGAGCGGTCCGGCATCGTGGCCCGCCTCGGACACGCTCGATAGCTGGGACTTGCGCCCCTCGAAGCCCGACTGGGCGGGCGGGCTGCGGCGCGAATGGAACTGCGGAGAGGCGGCGGCGCGGGCGGCGCTGGAGGACTTCCTGGATCACGCCGCCGACTATGAGGCCGAACGCAACAATCCCGCAGTGGAGGGCACGTCCCGCCTGTCGCCGCACCTGCACTGGGGCGAGATATCGCCCGCGCAGGTCTGGCAGGCGCTGGAGGGCCGACGCGGCAAGGGCGTCGACACGTTCCGCGGAGAGCTTCTGTGGCGCGACTATGCCCAGAACGTGATCGCACAGTTTCCCGACTATCCGCTGCGCAGCTATCGCGAGCCATTCCGCCATCTGCGCTGGCGTTCGGGGAAGGGGGCGCAGGCCGATCTCGCCGCCTGGCGGCGCGGGCGCACCGGCTATCCCATCGTCGACGCCGGCATGCGCCAGCTCTGGACCACCGGCTGGATGCACAACCGCGTGCGGATGATAACCGCCAGCTTCCTTGTCAAACACCTGCTGATCGATTGGCGCGAGGGCGAGCGCTGGTTCTGGGATACGCTGGTCGACGCCGACTATGGCAACAACGGCGTCAACTGGCAGTGGGTGGCGGGATCGGGAGTGGACGCGAACCTGTTCACCCGGATCATGGCGCCGCTGACGCAATCGGCGAAGTTCGACGCCGCCGACTATATCCGCGAATGGGTGCCCGAACTGGCCGGATTGTCCGATGCCGATATCCACGATCCGCCCGAAGGTATGCGGCCCAAGGGCTATCCGGAAAAGCTGATCGGCCACCGCGAGGCGCGCGAGAGGGCGCTGGCCGCCTATCGCGCGATGAAGCTGGCGGATTGAGACGGTCGATCAGCTCTTGGACGCGGCCTTGAACACCAGCAACTGGGCATAGAACGCGCGGCGAAAGGCCGGGCGATCCATGCCGCGGGCGAGATAGGCGGCAAGGTTGGGATATTCGTCCAGCAGGCCGGAACTGCGGACCCGCAGCAGGACCGTCGCCATCAGCAGATCGCCGGCGCTGAATTCGCCGTCTAGCCAGTCGGCAGCGCCCAGGTGGCGCGAAAGCTGACCCAGCCGTTCCCGCACCCGGCCGTCGATGGCGATCAGCCGCTGCTCGTACCAGCTCTCGCCCTGTTCCAGGATCGTCGCCATCGAGCGTTCGACGATCGGCGGCTCCACCGTATTGAGCGCGGCGAACATCCAGGCGATCGCACGGGCGCGCGCATTCGCTTCGCCGGGCAGCAGGCCGGCATGGCGCTGGGCGATATGGAACACGATCGCCCCGGTTTCGAACAGGGCCAGGTCGCCTTCCTCGTAAGTCGGGATCTGCCCGAAGGGATGAAGCGCCAGGTGCGCCGGCTCCTTCATCTCGGCGAAGGACAGGAGCCGGACGTGGTAAGGCTGGCCGACTTCCTCGAGCGCCCAGCGGACCCGCATGTCGCGCGCCAGGCCCTGGCCGCGATCGGGCGAGTTCGCGAAGGCGGTGATCGTTGGTTTCATGCGATGGCTCCGATGCGCCTCATGATGCTGCGCTCCATGATGCTCCGCGCGGCGGCAGCGTGGCAATATGCCGCGTTATGCCCGGCGCCTGTGAATGGACAATCGCCGCCTGTTGCCCAAAGCCCCGCCTCTGTGCATATCTTGCCACATGAACGCACAGGCGCCCGGTAGAGGTGCAGAGCTTGTTGGGGGCGGCCGCTCGATCGGGATCGGCCCGCAATGGCTTGCGCGCATGTGGTCCGGCGGCATTCACCGGATCATCGACCGCGTCGGCAACGGCATGGCGCGCGGATCGATAGAGGCGGTGCTGCCCGACGGGACGACGCGGGTGCTGGGCGGGAAGGCTCCCGGTTTCGACGGCAAGGTAACCTTGCGCGACTATCGCGCCCTGCTGCGCCTGGCGACGGGCGGTTCGGTAGGATGGTATCAGGCCTGGGAAGCGGGTGAGTGGGAAAGTCCCGATCTCGTGCCGCTGTTCGCGCTGTTCATGGACAATGCCGGCACGCTGGGGAATATCGGTCGCGCCCATGGCCCATGGCGCCTGGCCGCGCGGCTGATCCACCGGCTCCACCGCAACACGCGCGAAGGATCGCTGCGCAACATCCACGCGCATTACGACCTGGGTAACGATTTCTACGCCGGCTGGCTCGATCCGACGATGACCTATTCGAGCGCGCGCTTCGCGGATGGCGAACGCGATCTGGAGGCGGCGCAGCGGCGCAAGCTCGATACGATCGCCGATCGGCTGGACGGCGCCGCATCGGTGCTGGAGATCGGCTGCGGCTGGGGCGCTCTCGCGCGCCGGCTGGCGGGCCGGGGGATGGATGTCACCGCGATCAGCCTGTCCGACGAACAGCTGGCCTGGGCGCGAGCGGCGGGGGGCGAGGGCATCGATTTCCGCAAGCAGGACTATCGCGACATGGCCGGGCAGTACGACGCCGTGGCCAGCGTCGAGATGGTGGAGGCGGTGGGGCAGGAATACTGGCCCGATTTCCTCGATTGCATCGCCCGCTGCCTGAAGCCCGGCGGACGCGCGGCGATCCAGTACATCGCGATGCGCGACGACTTGTTCGACGATTATGCCCGCAGCGCCGACTTCATCCAGACTTACGTCTTTCCCGGCGGCATGCTGATCCGCGAAAGCACGTTCCGCAAGCTGGCGGAGGAGCGCGGCCTGGCCTGGCGCGATCATGCGAGTTTTGGGCTGGATTACGCGGAGACGCTGCGGCTGTGGCGCGCGCGTTTCGATCGGGCGGTTGAGGAAGGCCGCCTTCCCGCCGGCTTCGACGATCGCTTCGTGCGGCTCTGGCGCTTTTACCTGACTTATTGCGAAGGCGGCTTCCGCGGGCGCGGCATCGATGTCGCGCAAGTGACGCTGGTCAAAAGCGCGTAAGCAACAGATCGTTCGTCATTGCGAGGAGCAGAGCGACGCGGCAATCCAGGGGCGTCGCGTGGGGGCCTGGATTGCTTCGCTTCGCTCGCAATGACGAAGCCGATTGGGGCAGGTCGGCCTACGGCGGCTCAATCCCCGCTCATCGGCCCGAATGCGCCGATCCCGCTCCATTGAACGATGACGTTTTCCAGCACGATGGGGTTCAGCAGGTGGCGGAAGGCGCAGCCGAGCAGGCTGTTGTCCCACCACACCACTTGCGCTTCCTGCGATTCCAGGCCCGGCAACGTCAGCCAGCATAGCGTGCCGGGATGCAGGCGGTTGATCGCCATCGCGGAAAAGCCCGAAAGCGACAGGTCGTGCACCACCGTCTGGAAACCCTTCGAGCCTGACGGGCGCAATGTCGCGGGGATCGCGATTCGGGTGCGGGGCGCGGACCTGTCCTCCTGCGCTGCGGCGGAATAGCGATCCTTCGGGTAAGTCGGCGGCATTCCGGGCTCCGGTGGGGCGGAGCCGAGAATGGCGGGGTTGGGTTGCCCGGAGCTTATCGGGGCTGGTTAACCGTCTCGCGGTGGCCGGTGGCGAATTGTTCACCAAGCAGGGTAACCAGCCGTTCGGCGACGACCTCGGGCGGCTTCACCGAAGCGGGGTCCTCGCCCGGATAGGCGCGGGCGCGCATCGCCGTGCGGGTGGCGCCGGGATTGACGATGGCCACGCGCAGCTTGGAGATATTGCGCGTTTCCTGCGCGTAGCAGTCCAGCAGCACTTCGAACGCCGCCTTGCTGGCGGCATAGGCGCCCCAATAGGCGCGCGGCTGCGTGGCGACGGAGGTCGTCAGGCCAATCACGCGCGGGTCCGCGCTCTTGCGCAGCATCGCGTCGAAATTGGCGATCAGCGCCTGGGTCGACAGGACATTGGTGGTCAGCGCCTGGCTGAACGCGCGCTGGTCGATATCGGCGACCGACGTGAGCTGCGGCAGCACGGCCGCGCCGATCACCAGTATGTCCAGCGCGTTCCAGCGCTGCGAGATCGCCGCCGAAAGCCGGGCGATGCCGTCCGATTCGGCAAGATCGACCGGCGCGATCGTGGCGTTGCCGCCTACCTCGAAGATGCTTTCCTCGATCTGTTCCAGCGCCTTGGTGTCGCGGCCGGTCAGGACGACATGCGCGCCGGCGGCGGCCAGCGCCTGCGCGGTGGCCGCGCCGATGCCCTTGCTCGCGCCCGTCACAAGGGCAAGCTGGCCGCTGAACGGCCGCTCGGTTGCGATGGTGTCGGTCACGCGACGCGGTTGACCGGCAGGGTCAGCAGATCGGGCGATTCGCGTTCGGCCAGGTCGGTCAGGCGCGTGGGATAGTCGCCGCTGAAGCAGGCGTCGCAATATTGCGGGTTCGACGCCTTGCGTCCCGCTTCGCCGACCGCGCGATAGAGGCCGTCGATGGAAACGAAAGCAAGGCTGTCGGCCTGGATGAAGTCGGCCATCGCCTGGATATCCATCTGCGCGGCGAGCAGCTTGGAGCGTTCGGGCGTATCCACGCCATAGAAGCAGCTGTGCTCGGTCGGCGGGCTGGCGATGCGCATGTGCACTTCGCTGGCGCCGGCATCGCGCATCATCTGGACGATCTTCATGGAAGTGGTGCCGCGCACGATCGAATCGTCGATCAGGATGATGCGCTTGCCTTCCACGATGGCGCGGTTGGCGTTGTGCTTGCGCTTGACGTCGGCATGGCGCGCGCCGTCCGACGGCTGGATGAAAGTGCGCCCCACATAGTGCGAACGGATGATGCCGAGTTCGAACGGAATGCCCGACTGCTGGGCATAGCCGATGGCGGCCGGCACGCCGCTGTCGGGCACCGGAATGACGATGTCGGCCTCTGCCGGCGCTTCCTTCGCCAGTTCGACGCCGATCTGCTTGCGCACGCCATATACCGACTGGCCGTCCATCACTGAATCGGGACGGCTGAAATAGACATGCTCGAAAATGCAGGGGCGGGCGTTGAACACACCGAAGGGGCGATGGCTGGAGATCGTGCCCTTGTGGTCCACCTGCACCAGTTCGCCCGGCTCGATCTGGCGGATCAGCTCGGCGCCGACCACGTCGAACGCCACGGTCTCGCTGGCGAAGACGATGGCGTCGCCGATGCGGCCCATCACCAGCGGGCGGATGCCCAGCGGATCGCGGCAGGCGATCATCCCTTCACCGGTCATGCAGATCAGCGAATAGGCGCCCTCGATCATCCGCAGCGCATCGACGAAGCGGTCGAGCAGGGTGGGATAGCGGCTGGTGGCGACAAGATGGATGATGACTTCGGTGTCGGAGGTCGACTGGAAGATCGCGCCCTTCTGCACCAGGTCGCGCTTCAGGCTCATCGCGTTGGAGATGTTGCCGTTGTGCGCGATCGAAAAACCGCCCGAGGCGAGATCGGCGAACAGCGGCTGGATGTTGCGCAGCCCCGATCCGCCGGTGGTGGCGTAACGGACGTGGCCCGACGCCATGTGGCCGGGCAGTTCCGCCAGCGCTTCGGCATTGGAGAACACTTGCGCGACATGGCCGATGCCGCGCCGCGAATAGAATTCGCCGCAACCGTCCGCATCGCCATCGAAGCTGGTCATGCCGCAGGCTTCCTGCCCGCGGTGTTGCAGCGCATGGAGACCCAGGGCGGTCATGGCCGCGGCATCGCGCGCCCCGATCACCCCGAAGATGCCGCATTCTTCACGCAGCTTGTCGCCATCCACGTCCCAAGGGGCACGATCCGACGAGGATCGATCGCGGAAGGGATTAGTCATGTTCATAGAATCATCCGGCCAGCCACGCCTGTAGCCCGCGCATTTGGCGCTTGTTGCGTCCGAAAGCAAGGGCGGGCCACGCGGGGCCGACGGCGAGCTTGCGACAATGGCCCATCCGGGTGAAATTCACATGACAACATGCGGCGGGGATCGACTCGCATGGATCGCATTGAAAACGTCATTGGACAGTTTTTGAGCAAATCCGCCAGATAGTAACAGATATGTACCGATAGAGAGGACGTTGAATGGCTGCCCCCGTTGTGATGATTGCCAAGGATGCCTACGAACCCTGGGCTCACTTGTTCGAAGCAGCGAACCTGCCGGTCCGCTATGTCCTTGTCGACAGCAAGGAAGAAGTGCTTCTGGATGGCGAGAAGATCCATCCCAAGGAAGTGCCGGCCAACGCCATCTGGATGTCGATCGAGACGCTGCGCGGCATTTTCCGCAAGACGTTCCTCCACGTGTTCGAAAACGCGCCCGACCTGAAGCTGGTGCACTCGATCGGCGCCGGCTTCGACATGCCGATCACCCAGAACCTGATGAAGCGCGGCGTGACGCTGACCACCTCGCACGTCAATTCGATCTCCATCGCCGAATTCGTGATGCGCGCCATCCTGGAGCGCACGCAGCGCGCCGACCTTGCCCGCGAGGCGCGCGACCGCAAGGAATACCCGCGCGACGACATCCGCGAGATCTACAAGCAGAACTGGCTGATCTACGGCATGGGCACCATCGGCAGCCGCATCGCCGAGCGTGCCCAGGGTTTCGGCGTCAACGTCACCGGCGTCCGCCGCAGCCCCACCGGCAAGGAGCCGGTGAACACCATGATCAAGCCGGCCGAAGTGAACCAGGACCTCGGCAAGTACGACGTCGTCGTGTTCTCGATGCCGAGCAATGCCGACACGCAGCAGATCGGCAACGCGGAATTCTTCGCCAAGATGAAGAAGGGTTCGATCTTCGTGAACGTCGGGCGCGCCGCGCTGGTCGACGAGGATGCGCTGCTGGCGGCGCTCGACAGCGGGCACCTGGATTACGCGATCCTCGACGTGCACACGGTCGAGGAAGCTTGGCTCTATCGCGGCGAGCGGATGGACGATTCGCCGCTGTGGACGCATCCCAAGATCCTGCTGACGCCGCACGGCGCCGCGCACGGCGACGGACGGCACGAGCGTAACGCCCAGCTGTTCATCGACAACCTGCGCCGGTTCCTCAACGACGAGGAACTGCCGGACAAGGGCTACATCATAGCCGAATGATATTGTGCAGGCGCCCGCGCGTTCCACCGCGCGGGCGCTTTCGCGTTTCAGGCCGATCGCTTGATCGAAGGCTCGGTGGCCACGGCGGACAGCGGGCCGGCCTGCAGCATCGCGGTGATCGTTTCGCGGTCCACCGCGCGCGAAAACAGAAAGCCTTGCCCCAGCGTGCAGCCGAAGCTTGCGAGCTGCTCGACCTGGGATTCGGTCTCGATCCCTTCCGCCACCACGCCGATCCCCAATCCTTGCGCGATCCGGAACAGTCCTTCGATGATCGCGCTGCTCGCGTCTTCCGGCGAGAGCCGGGCGATGAACGACTTGTCGATCTTGATGACGTCGACCGGAACATTGAGCAGGTGGGTGAGCGAGGCGAAGCCCGTGCCGAAATCGTCGAGCGCCACGCGCATCCCCGATGACCGCAGCACCTTGATCTCGCGCGCGACGACATTGTCGCGCCGGCCCAGATAGACGTCTTCCGTCACTTCCACCGCCAGGCGATTGAGCGGCACCCGCTCGCGCTCCAGCGCACGCGCGATCTGCTGGTGAAGCCGGCCCATCTGGAAATCGGCGGAAGAGACGTTGATGCAGACGCGGCCGCAATCGATCCCCATGTCGATCCAGCGCCTGAGATCGGCGGCGACGCGCGCCAGCATCGTTTCGGTCAGGCCCAGCGCGACGTGGGCGTCGGCCGTCGCTTCGCAGAATTCGCCGGCGGAGCGGACCTTGCCGTCCGGGGTGGTGAGGCGGCACAAGGCCTCAAGCCCGATGATCCGCCGCGTGTCGAGGCGGACGATGGGCTGGTAATAGGCGTCGATCCTGCCCTCGGCCAGCGCCTCCCGCACGTCGCGTATGGCGGCGAGGCGGTGGGTTATGGCCGTGCCGATGCCCGGCCAGTAACGCACGAAGCCGCCACGGCCGGTTTCCTTGGCGTGATAGAGCGCGAAGTCGGCGTTCTGGCGCACGCTTTCGGGGAATTCGTCCTTGTGCGACAGGATGGCGCCGCCGATCGTCGCCTGCGGGGTGATGAGGTGGCCGTTGCACGGCGCCGAGCGGGCCAGGTGTTCGAGGATGTTTTCGGCCGCCCGGTCGATATCGCGCAGCGCCTGCGCGTCCTGCACGATGATCGCGAACTCGTCGCCGCCGATGCGGAATGCGCGGTCCGGCTTGCAGGCCGCCTCGATCCGCGTGGCGACTTCCTTGATGAGCGCGTCGCCGGTGGGATGCCCGAAAGTGTCGTTTACCACTTTCAGGTTGTCGAGATCGGCCACCAGCAAGGCCCAGCTTCCGGGCACGTCGCAGCGCAAGTGGGCGATGGCGTCGTTGAAGCAGTTGCGATTGGCCAGTCCGGTGAGGGCATCGACGTTCGCCAGCCGATCGCGTTCCAGCACGCGCTCATGGCGTTCGAAGGCGATGGTGCAGAGGTTGACGCAAGTGGCGACGAGTTCGGTTTCCGCCTCGTTCGGCCCCCGGCACTCGCGGAAATAGAACGCGAAAGTGCCAACCACCCGGCCGCTGGCGTCGCAGATCGGGCTGGACCAGCAGGCCCGCAGATCGAACGGCAGGGCAAGATCGCGATAGCTTTCCCAGCGCGGGTCGCTCGCGATGTCGGTGACGGACACCGGCTCGCGCAGATAGGCGGCGGTTCCGCACGATCCCGCGTTGGGGCCGATCGAGGTGCCGTCCAGCGCCTGCGAATATTCGGCGGGCAGGCTGGGCGCCGCGAGCGGATGCATCAGGCCCGCATGATCGACGGTGAGCAGCGAGCAGACGACCTCGGGCAGGATTTCCTCCATTTCCAGGCACAATCGCTCGGCCGTATGCTCAAGGGTTCTGCCCTTGGCGACCAGTTCCAAGATGACTTTCTGAAGACGTAACATTCTTGTCTGCGTCCGTTGTCGGCCGAAGAACTCTCCCGGTCCGGCGATGACCGTGCTTCGGATGGTGAAGGTGTGTGTCGTCTCTGGTAAGTTAAGGGTAAGTTTGGGATTATGATCTAATATATCATATAACTTACGTTGCCGTTCTTCCTATTTGTACCGCCGTTAGTTGCCTTGCATAGTATGTTTAAGCTCAACCATCCCCTCAGGCCGGCATAGGTATTATCCGTCAGGTATCTGGTAAGCATCCGGGCTGGTCCGCGAGGGGCGCGGCGCGCGGGCGCTTGCCAGCCTGTGCGGCGCCTCCTAAACCCCGGCGACCACACTGCCATCTGACGGGCCATCCGCTTGCTGCTTTCCCCTTTTGAATGGACGATCGCCAAGCGCTACATGCTTCCCGGGCGCAGCGAGGGCTTCATCGCGCTCGTCGCCGGGATCAGCCTTGTCGCGGTGATGCTGGGCGTCGCCGCCCTGGTCATCGTGATGAGCGTGATGAACGGCTTCCGGGCGGAGCTGTTCGACAAGATCGTCGGGCTGAACGGCCATGCCATCATCCAGGCCTATGGCGGGCGGCTGGAAAACTGGCAGCAAGTGCTGGCGCAAGTGCAGAAGACGCCCGGCGTCACCCGCGCCTCGCCGCTGATCGAGCAGCCGCTGCTGGCCAGCTTCAACGGCCGGGTGGAGGCGATCCTGGTGCGCGGCAACACGGCGCAGGACATCAATCGCATCCAGCCGCAGCTGAAGGCCGGCAGCCTGCGCGAACTGCGCGCCGGCGCGAGCAACGTCGCCATCGGCGCGCGCCTGGCCGAGAACCTGGGCGCGCAGCTGGGCGACACGATCACCATCATCAATCCGCAGGGCCGCTCCACCCCGTTCGGCACCGTCCCGCGCGAGATCGCCTATCACGTCTCCGCCATCTTCGAGATCGGCGTCTACGATTACGACCAGGCGTTCGTCGTCATGCCCATGCAGGACGCCCAGACGCTGCTGCTGACCGGGGATTCGGTGGGCATGATCGAACTCACCACCAACGATCCCGATCGGGTGTCGGAAATCGTCGCCCCGCTGGCCCGGCAATTGAACGGCAAGGCGGTCATCAGCGACTGGAAGACGATCAACGCCTCGCTGTTCGAAGCGTTGGCGGTGGAGCGCGTGGCGATGTTCGTGGTGCTGTCGATCATCGTGCTGGTGGCGGTGTTCAACATCCTGTCCTCGCTCATCATGCTGGTGCGCGCCAAGACGCGCGATATCGCCATCCTGCGCACGATGGGCGCGACGCGGCGCTCGCTGCTCAAAATTTTCGTCACCACCGGTTTCCTGATCGGCGCGCTGGGAACGGCGGCGGGCCTGCTGCTGGGCTTCGTGTTCCTGTTCTTCCGCCAGCCCATCGTGAACCTCGTGCAGATCGTCACCGGCCAGAACCTGTGGGATCCTTCCATCCGCTTCCTGACCGAGCTGCCCAGCCGCAGCGATCCGGTGGAGATCGCGGTGATCGCGGTGATGGCGCTGGTGTTCAGCTTCTGCGCCACGCTCTATCCGGCGTTCAAGGCGGCGAGCACCGACCCCGTGCAGGTGCTGCGTTATGAATGATGTTCGTGTCGTCCAGATTGCAGGCCTGACCCGCAGTTTCGAGCAGGGCGGCGTGCGCATCGATGTGCTGCGCGGTGTCGACTTGACCATCCGGCCGGGCGAGATCGTCGCGCTGCTCGGCCCATCGGGATCGGGCAAGTCGACCATGTTGCAGGCCATCGGCCTGCTGGAAGGCGGCTTCAGTGGCCGGATCGAGATCGCCGGGACCAACGCCACCACGCTGAACGGCGACGAGCGCACGACGCTGCGGCGCGATCATCTGGGCTTCGTTTACCAGTTCCACCACTTGCTGCCCGATTTCTCCGCCATCGAGAACGTCGTGCTGCCGCAACTCGTCGCGGGGCGCAGCCAGGCGGAGGCGGAGGCACGCGCCGCCGAGCTGCTGGAGGCGCTCGGCCTCGGTCAGCGGCTGAGCCACCGGCCGAGCCAGCTTTCGGGCGGCGAGCAGCAGCGCGTCGCGGTGGCGCGGGCGCTGGCCAACAAGCCCGCCATGGTGCTGGCCGACGAGCCGACCGGCAACCTCGATGAGGCCACCGCCGACCGCGTGTTCGATCAGTTCCTGAAGCTGGTGCGGGGCGAGGGCAGCTCCGCCCTGGTGGCGACGCACAACGAACGGCTGGCGCGCGGCATGGACCGGGTGGTACGCCTGCAT
>Ga0209813_10000290_pt1 | contig 14003 bp, 13 predicted proteins | sample EndMethybrTD3033_FD_187596 | JGI IMG/M metagenome (GOLD analysis project Ga0209813, IMG submission 187596) | Populus endosphere microbial communities from Tennessee, USA - Endosphere MetaG P. TD hybrid TD303-3 (SPAdes) (version 2) | ecosystem: Host-associated > Plants > Roots > Endosphere... | reverse complement strand
CAATGCGTTGAAAAGTTTGGCCACATCGTCGTTGGGGTGATCGCCGCAAAAGCCCGATACCCAGAACGTCCCGCTGGGCGATTGCCGCTCGGTAAGATAGCCCGGGCCATCGGTGCACAGCACCAGCGATCCATCCGCGCGCGACGCCGCTGGTTCTCGTTTCAGCAACGCGACGTCGACCTCGCCACGCAGCTTGCGCCACTCGGCCGGAGGCAGGGTCAACGGCACCGGATCGGCGCGCTTCCAGTCGTCCTGCGGATGTCCGAGGAGCCAGGTCACGGCCCCCGAAGCGCTGCCATCGGGCTGTTCGGCCAGTTCGACCACCACGCCCCGCCCGCCGAGCGCCGGGGCGCTGCTGAAGCGGATGGCGTTTTCGCCCAGGCGATCGATCGGCCGGAATCCGCGGACGACATCGCCGCGCGAGGCAGGGTAATGGCCATCGCCATGATCGGCGAAGGCGGGAACGGCGGCGGTCAGGACCGCCGCCGCCAGCAAGCGGGAAAGAATTCCCGCCCGTGTCATCAGGCCGAGACGGCCGCGCCGGTCTTCTGGGTGGAACCCGCGTGGATCGCGTCGATCGCCTCGCCCAGCGACGCGTCGAATTCGTCGTCGGTCATCTGCGCGCGCAGGTCTTCCAGCAGCGCGCGGCTGAAGCTGGCGATGATGCCGCGGTTCTTGGCCAGTTCGGTGCAGGCCTCGGGGCGCTTGAACCCGCCCGACAGCGCCACGACGCGCAGCACGCGCGGATGGTCGACGAGCGCGTCGTAAAGGCCCGGCACGACCGGCAGGCTGAGCTTCAGCATGACCTTGGCGTCGCCCGGCATCGCGGAAAGCTGCGTGGTCAGCTCTTCCAGAAGGATCTGGTCGCATTCGGCGCGGGTCGCGCTCTTGATGTTGATCTCCGGCTCCAGCATCGGGACGAGACCGCCGGCCAGGACCTGCTGGCCGACCTCGATCTGCTGCGCCACGATGGCGGCAATGCCTTCGCGGTTGGCGCTGTTGATGACCGAACGTTCCTTCGTGCCGTAAACGCCCAGCGCCTTCGCCTTGGCGAGCAGCGCGTCGAGCTCGGGCATGGGCTTCATCATCTGGACGCCATTTGCTTCGTCCTCGAGACCCTTGTCGATCTTGATGAACGGCACGACGCCGCGTTCGATCAGCGCCTGCGGGGTGGGCTTGCCGTCGACCTGGCCGTCCATGGTGCGTTCGAACAGGATCGCCCCGATCACCTTGTCGCCGCTGAACACCGGCGAAGTGATGATGCGGCTGCGCATCTGGTGGATCAGGCCGAACATTTCCTCGTCGTTGGACCAGGCGCCTTCATCCACGCCATAGCCGGCGAGCGCCTTGGGGGTCGAACCGCCGCTCTGGTCGAGCGCGGCGATGAAGCCCTGGCCGGCGGCGATCTTGGCGGTCATTTCGGAGGTCTGCATGGTCGGTCCCTGTTTGTTGGCGTTGCTGACGTCGGCACGATTTGCTGTGGAAAACTTTAGTCCGGCGCGCGGATGCGGGCAACCGCGCTAACCATCTTCATGCCCGCAGGGCTGCCACTCCCGGCAGCTCACGGCCTTCCATCCATTCGAGGAAAGCACCGCCAGCGGTTGAAATATAGCTGAAATCCTGCGCGACACCGGCGTGGTTGAGCGCCGCTACGGTATCGCCGCCGCCCGCAACGGACACCAGCGAACCCTCACGGCTCAGCGCGGCGGCGGTCTTGGCCAGCGCGACGGTGGCGGCATCGAAAGGCGGCATCTCGAAAGCGCCCAGCGGACCGTTCCACACCAGTGTGCGGCAGGTCTTGAGCACGTCGCCCAGCGCCTCGGCCGAAGCGGGACCGGCATCGAGGATCATTTCGTCGTCCGCGACCTCGTGGACGTTGGCGGTACGGAGGCTTGCCGGATTGGCGGCGAATTCCTTCGACACCACCACTTCATAAGGCAGGTGAACCGTGCAGCCCGCCTTCTCCGCCGCGTCTAGGATCGCCAGCGCGGTGTCGGCAAGGTCGTGCTCGCACAGCGACTTGCCCACCGACACGCCCCGCGCGGCGAGGAACGTGTTGGCCATGCCCCCGCCGATGATGAGGTGATCGACCTGCCCGACCAGATGCTTGAGCACGTCGAGCTTCGACGAGACCTTTGCCCCGCCGACAACCGCGGCGACCGGCCGTTCCGGATTGCCGAGCGCCTTTTCCAGCGCTTCCAGTTCGGCCTGCATCGAGCGGCCCGCGTAAGCCGGCAGGACATGCGCCAGCCCCTCGGTGGTCGCATGCGCGCGGTGGGCCGCGGAGAATGCGTCGTTCACATAGAGATCGGCGTTGGCGGCGATGGCCCGCACCAGTTCGGGATCGTTCTTTTCCTCGCCCTTCCAGAAGCGCGTGTTTTCCAGGATGGCGATATCGCCCGCGCGAAGGATACCGATCGACTGTTTTACAACGTCGCCAGCCACTTCCGGTACGAACATCACTTCGCGTCCGAGCACGTCCTGCACCGCGCCGACCACCATGCTGAGCGACTGGGTGGACACGCGCTCGCCCTTCGGCCGGCCGAAGTGCGCGAGGAGGAGCACTTTCGCGCCCTTGTCCGCCAGTTCGAGAATGGTCGGCATCGCGGCGCGAATGCGGGTGTCGTCGGTCACCGATCCGTCCTGCATGGGCAGGTTCAGGTCGACACGGACCAGCGCCACCTTGCCGGTCACATCGCCAAGGTCATCCAAAGTGCGAAACGCGCTCATTCCTCGATCCTCACTTCGTCACCGATGGCGATTTCGCCCTCGTCCAGTACTCTACCCAGCACGCCGCCGCGCCAATCCGGCGTCAAAGCGGCTTTCAGACCAGGTGTAATCTCTTCCATGCGGCTGCACGGATCGCATTCCTGCGACACTTCGATCCGCAGCGTCGCGCCAATGGCGATCACCGCGCCAGGCCGACGCGGAAGCCGCAGCCCATCGATCAGCAGGTTCGCGCGGCGGCTATGCCAGGCCGGAGCCTCTTCCGGCTTCAGCCCCAGATCGGCGATGGCTGCGTTCCAGCTATCGGCCTCGATCAGGGAAATCTGCCGCCTTCCGCTCTTTCCCGGACGCACCGCGCCCCGGAAATCGCCGTGAAGACCTTCGCTGCGGGTAACGGCAACGCGGCCGAGCGTCTCGATCGGTCCGCGCGGCATCGCGTGCCGCGCAATTCCGCCAAGGCGCCCGGCCGTCATGTCGCGTTAGAGGAACTTCGCCATCACGCCCGCGGTGTCGAGCATGCGGTTCGAGAAGCCCCACTCGTTGTCGTACCACGACAGCACGCGAACCAGCTTGCCGTCGATAACCGCGGTCTCCAGGCTGTCGATGGTCGAGCTGTGCGCATCGTGGTTGAAGTCGATCGAGACCAGCGGCTCGTCGGTGAAGCCCAGGATGCCCTTGAGCGGGCCTTCGGCGGCTTCCTTGAGCAGCGCGTTGACTTCTTCCTTCGTCGTGTCGCGCTTCGGCGTGAAGGTCAGGTCGACGACCGAGACATTGGGGGTCGGCACGCGGATCGACGAACCGTCGAGCTTGCCCTTGAGCTCGGGGAGAACCAGGCCGACCGCGGCGGCGGCGCCAGTGCTGGTCGGGATCATCGACATCGCGGCAGCGCGGGCGCGGCGGGGATCCTCGTGGATCTGGTCGAGAATCTTCTGGTCGTTGGTGTAAGCGTGGATCGTGGTCATCAGACCGCGTTCGATGCCGATCTTCTCGTGCAGGACCTTGGCCATCGGCGCCAGGCAGTTGGTGGTGCACGACGCGTTCGAGACGATGATGTGCTCCGCGCCGATCTTGTCGTCATTGACGCCGAAAACGACGGTGAGGTCGACTTCCTTGGCGGGCGCCGAGATCAGCACGCGCTTGGCGCCGGCGTCGATGTGCTTCTGGCCGCCGGCTTTGTTGGTGAAGAAGCCGGTGCATTCCAGCGCGATGTCGATGCCGTTCGCCTTATGCGGCAGGTTCGCGGGATCGCGCTCGGCCGTAACCTGGATGCGCTTGCCGTTGATGATCAGGTCGTTGCCGTCGACTTCCACCGTACCGCTGAACGGACCGTGGACGGAATCGCGCTGGAACAGGCGGGCGTTTGCCTTGGCGTCGGCCAGATCGTTGATCGAAACGAGTTCGAGATCGTGGTCGGTACGCTCAAGAATAGCGCGCGCGACATTGCGCCCGATGCGCCCGAAACCGTTGATCGCAACCTTCGTCGCCATGTGCAGAACTCCTGTTAAATGCCTAGCTTTGCTTTGATTTTCGGAACGATGGCTTCCACGGAGAAGCCAAAATGCTTGAATAGAACGTCGGCCGGCGCGGAGGCGCCGAACGTGTCGATACCGATGGTGATGCCATCGCTGCCGACGATCCGTTCCCAGCCAAGCGTCACGCCCGCCTCAATCGACACCTTCAGCGTGTCCGCGGGCAGCAGTGAAGCGCGATAATCGTCGGCCTGCGCCGCGAAGCGCGACCACGACGGCATCGAGACGACGTCGGCGCCGATGCCATCGGCTTCGAGGGCGTCGCGAACCTTAACCGCCAGCTCCACTTCCGAACCCGTTGCGACCAACACGACCTTGCGCGCGGCTTCGGCCGACCGCAGCCGGTATGCGCCCTTGGCGCTCAGCCCTTCCCCGGCGTCGCGCAACTGCGGCAGGTTCTGCCGGGTCAGCGCCAGAACCGACGGCCCCTTGTCGTTTTCGAGCGCGAGCTTCCAGCACTCGGCCGTCTCGACGATGTCGGCCGGACGAAACACTTCGAGGTTGGGGATCATGCGCATCGACATGACATGCTCGACCGGCTGATGGGTCGGGCCATCTTCGCCGAGACCGATGCTGTCGTGCGTCAGCACATAGACCACGCGGGCGCGCTGAAGCGCCGAAAGGCGGATCGCGTTACGGCAATAGTCGGAGAACACCAGGAACGTGCCACCGTAAGGGATCACGCCGCCATGCAGCGCCATGCCGTTCATCGCGGCGGCCATGCCGAACTCGCGGATGCCGTAATAGAGATACCGGCCGGAATAGTCGTCGCGGCTGAACGGGCCGGTCGCCTTGGCCTTGGTATTGTTGGAGCCGGTGAGATCGGCCGAGCCGCCCACCATTTCCGGGATCAGCGGCGTGATCGCCTCCAGCGTCAGTTCGCTCGCCTTGCGGGTGGCCACCGTCTGCGGCTTGGCGAGGAGTTCCGCCAGCGCCTGGTCGACCGCTTCGCCAGCGGGCAGTTCGCCCGCCATGCGGCGCGAGAATTCGGCGCCCTGCGGCGCGGCGGCCAGGCGCTTGGCCCATTCGCCGTGCGCGGCGCGGCCGCGTTCGCTGGTCTGTATCCAGTTCACCAGGATGCCGGTCTGGACTTCGAACGGCGCCGAAGTCCAGCCGAGCGCCTCGCGGGTTGCGGCGATTTCTTCCGCCCCGAGCGGGCTGCCGTGGACGTTGTGGCCGCCCTGCTTGTTGGGCGCGCCCTTGCCGATGATCGTGCGGCAGGCGACGAGCGTCGGGCGATCATCGGCGACGGCGGCGGCCAGCGCGCGCTCGATATCGGCGAAATCATGGCCATCGCACTCTTCGGTGTGCCAGCCGGCCGCGCGGTAGCGGGCGGGAATATCCTCGCTGGTCGACAGGCTGGTGTCGCCGTCGATGGTGATGCGGTTATCGTCCCACAGCACGATCATGCGGCCGAGGCCGAGATGGCCGGCCAGGCCGATCGCCTCGTGATTGATGCCTTCCATCAGGCAGCCGTCGCCGGCGATCACCCATGTGCGGTGATCGACCAGATCGTCGCCGAAGGTCGCGTTGAGATGCCGCTCGGCGACGGCCATGCCGACCGCCATCGCCAGGCCCTGGCCCAGCGGTCCGGTCGTGCATTCGACGCCGGGAAGCTCGAAATTCTCCGGGTGGCCGGCGCAAGGGCTGCCGAGTTGGCGGAAATTGCGGATGTCATCCATCGTCGGCCGCGCGTAGCCGGTGAGATGGAGCAGCGAGTAGATGAGCATCGAACCGTGGCCGGCCGACAGCACGAAGCGATCGCGATCGGGCCAGTGGGGCGCCGAAGGATCGAACTTGAGGAATTTCGAGAACAGCACGGTCGCGACGTCGGCCATGCCCATCGGCATACCGGGGTGACCACTGTTGGCCGCTTGCACCGCGTCCATGGAAAGGGCACGGATGGCGTTGGCCATGGGCCCCAGGCGGGCGGTATCGAGGCTCATCTGGAATGCTCCGGAGGCGGCAGTAAAAGGGTCGAATCGATTGGGGGCCTCCTTTAGGCCGAGGGACCGCCCCGTCAAGCACGGCACCCCGACATAAGCGGCCAATCTTCGGCCATTCGCCGCATTGCAGCACGCGAAGTAGTCTGCACAACGCTTTGCAGCCTCGCTATTTTGCGCTAGCCATAGGACATGGATGGGGCAAGCTGCGAAAAAGCCTTGGAGCGCATTGAGGCGGCATTGATCCGCATCGAGAACGCTGCCGGCCGCCCCGCGGCGGCAGCGGACGAGTTGCGCGCCCGGCACGAACGACTGCGTTCCGCCGTCACCCAGTCGCTTCGTCAGCTCGACGAATTGCTGGCGAACCAGCAGCGATGAGCAACGTCACTCTCTCTATCGGCGGACGCAGCTTCACCGTCGCCTGTGCGGCGGGAGAAGAAGCGCATATCGCCGGGCTGGGCAGGATGATCGACGCCAAGCTGAGCGCGATGGGTGAAATGGCGGGGCAGAGCGAATCGCGCATGCTGCTTTTCGCCGCACTGCTGATGGCCGACGAAGTGCACGATGCGCAGTCCGCGGTCGCGACGCCCGGCGCCCCGGCCCTGCCGGATAACGCCGGAGAACGGCTGGAAGCGATTGCCGTCCGACTCGAAAATCTCGCCACGCGTCTTGAGGGTTAGGGCCGCAGGCCCTAGATACGGGGCGACGGGAACTGCCCGGCACGAGCCGTTCGAACATCCCTGAGGCTATAAGCAATCCTAGGGGGCTGTCCCTGGTCGGGCCCTGGCCCGGCACACATGGTCCCCACCTGACGTGAAGGCGTCAGAGGATTTCCCGGCAACGACCCATGGTGGGCCCGTCACCCCCCTCATTCCATCAAGCCCCATTCCTGACGGGGCCCATCCCGGACAACGGAGCGAAGCATGGACGACAAGCAGAAGCTGCGCGCCCGGATGCGGACGCGGCGGCGCGAATACGTCGATGCGCTTCCCGACGCGACCCGCGCACTTTTGTTCATGCGCCCCCCCGCCCCCGTCGCGGCCTGGGCGCCCGAAGGCGCTATCGTCGCGCTTTATCACGCCACACCCGTCGAAGCGCCGACGCGCGCCTATGCCCGCTGGTTCAGCGAGAACGGCCGCCGTGTCGCTCTGCCGTGGTTCGCGGATCGCGACGCGCCGATGCGCTTCAGGCTCTGGCGCGATCCCTATGACGATTCGAGCTTGGTCGCAGGGCCCTTCGGCCAGCAGCCCTCGCCTGACGCCGATGATTCGATTCCCGACATCGTTTTTGTCCCGCTGGTGGCCTTCACCGCCGCTGGCGAAAGACTTGGCCAGGGGGGCGGACATTACGATCGCTGGCTGGCGGCGAATCCGGCCACGCAGGCGATCGGGCTTGCCTGGGACAGCCAGCTCGTCCCCACGCTGCCGATCGAACCACACGACCGCCGCATGCGCGCGGTCATCACGCCGACCAGGCTTTACGAAGGAGAAGATTGATGCGCCGCGAACCCACCTGGCGAATCCCCGCAGGCGTGTTGTTCCTGGTGGTGGCGCTGGGCGTCTATGCCGTGCTGATCGCGAAATTCCTGGCGCCGCTAATCGCCGGCTGGCCGGGCCTGGCGCAGACGCCGATCTATCTGGTGCTGGGCGTGATCTGGCTTTTCCCCCTGGGCCGTTTCCTGATCTGGATGGAAACAGGCCGCTGGAAATGAAGGAAAATTCCCCAAGGTGGCGCGAGTGACGGGACTTGAACCCGCGACCTCCGGCGTGACAGGCCGGCGCTCTAACCAACTGAGCTACACCCGCTCGCCCCTTGGGGAGCGCCGCCACTAGGGCAGGCCAAACGGGCTGTCAACAGGGTAAGACGACAATTCAAAACACTCCCCGGCAGAACCCCCGCAAACCATGCTGAATGGCGGTTAACCATTCTTTCGGCTTCCTCTGACACAACCCCCTGGAACGTCCGGCAAAGGACGCCATGAGGGTCTCGTCCGTGAAACTGCACTTCGCGAAAAGCTTCATCGTTACATTGTCGATCGCCGCCGCCTGTACCACTCCGATCCCTTCGGCGCGGGCGCAGCCCACTGTCGCGATGGACAGCGCCGTATTCATCGAGCGCGCCCAGCCGGACAACTCGCGCAGTCTTGTGCCGGCAAGCCGCCTCAGCCGCGGGGACCGCGTCATCACCGTCCTTACCTGGTATCGCATGGGCGGCGACGGCGGCTTCACCATCACCAATCCCCTGCCCCGCGCCATCGCCTATCAGTCGAGCGCGCGCGACAACCAGGAAGTGTCGGTGGACGGCGGGCGAAGCTGGGGCACCCTGGGCGACCTGCGAATCGGCCCCAGGCTGGCGACGCCCGAAGACGTCACCCATGTGCGCTGGCGCGTCCAGCCGGGCCTCGCTGCACAGGGCCGCGGCCAGATCGCGTTCAGCGGCATCGTGCGCTGAGCGCTATTCCGCCAGCAACAGCAACGGGGATTCGATCCTGCGCCTGACCGCCTGAACGAAGCTGGCGGCGTCCCAGCCATCGACCACGCGATGGTCGCAGCTGATCGACACGTTCATCAGCTTGCGCTCCTCGATCCGCTCTCCGCCCGCGCCGTCCGCGACATACTTCGGGCGCTCGACTATTCGATTCGGGCCGATGATCGCCACTTCGGGGCGATTTATCACCGGCGTTGTCACTATGCCCCCCAGCGGCCCCAGCGACGTGATGGTCAGGGTGGAGCCGGAAAGTTCATCCGATTTCGCCGTGCCGTCGCGCGCCGCCTGCGCCAGACGTGCGATTTCCGCCGCCAGCGCCGAGAGGCCCATGCGCTGCGCATCGCGAATCACCGGCACCATCAGCCCGGCCGGCGTTTGCGTCGCAATGCCGAGATGAACCGAATCGTACCGCGTCACCACGCCGGCCTCATCGTCGAACCGCGCGTTTATCATCGGGAATTCGGGTAGCGACCGGCAGATCGCGGTTATCAGGAAAGGCAGCAGCGTCAGCCTGGGGCGATCGCCGCGCATCTCGTTGAACTCGGCGCGCAGGCCTTCCAATGCGGTGACGTCGCATTCCTCGACATAGGAAAAATGCGGGATGTGCCGCTTGGATGCGGCCATATTCTCGGCGATGCGGCGGCGCAGGCCGATGACCTTGATCTGCTCGCCGGCGCCGGCCAGCACTTCGACCGGGCGTTTCGGTTCGGCATCGTCCTGAACCCGCGCTGGCGCCGGCGGCGCGGCGGCGCGTGACGTCAGGATGGCATCGAGATCGCCATGCCTGACGATCCCGTCGGGTCCCGCACCGATCGTTCCCAGATCGATGCCCAGCGCCCGCCCACGCGCGCGAACGGCGGGGCTGGCCTTCACCCCCTTACCCGAATGGGAGGGAGGCGGCACGACGACCTGCGGCCTGATCTGCTCTGCGAGAGGAGGCTTTGCCGCCTCCATCGCCTTCTCGACAGCCTGAACCGCGGGCGTCTCCGCCTCGATCCGCTGCTCGGCGGCATCTTCCTCCTCGCCACCTTCGGTCTCGATCACCGCAAGCGCCGAGCCGATAGCGATAATCGCGCCCGCCTCGCCCGCGATCTCGCGCACGATTCCTGACACCGGGCTTTCCATTTCGACGGTGGCCTTGTCGGTCATCACGTCGGCAAGCCGGCCGTCTTCCTCGATGCGGTCGCCGACCTTGACGTGCCAGGCCACTATTTCCGCTTCGGCGATGCCTTCGCCGATGTCGGGCAGGCGGAAGGTGAAGCGACCCACCGGCTCAGCCCGCCATCAGCCGGTCGACAGCTTCCCCGATCCGCACCGGTCCAGGAAAATAGGCCCATTCCAGGCTGTGCGGATAGGGCGTGTCGAAGCCCGTCACCCGCTCGACCGGCGCCTCAAGATGGTAGAAGCATCGCTCCTGCACCAACGCGACCAGTTCCGCACCGAAACCCGAAGTGCGCGTCGCCTCGTGTATCACCAGGCAACGCCCCGTCTTCTTAACAGAGTTCTCCACAGCCTCGATGTCGATCGGCACGAGCGTTCTTAGATCGATTATCTCGGCATCGATGCCCTTCTCGGCCAGCACCGCCTCGGCGACATGGACCATGGTGCCGTAGGCCAGGACGGTCAGCGCAGATCCCTCGCGCACGATCCGCGCCTTGCCCAGGGGTATCGAATAATAGCCTTCGGGCACGATGCTGCCCGGATGCTTGTTCCATGGCGTCGCCGGCTTGTCGTAATAGCCGCCGAAGGGGCCGTTGTAGATCCGCTTCGGCTCGAAGAAGATCACCGGATCGTTGTCCTCTATCGCCGCGATCAACAGCCCCTTTGCGTCGTGCGGCGTCGCGGGAATCACGGTCTTGAGGCCGGAGACGTGAGTGAACAGCGCTTCGGGGCTCTGGCTGTGGGTCTGGCCCCCGAAGATACCGCCGCCGAACGGCGATCGCACGGTAATCGGCGCGACGAATTCGCCGGCAGAACGATAGCGCAGCCGCGCCGCCTCCGACACCAGCTGGTCCAGCCCCGGATAGATATAGTCGGCGAACTGGATCTCGGGCACGGGACGCAGGCCGTAGGCGGCCATGCCGACGGCCACGCCGATGATGCCGCATTCGCTGATCGGCGTATCGAACACCCGGGTCTTGCCATAGCGCTTCTGCAGGCCTGCGGTGGCGCGGAACACACCGCCGAAATAGCCGACATCCTCGCCGATGATGACCGTGTTGGGATCGCGCTCCATCATGATGTCGAGCGCATCGTTGATCGCCTCGATCATGTTGAGCCGCCTGGTCGGCGCATCGGCGAGCGACACCGGCGATTCCTCCAGCCTCGTCACTCTTTCCACTCCGGCCATTTGGTTCGCCGTTCGCGAATCGCCTGTTCGGCCTGTTCCTGCAGGTGCCAGGGAAGTTCTTCGAACACGTCCTCGAACATCGTCTTGAACGGGTGGTGCATGCCGTGGCCGAGGATGCCGTTCTTCTCCGCTTCCTTCGATGCCGCCCTCACCTCGTCGGCGACTTCTCGGTCCATGGCTTCCTGCTGTTCATCGGACCATTCGCCCAGCGCAATCAGGTGGTCTTTCAACCGCGCGATAGGATCGCCGAGCGGCCAGTCGGTGCTTTCCTGCGCGGAACGATAGGAACTAGGATCGTCGGAGGTGGAATGCCCCTCGGCGCGATAGGTGAAATGCTCGATCAGGGTCGGGCCGAGATTCGCCCGCGCCCGGTTCGCCGCCCACTGGACGGCGGCATAGACCGCCAGCGCGTCGTTGCCGTCCACCCGCAGGCCGGCGATGCCATAGCCGATGGCGCGGGCCGCGAATGTCGTGCGCTCCGCCCCGGCAAAGCCCGAAAAGCTGGAGATCGCCCACTGGTTGTTGACGATGTGGAACACGACCGGCGCATTATAGACCGCTGCGAAGGTGAGCGCGGAATGGAAGTCGCCCTCGGCCGTCGATCCCTCGCCGATGAAGCTCGTTGCGATGCGCGTGTCGCCCTTGATCGCGCTGGCCATCGCCCAGCCGACCGCCTGCGGATACTGCGTGGTGAGATTGCCCGAGATCGAGAAAAAGCTGTAGTCGCGCGCCGAATACATTACCGGCAACTGCCGCCCCTTCAGCCGGTCGGCGCGGTTCGAATAGATCTGGTTTATCATCTCGACCAGCGGATAGCCGCGCGAGATGAGGATGCCCTGCTGACGATAGCTGGGAAAGACCATGTCGTCGTGCGCCAGCGCGAAGGCGGAAGCGATGGAAACGGCCTCCTCGCCGATGCACTTCATATAGAAGCTGGTCTTGCCCTGCCGCTGGGCGCGGTACATCCGGTCGTCGAATGCCCGAGTGAGCGCCATCGCACGCAACATGCGCCGCAGCGTTTCGGCATCCAGCCTGGGGTCCCACGGACCGACCGCGCGATGATCGTCGCCCAGCACGCGAATCAAATCCATGCACAGCGGATGCGTGTCCGAAGGAAGACAGGCCTCGTCCGGGCGAGGCTGCGCGCCGGCGGGCGGTATGGCGAAATCGGCGTAATCGACCTTGTCGCCGGGGCGATACTTCGGCTCGGGGACATAGAGGGACAGGGGCGCCAGATTGCCGCCCGGTCGATCCCGGGATTCCGACGATTTGCCCATCAACCAGCCTCTCTAGGCAGACGCGACGTTACGCATGATAGAACCAAAATTCTAATATGTTATTATATTATTTCAATATCGATTTGTCCATTCACACCGCGACGGGCGCCGCGATGGCCGCCTGAGGCGCATATTCGCTCACCTGGAAATCTTCGATTCGGTAATCGAAAATCGTCTCGGGCCGCCGGACGATCTCCATCCGCGGAGCGCCGGCTGGCCTGCGCGAAAGCTGCTCCTGAACCAGGGCAGCGTGATTGAGATAAAGGTGCACATCTCCCCCAACCCACACCAGCTCGCCGGGTTCCAGATCGCATTGCTGGGCCAGCATGCGAATGAGCAACGCCGCCGACCAGGCGTTGAACGCGAAGCCGAGGCCAAGGTCGCAGCTGCGCTGATAGAGCAGGCCCGAAAGCCGGTTGCCGGCAACATGAAACTGATAAGTCTTGTGACAGGGGGGCAGCGCCATCGAATCGAGCTCGGCAACGTTCCAGCCTTCGACGATATGGCGGCGGCTGCCGGGATTGTTCTTCAGGCTGTCGACCAGTTCGGCCACCTGGTTCACGCCTTGCGGACGCTGCCGGAACAGTCCGTCGCCCACCTTTTCGTATACCGGCCAGTCGACCCACTGCTTGCCATAGACCGGGCCGAGATCGCCCCATTGCATGGCGAAGCGTTCATCCTCCACGATGCGGCGGGAAAAGTCGGCGCGCGATATCTCGGCCCCGGTCTCGCGCCGGTAACGGTCGAGCGGCCAGTCGGTCCAGATTTCCACGCCTTGCGCGCAAAGCGCCCGGATATTGGTCTCCCCGGTAAGGAACCACAGCATTTCGCGAGTCGCGGTTTTCCAGAAGACCCGCTTGGTGGTGAGCAGCGGCATGCGGCCGTCCGCCAGATCGAAGCGCAGTTCCGCGCCGAAGATCGACCGCGTGCCGATGCCCGTGCGATCCACCCGCTCGTCGCCATGCTCCCAGATGCGCCGCATCAGGTCGAGATATTGGTATTCCCAATGGCTGGCCCGATGGCCGGCATCGGAAGCGTGGGGCGAAGAATCGAGCTGGGTCTCGGCAGTGGCCATGCCGATATCGTAGACATGCGATTGCGCGCTTGCCACCCCGTGCATCGCTGACTATAGGCCCGCTCCTGCCTAGGGCGCCCAGCGCGTCCATGCACGGTCGGGGAATAGCTCAGCCTGGTAGAGCACTGTCTTCGGGAGGCAGGGGCCGGAGGTTCGAATCCTCTTTCCCCGACCAATGCATTTTCTAGCGTTTCCGGTATCTTGAATATCCGCATGTTAAGCGGAAACCGGACATGGCGCTCCGGCGTTCAGCCGCCGCGCAGCAACTGAACACCCCAGTCCCGCTCGAACAGATAGAGCAGCAGGCGCGCCGCTTCGCCGCGTTCTCCGGTCAACCCGCCCCCATCTTCCCTGACGGCGCGTTCGATCAGCAGGCGGGCATCATCGTGGGCGATCGGCAGCAGGCGCTGTATCTGTTCCAGCGTGGCGATGCGGAACGGCGTGTCGCCCGACTGGCGCGTTCCCAGCAGCTCGCCGCCGCCGCGCAGCCGCAAATCTTCCTCGGCCAGCCGGAAACCGTCCTGCGTCTCGCGCATGAGGGCCAGCCGGTCGCGCGCGGTCTCGGAAAGCGCGCCGCCACGCAGCAGCAAGCACGTCGATTTCTCGGACCCGCGC
>Ga0209813_10000289_pt1 | contig 14033 bp, 13 predicted proteins | sample EndMethybrTD3033_FD_187596 | JGI IMG/M metagenome (GOLD analysis project Ga0209813, IMG submission 187596) | Populus endosphere microbial communities from Tennessee, USA - Endosphere MetaG P. TD hybrid TD303-3 (SPAdes) (version 2) | ecosystem: Host-associated > Plants > Roots > Endosphere... | reverse complement strand
GTCATCCGCCGCGCGCTGCTGCTGGCCAATGGCAAGGATCGTATCCTTGCCATTGGCCAGCAGCAGCGCGCGGCGGATGACGTTTTCCAGTTCGCGCACGTTGCCCGGCCAGCCGTGCAGCTTGAGCATGGCGAGCGCGCCTTCCGAGATCCACGGGGTCGGCCGTCCCTGCGGCGCGTGGCGCAGAGCCAGTGCGAAGGCGAGGGGGGCGATGTCGTCGGCACGTTCGCGCAGCGGGCGCAGCGCAAGGGGGAAGACATTGAGGCGATAATAAAGGTCGGCACGGAAGCGGCCTTCGGCGACTTCGGTCGGCAGGTCGCGGTTGGCGCAGGCGATCACGCGGACGTCGATCTTGATCGGCTGGGTGGAGCCGATCGGCACCACTTCGCTTTCCTGCAGCGCGCGCAGCAGCTTGGCCTGAAGGCCCAGCGGCATCTCGGCGACTTCGTCGAGCAGCAGCGTGCCGCCGTCGGCGGCGCGGAAGAAGCCCTCGTTCGAGTGGGTCGCGCCGGTGAAGGCACCCTTCTGGTGGCCGAACAGCAGGGCTTCGAGCATCGCCTCGGGCATCGCGGCGCAATTGACCGCCACGAAAGGACCGGCGGCGCGGGTGCTGCGGGCGTGGATGAAGCGGCTGAGCACTTCCTTGCCGGTGCCGGTCGGGCCGTTGATGAGCACGGGGATGTCGCTGGCGGCAAGGCGTTCGGCCAGGGCGAGGACGGAGAGGCTTTCGGGATCGGCGGCGATTGGGGCGCCGGGACGGGCCATCGCGGCGAGCAGGGCGGCCAGCGAGGTTTCGCTGGCGGGATCGCGATACGACACCGTCAGGCGATCGGCGCCGTCACGGACGATGCCGCAATCGTTGCTGCGCGACAGGCTGACGACATGAGCGCGGGGCGGCAGGGGCGAACGGTCCGAAACGTCGCGCAGTTCGATCGGAAAATCCCGTCCGTACGCGTCGGAAATCGCTCCGGCACGCTGGACGAGCGGGGCATGATGCCGTGCGACCGCGTCGTCGATAACAAATCCGCTCATTTCGTTGCCCCGCGTTAACCAATCTTCGAAACCATGTTTTGCGCTCGGACGGCAAAAAGATCGGTAATTTAAGGGTACGTATGTTTACGTAAATTTGGAGCGAAATAGGGGGCCTGGCGGCAACCGCCGGCAAAAAATCGCCGCGGGACGCCCTTAATTTGCCGCCTGGATTGCCGCTCTTCCCCTTGGCAGCCGCCCGTATGGGTCGGACGGCTCCCATCATCGGGACTACTCACGGGAGTTAAATCATGGCGGTTATCAACACCAATGTCAGCGCCATCAAGGCGGCTAACGCTTCGACCTCTGCCAGCAAGATGCTCGGCACGGCCATGGAGCGCCTTTCGACCGGCAAGCGCATCAACAGCGCGAAGGACGACGCGGCCGGCCTTGCTATCGCTACGTCGATGACGTCGCAGGTGCGCGGCATGAACCAGGCGGTTCGCAACGCCAATGACGGTATCGCGCTGGCTCAGACGGCCGAAGGCGGCCTCAACGAAGTCACCAACATGCTGCAGCGCGTCCGCGAGCTGGCGGTCCAGTCCAAGTCGGGCACCTACAGCAGCGACGATCGCACCAATCTCCAGGCCGAAGTCACGCAGCTGACCTCGCAGATCGACGACATTCTGACGAACAGCAAGTTCAACGGCGTTACGCTGTTCAGCAAGACCTCGGGCACCGACGTCACCGTCACCGTGCAGACCGGCGCCAATTCGTCGGACACCGTTGCGCTGACCGTCAAGGGCGTGGACGGCTCGAAGCTTTCCTCGACCGCTCTCGACGTCACCGACACCACCAAGGCTGGCACGACGATCACCAACGTCGACGACGCCCTGAAGTCGGTTAACGCCACCCGCGCCTCGCTCGGCGCCGGCCAGAGCCGCCTCGAAGCCACGGTCAACACGCTGACCAGCAACATCACGAACCTGTCCGACGCCCGTTCGCGGATCGAGGACACCGACTACTCGGCCGAAACGACCGCGCTCGCCAAGGCGCAGATCCTCAGCCAGGCTTCGACCGCGATGCTGTCGCAGGCCAACCAGAGCTCGCAGAGCGTCCTTTCGCTTCTGCGTTAAGCACAAACCGAACAGCCATGGCGCCTGTCCCTTCCAGGCGCATTGCCCGGCGGCTTTCGAGCCGCCGGGCTTTTCGTATGCGCGGTGCGGGGCTTGCGTCCGACCAGCCTCAAGGGCGGGAACGAAAGGAACTGGGCGCACGATTTTTCGTGGGATTTTTGCTTCTGACGGCCGATTTTTAAGGTAAATATATGATAAGATTGATTTATGCCTCGGTCATCCAGATTTAGAACGCGGTAACCATGGCCCTTAATATTGCTGGATCGTAGCCGTCTCTCTCTGTGTCGTCGCGAAAGAAGGACCGCGGCGCGATGAAGGGAAACCTAGACCATGGCTGTCATCAACACGAATATCAGCGCCATAAGGGCGGCTAACGCCTCCAGTTCGGCGAATAAAATGATCGGCACCGCGATGGAGCGGCTGTCGAGCGGCAAGCGTATCAACAGCGCCAAGGACGACGCGGCCGGCCTCGCCATCGCCACGTCGATGACGTCGCAGGTGCGCGGCATGCAGCAGGCGATCCGCAACTCGAACGACGGCATTGCGCTCGCGCAGACCGCGGACGGCGCATTGTCGGAAGTCACCAACATGCTCCAGCGCGTGCGCGAACTGGCGGTCCAGTCCAAGTCGGGCACTTACAGCAGCGACGACCGGAGCAACCTCCAGGTCGAAGTCGGCCAGCTGACCTCGCAGATCGACGACATTCTGACGAACAGCAAGTTCAACGGCGTGACGCTGTTCAGCAAGACTTCGGGAACCGACGTCACCGTGACGATCCAGACCGGCGCCGGCGCCAGCGACACCGTCGGCCTGACCATCAAGGGCGTCGACGGCACCAAGCTTTCGGCCACCGCTCTCGATGTGACGGACGTCACCAAGGCGGGCACGACCATCGACAATGTCGACGCGGGCCTGAAGACCGTCAACCTGTCGCGGGCATCGATCGGCGGCGCGCAGAACCGCCTCGAAGCGGTCGTGAACACCCTCACCAACAATTCCACCAACCTTTCCGACGCCCGCTCGCGCATCGAGGACGCCGACTATTCGGCCGAAACGACCGCGCTCGCCAAGGCGCAGGTACTCGCTCAGGCGTCGACCGCGATGATTGCGCAGGCCAACCAGAGCACTCAGAACGTGATGTCGCTGCTGCGCGGCTAAGCGAGTCTGGCACGATGATAATGCATCCGGCGCCAAGCCCGGCGAGCAAGTGCCCGCCGGGCTTGTCACCCGATCGCGACAAGGGGCGGCCTTCGGGCGCTCCGCAAAGCCTTCGGTCGCCGCATGTGGATAAGAACTCGTTAACCATGTTTGGATAGCCGTGGTTGCCGGAAGGCGTTTGGCCGCCGTGCGGGCAGCCGAGGCCGATCTTTCCGGAGTCCGTATGACCGCCACGATCCTGCCTCACGCCCTGCCGTCGGCGCTCGACCAGTTCGATGGCCTCAAGGTGCTGTCGCTGGACTGCTTCGATACGCTGCTCTGGCGTGACAGCCATGCGCCGCAGGACATTTTCGCGCTGTTGCCCGGCACTACCTCGCTGCAGCGCCGCTGGGCCGAAGGGCGCGCGCGCAAGGGTGCGCGGATCGGCATGGACCGCGCCGACGTGAGCATCGGCGAGATTTACGCGCAGCTCCTGCCCAACGCCGATGTAGCCGAGCGCAACGTCGCCATCGCCGCCGAACTGGCCGCAGAAGCGCGCCATTGCCATGCTTTCGCGCCCACCGTGGCGCTAATGCGGGAGGCCAGGGCGCGCGGGCTGCAGGTGGTGATCGTCAGCGACACCTACCTCGACGCCGGCCAGCTTCGCGAGTTGATCGCCCGCAGCGCTGGAGAAGAGGTGACCGGTCTGATCGACCGCCTGTTCTGCTCTTCCACTTACGGCAAGCCCAAGGCCGGCGGGCTTTACGGCGATGTCCTGCGCAAGCTGAAGGCCAAGCCGCACGAAATCCTCCATATCGGCGATAACCTTGCCGCCGACGTTGGCGGGGTCGCGCCGTTCGGGATCAATACTCTGCATCTCCTCCAGTTCTCCGAGGCGGTCGAAGAGCGCCTGCGGCACGAGGCGGCGGTCAGCGCGCTGCTTCACGATCAGGGCGGCGAAGGGGTGACCGCGCTGCTTCCCCATCGCGCCGCGCTGGCCATCGCCGATCCGCTTGCCGCCGATCCGGCCGAGAACTTCGGTCTCTGTGTGCTCGGCCCCGTGCTCTACGGTTTCGAGCGCTGGCTGAGGGCGGAGGCAGAGGCGTTGCAGGCGGCGCGCGGCGGTACGGTCCACTGGCTGTTCCTGATGCGCGACGGCCATCTGCCAAGGCTGGTCCATGAGGCAGCGGGTGATGGCGAACGCGGTCATGCGATCGAGATCAGCCGCTTCTGCGCCATCGCCTCGTCCTTCGCCAACGACGCCGCCGTGCGCGGCCATGTCGAACTCGAACTCGGTCTCAATCCCGAAACGCTGGCCCGCCAGCTGCTGGTGCCCGAGGCGGAGATTCTCGCGATCCTGGGCGAGCTTTCGCCGCAGGACGCCAGCCTTGCCCTGCTGCGCGAGATGCGCCGGGAACCGCGCCGCCGCGCGACGATCAAGGCGTCTCGCGCCTTTGCCAAGCGCCTTGTCGCGCATGTCCGGGCCATGGTCGATCCCGCGCCCGGCGACACGCTGATGCTGGTCGATCTCGGCTATAACGGCTCGGTCCAGAACCATGTCGACGCGCTGCTGCGGGCCGAGCTCGGCGTCCATGTCGCCGGCCGCTATCTGGTGCTGCGCGAGCAGGACCGGCCCGGCCTCGACAAGCGCGGGCTGATTTCGTCCGATCATTACGACGCCTTCGCGCTGGAGGCGATCTGCGCCAACGTCGCGGTGCTGGAACAGGTCTGCACCACCGACACCGGATCGGTGATCGACTATACGGACGATGGCGTCCCGATCCGCCGCGCCAACGATATCAAGGGCGTACAGAGCGAAACCCGCGAGCGCATCCAGGCCGGCTGCGTCCGTTTCGCGCAGGTCCAGCCGGGCGCGACGATCCGCCGCGACGCCGCCGACGAAGCGATGCTGTGGCGCCAAGGCGCCGCCGCCGTTCTCGCCCGTGTCATGTACCTGCCGCTGGAAAGCGAGCTGGCGGTGATCGAGCGTTTCGAGCACGACGTGAACCTGGGCAGCGGCCGCACCGTGGCGCTGTTCGATCCCGCCGTCGCGAGCCAGGGCCTGCGCCAGCGCGGATTGTTCTATCTCAACGGGGCAGACCGCATGTATCTGCCGGCCGAGCTGAAGGGCCACGGCCTGGCGCCCAAGCTGTCGCTCCTCGCCCATCGCCGTTTCGGCCTGCCGCTGGGTTTCACCGATTTCAACGACGCCACACTGACCCTGCCGGTGATCTTCGCCGACCGCAACGAAGTGGCGCAGCATGAAGTGCAGGCGCGGGCGACGCATGACGGGTTCTTCGTGGCGACGGTGCCGATCGGCGATTGCCGCTATTCGGTGGCGTTGCAGTTCGGCGCTTTGTTCGAATTCGTCCAGGTCGACAGCGTCTGCGCCATGCCGCTTGCCGATTTCGTCGGCGAGGACGGCCGCGCCAACGATCGCCAGATCGCCATCGTCCCCGCCGCCGAAGGCATGGAGCCGGTGGGCGGCGACCTGTTCCGCTGCGACGACGAGGCCGGCTTCCTGATGGTCCACCCGCCGCAGCGGCTGGACGACACGCCGATGATCGTCGCGGTCGCCTTCCGCCCCATCGTCGAGCGCGCCGCGACGCCGGCGCAGGGCGAGGTCGGTGCCGAAACCCTGGCCGGAGCACGGGCATGAGCGATCTTCTGATCCATTCGATGAGCGAGTTTTCCGGGCTGATCCTGCAATGCCTGGAACATGCGGGCGCCGCCCGTATCGCCGAAGTCGGCGCGGAGTTCGGCGGCATGTCGCAGCTGCTGGCCGATCGTTGCCGCGATGCCGGCGGCGCTTTCGTCACCATCGATCCTTCGCCCAAGCCCGAGTTCGTCGCCTGGGCGGCGGCAAACGATCACGTCCGCCATATCCCCGCCGCCAGTCTGGAGGCGATGCCGACGCTTGCCGATATCGACGCCTGGGTGATCGATGGCGATCACAATTATTTCACCGTGTTCAACGAGCTCACCATCGCCGACGCCCTGTCGCGCCGCGACGGCAAGCCGCTCTTCGCGCTGCTCCACGACGTGAGCTGGCCCTGCGCGCGGCGCGACATGTATTACGCGCCCGAGCGTATCCCGGCCGGGCATCGCCATGCCTACAGCTACGACGCGGGCGTCACGCTGGACGACGACGGCTTCGTGCTGAACCGCGGCTTGCGCGGGGCCGGGCAGTTCGCCTGGGCGCTCCACGCCGGCGGCCCGCGCAATGGCGTGCTGACCGCGGTCGAGGATTTCATCGCCGGGGCCGAGAGCGAGGACCGCCCGCTGGTCTACGCGCAGGTTCCCGCCGTGCTCGGCCTTGGCGTCCTGTTCGACGCGACCGCCGAATGGGCCGAGGACGTGGCCGGCGCCCTGCTGCCCTATCACGGCAACGATCTGATCGCCTCGCTGGAGGAGAACCGCCTGCGCAATTACCTGGCGGTGATCGACTGGCAGGACCGGCACGCGGACGGGCTGGCCGCTTAGGGGCCCGCCACGACCAAGGGGCTATTTCTCGCCCCGAAACTTGACACTCCCGGCACCCTGAAACACGCGCGTCACGCCATTGCCCAGCGGTCGACAGGCCCGGCCCGGGCCAGCCGCGCCAGAAGGCGCATCAGCGCTGTATTATCGGCCTTTTCCACCGTCGAAACATAGCGGCCACGGTACAGCAGCGGCTGGAGCAGGCCCTCCAGCGCGCGCTGGCGCAGTTCCTGGAGTGTGACCTTCCGGCGCACACCCGCCGCCGCCCGTCCCAGCGCCCGGTCCCAGGCATGGGCGAAGCTGGCCGCGCCCGGCTTGCCGCGCAGGCGATAGGCGGTCTCGCGGCTCATGCCCACGCGGCGCGCTGCGGTTCGCACGCAGCGCGTTTCGGCCAGCAAGCCCAGGAACATGGCCTGCTTGCGCGGCGTCCAGCCGCCGCTGCGCGAACGCAGCGGAACCGGCGCGAAGGCGGGGACATGCCGGCGGGAACGGCGGCCAGAACGGTTGCGGCCGGAGCGGTGGGAAGAAGTTTGTCGGGTCATCCGGCAGGTTAGGCCATATTTCGCGCCTGTAGGACAGCGGGGCGAAAATGGAACACCCGGACCCCCGAAACGTTGAGGTTCCCATTGCAGGCGCGCCGCGAAATGGGGCGTCCAAAAAGACAGCAATAGGAGAGGTCACAATGACCGACGTTCGCTTCATCATGGGTGGTATCGGCCTTGCTACGGCGCTTATCGCCGCCGGCCCGGCGCTGGCGCAGCCTGCTGGCGAGGAAATCCTGGTCGAAGGGCAATACGGCGCCGCGCCCGACAGCGTCCGCACCCTGTCGCAGGCGGTGAGCTATGCCGACCTCGACCTCAGCCTCGCGGCCGATCGCGACGAATTGCGCCAGCGCGTGCGTCTGACCGCGCGTTTCCTGTGCGACAAGCTGGGCGAGGGCGGGGCCGGCGGGTCGAGCCTGACGCCATCGTGCCGCGACGAAGCAGCGCGCGGCGCCATGACCCGCGTCGGCACAATCGAGGAAGGCTTCGCGCCGCGCGGCACGACCTGGGTGCGCGGGCCGGCCTGGAAGTCGCCATATCCGACCGACTGGCCCCGCCGTTACCCGTAAGGTGTCGTTCCGGTGAATCCGGCATGGCGGCACGCGCCATCGGGCGATAGAACGGCCCGATGACGTCCCGTGTCGCCACTTGCCGCTGCGGACAGTTGCGCGCGAAATGCAGCGGCGAGCCGGTACGCGTGTCGGTATGCCATTGCCTCAATTGTCAGAAGCGTTCGGGCAGCGCCTTTGCGGTGCAGGCGCGCCGGCCCGACAGCGACGTGGAGCTGACCGGTGCGTTTCGCGAATGGTCGCATGTCGGCGACAGCGGCAAGCGCGCGACCTTCCGCTTCTGTCCCGATTGCGGCGCAACGGTGGCCTATGTCGCGGAAGGGTTGCCGGGCCTGACCGCGATAGCCGTCGGCGCCTTCGCCGATCCCGCGTTTCCCTGGCCGGAATACTCGATCTACGAAGGGCGCAAGCATGCCTGGCTTACCGTGGCGGGCGAGGGGATCGATCACTTCGATTGAGCGCGCGGTACTTTCCGCTACTCGTATTCCCGCCTTCGCGGGAATACGACATCGTGTTTGCAGTTCTGTGCCCGCTCAATTCATCAGCAGGATCGAAATCCGGCGGTTGCGCGGATCCTGCGGGGCGTTCTTGAGCAGCAGCTCGCGGTCGGCCACGCCTTCGATGCGGCGGAAGCGGGCTTCGGGCAGGCCCTGGCTCATCAGCGCCTGTCGGGTCGCCTCGGCGCGGCCGGCAGAGAGCGACCAGTTGTTCGACGATACGCCCGGCCGCCAGGGCAGCGAATCCGTGTGGCCGCGGATGGAGACACCGCCGGCTTCGGGCGTGATGGACTGCGAGATCGCTTTCAAAAGCCGCGTCGTCGGTCAGCACCGTGGTGCCCAGGCGGAACATCGAGAAGTCGGCATCATCGACCAGGTCGATCCGCACGCCTTCGGTGGTGTCGATCATCCGCACCTGGCGGGCGAGGCGGCGAAGCTGCGCGCTGGCCTGCAGCTTCTGATCGAGCTGCGCCTTGACGTGATCCATGCGCTTGATGCGCCCGGCGCCTTCCATCGGGCCGCCGGTGGTGTCGCGCGGGATGGTGATCGCCTTGGTGCCGGTCTGGCCGCCGCGATTGGGATAGTTGTCGACATCGGTGATCGACGAGCCGCCCAGCAGCCCGTTCGCGCCGGCGCTTTCCGCCTTCAGCTTGACCAGCGTGGGCGTGAAATAGTCGGCGATGCCCTTGCGCTGCTGTTCGTTGGTCGCGCCCAGCAGCCAGAGCAGCAGGAAGAACGCCATCATCGCGGTCACGAAGTCGGCATAGGCCACCTTCCAGGCGCCGCCGTGGTGGCCGCCTTCGACGATGGTGACTTTCTTGACGATGATCGGACGCGGCGGCTCGTTTTTGCCGCGCTTGGCTGCTCCCGCCATGGTCTTAACGACCCCTCAGCGCGTCGAGCAGTTCGGACAGGCCGGGACGGAAGGCGTGGCCCAGGCCGGAACGGGCGCCTTCGACCACCAGTGGCTGCGGCCAGCCGTGGAGCGAGGCGATGATGACCTGCTTCACCGCGTGGAAGATCATCTCGTCCTGTTCGTTCACCTGCTTGAGGCGGCCGGCGATCGGCCCGACGATGCCATAGGCGAGCAGCACGCCGAGGAAGGTGCCGACCAGCGCCGAGCCGATCATGCCGCCCAGGATCGCCGGCGGCTTGTCGATCGAGCCCATGGTCTTCACCACGCCGAGCACGGCGGCGACGATGCCGAGCGCCGGCAGCGCGTCGCCCAGGCTGGTGAGCGCGTGCTGCGGTTCGTGCAGTTCGTGGAAATGCGTCTTCATCGCATTGTCCATCACTTCCTCGACCGCATGGACTTCGAGCGTGCCCGACGAGACCACGATCAGCGTCAGCGTGTCGGCGATCAGCGCGATCAGCGGCTTGTTGGACAGGAGGCGCGGAAATTCGGCGAAGATCGCGGAATTGTTGGGTTCCTGCACATGCGCTTCCAGCGCCACCGGGCCTTCGCTGCGCAGCAGCTTCATCAGCCGGGTGGTGAGGATGATGGCGTCGATATGATCCTGCTTGGTGTGCTTCGGCCCCTTGAACGCCCGCATGAAGCCGCCGCCCAGCGCCTTCAGCTCGTGCATGGAATTGCCGGTCACGACCGCGCCGATCGCGGCGCCGCCGATGATGAGCATCTCGTGCGGGACGGCGTGCATCACCGGCCCTAGCGCGCCGCCCGTGATGGCGAAGCCGCCGAACACCATGAGCAGCAGGATGACGATGCCGATGACTATGAACATGAAGCGGACCCTTTGGTATTCGTATGGCGGCTGGGCGCCTGGTGGTGGCTGGGCGTTAGGGCGATCAGCGGATCTGGTCGAAGAGCGAGAGGCCGGCGAGCTTGCCGAAGCTGGCCTGGCTGGCGTCCAGCACCAGCATGATCTGCTGGAGCTGGGCGATGGTGGACGGGATGTCGGTGCCGCCGATGTCGGCCTGCTCGGTGGCGCGCAGTTCGGACAGGTTGGTCCGGCGATCGGTGGTGAGGTCGATCCACGAAAGCCGTGCGCCGACGATCGTCTGGCTGGTGGTGACCGCGCCCAGCGCGCTGTCGAGCGAAGTCAGGGCCGCGCGGGCATCGCCGGCGGAATCGGTCGATCCGCCCTGCAGCGCCTCGCCCAGCGATTTGACCACGGCCATGAGGTCCGTGGGGGCCCCGTTCACGCTGAAGTTCAGGAATTCCGGCCCGGTCAGACCGCGCGAGACCTTCTGGCCGTCGCCCAGCGGCAATTCGCCCACTTCGGCGGTGCCGACGTAGATCGCGTTGCCGCCGGCGTCGAGCGTATAGGCCTTGTCGGTGCTTTCGCCGCCGAACAGCGCATGGCCGGAGGAATCGCGCGTGTTGGCCAGCGAGACCAGCTCTCCGTGGATCTGCTTCAGCTCCTCGCCGATGCCCAGGCGCTGCGTGTCGGTCAGGGTGCCGTTGGCCGCCTGGGTGGCCAGTTCCTTGGCGCGGGTGATGTAGCTGGCGAAGTTGGACAGCGCGGTGTCGGTCAGCGTCAGGTCGGCGGTGGCGCGGTTGGCGTTGGCCAGATCGATGTTCGAAAGGCTGTCGGCCCGCGCCAGCGTGCGCAGCCGCGAGGCGGCGACCGGATCGTCGGACGAACGCGCCAGCTTCTGCCCGCTGCTCAGCCCCTGCTGCAGCGATTCCGCCCTGGCGCGCAAGGTCGTGAGATCGAGGTTGGAGCGTTCGTAGAACGCGCTGGTGCTGTTGTTGATAAAGGTCATGGCTGTTTCACCTGATGCCCAGGATCGTGTCGAAGATGTCGGAGGCGACCTGCATGACCCGGCCCGAGGCCTGGAAAGCCTGCTGGTAGCGGAGCAGGTTCACCGCCTCCTGGTCGAGGTCGACGCCCGCCTGCGCCTGCAGCGAGATGCGCGCGGTGCTGGCGATCGTGTCGAGCGCGTCGCGCGTGACGCTGCGGCCGGCGACGGCGCTCGATATGTCGAACACCAGCGCGTCCATCGCCGCGGCGGGATCGGCCGCGCCGATCGCGGTGCGCAGGGCGGAAAGGTTGGCGGGATCGCGGCTGTTGGCGCCGGCGCCGGCGGGGGCGGTGGCGATCTTCGCCCCGTCCTCGAACCCCAGCGTCATGTCGCCCGCGCCCGTTCCGGTGAGCAGCGGCTGGCCCGGCGTGCCGTCGAGCGCGACGCCGTTCGCCTGCGCGGTGTTCAGCGTCGTCATGATGCTGTTCGCGACGGTGTCGAGCTTGCCGCGCATGTCGTTGAGCTTGACCAGCGCCTGGCCCTTGCCCGCGAGCGAGCCGGAGGAAGGCGCGACCGGCGCGCCATCGAGCGTGAAAGAGATCGTGCCGTCGCCGGCCGTCGCCATGGCGAAAGTGGCGGAAGTGCCGCGATCGACGAGCTGCGGGCCGCTGGCCCCGCCCAGGCGCACCTGCACCGTCTGGTCGGCGCCGACGGTGGTGGTGATGTCGACGAGGCCGCTCAGCTTTTCGAGGAGCTGGTCGCGCTGGTCGAGCAGCACGGTCTGGCCGCCGGTGCCGTCCTGCGCGCGGGCGAGGCGCAGGTTCACCCGCGCCAGCTCGGCCGAGAGAAGGTTGACCTGGCCGGTCCCGTCCTGGGCTTCGAAGCGCAAGCCGTTGCCCACCGCGTCCAGGCTGCTGGCGGCGATGTTGAACGTGCGCGTCATCGTGCGCGTGCTTTCCAGCGCCGCGGCGCGCAACGAGGGGTCGACCGGGTCGGCGGCGAGCTGCTGCAGCGCGCCTTCGAACTCGACGATGGAATTGTAGACGCCCGACTGCTCGACGGCGGATTCGATGTTCTCCAGCCCGGTCACTTCGGCGTTGGCGCGCGAAGCGTCGGCATTGGTGCGGCGAACTTCGGCCTGGCGGAACGCGTCGGCGTTGCGCACGATGCCGACCACGCGCGAGCCGACGAGGGTGACGTCGCCGGTATTGCTGAGATTGCCGACCGCCGCCACTTCGCCGATCTCGACGCTGCGGCGGACATAGCCGGCGGTCGAGGCGTTGGCGATGTTCTGCGCGGTGACGTCGAGCGCGGACCGCGCCGTCTTGGCGCCCGCGCGGGCGATGGAGAGAAGATCAGAGGCCATCGGTCTTGGCTCCCTCGGTCGTCGGTGCTGCCGTCGTCGGTGCTGCTGCCGGGATCATCCGGGCGAGCTGCGCCTCGATCATCTTGGCCATGCCGAGCGCGCCGGTCTGCGACGCGATGTCGGCGAAGCGGTCGTCCTGCATCTGGCGGAAGGTCCCCATCGCCTCGCTGTCGAACAGGCCCTTCTCGCCGCCGAAGTCGGACTTGCGCGCGGCCGAGAGCATCTGGCGCACGAAGATCGCCTCGAACTGCTTCGCCGCGGCGGAAAGCTGCTCGCGCTGGTCCGGCTGGGCGGCCGTCAGCGAGAGGCTGGTGGAAGGGGACGCAACAGGGGTCATATCACCACCATCTCCGCCTTGAGCGCGCCGGCCTGCTTGAGCGCTTCCAGGATGGCCACGAGATCCGAAGGGCTGACGCCCAGCACGTTCAGCGCGTCGACGATCTTCGACAGCGATGCGCCGGGGCGGAGCATGACGACATGCGCGCCGCCTTCCTCCACCGCGATGTCGCTGTTCTGCTGCACCGCCGTCTGGCCGCGGCTGAACGGCGCGGGCTGGACCACGGTGGGGTTCTCGTCGATCCGCACGGTCAGCTTGCCGTGGGCGATGGCGGCGGGCGACAGGCGCACCGCGCTGTTGATGACCACGGTGCCGGTGCGGCTGTTGACGATCACTCGCGCGGGGGTTTCGGCCGGCGTCACCTCGATCATCTCGATCGCCGCCATCAGGCTGGCGCGGGTGTCGGCGCCGGGCGCCAGGCGCAGGGCGATGGTCACGCCGTCCTCGATGGAGGCGGTGCCGGGCAGGAACTTGTTGATCGCGTCGCGCACCCGGCTGGCGGTCATGAAGTCGGCGGCGAACAGGTTGTAGCGCACCATGTCCGAATTCTCGAACCCGGTGGCGACCGCGCGCTCCACGCTGGCGCCGTCGGCGATGCGGCCCACGGTGGGGACGTTGACGGTCAGCTGCGAGCCGTCCTTGGCCGAAACGCCCAGGCCGCCGACCGCAAGGTTGCCCTGCGCCATGGCGTAGATCTGGCCGTCGGCGCCGATCAGCGGCGTCAGGATCAGCGCCCCGCCGCGCAGGGACTTGGCCTTGCCGATGGTCGACACGGTCACGTCGATGCGCTGGCCGGGCTTGGCGAAGGCGGGCAGGTCGGCGGTTATCATCACCGCGGCGGCGTTCTTGAGGCCCGGCGAGACGCCCGGCGGAAGCTGCACGCCCATGCGGCCCGAAACGCCGCGCATCGCCTGCGTCAGGTATTCGAGGTTGTCGTCGCCGGTGCCGGCAAGGCCCACGACGATGCCGTAGCCGGTGAGCTGGTTCGAGCGCACGCCCTGGAACGCGCCGAGATCGCGGACGCGTTCGGCGTGGGCCGCGGCGGGAAGCGCTGCGGCGAGAGCGGCGAGGATGAGAGGAAGGAAACGGCGCACAGTCATATCCTCAGAACGGGCTGATCATGTTGAAGAACTGGCCCAGCCAGCCCTGCCGGCTCGCGCGCTGGAGGGCGCCCTTGCCGGAATATTCGATCCGCGCATCGGCCACCCGGTTGGAGGTGATGCGGTTGTCCTGGTCGAGATCGGCCAGCCGGACGATCCCGGAGAACTGGACCCACTCGTTGCCCTGGCTGAGC
>Ga0209813_10000286_pt1 | contig 14129 bp, 12 predicted proteins | sample EndMethybrTD3033_FD_187596 | JGI IMG/M metagenome (GOLD analysis project Ga0209813, IMG submission 187596) | Populus endosphere microbial communities from Tennessee, USA - Endosphere MetaG P. TD hybrid TD303-3 (SPAdes) (version 2) | ecosystem: Host-associated > Plants > Roots > Endosphere... | reverse complement strand
CGGCACGAACGGTTGTCAATCAGAAAACCGTACTATATGGTACGGAATTATGACACAGCCTCTGGCCCAGACGCGCACCCGCCGGGAAGCCCGCCGCCAGTCGCGGCGCGAGGCGATTCTGGAAGTCGCGGCGCAATCCTTCCTCGAAAATGGCTATGCCGGCACGACGATGTCGGCCATCGCGACCCGACTGGGCGGCTCCAAGGGCACGCTGTGGAGTTATTTCGCCTCCAAGGAACTGCTGTTCGGCGCGGTGATCGAGAACGCGACCGAAGTATTTCGCGCGCAGCTTTCGCTGATCCTCAATCCGCGCGACGCAGTCGATGTCGCGCTGCGGCGCTTCTGCGAGGAATTCCTGCGCAAGGTGACTTCACCCCAAGCCATCCGCCTGCACCAGCTCGTCGTGGGCGAGGCCAGCCGCTTTCCCGAGGTCGGCCGCATCTTTCATGATCGCGCGCCGCGCATGACCCATCGGCTGCTGGCAGACTATCTGGACGGCGCGATGACACGGGGACTCCTGCGGCGCGAAGACCCGTTGTGCAGTGCCCAGCAGTTGATCGCGCTGTGCATGGCAAGCTGTCACCAACCGCTGCTATTCGGCGTATCGGAGGAAGCCGACGCGCCGACCATCCGCCGCGAAGTCGACAGCGCGATGCGCACCTTCATGGCCGCTTATGCGGTCTAGACGCCGTTCTACTTGCGTGGAAGCGGCAGCCCTATCAATCAGACTATAGACGTTGCAATTGAGTACTGATAATCGCTCGCAAATACTGCGATTTCCAGACTATTGATTCCGAGGGGGAATTTCGGACATGACCGGCGATGAGGTGACGACGATCGACGATGAGGGGCAACGCCCCGCGCGGCCGCAAGTGCGGCAGGCGATCATAGTCCTGATAGCCGTCGTCGCGATCTTCGCGCTGCTCTTCGCCTGGCGCAGCTGGCGCAACGCCGCCCCACCCCCGTCCGCACCGCCGCCGACCAGTGTTGTCGCCACCGTCGTCACCGCCACTTCGGTGCCGACCGCGCTCGAAGCGGTGGGTTCGCTGCGCGCGGTCCGCGAAGTCATGCTGGCGCCCGAAGCGGCCGGCCGGGTATCCGCGATCCGCTTCACCGGCGGCCAGAACGTCGGTGCCGGTCAAACACTGGTCCAGCTCTACGACGGGCCCGAACGCGCCGACCGCGCGGCCGCCGTCGCCAAGGCCGAATTCGCCCGCGTCCAGCTTACCCGTTCGCGACAGCTCGTGCCCACCGGCGCCGAATCGCGCGAGATGCTGCAGCAGCGCGAGGCGGAATATGCCCAGGCCATCGCCGCGGTGCATCAGCTGGATGCCCGCCTGGTGCAGAAGCGCATCGCCGCACCGTTCGCCGGACAAGTGGGCGTGCGGCGGATCAACCCCGGCCAGTACCTTAATCCCGGCGACGAGATCGCCAGCCTGACCGCGCTCGACGAACTGTTCGTCGATTTCTCCGTGCCGCAGCAGGAACTGACCAAGCTGCGATTGGGCGGCGAAGTGCGCGTAACGTCCGACGCCTTTCCCGGCCGCAGCTTCACCGCGCGGGTGACGACGGTCGAGCCGCGCGTCTCGCAGGACAGCCGCAATATCTGGGTGCAGGCGACCCTGGCCAACCCGGACCGTGCGCTGCGCCCCGGGATGTACATCACCGCCGCGCTCGGCCTGGCTCCGCTGGAAGGGGCGCTGGTCGTGCCTGCCACCGCGATCATGACCTCGGCGCAAGGCGATAGCGTGATGGTGATACGCGGCGCCAATGCACGCAAAGAGGGCAAGGCCGAGCCGGTTACCGTCACCGCCGGGCGGCGCTTCGGCAATTCGGTGGTCATTTCCGGTCCGGTCAAGCCGGGCGACGTCGTCATCACCGAAGGGCAGCTGCGCGTGCAGCCGGGTGCGCCCTTGCGCGTATCGCGGCTGATCCCGGCCAGCGGCAACTGAGGCGGCGACGATGGCTTTCACCGACCGCTTCATCCGCAGCCCCATACTTGCCATCGTCGTCAGCCTGCTGATCCTGCTGGTCGGCGGCGCTTCGGTATTCCTGCTCAACGTGCGGCAGTATCCGAACATGGAAAGCGCCACGATCGTGGTGACAACCGCCTATCCGGGCGCCACGCAGGAAGTGATGCAGGGCTTCGTCACGACACCGATCTCGCAAGCCATCGCCACCGCCAACGGCATCGAATACCTGACGTCGACCTCCAGCCAGGGCCTGAGCCAGGTCCAGGCCAAGCTGGTGCTGAACGCCAACGCCGACCGGTCGATGACCGAGATTCTCGCGCGCGTGCAGCAGGTGAAGAACCGCCTGCCGCCCGGCGCGACCGACCCGGTCATCAACAAGATCACCGATGGCGTCGCGGCGGTGCAGTATATCACTTTCCAGAACCCGAACCTGTCGATCCCGCAGCTGACCGACTTCGCCAGCCGCGTGGCGGAACCACTGTTCACCTCGGTTCCCGGCGTCGGTTCGGTCGAGATGGGCGGGCAGCAAGTGCTGGCGATGCGCATCTGGCTCGATCCCGACAAGCTAACCGCGCGCGGCATCTCCGCGGGCGAAGTGGCGGAAGCGCTGCGGGCCAATAACGTCCAGTCGGCGCCCGGCCAGCTCAAGGGGGCGCGCACCGCGATCAACATCACCGCGACCACCGACCTCACCGGCGTCGACGATTTCCGCAACATGGTCATCAAGAGCACCGGCAGCTCGATCGTGCGGCTTGCCGATGTCGCGACCGTCGAGATCGGCGGGCAGAACTACAACAGCAACGCCATGAGCAGCGGCAAGCCCGCGGTGTTCTTCGGCATTTCGCCGACACCCGACGGCAACCCGCTGGAGATCGTCGACGCGGTGAACAAGCTGCTGCCCGGCATCGAGCGCGTGGCGCCGGCCGGCACAAAGGTGTTCAACCAGTTCGACGTCGCCCACTTCGTCAACGCCTCCATCGACGAGGTGATCCAGACGCTGATCGAGGCGATCGTCATCGTCGTGATCGTCATCTTCCTGTTCTTGGGTTCGTTCCGGGCGGTCATCATCCCGGTCATCACGATTCCGCTGTCATTGGTCGGCACCGCGGCGCTGATGCTGGCCTTCGGCTTTTCGTTCAACCTACTGACCTTGCTGGCCATGGTGCTGGCGATCGGGCTGGTGGTCGACGACGCTATCGTCGTGGTGGAGAACATACACCGCCATATCGAGGAAGGTCTGCCGCCGGTGCAGGCGGCGCTCGTCGGCGCGCGCGAAATCGTCGGACCGGTCATCGCGATGACGATCACGCTGGCGGCGGTCTATACCCCCATCGGCCTGATGGGCGGGCTGACCGGCGCACTGTTCCGCGAGTTCGCCTTCACGCTGGCGGGGGCGGTGATCGTATCGGGCGTGGTCGCGCTCACCCTGTCGCCGATGATGAGCAGCTACCTGCTCAACGACAGCCTGACCGAGGGCAAGCTGTCGCAGCGGATCGAACACACCATGCAGCGCGTGACGCATGGCTACGACCGATTGCTGGGCAAGACGCTGGCCGCGCGCGGCGCGGTGCTGCTGGCCGGGCTTGCCGTGCTGGCAGGCATCGTCGTCCTGTTCACCGGCTCGCAACGCGAACTGGCGCCCGAGGAGGACCAGGGCGTCATCTTCACGCAGCTCAAAAGTCCGCAGTATGCCAACGTCGATTATACGGCGCGCTACGCCGGGGAGATGGACAGGATTTTCCACGAACAGCCCGAATATCGCAGTTCGTGGTTCAGTTCGGGCGATGGCGGCGGCAACCAGGGCTTCGGCGGCATCATCCTGTCGAACTGGGAAGAGCGCACGCGCAAGGCGTCCGAAATCCAGGCCGAATTGAACGCCAAGGGCGCCGGGCTGACAGGCGCCTTCGCCGCCTCTTTCCAGCCGCCATCGCTCCCCGCGGGCAGCGGCGGGTTGCCCATTCAGATGGTCATCCGCAGCCCCGGCGACTTCGGCGAGATTTATCAGGCGATGGAAGCGATCAAGGGCGCCGCCTGGGGCAGCGGGTTGTTCGCCTTCGTCGACAGCGACCTCGCCTTCGACAGCCCCGAGGCGCGCATCGTGATCGATCGCGCCAAGGCGGGCGAACTGGGCGTCACCATGGACGCGATATCGGGCACGCTGGCGACACTGGTGGGCGAGAACTACGTCAATCGCTTTAATTATCACGACCGGTCCTACGACGTGATCGCGCAAGTGCCGCAAGACAAGCGCCTGACCCCCGACAGCCTCGGCCGGTTCTATGTGAAGGCGCGCTCTGGAGAACTTGTGCCGCTATCGACCGTGACCCGGGTGGAGATGCGACCGCAGGCGAACCGGCTGCCGCAGTACAACCAGATGAACTCGGCGACGATATCGGGCGTCCTCGCCCCCGGCGCGACGATGGGGCAGGCTGTGGAGTTCCTGCAGAAGCAGCAGCTGCCGCCGGGCTTCCAGGTGGATTGGCTGTCCGACAGCCGGCAATACGTCTACGAAGGCAATCGCCTGACGATCTCGTTCGGCTTCGCGCTGGTGGTGATCTTCCTGGTGCTGGCCGCGCAGTTCGAAAGCTTCCGCGATCCCATCACCATCCTCGTCACCGTGCCGCTGGCGGTCTGCGGCGCGCTGATCCCGCTCTATCTCGGCTTCACCACGCTCAACATCTATACCCAGATCGGGCTGGTGACGCTGATCGGGCTGATATCGAAGCACGGCATCCTGATGGTGACGTTCGCCAACGAGATGCAGCACAGCGAAGGGCTGGACCGAAAGGCGGCGATCCGCAAGGCGGCGGCGGTGCGCATGCGGCCGGTGCTGATGACCACCGCGGCGATGGTCGCCGGCCTTATCCCGCTGATCTTCGCCGCCGGCGCCGGCGCGTCCAGCCGCTTCGCCATCGGCATCGTCGTGGTGATGGGCATGCTGGTCGGCACGCTGTTCACGCTGTTCGTGCTGCCGACCGTCTACAGCTTCGTCGCGCGCGACCACCGCGCGGCCGCCGACAGCCCGCGATCCCGCCAACTGGCCGATGCCGAGGGAGAGACCGCCCATGCGTAAGCTTGCCCCGCTGCTCGTCTTCCTTGCTTCCGCCTGCGCGGTCGGGCCGGATTACAAGCGTCCCGAAACCGCCCCGCCCGCGGCGGCCGCCTTCCAGAGCGCCGCGCCGGGCACGAAAGCCGGTCAAACGGCCGACCGCTGGTGGCGGCTCTACGACGATCCCGTGCTCGACGGGCTGGTCGAACGCGCGCTCGCCGCCAACACCGACTTGCGGGCCGCGCGGGCGAACCTGCTGCGCGCCCAGGCGGTGCTGAGCGAGGCGCGCGCAGGGCTGATGCCGCAAGGCCAGATCACCGGCGGCGCGAACTATGGCAACAACCAGGGTTTCCAGGGCGGGCAGGGCCAGCAGGGCGGCGGTTCGACCCAGTGGTCGTACAACGCCGCCCAGACCATCGACTGGGAGATCGACCTGTTCGGCCGCCTGGGCCGCACGATCGAAGCGGCGAAAGCCGACGCCGCCGCCGAGCTGGCCGCACGCGACCGGGTCGCCGTAACCGTCACGGCCGAAACCACCCGTGCCTATGTAGACGCCTGCGCGCTGGCCGAGGCGGTCGCCGTGGCGCAGGAATCGATCGCCATCGCCGAGCGGCAGCTGTCGCTCCAGCAGCAGCGCGAACGCGCAGGCGCCGCGTCACGCCTCGACGTCGAGCGTTCGGCCACGCCGTTGGCGACCATCCGCGCCGCCCTGCCTTCGCTCGAAGGCCGCCGCCGCGCTTCCCTGTTCGAACTGGCCGCGCTGATCGGCGCGACGCCGGCCGAGCTTCCCGAAGCAGCGCGGCAATGCGCAAGGGCTCCCGCGGTGCTTCAGCCCATTCCGGTCGGCGACGGGCAGGCGCTCCTCGCCCGCCGTCCCGACGTGCGCGAGGCCGAGCGCAGGCTTGCCGCCGACACCGCGCGCATCGGCGTCGCCACCGCCGACCTCTATCCGCGCATCTCGCTGGGCGGGTCGGGCAACTTCTTCCGCAACGACCAGGTGCGCGGCGGCGATTCCTTCACCTTCTCGGCCGGGCCGCTGATCTCGTGGAGTTTTCCCAGCGTGCTGGCCGGGCGCACCCGCATCCGCCAGGCCGAAGCGGGCGCTCAGGCCTCGCTCGCCGCGTTCGACGGCGCGGTATTGACCGCGCTCAAGGAAGTCGAACAGGCGCTGTCGCTCTATGCCGCCGAAGCGGAGCGCAACGCCCGCCTTCGGGAAGCCGAACGACATGCGGACGCGGCCTATGGCCTCGCCGGCCAGCGCTACCGCGCCGGTTCCATCGCCTTCCTCGAACTGCTCGATACCCAGCGCGAACTGCTGGACGCGCGCAGCGCGCTGGCCGCTTCTACCCAGCAGCTCGGCTCGCTCCGCGTCGATCTGTTCAAGGCGCTGGGCGGCGGCTGGGAAGCGCAGGCGATATAAAGTCTGATTCAGCCCAGCTGGATCAGGGCTGTGCCAGCCCGCTCACCTACGCCGATCTGATCGGTAAACTCGCTGATATCGGCGTCATGGACTCTGAGCCGAATATCAGGAACAAGCTGAGCCGGGGTAAATTCACAGCGGTGTTCTTGGTGCAATGTTTAGAGGCTATTGGGGCGTCCGACCTAAGGCTCTAAGCCAGAAAACATGTCATCCGGGTCTTCGTCTAACACCGCATGCACATCAGTTACTCGATAAGCGATTGGACGCCCTCTCGCACTAAGCTCGACATTAACGCTAACATCGAACAGCGCTCTAAAAACGTTCCCCTCAAGCTGAATCTTCTCATGTAGCATCCGCTGCTCAGCAAGGTCGGACGCATAGAGAATAGGATGGGCGCGGTCGTGGATGCTCCGGATTACACCTCGCTCACCACCCTTTTTGCCTGGCTTGCCTGCTTCGACGCTGGGGCGCACAAATCGGAGAAGAACACGTTCTTGATTCTGATCCGTCTTCCTCTCCAACTCTTGCCGGTGCTCTGTAATCTGTTGTTCAGCCTCACGGGCTTCAGCCGTCGTGAATTTGAAGACGGCTCTGACTTTCCGCGCACCATCCTCAAAGGCGGCCGCCTCTAGGGTCGCACTGCCGTTCGAGTCATTTGCAATTGCCTGTGTGGTTTTTAGAAAGTCTGCTAAATCTGACTTTGTGGCGTCATTTACGCGTCCGCCGGGTTTGAAGTAGCGGCTAATCTTACTCTTAAGGTCGTCCACAAACTTCGTGAGAATTTGAGCCTTATCGATTGCGTCAATCGCCCAAAGCGCCGCGCCGCCGGCGCCGACCCCTCCGCCAGCAATCCACCAAACAAGATCGGCCTCAATACTGCCCGATCTCACTTCCTTGATGTAAATTTCGCTGTCGCCCTTCAACTCAGGGAGCTCCCGCGCGACAAATTTGTCGAACTGGTTTCCAATGCCAACAAAGTTGGCAACGAAGTCGGACAACGCGATTGGCTCTCTGGTATCGATGTTTAGCCGGATGTGTGCGCCGTCGTCCCCCATGGTGTCTTTGTATGACAGCTTAGACAAAGCGCAACTCCAATATTGAAGTGGCACTGCAAACGATGGCAAGCACCATCACGGCGCTACGCATCGGTAATCGCCTTGGTGCGCTTGCTACATAATGCCGGGATATCCTATGGGTGGTCGGGCCGGGGGAGTGGGCTGGCACAGCTTCCACGCAAGAAAAGCCTCTAATACTCCCGCACGAGCTTGAACGGCGCGCCCAGCGGGCCTTCGGCGCACAGTTCCTCGAAGCTCGCCTCCACCAGCGTCACGTGCTGCAGCATGGCGGCATGGGCTGCTACCGCATCGCCGCCGACGATCGCCCGCACGACCGTCTCGTGTTCGGCGTGGGAGCGCCGGGGGCGGCCTTCCAGATAGAACTGCGCGCGGCGAAAGGGTGACAGCCGCCGACGCATCGCCGCGGTCATGTCGGCCAGAACGACATTGTGGGCGCCCGCATAGATCATCGTGTGGAAGCTGTGATTGGCCTCGGCGAAAGCGGCGGCGTCACCGCTGCGCGCGATCTCGCCCATCTTTTCGTGGAAAGCCTGAAGCCGGCGGCGCTCGGTCGGCGCCATCGACAGCGCAGCGAGCCGGGCGCAGGTCGCCTCCAGCTCTCCCATGGCGACGAACAGTTCCTCCAGCTCGGCGGGAGAAACCTGGGTGACGAAAGCGCCCCTGCGGGGACGGATCTCGATGATCCCGGTCCTGGCCAAAAGGCGCAGCGCCTCTCGCACCGGGGTGCGCGACACCGCGAAACGCTGGGCCAGCTGATGTTCGTCCAGCCGCGATCCTGGGGCGAATTCGCCCGACAGGATCGATTCCGCCAGCGCCTCGGCAAGCTTGTCGGTGGCCGTCTCGGTCAAAAGGTCAATACTCCATTCGACGCATATGGAAAAAACGCCCGGCCACCTATTCCGCTCCTGCATACAAAAATGAATGATTGACGACAATGCGATTGCCGAATCGGTAATTGCATGCAATCTTTCTGTATCGCATACAAAATGGGGTGGGGGACCGCGGCACGCCGTAGGTTCAGGGGGATGTCTGGGCGCTGACCATGAGGGAGCGACCGGATATGCGAAATATACTACTTGGACTTTCAGCCATCGCGGCTTGCGGTGCGGCGACTGCGGCACAGGCGCAGGACGGCGACAGCGGCTGGGAATTGCACGGCTTCGGCGACGTCTCGCTGAAAAGCGATTACGTGACGCCGCGCGGGCTGGTCGTCGTCGACGACGGCGCGACGGTGCAGGTGCTGAACGGCCTCGTCGCCGTCGCGCCCAGCGGCCTCGCCATCCACGCCGGCACCTGGGTCGATCTCAATCCGGGCTACAACAAGGCGGAAAACATCACGACGCTGAACGAATTCGACTTCTTCGTAGGCGTCAGCGGCAAGATCGCACCGGGCCTGACGGCGGGCGTCGAATACCAGCAGTTCATCAGCGGCCAGCCCTCGGTGGCGTTCCAGGACGAACGCAACATCGAATTCAGCCTGAAATATGCCGACGGCGACAAGGACACGGCCGTCACGCTCAATCCTTACGCAAAGCTGTTCTGGGCGTTCGACAGCAAGTCGTCGACCGTCGTGCTCGGCAAGGCCGGCGGCACGTTCGACGTGGAGCTGGGCGCGGTGCCCACCTACAAGTTCCAGGGCGCGACGCTTTCGGCCCCGACCTGGATCACCGTCGGCCCCAAGACCTATTGGGGCAAGCGCGGCGACGCGATCAAGGATTCCAACGTCGGCGTCTTTTCGACCGGCCTCAAGGGCAGTGTTCCGCTGAAGATCTTCGGCAGCGGCGGCGCCAGCGCGTCGATCTATGCCCAGATCCAGTATTACAAGCTGCTCAACGACAACCTCGAAGCGGCGCGGTTCATCCTCACCCGCTCGACCGGTGACGACAAAGTCACCTTCGGCACCGGCATCAGCTTCGGCTTCTGACGGACAGCGGACCTGTAACCACCCCCCGGCTCGATCGTCGGCCACCCGCGAATGGAGAAACCCCTATGTCTCTTGTTCCGGCCAAACCATACGAGTTCTCCCTGGACCCCGCGAAAGTCGCGCTGCTCATCATCGACATGCAGCGCGACTTCGTGGAGCCGGGGGGCTTCGGGGAGATGCTCGGCAACGACATCTCCCGGCTCCGGCCTTCGATCGAGCCGCTCAAAGCCCTGCTTGCCGCCGCCCGGCAAGCAGGGCTTTTTGTCATGCACACCCGCGAAGGCCACAAGCCGGACTTGTCCGACCTGCACGAGGCCAAGCGGATACGCGGGCGCGGCGCAAAGACGATCGGCGACGAAGGCCCGATGGGCCGCATCCTGATTATCGGCGAACTCGGCCACGACATCATTCCCGAGCTTTACCCGATGATGGGCGAGCCGGTGATCGACAAGCCGGGCAAGGGCGCGTTCTACAATACCGAGCTTGCCGAGCTGATCGCCGACAACGGCATCACCCAGCTGATCGTCTGCGGCGTCACCACCGAAGTCTGCGTGCACACCACCGTGCGCGAGGCGAACGACCGTGGGATCGAGTGCCTGGTCATATCCGACTGCACCGCATCCTACTTTCCGGAATTTCACGAGACCGCGCTGCGGATGATCACGGCGCAAGGCGGAATCTTCGGCTGGGTCACCGATTCAGCGAGCGTGATCGCCGCGCTCACCGCACCGGCGGAACCGGCAGCGAGCTAAGCAAAGGGGGGTTTGCACCATGACGAGCATGAGCAAGACGGCGGCATCGCCGAAAGCGATACCCTGGTGGACGCCGGGAGACTGGAACGCCTTCTTCGGCTTCGGCACCAATATCCTGGTCAACGTGCTGGTGCTGACCGGCCTTTTGCGCTTCGTGCTGAAGCTGCCGGACCCGATCATCTTCGGCCGCATCCTGCCCGCCGTCGGCCTGATGCTGTTCCTCAGCACGGTGTACTACGCCTGGCTAGGGCGGCAGCTGGCGGTCAAGGAGGGGCGCAGCGACGTCTGCGCGCTGCCTTCGGGCATCAGCGTGCCGCACATGTTCGTGGTCGTCTTCGTCGTCATGCTGCCGATCCTGATTTCCAGCGGCAATCCGGTGGAAGCATGGAGCGCCGGACTGACCTGGGTGTTCATCCAGAGCTTCGTGCTGATGATCGGCGGCTTCATCGCCCCGGTGATCCGCAAGATCACCCCGCGCGCGGCGCTACTGGGATCGCTGGCGGGCATCTCGCTGACTTTCATCTCGCTCAACCCCGGCGCGCAGGTCTTCACCACGCCGCTGATCGGCGTCGTCTGCCTTGCCATCATCCTCGCGAGCTGGCTGGGCAACTATCGCTATCCCGGCGGTCTTCCCGGCGGCCTGATGGCGATCATCGTCGGCTCGGCCATCGCCTGGGGCGCGACGCTGCTGGGCATTCCGCTGGGCGGCATCGGCACCGAGCAAGTGACGGGCGCGCTCGCCGATTTCGGCTTCCACGTGCCCCTGCCCGCTTTCGCCGAAATCCTGGGCGGCTTCAAATATATCGGGATCATCCTCGTCACCGCCATCCCCTTCGGCATCTACGACCTGGTCGAGGCGATGGACAACGTGGAAAGCGCCGAGGCGGCGGGCGACCATTTCCCCACCACCCGCGTGCTGACCGCCGACGGCGTCATCAGCCTGATCGGCTGCGTCATGGGCAACCCCTTCATCAACGCCGTCTACATCGGCCATCCGGGGTGGAAGCAGATGGGCGGGCGCCTTGGCTATTCCGCCGCCACCGGCATCCTCATGCTGATCCTGACCTGGTTCGGCATCATCGGCCTGATGATGGCGATCATCCCCTCGGTCGCGCTGCTGCCGATCCTGCTCTATATCGGCATGCTGATCGGCGCGCAGGCGTTCCAGGAAAGCCCGCACAAGCATGCGCCGGCCGTGGTGCTGGCGGTGGTGCCGACGATCGCCGCCTGGGGCACGACCCAGATCAACAACGCGCTGGGCGCGGCTGGCACGAACGCCGGCAAGGTCGGCATGGACGTGCTGGCCAACAACGGCGTGCTTTACGAGGGCCTCCATATCCTGGGCAGCGGCGCGACGCTGGTGGGCATCATCCTGGGTTCGATCTGCGTCTTCATCATCGAGGCGCAGCACATGAAGGCGGCGGCCTTCTCACTGGCGGGCGCGGTGCTGACGTTCTTCGGGCTGATGCATTCCGAAGCCATCGGCGTGATGAAGACGCCCACGGTCGCCTCCGCCTATTTCCTGGTCGCGGTATTTCTGTTCCTCTGCGCCAGCCGCAAGGAGGCGGCGGCCGAAGAGACCGAGCCCGGCGCGGAACCGGCGATGGTGCCCGCCGAATGACCGAGGAAGACGTTGCGCAGCTGGCGAACATGGCTGGGCTCGATCTGGACCCCGCCCACCTGCCCGGCGTGATGCGCAATCTGGAGATCCTGGAAGGGCAGACCGCGCTGCTCTTCCAGGAACCGCTCGACCCGCTGGTCGAGCCTGCGCCGGTCTACCGCCCGTGATCGCCGAGCCTCCTGCTATCGAGAAGACATTGATCGACCTTGCCAGCATCATCGAAACCGCGCGCGCGGTACGCGAGGGCCGCCAGTCGGCCCTCGCGCTCATCGAAGCCCGCCTCGCGCGGATCGAGGCGCTCGATCCCTCGCTCAACTGCTTCACCGAAGTGCTCGCCGACCGGGCGCGGCGCGAGGCCGCTGCGGTGGACGCCATGGTCCGGGCCGGCCGCGATCCGGGTCCGCTGGCAGGCGTGCCCTTCGGCGTGAAGGACAATTACGACGTCGCCGGCCGGGTGACGACCGCCGGTTCGATCGTCAACCGCGTGCTCGCCCCCGCCACGGTCGATGCAGTGCTGTTGCAACGCCTTTCCAAGGCCGGCGCTGTGCTGGTCGGCACGCAGAACATGGACGAATTCGCCTACGGCTTCACCACCGAGAACGCGCATTACGGCGCCACCCGAAACCCGCTGGACACCGGGCGCAGCGCCGGCGGATCGTCCGGCGGGTCGGCGGCGGCGGTGGCCGCGGCGCTCTGCGACTTCGCGCTCGGCACCGATACCAACGGCTCGATCCGCGTCCCTTCCTCGTTCTGCGGCATCTTCGGCCTCAAGCCCACGTTCGGCCGCCTGCCGCGCACCGGGACATTCCCCTTCGTCCACGATCTCGACCACCTGGGGCCTTTCGCCCGCAGCGCCGCCGATCTCGCGCTGGTCTACGACACGATCCAGGGCCACGACGCCGGCGATCTCGCCTGCGCCGAGCGGACGAAATGCCCCACGGTTCCGGCGCTTGCCAAAAGGTTCGCCGGGCGCGTCGGCATCCTGGGCGGCTGGTTCGACGATCTTGCCGACGATCAGGGCCGCGCCGCCGTGGCGCTGGCGGGCGACGCGCTGGGCGCGTCGGGCACGGTGATCCTCCCCGGCGCGGCCAGGGCGCGCGCCGCCGCTTTCCTGCTGACGTCGTCGTCGGGCGGCAACCTCCACCGCGAAGCCCTGCGGACCCGCGCGGCGGATTTCGACCCCGCGACCCGCGACCGCCTGCTCGCCGGCCTGCTGCTTCGCGCCGATCCGGTGCTGCAGGCCCAGCGTTATCGTACGCAGTTCCGCGAAGAAGCGCTGGCCGCGTTCCGCGACTACGATCTGCTGATCGCCCCCGCCACCCCATGCAGCGCGCCGCTGCTGGGCCAGCCCACGATCCATGTCGCCGGCAAGGACATCCCGACCCGCGCCAATATCGGCCTGCTGACGCAGCCGCTCAGCTTCATCGGCCTGCCCATCGTCGCCGCGCCCATCCCGGGCGGGCCGATGCCGATCGCCGTCCAGCTGATCGCCCCGCCCTGGCGCGAGGATGTCGCGCTCGCCGCCGCCGCCACGCTCGAAGGCGCCGGGATCGCGCGCGGGCCGGAGGCGTTGCCGTGCTGATAAACGATCCCGCCACGCTTGCCGAAGTCGAAGCGGCGTTCGCCGCCTACGAACGGGCGCTGATGGACAACGACCTCGACATGCTCGACGCGCTGTTCTGGCATTCGCCGATGACCGTGCGCATCGGGCCGGGCCAGAACCTCTACGGCATCGAGGCGATCCAGGCCTTCCGCCAGAACCGTGTGGGCGGCTCGCCCCCGCGCACATTGCTGAAAGTGGTCATCACCACTTACGGCCGGGACTTCGCCACCGCGAATTGCGAATTCCAGCGAGCGGGCGCACCGGCGCCCGGTCGGCAAAGCCAGACCTGGGCGAGAATGGCCGAAGGCTGGCGCGTCGTCAGCGCGCATGTCTCCATGTTGGGCGAAGGAAGCTGACGGACGTGGGCGCGCGCGCTTACTCTGCCTAGTTGGTCGCCTGATCGCCGCCCAGCGCCCGGTACAGCGCGACCCGGTTCTGCACCGCCGTCAGCTGCGTAGCGACTTCCGAACGCCGGGCGCTATAGGCGCTGCGCTGCGCGTCGAGATTATCGAGCGAACTGGCCACGCCGCCGCGATAGCGCGCCTCGGTCAATCGCGCGGTATCGGTGGCGGCGGTCGTGTTCATCGCCGCCGCGCGCAGTTCGTCGGCGATAGTCCCCTGCCGCGCGAGCGCATCGGCCACTTCGCGGAACGCGGTCTGGATCGCCTTTTCGTAAGTCGCCAGCGCGGCAGGGGACTATCGCCGACGAAC
>Ga0209813_10000285_pt1 | contig 14139 bp, 16 predicted proteins | sample EndMethybrTD3033_FD_187596 | JGI IMG/M metagenome (GOLD analysis project Ga0209813, IMG submission 187596) | Populus endosphere microbial communities from Tennessee, USA - Endosphere MetaG P. TD hybrid TD303-3 (SPAdes) (version 2) | ecosystem: Host-associated > Plants > Roots > Endosphere... | reverse complement strand
GCGCACATCAGGTGGCGCCGCGACCCACCTCGGCATCCAATCATCGCCAGATCAGTAGTCCATCCGATGGCGGGGCCGACACGATCTGCTGCACGATGGTTGCCGGGGCCACACGCGGAATCCGCTTTCGCTTCCGCCTCTCCCCCTCGGAACGCTGCTAGCGCGGTGTGGCCCCAACCGCTGCATGATCGGCACGCTGCATGGTCGGCACGGGCCGGGTCCGTGCGCCGTGCAAATAGGGACTAGCCCTGATGCCCCTCTCGGGACAAGCATGACAGCATTGCCGTTGCGGTGAGCCGCGAGCACGGTCCGTTCGCGGACGCGCGGCCATCGCAAAGCGTACGACGCAACGGTGAAGCGATGAGCTTGCTTGATCTGTTCGCCTGGTTGGTCCTGATCATCCTGGTTGCCAGCACGATCGCGGTGGTGGTCATCATGGCCATGCTGCCAGGCATGATCGCCAAGGAGCGCAACCATCCCTGGGCGCACGCCGTCACGGTTGCGGGCTGGGTGACGCTGTTCCTCGGCTTTGTGCTGTGGCCAGCGGCGCTGGTGTGGGCCTACGTGGATATCCCGCAAGCGAAACCGGGCGGGGCCGCCCGATGATCGTCGCGCTATTCAATGTATATCTCGCCATCCTGTTCGTGCTGGTGAAGCTGAAGGTTGTGCCCTTCAACCTGTTCTGGAAGGCCTCGCCGGCAATCGTGCTCGTTTTGCTGCTGTTCGGCCTGTTCGTCCCGATGGGCTGGGGAGCGCCGCAAGGGCCAGCCCTTGTGGTGCGCAATTCGGTGGCGATCGTGCCGGATGTTGCCGGGGAAGTGCTGGATGTGCCGGTGCAGGCCAATGCCCCACTGAAAGCCGGCGATGTGCTGTTTCGCATCGATCCCGTGCCGTTCGAGTCGCAACTGAATACTCTCACGGCCCAGCTCAAATTCCAGGAGCTGCGCCTGTCGCAGATGAAGGAGCTGAAATCCACGGGCACTGGCCGCGCCTTCGACGTCGAGCAGCGCGATGCCGAAGTCGAGCAGCTCAAGGCGCAGGTCCAGGGTGCGCGTTGGAACCTCGACAAGACCGTCGTACGGGCGCCGACCGACGGCTACGTCACCAATCTGGCGCTCCGCAAGGGTGCGCGCGTCGCATCACTGCCGCTCTCGCCGGCCATGGCTTTCATCGATACCTCCGAGACCATCATCGGCGTCGAGATCGCACAGATCGCAGCGCGCTATGTCGAGCCGGATCAGCCCGTTGAGCTGACGTTCAAGTTCGCGCCAGGTAAAATCTTCACGGGCAAAGTGGAAAGCATCTTGCAAGCAATTGCGACCGGCCAGACGCAAGCGTCAGGTCTCGCCGTGATGCCGAAGGAGATAGAGGCGGCTCCATTCGTCGTGCGGGTCCGGCTCGAAGATGCGGAGTTTGCCAGACGCCTGCCGGCCGGCAGCACCGGCACAGCGGCGATCTTTACGGAGCACATCAGGGCGGCCCACGTCATCCGTAAGGTGCTGCTACGGCAGATCGCGATCCTGAATTACATCAATCCGTTCTAACGGCGGACGCACCACACCGTCACCATTGCAATACGCGCCTGCCGGCGATGGCTCCGAGCAAGGCGACGACCGCAACAGCGAGGCTGTACCAGAGGGCGACGAACAACGGAGAGTCGTCGGGGCAATGCACGGAGTACAGCGTCGCCGCGAGCGTGCCAGCCATCAATCCGGCGACGGCTCCGGCGGTGCCGGGCGATTGCGGTGCGCCCACGCGCAAGGCAGCAAGTGCGCCGGCCAGCGGCGCCAGCGACAGCAAAGGTATGGCGATCAGGCAGACGCGGGAGTTGCTGCCAAGCGCGCGCGTGTACCAATCGTCCGGAGAAACCGTCAGCAGCTCGTAGCCGACCGCCGCGGCCAGCAGCACCGGTGCGGCGACCAGGCCGGCCAGCGTGTCACGAACGCCGACCTGCGGACTGGTCAGCCGCGCACACGCCCAAAGCGCGAACGCGTAGGCCAACAGCGCCACCGCGACCTTAAGCACGAAGCGCCAGGTGTGCAGCGCCGAGCCGATGTCCGGGCGGACACCGAGCAGCAGCGCGAACAACGCGATTGCGATCAGACCTCCCACCAGCAGCGCAACCGCCATACGCCCGGCCAAGGACGGCCGACGCGTTGCGCCATCCTCGGCAAGGGTGCGTATCAGGTCGTCGGTCTTCAGGTCAGGCACGTCGCAACGCTCCCGCGATCGACTTCAGCGCGCGATGCAGGGCAACGCGCACCGCGCCTTCCGTCATGCCGAGGCGATCAGCCACCTGGCGCGCGCTCGCACCTTCGATGGAGATGGCCTGCACGATGTCGCGCTGGCGCCCGTTCAGGCTTGCCAGGATGCGCTCGGCGTCAACGCCGTTGCTCATGGCCGGCTCATCGTCGACCGCCAACGCATCGCTGACGTCGTCGATCGGCACATGCACGCGCCGTCCGCGCCGACGCAGGCTATCGATCAGCTTGTTCTGCGCAATCGCGCGCACCCAGGGCAGCAACTGCTGGCGCTCGTCCCAGGTCTGTCGCTTCAGATGCACAGCCAGCAGCGTCTCCTGCACCACGTCCTCGACCTCTTCCGGACCCAGCCCGTATCGGGCAAAGCCACGCTTCACCAGTCCACGCAGGATCGGCGCAAGACCCGCGAGCACGCGACGATACGCATTTGCGTCGCCGCGGTTGGCGGCCCGCATCAGCTCGGTCCAATCAGTGGCCTGATCCACCACGCGGCAACTGCCCCCAATACGCACGCCAAGGCTGCACCGTTACAGCCAAGCCACCCGATGGTGAGCGGGGGGCTGGCGCCGACCCATTAAGCACAAAGCCGTGATGGCTGTAACGGGGCGCTGCTGCAAGCCGAATTTCCTTGCGAGAGCGGAACTTGCAACAGGGGCGCCATTTGACAACACAAAGCTTCCACCATGCGCGCCGCAGCAACGGCAAGCTTCCCAACGGCAAGGCCTTTTCTCATCCCGATGATGCCCCGCACGGGCTCCGTCTCCGGGCGCTGAAATGCGATTCTCCGCAGAGCCCGAGGGGCGAACGGCCGGGGCATTCCGCCGGCCTCAGTCCCGAGACGATCGCCGCGCAGGCCGGGGGTGTGGTCGATGCCGCAACCGGGGCGGTCGTGCCGCCCATCCATGTGGCCACGACCTTCGTACGCGATGCCGATAATCAATACCGGAGAGGCTACTGCTACGGCCGCTCGGACAATGCCACGGTGCGGCAGGTCGAGGATGTGCTGACCGACCTGGAGCAGGGCCAAGCCACCTTGATGTTCGCCTCAGGCATGGCGGCCGCCGCTGCCGCCTTCCTGGCGCTCGAGCGCCCCGCTCACATCGTGGCACCCACCGCCATGTACTGGGGCCTGCGCCAATGGCTGACGGAGGATGCGCCGGGCCACGGCATAGAGGCGACCTTCGTCGATGCCGGTGACCCGGCAGCTTTGCAGGCTGCCACCCGCCCCGATCACACACGGCTCGTCTGGATCGAAACGCCCTCCAACCCCGTGTGGACGATTACGGACATCGCCGAGACGGCCCGCATCGCCCATGCGGCCGGCGCGCTGCTGGCGGTCGATTCGACGGTGCCTACGCCGGTACTCAGCCGGCCGATCGGGCTCGGCGCCGACCTGGTCCTGCACTCAGCCACCAAGTACCTGAACGGACACTCCGACGTCGTGGCCGGTGGAATCGTGTTTGCGGAAGCCGGCGCGGCATTCGAACGTGCGGCCCGGCTGCGCACCATGCTGGGTAGCATCCTGGGCTCGTTCGAGGCCGCGTTGCTGCTGCGTGGCATGCGCACGCTGCATGTGCGCGTGCGTCACCAATGCGCATCTGCCATGATCGTCGCCAGGCATTTCCGCGACCATCCGGCGATCATGCGGGTGCTCTATCCGGGACTCGCCACGCACCCTGGGCACGCGATCGCCGCGCGGCAGATGCACGGCGGGTTCGGCGGCATGCTGTCGATGCGGTTCAAGGGCGGCGAGGCGGCGGCCATCGCCAGCGCTGCCGCCATGCAAGTCTGGAAGCGAGCAACGTCGTTAGGCGGCGTCGAGAGCCTGGTCGAGCACCGCTCCAGCATCGAAGGCGTCGGCAGCCCCTGCCCGGCCGATCTGCTGCGTTTCTCGGTCGGCCTCGAGGATGTTGGGGACCTGATTGCCGACATCGAGCAATCGCTGCCGGCGGCCTGATCTAACCCTGGCGGGGCGGAAACAAGTTGTTGTGTAAGATGTAACACCCCTATGCCCGGCAGCGAATAGCGGGGAACGGCCCGCGGCGGCGCACTAACAGCTCAGGATGGAACCGATGCATTCCGTGGCGATTGGCATTTTCTGCAAGACGCCGGCTGCAGGCTTTTCCAAGACCAGGCTGTCGCCGCCACTGCATCCGGAGGAGTGTGGCATGCTGTCGGCCTGCTTCATCCGCGATCTGGCCGCCACCATGCATGGCCTCTCTCTCGAGGGTGAGGCCGCGCCCTACGCCGTATATACGCCGGCCGGAACCGAAGACAGGCTGCGTGCGCTGCTGCCGCCGAGCTTCCGCCTGCTGCTGCAATGCGAGGGCGATTTCGGCACGCGTCTGCTGAGGGCCACTTCCGACCTGCTCGGCGCCGGCCATGCCGGCGCGATCCTCGTCAACGCCGACAGTCCGACGCTGCCGGCCTCGATCCTGCGCGCTGCGGTTCGCGCCCTGCAGAGCCAGGATGCGGTGGTGCTCGGGCCGGCTATCGACGGCGGCTATACGCTGATCGGCTTGTCGCGACCGCACGCCCGCGTCTTCCAGGACATTCCCTGGAGCACACCGGACGTCTATCGCCTCACCCTGGAGCGGGCCGCCGAGATCGGCGTGCCTGTCGTTACCCTGCCACTCTGGTATGATGTCGACGACAGGGCGACTTTGCGCCTGCTGCAAGCCGAGCTGGCAGGCGAGCGTCCGTCCTTCGCCGAGGCCGGCCTCAAGGGTGCGCCAGCGCCGGCCACTCGGTGGTTCATCGAGCAGCGCCATGCGCCGCTCGCGGCGGAGACGTCGTGGTAATGAGCCTGCAAGTCCTGCATCGCAACCCTGGCCGCGAGGGCATCGCGCCGCTGCTTGCATTCGGCGCGCTCGGCCTCGCCATGGTGGCGTTCGTGGCCGCCGGCCCGTGGATGGTGCGCACCTTCAACTATGCTGGTTTCATTCCCTGCGTCGTCGCATCCGGCGCGCTGACGATCGCGGCCACGCTGCTGGCGCCAAGCATACCCACTCGAGCCGGGCTCATCGTGATCCTGGTGCTGGCGGTCCTCATGCGGCTGCTCGTCGTTGCCGACGATCCGTTCCTTTCCACCGACATCTTTCGCTACGTTTGGGATGGGCGCGTGCAGGCGGCGGGCATCAACCCGTACCGGTATGTGCCCGCTGATCCGGCGCTGGGCGGGCTGCGCGATGACCTCATCTATCCCTACATCAATCGCCTCGACTACGCGCACACGGCCTATCCGCCGGTAGCGCAGGCGTTCTTCCTGGCGGTCACGCGCATCTCCGAAACGCTGGTGACGATGCGGCTCGCCATGGTGGCCTGCGAGGCCGTCATCGTCGCGGTGCTGATCGATCTGCTGCGGCAACTGCGGTTGCCGGCGACGACGGTGGTGGCATGGGCCTGGCATCCGCTGGCGATCTGGGAGATCGCCCAAGGAGGGCATGTGGATGCGCTGATGGTGGCGCTGCTGATGCTTGGCGTGTGGCTGCTGGTGCGCCATCGCGCAATCGCCGGTGCCGTGCTGGTGGCGCTGGCGTCCCTGGTCAAACCCTACGTCATCGTGGCGTTGCCGAGTTTCTGGCGGCCGTGGGACTGGCGCGTGCCGGTAGCCGTCGCCGCGACCATCGCATTGTGCTACCTGCCTTACCTGGGCGTCGGCCGCGGCGTGCTGGGCTTCGTCACGCCCGGCGGCTACCTCGGCGAGGAAGGCTTCGCCGACGGCGAAGGTTTCTGGCTGGTGGCGCTGATACGGATGGCGTTCGGCAACGTGCCGGGTCTGACCATCGCCTACCTGCTCGCTGCCGCCAGCATGATGGTCTGGCTCGGCGTGCGAGCGGCCTGGCGCACCGACCGCACTCCCGAAACAACGCTGCGGGACATTGCCGTACTGCTGATGGCGGGGATGTTCGTACTGTCGCCGAACTACCCCTGGTATTTCCTGATCATCGTGCCGTTCGTCGCGCTGGGCGGCGGCGCGCCGGCCTGGGCCCTGACCCTGGCAGCCCCTCTGCTCTACCGGCCGCTCATTCTGCCCGACAACGAGCTCGCCTGGAAAACGCTGGCGATGCTGCCGTTCGTGATCGCCGTGGCGGGCGTGTTGCTGCGCGGACGCCAGCTTGCGCAAAACCAAGGAGCCTCCCGATGGATGAGCTGACGATCGCACCCGCCGATGACCGGGCCGTCGACGCGCGCCGTTCCTTCAAGGCCAGTGCGCGCTACCTGTCCTCCCGAGAGGGACTGATGTCGGACCAGCTGCCACAGGCCTGCTGCGGCCCGCGCTGGAGCCTGTGAGATGCGACTCCCCGGCGCCCAAGCGATCGTATCCGTAGTAGTCCCCTGCCTCGACGAGCAGGACGCGATCTCCGGCGTCGTGCGCGAGGTGCTCGCTCAGGGCGCCGACGAGGTGGTGGTGGTCGACAACGGCTCGCGCGACGCCACGGCGGCGCGGGCGCGCGAAGCGGGAGCCCGGGTCGTGAGCGAGCCGGTGCGCGGCTACGGCCGGGCCTGCGCGGCGGGGATTGCCGCCGTGCGCGGCGATGCCGAAATCGTGTGTTTCCTCGATGGCGACGGCAGCGACGTGCCGAACTTCCTCGCACTCGTGATCGGCCCCGTTGCACGCGACGAAGCGGACTTCGTCATGGGCTCGCGCCTCACGGGCAGCCGCGAGGCCGGCAGCATGACGCCGCAGCAGATCGTCGCCGGCCGGCTGGCGGGCACGCTGATGCGGCTCGTCTACGGCGTGCGCTTCACCGACATGTCGCCGTTCCGGGCCATGCGGATGGAACGCCTGTGTGGGCTCGGCATGAGCGAGACGACCTACGGCTGGAATCTCGAAATGCAGATGCGCGCCGCCGCCGCCGGTCTGCGCATCCGCGAGGTGGCGGTCGACCACCGATGCCGGCGCGGCGGGGTATCCAAGGTTTCAGGAAACCTGACTGCAGGCTTGCGAGCCGCATGGAAAATCACGACCACGTTTCTCCGGCTCGCCGGGACCTTGCGCAGAACGTCTCAGCGTCAGCCCGGCGATGGCGGCCAGAGACAGGAAAAATCCGGAGCCATGCATGTCTAAGCGCACAACGGTGACAGCACTGACCCTCCTGCTGGGTGTGGCCGCCGGGCCGGCCCTGGCCCAGCAGTACCCCGACCGGGGCCGGACTGTCATTGCCGCCAGCAGCGACAAGCCGGCGGCAGAGAGCGCCACGCAAGAACAACGCGCGCTGTCGCCGGAAGAAAAGATGCAAAGGCGCTATCCGCAGCCGAAGCGGGCCGGCGACCTCATCGGCTTGCCTGTGCTCGATGACGACGACCGCACCATTGGCCACATCAAACACGTCGTGAGGACGCAATCCGGAAAGCTCCAGCTCATCGTGACATACGGCGGCTTTCTAGGATGGCGCCAGCGCCTGATTGCGGTTCCGATCGAGGTTGTCGCCATTGCCGGGCGCCAGCTCGCCGCGCTCGACATGACCAAGGCCGAGTTCGATGCAGCGCCAGCGTGGAGCAAAACTCTGACGACGCCGGTCGCTCCGGACGATGTCATTCGCATAGGTTTGTACAAGCGCTGATAAAAACGAGCGTCGCGACCCGGGCGGCGGACGGCAAAACCGACAGGAACCTCAAATGCTGAATGATGAAGGTGAGCCGGCCGATCCGCAAACACGCCCTCTGCATCCGCTGCCGTTGCGCATCATGCATTGGACCAACGCCGTTGCCATGATCGTCATGATCGCGAGCGGCTGGCAGATCTACAACGACGAGGTTCTGTTCGGCTGGCTGCACTTTCCCGGTTGGATGACGATCGGCGGCGGGCCCGAAGGTGCCTTACAGTGGCATTTTCTTGCCATGTGGATCCTGGTGCTCAATGGTTTTGCCTATCTGGCATATGGCCTGAAGACCGGCCGCTTTCGACGCATGTTGCTGCCGATACGTGCTCCCGAGGTGCTGCTGGAAGTGCGCAAAGCACTGCGCCTTGACCTCAAGCACGACGACCTCACGCAATACAACGCCGTGCAACGCCTCCTCTATATCGGCATCATTGCCGTCATCATCGTGCAGGTTCTGTCCGGCCTCATCATCTGGAAGCCGGTCCAGTTCTCCGAGCTGTCGTTTCTGTTCTACGATTTCCAGGGCGCACGACTTGCGCATTTTATTGGCATGGTTGCGATCGTCGGGTTCGTTCTTGTGCACGTCGCGCTTGCGCTGATCGTGCCCCAGACACTGGTTGCGATGTTGAAAGGTGGTCCCGAGGTTCCCAGGGACCCGCCCGAGGCAGCGCCGGAAGCGAATGCGTCAACAAATCTCACATCAGGATCGGCACGGTAGGCCATGTCACTTCGCACACCTTCGTCGTCTATCTTCCGCCCCAAGCGCGGCATCGACCAGAGCGTGCTCGAGGAGAACAAGCGCCTGGTCGAGACCATCAACCGGCGCAAGGTTTTGCGCGGAGCCATAAGCCTCGGGGCCCTATCCATGCTGACCGGCTGCGACGTCACCAGCCGCAGTTCTGTCCAAAGCGTGTTGAAGACCGTCTCGCAATGGAACGATCGTGCGCAAGCAGCGCTGTTCAGGCCCAACCACCTTGCGCCGACGTTCGCACCATCACAGGTGGTCAAGCCGCCGCGCTTCAACGCCTACTACGATGTCGAGGACCTCGCGCCAGTCGATGCTGCCACCTGGAAGCTGGAGCTGGCAGGCCTGATTGAAGACAAGCGTCCCTGGACGGCCAGCCAGATCTATGAGCTGCCCGAGCAGGAGATCATCGTCCGCCACATCTGCGTGGAGGGGTGGGACTACATCGGCCAATGGTCCGGCGTGAACCTTCGCCAATTTCTCGAGCGCATCGGCGCCGACCTGACCGCGAAATACGTATCGTTCCGATGTGCCGACGACTACTACGGCAGCATCGACATGCCCTCCGCGCTGCACCCACAGACGCTGCTCGCCACCAAATATGCGGGCGAGCCCATTACGGATCCGTTCGGGTTCCCCTTGCGACTGCGTACCGCCGTCAAGCTCGGGTTCAAGAACCCCAAGTGGATTACCGCGATGGAGGTCACCAATACCTACCGCGGCGGGTACTGGGAGGATCGCGGCTTCAACTGGTTCAGCGGCATCTAACCGCCTGCAACAGCGGAACGAGGAGAACAGGCGTACGCATGAAAGTTCTCGTCACTGGAGGCGCCGGTTTCATCGGCCAGCATGTCGTTCGTGAATTCCTCGCCCGCGGTCACGAGGTCCGGGTGATGGACTCCCTCCGCCCCGATGTTCACGCGGGCCGGCCATGGAAGCAGCCGACGGATGTTGAGTTCGTCGACGCCGATGTGCGTGATGCTGGTGCGCTCGATCGGGCGCTCGCCGGCACCGACGCCGTGGCGCATCTGGCGGCCAAAGTCGGCCTTGGCGTCGATGTTCAGGACTTGCCGGACTATGCGGCCTCCAACGATGTGGGCACCGCCGAGCTTCTGGCGGCCATGGCCCGGACGAACGTCAAGCGCCTGACGTTGGCGAGCTCGATGGTTGTCTATGGCGAAGGTCTCGGCAAATGCGCCGAGCACGGCGCCACCATACCTGGGCCGCGCAACGAAGCGGCGCTGGCAAACGGGCAATTCGAGCCACCCTGTCCGCGATGCGCCAAGCCGCTCGAGACGGCACTGGTCAGTGAGGAGACGCCCTTCGACCCGCGCAATGCTTACGCAAGCAGCAAGGTCGCGCAGGAATTCTACGCGTCCAATTGGGCGCGCGTGACCGGTGGATCGGTGGCCGCCATGCGCTACCACAATGTCTACGGCCCCGGCATGCCCCGCGATACGCCCTATGCAGGTGTTGCCGCTATCTTCACCTCTGCGCTGCGGCGGGGGGTTGCTCCAAAGGTATTCGAGGACGGCGGGCAGCGTCGCGATTTTGTCCACGTCCGCGATGTTGCGGCCGCCACCGTGCAGGCCTGCGAACGGCATACCTCGGGTGTGCGCGCCTTCAACGTCGGTTCCGGCACCCCGCGCACTGTTGGCGACATGGCGAGCGCCCTCGCCAGGGTAATGAACGGGCCCATTCCGGTCGTGACGGGACAATATAGGCTGGGAGATGTGCGGCACATCACGGCCGATTCAAGCCGGCTCAAGCGGGAGCTCGATTGGGCGCCGCGGATAGATTTCGAACAAGGCCTCGCTGAACTTTCCGCCACGCAAGGCTGAAGCCGCCGCAATTCTTGGGCTCAGCTGCCATCTGTTCTGCACTCCTCCCTGGACTCGAGTTGCCCGCTGGGCGACGCAATGCCGTCGCGGTCCCCTCTCCCCACCCATTCGTGGGGAGAGGGAGGCAGCATCGCCGAGATCAGCCCGCGGCATGAGCGACGTTGCTTGCGGCGCGCGGCTGTGGTCCTCTAGCGACCGCCGGCCGCCCGTGAGACCCGAAGCTTTGCCAGCCGCCAAACCTCCCGCATCCGAGACGCGTGTCGAGATCGTGCCGCGCATTGCCGATGTGGCCGCAGCAGACTGGGATGCCTGCGCCAATCCCGATCCCGCCGTCTTCAACCCGTTCCTCGCGCACTCCTTCCTGGCCGCCCTGGAAGAGGCCGGCACAGTCGGTGGTCGCACCGGATGGACACCACGGCATCTGGTGCTCAGAAGCGAATGCGGGGATGTCGGCGGCTGCGCGCCTGCCTATCTCAAGTCACACAGCCAGGGCGAGTACGTGTTCGACCATTCCTGGGCGGATGCCTACACCCAGGCCGGCGGCCACTATTACCCGAAGCTGCAGATCGCCGTGCCGTTCACGCCAGTGCCGGGCCGGCGGCTGCTGGCCCGGCCGGGCCCCGCCGCCGCCGAGCGCGAGGCTGCGCTCGCCGCAGCCGCGGCCGCTGTGGTGGAACGCGACGGGTTGTCCGGCGCACACATCACGTTTCTGACTGAAGGCGAATGGACCCGGCTCGGCCATCTCGGGTACCTGCAGCGCACCGACCAGCAGTTCCATTGGCGCAATGAAGGCTACGCCACCTTCGACGACTTCCTCGGCTCGCTCGCCTCGCGCAAGCGCAAGGCCATGCGTAAGGAGCGCGAGCAGGCGCTGGCCGATGGCCTGACCGTCGAGTGGGTGACGGGCCGGGACATCACGGAAGCGCACTGGGACGCGTTTTTCGCCTTCTACATGGATACCGGCTCGCGCAAGTGGGGCCGGCCCTATCTCAATCGCAAGTTCTTCTCGCTGCTCGGCGCGGCCATGCCCGAGCGCTGCCTGCTGGTGATGGTCAAGCGCGGCGGACGGCCAATCGCCGGCGCGCTCAACATGATCGGCGGCGATTGCCTGTACGGCCGCTACTGGGGCGCCGTCGAGCAGCACCCCTGCCTGCACTTCGAGGTGTGCTACTATCAGGCCATCGACTTTGCCATTCAGAACAAGATTGCCCGCGTCGAAGCCGGTGCGCAGGGCGAGCATAAGCTGGCGCGCGGCTACCTGCCGACCAAGACCTACTCCGCGCACTTCATCGCCCATCGCGGCCTGCGTCGCGCCATCGCCGACTACCTGCAGCGCGAGCGTGTGTACGTCGATCAAGCAGGCGAACAGCTGAGCGAGCTCGGCCCCTATCGCAAGACGATCAACGTCGAAGACGAGTGAGGCGATCGATGCTCGCGCGCGACAATTGGTGCGAGGCGATGAGCGACTCTCGCGATCAGAACCACGCCAGCTAGCGTGAAGCGTCGTCATCTGAGCGCTTGACGCGCACCCATGCCATTGCCATGGATGAGATGAGCGATGTGTATCTCGCGCGGGAGAGTCTTATGCCGGGCTACGACACCAACAATATCTTTGCGAAAATTCTGCGCGGAGAGCTGCCGTCGCAGAAGGTCTACGAGGATGCAGACACGGTGGCGATCATGGACATCATGCCTCGCTGCCAGGGGCACACGCTGGTGATCCCCAAGATGCCGGCACGCAACCTGCTCGATGCCAGCCCGACGCAGCTTGCTGCCTGCATGAAGACGGCGCAGAAGATGGCCAACGCCGTGATGAAGGCCTTTAACGCTGACGGCATCACGGTGCAGCAGTTCAACGAGCCGGCCGGCGGACAGGTGGTGTTCCACCTGCATTTCCATGTGTTGCCGCGCTGGGAAGGCATCGCGCTCGGCCCGCATACCGCCAAGATGGAAAAGCCCGAAGTCCTCGCGGCCAACGCCGAAAAGATCAAGGCAGAGCTCGGATAGGCCAGGACCAGGCCTGGATCAGGCCGCGACACAGGACAGGCAATGGCCACGCTGCTCGTGATCGGCGCAAGCCAGGGCATCGGCCTAGAGGCGGTCAAATGCGCGCTCGCCAGTGGGCACAATGTGCGGGCGTTTGCGCGCAGCGCGGCCAGCATTGCCATCGATGATGGCAAGCTCACCAAGATCGCCGGCGATGCGCTCGATACGGCGGCGGTTGCCGGAGCCGTGACGGGAGCGGATGCGGTCATCCAGTCGCTCGGTGCACCCAAGACGGCACTGGCCGTACTCGCCGGCACCACGCTGTTCTCCAAGGCAACGCGCATTTTGATCGACGCCATGCAGGCGGCCGGCGTGCGCCGTCTGGTCACCGTCACGGGGATGGGCGCCGGCGACAGTCGCGGGCATGGCGGCTTCCTCTATGACGCCCTGATGTTCCCGCTGGTCCTGAAGCGCATCTACGACGACAAGGACGTGCAGGAGCAGATGATTCGCGCCAGCGGGCTGGAGTGGACCATCGCCCGGCCGGGCCTGCTCACCGGCGGCGCTGCGACCGGCCGGATGCGCGTGCTGGCCGATCGCAAGGACTGGCTGGCGGGCCCAGTCACGCGCGCCGACGTCGCTGACTTCCTGGTGCGTGAGGCGTTCGAGCGCCGCTACGTCAGCAAGACACCGCTGCTAATCCAGTGATGCAATGAGCTGCTAGCCGTGAGCAACTGGCGCAACGACCCGGAAGGCGCGGCCGATCAGCTGATCCGGCGCAGCCTCGACGACCTCGATGTGCGCGGCCGGGTGCTGCTCGCCTATCAGTCGGGCGATCTGCCAGCGCTGCCCGCCCAGCGCGGGATCGATGTCGCGGTCTGGAACCGGCGTATTGGCGGAGCGCATGCAGCATCGCCGTGGCCATCGGTAGCGCCCTGCGACGTCGCGCTGCTGCGCCTGCCGAAGGCCAAGGACGAGCAGGAGATGGCAGCGCACGCCTGTCTCGGCGCGCTCGCCGATGGCGCTCGCCTGATCGTCTACGGCGGCAACGATGAAGGCATTCGCTCCGCTGCCAGCATGCTGGAGGCTTTGTGCGGCGGCGTCGATACGTTGGCCACGCGCGGCCATGGCCGCGTGCTGGCCGTGCGCCGGCCGAACGATGCGTCCGCCCTGCGCACGCCGCTGATCAAGTGGCGCCGGGTCGCGCCGATCACGATCGGCGCAACTTCGCGCGATTGGGTGAGCTATCCCGGCATCTTCGCCGACGGGCGCGTCGACGAGGGCACCGCGCTGCTGCTGGCCCACCTGCCACCTCTGCCTGCTGGATCGCGCGTGCTCGACTACGGTTGCGGCTCCGGCATCATTGGCGCCGCGGCAATGGCGCAGCAGCCGAACCTGGCACTCGACCTCATCGACAGCGACACCGTGGCGCTGGAAGCTGCCCGGGAGAACGTCCCAGGTGCACGCATCATTGCCGGGACCCGCCTCGACACCGGCAAAGGCACTTACGCCGCCATTCTATCGAACCCACCGCTGCATGAGGGAATTGCCGAGGACCACGTCCACCTGGCGCGGCTGGTGGCGGATGCCCCATCGCGCCTTGTTCCGGGCGGCGTGCTGCAGATGGTGGTGCAGCGCCGCGTGCCGCTCGACCGCATGCTGGCCGACCGTTTCGCCAGCGCCGCCATCATCGCCGAGAC